>ENA-UOVV01000732-UOVV01000732.1-compost-metagenome-genome-assembly--contig:-NODE-732-length-33326-cov-18.234649_pt1 | contig 33326 bp, 28 predicted proteins | sample MGYA00238155_ERZ761577 | MGnify/ENA primary metagenome ERZ761577 (study PRJEB28898, sample SAMN06268775) | compost metagenome | isolation source: Emeryville, CA | place: USA:Emeryville, CA | collected... | reverse complement strand
TTTGCCCGGCGATTTTTTTGAGGTATTGGGCACAGAGCAGGAGCTCTGCGCCAGAGTAGGTGGGAGAAGATCGGGATTGTATTGGGCACAGAGCAGGAGCTCTGCGCCAGATTAGGTGGGGTCAGATTGGTAGGTATTGGGCACAGAGCAGGAGCTCTGCGCCAGATTAAGTGGGGTCAGATTGGGAGGTGTTGGGCACAGAGCAGGAGCTCTGCGCCAGATTAGGTGGGGTCAGATTGGTAGGTATTGGGCACAGAGCAGGAGCTCTGCGCCAGATTAAGTGGGGCCAGATTGGGAGGTGTTGGGTATAGAGCAGGAGCTCTGCGCCAGATTAGGTTGACAAAGCTTTATCGACCCAATATTTTGTATCTTACTCCCACAAGTGCATTCTATTAAGATACAAAAAATACCCGACAATGCAAAATCGGCTCCTTCGTCTGACGGGTTTTGCTGTGCTGATACTATTAATTTCAATTTCAACAGGTTATACTCAGGAAAGAAGAAAGCTTAACTTCGGCAAGGACTGGAAATTCTCCCTGTCCCCTTCCGGATCACCGTATTCAACAGATTACGACGACTCCCACTGGAGACGACTTGATCTCCCCCACGACTGGAGCATCGAACTGCCCTTCGACTCTACCAGCCCTGGCGGAGTAGGCGGCGGTGCCCTCCGCGGCGGCGACGGCTGGTACAGAAAATCGTTCACACTCCCGTGGCCCGCCGATACGGATTGCCGCTGGTTTATTCACTTTGATGGCGTATACCGCAACTCCGAAGTATGGGTCAATGGAAAGCTCGTTGGGAAACGTCCCAACGGATATCTTTCCTTCAGTTACGATATCACCGACTTCCTGAATTTAAACAGCACCAACCTCAACGCCGTACGAGCCGATAATTCAAAACAACCCAATTCGCGCTGGTACTCTGGGTCCGGCATTTATCGCGATGTGTGGCTGGAAAAAACCAATGAGCTTCGTGTTGATCAATGGGGACACCATATCACCACCCCTCTGGTCTCAAAAGAAAAAGCGATGGTCCGCTGTGTCGTTCAAATCCGAAACCACTTCGGCAAAAACCGAATGGCAAACATTACCACCATAATACGAAATCCCGAAGGTCAAACTATCACAACAAAGACCTCACCACAATACATTACTTCGGATCATAACGAAATAATCCACGAACTTATCGTCAACCACCCGAAACTCTGGAGCGATAAATCGCCGGTACTCTACGAAGCAGAAACCATTATTGGTTCCGGCAATAGCGAAACCGATCGCTACACTACGCGGTTCGGAATACGAACCTTTCATTTTGATCCGGAACAGGGCTTCTTCCTGAATGGTCAACCCAAAAAGATCCTCGGCGTCTGCAATCACCATGACCTCGGTGCCCTCGGCGCTGCGTTTAATATCAGTGCAGCCCGCCGTCAGTTGGAAATTCTGAAGGAGATGGGCTGCAACGGAATCCGTACAGCCCATAATCCGCCCGCCCCGCAACTGCTGGACCTCTGCGATAGTATGGGGTTCATTGTAATGGACGAGGCCTTCGATGTCTGGACACTCAAAAAGAATGAATTCGACTATCATCTCGATTGGGAGGAATGGCATGTCAGAGATCTCGAAGATCTGATCCGCCGCGACCGAAATCACCCATCCGTATTTATCTGGAGCATCGGCAATGAAGTCAACGAACAATGGGATGCCAAAAATCCACTGGGTGGTGAAATCTGCCGCGAACTAACGGCCATTGTAAAACGATTTGATCCCACAAGACCTGTCGTTGCGGCACTGAGCAATCCAAAACCTTCCAACCCACTCGTGAAAGCCGGAGTTCTGGATCTCATCGGATTCAACTACGAACATCGGCTGTTCCGAAGTTTCCGCGACAGCTTTCCCGGTGCCGCCTTTATCGGGTCGGAAACCGTGAGTGCGCTTGCTACGCGCGGGCACTACGATCGGATTCCCTCCGATTCCATTCGACGGTGGCCCCGCAAATGGGATGAGGTCTTTACCGGAGGTAATGCCGATAATACCGTCTCAGCCTACGACCATGTTTCTACACCCTGGGGAAGCACACATGAAGAAACCTGGAAACTAATCAAAAAATATCCCTGGCTTTCGGGTGGATATATCTGGACAGGATTCGACTACATAGGCGAACCCACTCCATATATCTGGCCGTCTCGTAGTTCCTATTTCGGAATCCTCGATCTGGCGGGATTTCCAAAGGACACCTACTATATGTATCAAAGCGAATGGACCGATAAAAACGTTCTGCATATTCTGCCGCACTGGAATTGGGGTCCGGGCGGTACTGTTGATGTATGGGCTTATTATAATAACGCTGAAGAGGTCGAACTCTTTCTCAACGGGAAATCCCTCGGTGCCCGGCGTAAGACGACCGACGACCTCCATGTGATGTGGAGGGTGCCCTACGAACCGGGTTCGCTGAAGGCCGTTTCGCGAATGCAGGGAAAGACCGTGATGACAAAAGAAGTCCGTACCGCAGGTGAGGCGGCAAAAATTGAGCTCTCGGCTTACCGGCCAACGGTAAGGGCCGGCGGCGAAGAACTTGTTTTTATCACGGCCAGGATTACGGATTCAGAAGGGAATACGGTTCCCCGCGCCAATCATCTTATACGATTCTCGGTAGACAACGGAGCTTCGGTTATCGCAACCGATAACGGATCGCAAACCAGCCATGAAATGTTCACCTCTCCAAACCGAAGAGCATTCAACGGACTTTGCCTGGCGATCATCAGGCCTGGGAAAAACAGTGGTGAGTTTGTAGTGCGTGCAGGTTCGGATGGATTGGCCGATGGCCAACTTGCGATTCAGGCGTATTGATGGTCTAAAGCAGTTCCTGAAGTTCCATCCCGAGATTGATGCGTGCCTGCTTTTCGAAACGGTCGGCAAAATAATCGGTCTTGAATATCCGGGGCATGTCGAGGAAATGCTCAAGAACCTTCCGCCGTCCCGGATTGTAGACCACCGTAGGAAAGATATTATACTCTTCACGGATTTTTTTATAGTACTCCACGTATTCTTCCGGATCCGCGCCAAATATAGCAATATCGGCGTCCGTAAAATAGTTGGTGTCTGAATTCAAACTGAAGTCGTGTTTGCGCGTGGCCAGAATATGCGCCTCACAGAGATCAATCCGACATTTGTTTACCCCCAGCTCATACAAACGCTCAACGGCCAGGGCTGCACTGTTCGCCTGGTTATTGTTTCGTAAGGGGTTGAAGATAATGTCGTGGTAGGCAACAGCAAACATCAGCATCGGCCAGTCGGAAATCTCCTCCTTTACTTCCAACAGTAACGAATATACGGAGTCGAGATGCCGCAGCGTGTGAAAAAGCCTGGAGCTGTCGTTGTAGTGGTTGGAAATCTCACGCCAGAAGCTCCACGAAATATTTTGACTCCTGCCGATCTGCATGAGCTGCTCTTTAAACGCTTCTTCAAAGGAAGCAAGGACGGTTGTTGGGGTTGGGGTAGACATGTTTTAGGGGTATTATTACGTCATTCTATTAAATTCAGGTGATAAAATGTTCCGGCATAGTTTTCCAACGGGCCCCGAAAGGCATTGAGCCATCTCTTTACCGACGGGAAACCAAAAGAAATTTTCCTACCGATTCCGGTAGTGCGGGTAGTGCGATAGATCATATTTGTCTCGATGGATAAAGTCTGTAAGACTGCGCCTCTGCACAAGGGTTGCGCAGGTGTCGAAAGAATTGTTTCGGGGCGATGGATTGGTCTTTCCATTTTCACGGACATTGGACTTTTTTAGTTAGGCAGAGCCTATCCAATAAAATTATACTATTAATTTCAGATATGCAATACCCTGCCCGCCAGGGATGTCAATTTTTATTTCCGGGGTATAGTTTTGCCTTGCGGGTCAGCATCTGAACATACATGTCTCCAACCGGGATCCTTATGCGACTTTCTCCGGCCATATCTCCGAAAGGCCTTTCCCAAAGTGGGGTAGGGGCCGAAAATACCTGATCGCCGTGCAACCGGCACACTTCTTCCTCCCATCCCTGCCAGCGCATCGGCCCATAAAACTCGTCCAGATCGCTGTTGAAACAGAAATGCAGAAACTCCGTATAGGTAAGACCGAGAGATTCGTATATCAGCTTATTGGGCGACAAATAATAAATTTTCCCGGGGTCATTGCCCAGCCCGCCTCCATTCAGCATAAAAAAACCGCCGATAGCATCGTCGGCTATCAAAAGAAAGGGCGGAGGTGTGCCGGGCAGGGTCGATGTCTTTCCTTTGTTCCAACTGGGCAGAGATCGCGTTAGCTTGGGATGCCCGGATCCCAAAATCCGAATCCAGCCACTGTCGACCAGAATGCCTCCCGTCATGTAAACAATGGCGCCGATCGGCGAACGTGTGGTAACCTGGGCCTCATACAACGACTCGCCCGACGCCCTCGGATCAGCCGGCAAGACTTCCACCTTGTTCCGCGCATTTTCCACCCACGACCGAACCAGGGGCCATGCGGGATCTTTTTTAACAATCAAATCTTCAAGGGATCGTAATCGTACATGATTGGATACCGCCACTGAAAAAATACTAAGTGCTGCAGTAAAAACTAGGGTCTGCATTTTTACATAGGTTTTGGAATAGGGGTATATATGCTTGGGTTCGTTTAAACAAATTAGAAGAATTTTACAAAATGTCAAACAGACCTTAAAAAAAATCAGCTAATATGTAACTTCAAACGTTGTACAAACCGTAAAATTACGAACGAACTACCGGTATTGCACGTACGAAAAGGATAAAATCATTATTACTAAAACAACAAGGATAAATGGCGAGTAATGACTATCGTGAGCGTCTGATGGTATCGGATATTTCCGGAGGTAAAAAAGTGATGCTGAGTTCTGAACTCGATTCTCCCTGGAAAATTTTCAATCTGCTGTTGGCCGTGGTCCTTTTCTTCAGCGGCTGCGCCCTGGCTTATCGCACCACCGTATCCTATTACGACCACCTGTTTCAGGCAATCAGCTTTCTGATTTCTGCAATCCTTGTCGGATCGGGCTTTCGGTTTCTTCACACGGCATTCGCCTCAGAATACCTTCTTTTTACCCACGAAAGCCTCACGCACATCAGCGGTGGCCTCAGAACCCGAGGCGTTGAATATGAAATCGGTGCCATAAAAAACTTCCGATATATTCAGGATGAACTCGTCGAAGACCGATATCATGCCAGAAAAGTCGCTTTCGATTACAACAACGAAACAGTGGTACTCGGGCGACAGATATTTCCCTGGGAGTATGGGAAACTGCTTTCCATTCTCAATGAATTTGCTCCACCGGAGTCGGAGGAAACTAACCCTTTTTTATAGCCGGATATTGGCCGGTTATTTTGCCATGGCCGCTTTCTTTATTTCGGGCGGCATCTTTTCAATGGCATACCGCAATGCGGTTCTGGGCATTTTGGATTTTCGTTTCATAACAAAATCAATAACCCTTTCCGGATTCGATTCTGCTGCGGTTTTCAGCAGCCAACCGTAACCCTTCTGCACCATATCGTCCTTATCTTCAAGTAAAATGTCGGCAATTTTCAAGGCTTCGTCGACAAATATCGACTTACGCGCGGGCACAATCAATGACACGGCCGCAGCTCTCCTTACCCAACGGTTCGGCGATTTGGCCCATTTGGATAACCCGCCTACACATTTTGGAAACCGCATCAGGAATTCCCCAACGGTATGATTGCAGAAGGTATCACAACATGCCCAGTTGCTAATGTGAAGCTGTACCCAGTTCTCGAATACCTTAAAATCCGCCTCTTCGAAGAATTTGCGCTGCGAGTAGGCCAGGTCGCAGGCCAATATCCCCTCTTCCAGATATCCAGACTGCCAGAGATCATCGCAGATTTCAAACACTTTCTGTTTTTCGGTGCTGGAAATTTTTTTCAGAGTTTTCTGTGCAAGACTTTTCACAACCGGGTTCCTGATTCCATATACCTTGATCTCCTCCTTAAAATACCGCTTTGCCGTCTCCTGTGCCACAGGATCGGCAATAGAAATGAGCTCGGCCCTTATTTGTGCGATGATTTGTTTCATAGTCCAATATCAACAGTTTGCCCCGAACTTTGTTGGCTGCCGACATGTCGGTGGGAATGGAGTTTAAGGTAAAAATAGCCATCCGTTTCTGCCTATCGTAGATGGTGTAGCCGAAAGAATGAAGTATTTTAGGTTAACGATAGGAGCACCGCCACGTGCGAACAATGGCTGAAAGACAAGGCGTTTATCAGTTCTCTTTCATACAGCGAGGAATTTCCGACGCTTACCCTACTGGATGGCTTCGGGGGGGCCTCGCAATGACACGACATCCCCTGCGCCATCGTGCACCTCCCTAAACCGCAGTGCGAGGTCGCTTAATTCTGGATCGCTTCGGGCGGAGTCCTCGCAACGACGCGCACCCCAAAGCATCGCAAGCCGCCCCTCACATCGTTGAGAGCCGCTTCCCTTCACGTCATTGCGAGCCGAAGGCGAAGCAATCCAGAAAAAAACAGGAGGAGTATCCATAGTGCGACACGTCTTCTTTCCTTGAAGCCTCCAAAATTCTCCCGGCCATCCAACGGCATTAATAATCTCCATTTAGATATAAAGCAAAGCTAAAGGTCGAATGGGGCTGTCCGCTTACCCGGCATGTTTCCCGACATCCATACATATTTAGCCATTTAGATAAACTTATTATCCCCACTTTCAAAACTGTTCCGTTATTGGTATTTTGCTGAAAACCTATTTTAGTGAAATCCTTGTTTATTTGCTTGCTTCTTTCGGCCCCGCTGCTGCTTCAGGCTCAGCCCGAAAGCCGGCCTATCCTTTCATTGGCAGGGCAGTGGAATACTACCCTGGGTGCCATCAGGCTCCCCGGTTCCGTTGACGAGAGCCGACTCGCACCCGCAAATCCGGACAGCAACAACACAGGGCAGTTAACCCGACGCCATCCCTTTGTTGGAAAATTGGATTACACCCGAACATTTTCAATACCCGCTGAACTGGAAACCAAAGAATGGACACTCTTTCTGGAGCGCGCCAAACCATCGGTAATAGTAATCGATGGCGATACCATCGGAACCAGCAGCATGATTCTTACGCCACAAATTTTTCGCATCGGCAAACTTAAAGAAGGTCAACATACCATTACCATCAGTGTCGATAATTCAGAAAGTGCTGTTCCTAAAGGGATACAGGGCTCACATGCCTGGACCGATGCCACCCAAACCAACTGGAACGGCATCATCGGTCGGATAGAGTTACAAGGAGATGACGGAATCCGGATCGATCAGATTAATGTATACCCGACAAGAGATTCGGAAATCATGCCGGTACAGCTCCGCATCGGATCTGATGTTTCGACCGGCGCAACCCTGGTCGTGAGGGGACATACATGGAATACCCAAAAGAACGTACAGATCGGGGAGCAACGTTTTCCCATTCGGCTGATTCAGGGCGAACAGAATATTTCGATCAATGTATTCCTTGGTCACGATCCTGTACTGTGGAGCGAATTCGATCCCGCACTTTATCGTATGGAGTTGGAGTTGATTGCCGGCCCGGCCCGGGATTACCAGGCGCTGAATTTTGGCGTCCGCGATTTTTCCGTATCCGGCACTCGTTTCAGCATCAATGGCAAGGGCACTTTTCTTCGCGGCAAAAATGACGGTTGTGTATTTCCCTTAACCGGTTATCCGCCGATGGAAAAGGAGGAATGGAAGAAATATATGCTGACCTGCAGGGATTACGGCATCAATCATATCCGCTTCCATTCCTGGACGCCGCCTCAGGCGGCTTTTGAAGCAGCCGACGAGCTGGGAATCTATCTGCAGCCGGAGCTCCCCTACTGGGGAACGATGCATAAAGACAGCACGGAATTGAATAACTATCTGATGGAAACCGCCCGAAGCGTTCTGACCGCCTACGGCAACAGTCCGTCATTTGTAATGATGGCAATGGGCAATGAACTCCGTGGCGACCAAAGATTTATCGCTAAGCTGGTCGACAGTTTGAGAATGCTCGATAATCGCCGAAAATACGCGCTCGGATCCAACAATGCATTGGGGACGGCGGGTCAACAAGCCGGTGACGATTTTTTTGTTACCTGCCGGGTGGGTGGAAAAACCGGTACGGCCGACTATTCCACCCACGCACGGGCCAGCTTCTCCTTTGCCGATGCCGTTGACGGGGGAATCTTAAACGGGCTCTATCCTTCATCCGACAAAACCTTCCGCGGCGCCGTCGAAAAATGTACGGTGCCGGTGGTGGCCCACGAAACCGGCCAATATCAGATTTACCCCAATTACGATGAAATTCAAAAATATACCGGTGTTTTGTATCCCCACAATTTCGGAATCTTTCGGAAACGCATAGCCGAAAAGGGTATGCTGGATCAGGCTGCGGACTTCCACCGGTCAACGGCGCGTTTCGCGGAAATCTGCTATAAGGAGGATATAGAGATCTGTTTACGTACCGGCGGATTCGGCGGCTTTCAGCTTCTGGATCTCCAGGATTATCCGGGGCAGGGTACCGCGCTTATCGGCCTGCTCGACGCTTTCATGGATGCAAAAGCCGGTATCGAACCGCAGAACTTCCGGAAATTCTGCTCAGAGATCGTTCCTCTGGCTTACCTGCCGAAGTACTGCTGGAATAATGACGAAACGCTGAACTGCAGAGTTGCCGTCTTTAATTTTTCCAACGACGCCATCCAGAACGGAAAGCTGGAATGGGAATTAGCGTCAGAATCCGGATCTGTAGTGGGGATGGGGCACGTCTCCGTCTATGCACCGCAGGGAAATCTGACAGCGGTTGATTCCGTCGCTGTTTCATTGGCACCGGTGCAGAAGGCTTCCAAACTCAAGTTAACGCTTCGTTTGAACGGGAACTCGAATTCCTGGGATATCTGGGTATATCCCAACCGACCGCCGGAAGAACCGGGAACCGTATACCAGACACGTTCTTTGGCGGATGCTTTCCGGATGTTGAAGAAGGGGCGAAAGGTTCTGCTTATTCCAAAACATGAAGATATCAGGGCAGTGTCTGTGGGCGGTATGTTTACGCCGGACTATTGGAATTATGCCATGTTTAAAAGCATTTCGGAGCGCCTGAACCGTACGGTTTCGCCGGGAACCCTGGGGCTGCTCATCAATCCGGATCATCCTCTTTTTAAAAATTTTCCAACAGAATTCCACAGCAACTGGCAATGGTGGTCGATCACCAAAAATTCAAGACCGATGATTCTGGACAATACGGTTAAGAATTTTCGTCCGTTGATCCAGGTGATTGATAATGTTGAACGAAATCATAAACTTGGACTTCTGTATGAGTTTCGTGTCGGTAAGGGAAAGCTGTTGGTGAGCATGTGCGATTTTTCTGCTGTTGCCCATACGCCTGAGGGGCTGGCATTCCGGAATGCGATAATCCGATATATGAATTCCGCCGCGTTTTCGCCGGAGACGTCCATTTCCGAAACCGCGCTCCGGAACGTATTTCAGACCAAAGACTCCGTAAAACAAATCCGCGGCGTGGAGAACATCAGTACATATGAATAATATACTGCTAAAAATGAATGAGTTGTGGGTTACTTCGCCAAATTTTGAAATATCAGAAAAATTTAATATCTTGTAAAGATACCACCCCTGTTTTACCTTCTTTCCCAGCTTTACTTCTATTCCTCATGAGAAAAGGATTCCCGCTCCGGCGGTTAATTTTTTCAACCAAACCCGTGGTCATGGTCAAACAAAACGGCAGGCCGGTTTGCCCCAAATTTGCCGGCATTTATGCCGATAGGATGCTTGCTCCGGTTATGCCGTGCGGCGCAGTGCATTGACGACACAATCATAACGACTGAGGGTCGAATTCATGGAATGAATATAATTCAAATAACCTGTAGAACGAATCTTAGCTTACTCGCCTGTGTAGCCCTGAACCAAGTCATTCTATGTATTTACCCTGCTTTCGAAACGAACAAGGAGAAATAGTCATCATTAAGTTACCCGCGTTTTTCCGGAAATCTCTTAATGTGTGGTCTGTTGAACCGGAGATCGACGATTATCTGAGATTTCCGGTTCATATTTTTGTGAGGTTAGCGTTCAATCGGCGACCTCATCGGAGTCTTTCAAGCTTACCTTTTCGTTTCACGATATTTTTATAGTCCCATTGAATCTCTTCTGCTTTTTTTAACCAGCGTTGGAGATCGGAAACATTCACCTGTTCTTTCGCTGTGTATCGGGCTTCCGCAGCTTTAAAGCTTCCTTCGGGTCTCAGGTCCTCTTCTTCAAAGGATTGTCCACTCCAGAAAAGCAAACGCACAGCATCTTTCAGTTTGCTATATCCGACAATGGGGTTACCGTCCAGAAACCACACCGGATGCCGGTGCCAGATTTTGTTTTCGGCTTTTTTCAGATGCTTGTCGATGGTTTCCGCCAGCAGGTCGCAGATTTCCTTGTCGGATGAGGATAAAGAATCGTTGTAGGCCTGGATTTCCTTATTCATGGTCGAAGCAGTGGGTTTGAATGTATGAATCGATAACGGGATGGAAGTTATAAATGATCATTATTTACGGTAACACCAACCGCAGGGCTTTCCCTTGCCCAGCTGTTTGGCTTCGCTTAGCGTTACGGTTTCGACCTTATGGGTACAGGCTTTTAAACCCCTGCAAAGGGAGTTATGGTAGGCATAACTCGTCTTCGACCGGCAGATCATCACTTTCGGATCGGCGGAACCCAGGGAGAGGGAAAAAATGACCAGAAAAATGAAGTACTTCATGGTTGTCAACTGTAATTCTAATTAAAAAAAGACGTAATTCATAATTTTTTAAACATTGTTGATAATTAAAATGGTGGTAAAACGTTAATGTTTCTGACGTCCAAAACATCGCCACCACCATCTGTGCCGGGTTTTGCGGTCCGACGGATTTGTAAAACATTCAGAATTATCAATATCTTAGCGGAAACTAACTATTTTTTACCCCGGATAACCCCGATGCACAAGCAGCTGGCAATTATCATTAACCCTTAAGTCTATGATATCCCGACGAAAAATCGCACTAACCCTGCTCTTATTATGCTCTGCCTTCTCCTATGCCCAAAATGCATCCCTGTACGAGTTCAACCATTTATCATCGCTGTACTTCAGTAAGCAGACGGATTCCCTGAAAAAGGCCTGGGTATGTAAAGAGGAATTCGATAAGAAAGTTACCCAGAAAAAATTTAAGGAGATCTGGGACGAAAGAACCGAGTTTTTGATTAAGTCGTTGAAAGACAACGACTATGTGTACAGCAGCGAGATACAGGCCTATCTTGAAGGCATTGTTGAACAGCTGGTAAATGCCAACAAAAAATACTTTCCCGTAAAACCGTTGGTGTTGATCGACCGCTCTTCCGACGTAAACGCCTATGCTGTCGGGAGCAACGTGTTTGCGGTTAACCTGGGCATGCTGACTTTTGCGCGCAACCGCGAGGAGCTCGCCCTGATCATCGCCCACGAGTTGTCGCACAACATTATGCAGCACCCCGAGAACTCGATGAAGTCCAGAGCTCAATGGCTGACTTCTGACGAATATAAAGCCAGTCTTAATGCGGTTCTCGATTCCAAATACGAGCGGTATACCCGTCTGAAAAAAGTATTCGAAGAGTATAAGTTTGGACGCAGTCGCCACCAGCGGTATAAGGAAAGCGAAGCCGACTCCATGGCGCTTGTGCTTCTCCAAAACAGCAGAATTCCGTTTGATCCGATTTCCTTTCTCCGGCTCGACAGCTCAGACCTGCATTATCAGCAAAACCTGAAAGCTCCGCTTAAAAACTATCTTTCAGCCTACGGCGTAGAAGTGAACGAGGCCTGGATGAAAAAAAGGTCCAAGGGGCTGTCTACAAGGAACTATGGTTTCAAGGACTCGGCAAGACTTGCTGACTCCCTCAAAACGCACCCCGACTGTACGGAAAGATATGAGCTGACCAGGAAATTTGCGACCCAGGGAGCGACCTTCACGCCGGTTCCCGCTTCCATAGTAGAAAAGGCCAACAAAATGCTGATCTGGAAACTGTATCAGAACAAGTCGCTCACGCCCTGCCTGTACCGTGTACTCCTTGAAAAAGACAAGGGAAATACTGATCCCTGGTACGACTTTATGTTCTACACGGTTTTTGCCGGACTGACGGTAGCGGATAACGACCTGAGCCGGTTCAATGCCATTGGGGTAGTACCCAAGGAATACGTGTCGACCAGCTACTACGAGCTTCAGACCATGCTGGAGCAAATACCCCGTGAAAATCTTCATAAGATATGTAAACAGCTCCATGATGCGCCCTTCTGGAACAATATGCCGGTAGAAGAAAAAGCTTTCCGGAGTTTTGCCTATGCTCTGGCGTCCGATGTTGAAGGAAAGAAAAGAAGCGAATCTGCCCGCGAATTTGCGCGACGATACTCGAGCAGTTTGTATCGTGAGTTTGCGGAAATTTTTCAAAAGAAATAGTCATAACCCCTTATTAATTAATATGAAAAAAACGCTGACCACCCTTGCAGGAGCGTTCCTCCTTACTATTGCCTCCTACGCCCAAACAAGAGTTTTTAAGGCTGTAAGCAACGAAATGTCTTCAAAATTCAGCACCATCTATCAGGATGGAGCACTGGTAGGTTACATCAACGTCACCCAGCTCGAAAAGGTTTCCAAAGACTCCTTCAGTTACCGCATCGACATTATGGATGAAAACCTGAATGATATCGGAACCATTAATTTCCGCGATCTCTGGCTGGCCCTGGAGGACGTCGCGCTGGAAGGGGATGTACTCTGCCTGTCCTACGTTAAAACCGATCTCTACGGAAAGGAGTTCAAGCTCTCCCATAAATTCCGCAGGGAAGCCGCAATGGTTGACGTATTTGTGTATAACCAATTCCTGAACCTCGACGGTAAAATTCTGGGACATCAGCAGCACAAGGTGGATGTTGATCTGACCAGGCTCAACAATGGTATGATTCCCACGGAGGTTCATATCAGGCACCAACCCCATCTCCGGAACATCCCCGGAAAGGGTTTTGCCGTTTCGTTTGGGGATGACCGTCAGAACATGGTTGTTGCCTATACTACGGAAGGACAGAAATTGTGGGAGAAGAAATTTGTTGAGTCCGCTGCCCAATGGTATTCGATGTTGACTACTCCTACCGAGATTTACCTGCTTGAAAAAAAGAAAACCCGATACGCCCAGGGTGGCTACAGCGTTTATTCCTACGCTGTAGCCAACGGGAAAGCCTATCCTGTGTACCGATTGGAAGACAAGGATGGCGTGGATCTGAGGGTTACGGGTTTTGATATTGATCCTAAGACCGGCCGCCCCTTTGCTTCCGGCTCCATGCTCCATGAAAAAAAGGGGCGGCGTGAGCCGATTGCCACCCGGGTTGCATTAGGGTTGTACAAGGGGGTGTTCACCATTCATTTCAACGGCCCTGCCAAAAAAGATATCAAACCGGTGTATTCGTTGTGGGCGGACGGTGGTAACCCTCAATTTTCTTCGAAGGGACGTTGCATTCCGACCAACAGGTACATGTACCTCAATTCTTCCTTCAAAGACTTTGAGGGAAATACCTATTTCAGCGGTACGGCAATGAAGAAATCCTTCCGCCCCGAAGGTGTTCTGTATTTACCTTTTTTAACCGCTTACTTTGCTCCACATTGGGGTGTACAGAATCTTTCCAAATTTGATGTATCCAATGGCATTGTAGTGAAACAGGATACAACAGGCAAACTAATATACAGCAATACCATTCCCGGATCCAAAGGAAAGATGCGCGGTGTGGACGGTATGGGTTGGAGCGGTTCGCTGGGTGGGAAAGAATTCTATCCGGTTTCCAACTCCGATACCAGAGCGAAATATCTGATCATGAGGGATGTTCAGAAAACCGTAATTTACGATGTGGGAAGAAAGAAAATTCTCCGTGAGATTCCGGTAAAGGACAAGAGTCTGCTGATAAAGGTTTATCCGGCGAAGGAAGGTCATATCCTGGTTTCGGAATACGACAAAAAAGAGAAATCGACCCGGATTTCGATTGAAGCTGTTTAAAAATATACAAAGCCCCGCTGCTGAGGCGGGGCTTGCTTTTTAAAGTGCTGTGCCGATCGAAATTTTCGTAGGTGTCATCGAACTGTTTTTGTTGCCGGTTCCGAGCTGCCCTTTGTCGTTGATACCCAGGGTCCAGATATTGCCCGCCTGGTCGGTGAGCAGGGTAAAATTCATTCCCTTGTACACCCCTGTCCATCTGCCCGGAAAACCCAGTGGCACGAATACCAGCGAATTCGATTTTTGCCCCGCCCGTACATCCACATTCTGAAGGAAATTTCCCGAATGCCAGATACTGCCGTCTTGTTTTACCATTATCGTATGGTTATGACCGATAGCGCAATCCTTGATCGATCCGGGGATATTGAGGCGTATGGGTTCAACGATTTTGTTGGTGTTGCCCGTGCCCAGTTTACCGTAACGGTTGTCGCCCCAGATCCATAGACTGCCGTCTGTTTTTTCCGCTATTACCGCTGCGCCGCCGTGTCGGTTGTGCACAAAGATCCGCGACCAGTTCTTCTCGGTTCCGATCTGCCGCGGTTCCGGAATTACGTTGTCCGGAATATCCATTCCGTAAATGGAGCTTCCTCCCCTTCGGCCCCAAACCCACAAACTGCCGTCGGTGCGAATAGCCAGAATTATGTGCTGGGATGCAATAGCAGAGGCCCAATCGTTGGATTTTCCGACGCGGGTAGGGGTATAAACGGCGGAATTAGGGGTTTTGCCTACGCCGAGCTGACCGTTTACATTGTTGCCCCAAACCCACAGTGATCCATCGGATTTAAGGGCGACGGTGTTGTCGGGCGCGGTAGACACGCTGATCCAGTTCGTATCTTTCCCGATTTGTAGGGGTTTGTTGGTTTTGGACGTCGCCTGCCCCAGGCCCATTTCATGGCTATTTCCCCAGCCCCAGGCCCAAAGGGTTCCGTTTGTTTTCAGACCAATGGAATGAAAGTTGGCGGCCGTAACGGCTTTCCAGTTGGCATCGTTTCCAATGCGTATGGGGGCGTATTCGATGCTTTCTTTCCCCGTCGCAAGTTGACCCTGTGTGTTATCGCCCCAGCCGTATAATTTTCCATCGGCTACCATCAGCACGTGGTAGGATCCAACCGCCAGTTTTGCGGCGTTGGCGGGGCCGTACACCTCCGGTTTTGCAGAGGTATTCCGGGGAACGATACCTGCTCCCGTTCCGATGACGCCCAGGAACAGGAAGGCGACAAAAAATAGTGTTCGCATGGGATTAAGCATTAAGTGGTGAATAAATCCGGCTGGGCCTGGATGTGCTGCTTAACAAATGGTAGACGGATTAGATGGCGTGCAGGAATTGAACTTTGGCTCCGCGGCGGAGATGGTTGAGCGAAGTTATTGTTTTTTTGCCGAACTTCTCTCCCGGAACTAATCTTTAATAGACAGGACTTTACAGCCATTCACAGGAATTTGTTAAAGCAATTTAGCAGTGCTTCCGCGTAATTTATTTGATAAGCTCGACTATTTTCAGTAACTTTAATAAATATCGAAACTTACACCATTCAGTTAAGTCTCATTCGCTTCCTATCCAGATAGTTGAGCGTTTTGCCTTCTTTTCCCTGTTTGCTGTTTTTTTCCTTTCCCTCACGCTCAAAAAAAAGAATATGAACCTGTATGTATCAAACCTGAGATTTAATGTTGGTGAAGAAGAGTTGAGAAAACTTTTTGAACCCTTCGGAGCAATTACTTCCGTTAAGGTAATCCTGGACAAGGTTACCGGCCGTAGCCGTGGCTTCGGATTTGTAGAAATGGGTACCGAAGCAGAAGCAAATGGTGCCATTGAAGCACTCAACGGACTCGATATGGGCGGTCGTGCAATTTCGGTTGCTGTTGCCCGTGAGAGAGAAAACAGACCATCAACCCGATCCTGGTGAACAAACAATTAATACCAGTCCGATATGTGGCTTTTGTGTGCCCATATCGTTAACACGAAAATTCAATTAATGGCAAGATCAAAAGAAACGTACAACAAGAGGCAGCGTGAAGCAAAAAGGCAGAAGCAGCTTCAGGAAAAAAAACAAAAAGCAGAAGACCGCAAACTCGAAAAGAAAAGCGGAAATCTGGAAGATATGATGGTGTATCTCGATGAAAACGGAAATTTCACGGATACCCCACCCGATCCTTCACGGCGTGTGGAAATCGCCGCCGAGGAAATCCAAATCAGCGTTCCCCGTTTGGAAGACCGCGAATCGGATGAGGATGATGGGCCAAGAACCGGTACGATAGCATTCCTTAACAGCAGCAAAGGTTACGGATTTATCAACGACACCAAAACCGGTGAACGTCTTTTCTTCCATGTAAGCGAACTAACTGAATCTGTGGGAGAAACAGACAACGTAACCTACACCGTTGCCGATGGTCCACGCGGCCCGCAGGCAACCGGTGTTTCTAAAATTAAGTAATACCGGCTTCCTTTCCTGTATTGCTGCAAAAAATCTCGGATGGCATTTATTGACAAAGTTCTGCAAGAACCGGCATACGGCTGGGCCTCGGCAGATGGGACCCTTGTGGTTCCTACAAAGAGACAGATGTTTAATGAAGCATTCAGTCGTATAAACATCTTCAAAAGCCGGCGGAACTGGATGTCGATGATCAGCTGGCTGATGACAATTTGCATGATTCCTTTCATCTACCTGTTTATTACACAACATTTTTCATGGATACTGCTGGGGGTTATCGTACTGTATAGTACCGTAATCATGGGTACGCACGGAACCATCTGGTTTCACCGCTATTGTACCCATAAAGCCTATAGGTTCAGTCATCCCTTCTGGAAGTTGATTACCCAAAACCTGGTGATCAAAACCTTTCCGGAAGAGATCTACGTCGTTTCCCACCACGTACATCACGCAAAATCCGACCAGCCCGGCGATCCCTATAATCCGAGGGGCGGGTTTCTGTATTGCATGCTGTCGGATGTTAACCATCAGGGAATCAATAAGAACCTGGAGGAATCCGACTATAAAAAAGTATCGGGCATGATGAAGCATACGGGCGTGGCGATAAACAATTTCTTCCGCTACCGGAAATGGGGATCGGTTACCCATCCGGCCTATGCAGTAACGCTTTGGTTGCTGAATTGGGCCTTTTGGTTTACCGTTCTTTATTTCATTGGCGGTATGGCCCTGGTTTCGGCCATTTTTACGGCGGCCATGGCCTGGTTTATTCTGGTGAGGGCATTTAACTACACCGGACACGGAAAAGGCGAGGCAAAACATATTGAAGGCGTTGATTTTGACCGATCAAATCTTTCGATCAACCAAACGCGTCCCGGATTACTCACCGGAGAATGGCATAACAACCACCACCTCTATCCAGGCAGTGCCCGGGCCGGCTTCTTACCCTATCAGATTGATCTTGCATGGATCTTTATATTCTGTATGCATAAAATTGGGGTAGTTGCCTCCTATCATGATTCGAAAGCCGTATTCCTGGAGAAATTCCGGAATAAAACAAATAACTCAGGGTATTCTATCCCAATTGAATCCTAAAACCTTTCTCTTCTTCTTGTTGCTTTTAGTCCTCCTTCGGGAGGACTTTTTTTTGCTTCCCGTCTTCCGTGCGTCCACTCATGTAAATTTTTCTCAAAGGAAACAGTAAATTCATAATCTTGCTTCAGCTTTCAAAAACAACGTATCATGAATCCAATTCGCTTCAGTGTTCTTCTGTGCGCCCTGGCCTTCTTTGTTCCCGAAGGTCGTGCCCAGAAATCAACAGACGCACCAACATTTATTTCCTATCCAACCCTGAGTCCGGACGGACAAGTCGTGGTTTTCAGCTTTGAAGGAGATCTCTGGAAAGTACCTTCATCGGGTGGCCAGGCATCCCGGCTTACGGCCATGCGCGGCGAGGAAATCGCCGCCCGGATTTCACCCGACGGAAAATGGCTGGCCTTCTCCGCCAACCAATCCGGTAATTTCGACGTATATGTGATGCCGATGGAGGGTGGCGATATCCGTCAGCTGACCTTTCACGAAGCCAATGATGAGGTTGACGGTTGGAGCTGGGATAGCAAGACCATCTACTTCAATTCGAGTCGCTACAACCGGTTCACCGCGTATTCCGTGAACGTGAACGGGGGAACCGCAGTCCGGATCTTTCCCGACTATTTCAACACCATTCATAATGTAGTGGAGAAACCCGATGGAGAGCTTCTATTCAACAATACCTGGGAGAGCTTCAATTTTGCCAACCGAAAACGATATAAGGGAGAGTTCAACCCCGATATTCTTGGCTACCATCCAACAACCAAAAAATTCACCCAGTATACCGATTACCAGGGGAAGGATCTCTGGGCGAGTACGGACAGGAAGGGAAATATCTTCTTTGCGTCCGACGAAGCAAACGGAGAGTATAATCTCTACACCTTTGTGAACGGAAGGAAAACCGCCCTGACGAAATTTGAAACCTCCATTACACGTCCCTTCGTTTCTGCCAATGGTGAAAAAGTTGTTTTTGCGAAGGACTATCAGCTCTATGTGTATGACGTGGCATCCGGAAAAGCAACCAAACCTTCCATTTCCGTAACACGGAATACGCTGCTGTCGAGACAGCAGGAATTTGATGTGAGGGATCGCATTTCTTCAGTGGATGTATCGCCCGATGGGAAGAAACTTGCCTTTGTATCAAGGGGCGAACTTTTTGTAAGTGATGCCGACGGAAAATTTGTCCGCCAGATGCCTTCCACCGGTCAGCGCGTTTCTGAGGTAAAATGGATGCCCGACAACAAAACCCTTCTGTTTAATCAGACCTATGAAGGCTATCAGAACTGGTATACCCGTTCGGCCGATGGAAAGGGGACGGTCACCGCTGTTACGTCGGAACTGCGTTCCAACCGAGATATCCGGTTCAACAACGATCGAACCCAGGCCGTCTATCTGAGTGGACGGGATGAGGTTCGACTGCTCGATCTGAAAACCCTGAAGAGCACCACCATTGTAAAAGACGAAATCTGGGCTTTTTCCAATTCAAGACCCAGTTTTTCACCGGATGGGAACTATGTGTTGTTTACCGCGTACCGGAACTTTGAACAGGATATTTTCGTTTATCATATTCCAACAAAAAAGACCATTCAACTCACCAAGACCGGCGTGAGCGAAACCGCACCGACCTGGTCGCCCGATGGCAAATACATTTATTTCGCTTCGAATCGAACACAGCCCTCTTTCCCAACCGGAATGCGCGACGCCAGAATCTACCGGATGGCGCTGGATGCATTTGATGAACCCTATCGATCTGAAAAGTTTGATGAACTCTTTGCTCCCAAAGACACGGCAAAGGATTCTAAACCCGCGTCGGAAAAGAAATCGGCCAAACCCATTGTCGTAATCAATACGACGGGGCTGACTGATCGCATTTCCACCATCAGCCCCGGATTCGGAACACAGAATAACCCTTCAGTGGTTACACGTGGCGAAAAAACCTATGTGTTCTATACGTCAAACCACGAAGGAGGGTCGATGGCCACGTACCGCACCATTCTTCAGCCTTTTGAAAATTCAAAAACGGAAAAGGTAACCGATGGCGCGGGGCAAATTTTCGAAGCGGGAGACAAATATTATGGCTTGTTCAGAGGGGCGCTATATAAATACAATATCGAAACCAACCGGCTCGATAAATTGGACATTAGCCACGCCTTCTACCGCAATCTTGCAGAGGAATTCAATCAGATGTTCGACGAAGCCTGGGCGGGCATCGAAGAGAACTTCTACGATAGCCGGTTTCACGGAGTAGACTGGATGAAGATTAGGAATCGTTACAAGGCCTATCTGCCCTTCCTGAATTCCCGGAGCGATCTCAGAGTGCTGCTGAATGATATGCTGGGAGAGTTGAATTCTTCACACCTTGGATTCAATACAAGCGGCGCCGAAGAGAGTAAAGGGTTTACAACCGTAAGCAATGAGCCGGGAATTCTGTTCGACAATTCCCATCCCTATCGCGTGAATGCCGTTGTATTCAACAGCAATGCCGCCAAAAGGGGGGTGGATATTCAGCCCGGCGATGTTCTGGTTGCGGTTGACGGGGTTCGTGTAGATCCCAAAACCGACAGGGACTTCTACTTTGCACGACCGTCGCTGGCCCGCGAGATGATCCTCACCTTCAGCAGGAACGGAACGGAGAGGGACGTGCGTATCAGGCCGCACGGTTCTGCACAATTCAAGGAGCTGCTGTATGATGAATGGATCAGAACTAACCGAAGACGTGTCGATTCATTGGGTAAGAACAGAATTGCGTATAGCTATATGAAGAATATGAGTGGAGAAGAGCTTCAGCGCTTTATGCTGGATATGGTGGAGCAGGAGAACAACAAGGATGGCATCATTCTGGATCTTCGCTACAATACCGGTGGAAACGTACACGACGCGGTACTTCGATTTCTCTCCCAGCGCCCTTACCTGAAATGGCAATACCGGGGCGGTAGCCTTTCTCCGCAGAGCAATTTTGCGCCCGCGGCAAAACCGATTGTACTGTTGGTAAATGAGCAGTCGCTTAGTGATGCCGAGATGACTGCTGCCGGATTCAAAGCACTCAAGCTGGGAAAAATCATCGGAACCGAAACCTATCGTTGGATCATCTTTACCTCGGCCAAGAGTTTGGTGGATGGTTCTACGTTCCGGGTGCCGGCATGGGGCTGTTACACCCTCGACGGAAAGGATCTGGAGTTGACGGGTGTATCACCTGATATCTATATCAAGAACACCTTTCTGGATCGTTTGGAAGGAAGGGACCCCCAACTGGAAAGAGCCGTTCAGGAAATATTGAACGACCTCAAAAGGTAACTGAAATTCAAGCAGCAAAAAGCCCCCGGACAAACACCCGGGGGCTTTTTGCATAATTCCGAAAAATTTTGTATCTTAATAGAATAGCCTCCCTTAGTTGAGCTGTTCTCCGTTAACCCGTACATTCTCCAGTCTGAAATCTTCGATCAACGATTTATTAAATTTGGAATTACCCGCCGTGATGTCGAGATTTTTGAAACGGAATTTCGAGAGTCGGTCATGCTCACCGGGGCTAACGTCAAAAAATACATCGCATTTAAGACGGATATTTTTCAGGCTGATGTTTTCGCTGATGGAGAGCGGTACATCGGGTCTTCCTTTCAGATCAAAAAACTGTTTCCAGGGTTTAACATAGATCAGGCTTGAGGCGAACCCTTCCACATCTTCCACGGAAACATATTCATAATGTTGGGGAGTGTCGGGACGCATTTTCAGCCAGAGCACCCTTTTGGCATTTTCTATTTTACAATTGCGCATTAGGATATTTCTGTTGTGGATGGCTTCGCTTCCGCAGGTCAGCGCTGCATGGCAAAAGCCGAAATTACAGTCTTCGATAAGGATGTTTTTGTTGGCTCCGTTTTCCGGGGCCTTGTCGGCGTAGGGGCCCTTGCCGCCCTTGAGCGCGATGGCATCGTCGTTAACGGCGAGGTAGCATCCCTTCACCAGTACGTTGGTGCAGACATCGAGGTCGATGGCGTCGGTGCTGGGGGCTTTTACCGGTTCATGCGGTGCCAGAATACGCGCGTCCAGGATTTTGACATTATTGCATTTGTAGTAGTGACTCGACCAGAAACCTGAATTCTGCAGGGTTATATCCTGAACCTGAACATCGTTGCTGTTCCAGATAAACACAAGGCGGGGACGGGATACTTCGAGGTTGGTGCATTGTGGATTTTCTTTTCTCCTTTGCCAGAAGGCATTCCAATAGCGGAGTCCGTTTCCGTCGATTATTCCTTTTCCCGAAATCGTGAACCCATTGACGCCATACGCGTTTACGAGGGCGGGGAAATAGTCCAGGCTCTGTCCTTCCATCCGCGAAGCCATGATGGGATAATCCTTGATGTCATCGGAGCCTTTCAATACGGCCCCTTCGGAAACATGGAGATGGGTGCCGGGTTTAAAGAAGAGTGCGCCGCTGAGGAATACTCCTTTGGGTATTACAATAACGCCGCCGCCCTTTTTGTGGGCCCGGTCGATCACCGCCTGAATGGCCCGGGTTTGAACCCGGTTACTGTCGTTCTTTACGCCGTATTTTGTAATGATGTATTGTTTCCCGAGTTTTTGGGGATCGACCTTTTGGGTGTTGTAGAACCAGGCCGGGATTTCCGTGCCGTCGGGAAAATGTTTGGCTCTCTGTTGTGAGAAGCCCAGGATGGGCATGCAGGCAATCCATGCGCAGAATAAATAAAACTTCCTCATAACTGATCTGGTAGTTGATATTGTCGTAATCCGCAATATAACCCGGAACTGCCAGAGTTGGTGTTCAAAATTTATTAAAGTTTCGGCCCCGCCTAATGCTTACCCTTTCAAACATGATAAAAATAATTTATATCAATATTTGGGTTGCAACGTAACAGTCGCATAGAAAAAGAGTTGCTTTTGGCGGGCCCCCGTCTGACGCTACCTCGGTAACTCCCGCTCCTCCATTTGAAAATTGTCATTCTCACACTTATATTTACCTGTATTTTTCCCCCGGGGTCAGCATTGGGGGGCTACACAAAACATGTAAACGATTCGAGCATATGAAAAAAAATCTCTCAGCTACCGTCCTGGGCCTGGGTGCCGGACTCTTTTTTTCGGCCCATCTCCTGGCGCAGGAAGCTTCAGTAAAACTCAATCCTGCAGAGGCCAAAGAAAAAATCAGCCGCCATATCTACGGGCATTTTGCCGAACATCTCGGACGCTGCATTTACGATGGGTTTTACGTGGGTGAGGACAACAAGACCATCCCGCATAAGAACGGTGTAAGAACCGATATCATCGAAGCACTGAAAAAGCTTAAGGTTCCCAATCTCCGCTGGCCGGGCGGATGTTTCGCCGACACCTATCACTGGAAGGACGGCATCGGGCCCAAGGATAAAAGGCCTTCCATCGTAAATACGTGGTGGGGCGGTGTAACCGAAAACAACAGTTTTGGCACCCACGATTTTCTGGACCTCTGCGAAGCGATTGGAGCCGAGCCTTATCTGGCCGCCAATATCGGAAGCGGAACGGTTCAGGATCTTATCGACTGGGTACAGTATGTAAACTTCGACGGGAAAAGCCCAATGTCCGACCTTCGTCGGGCGAACGGCCGCGAAAAACCCTGGAACGTGAAGTTCTGGGGCGTGGGTAACGAAGCCTGGGGTTGCGGAGGTCATATGCGTCCTGAGTACTATGCCGATCTGTACCGACAGTATTCCACCTTTATGTCGGGTGATGGGTTGTTCCGGATCGCTTCCGGCGCCAACGGCAGCGATTATAACTGGACCGAAGTGCTGATGAAAAATATCCGGCACAATCTCGTGAGCGGGATTGCTCTTCATCATTATGCCGTAATCGACTGGAAGAAGAAAGGACCCGCCACCGGCTTCGATGAGTCCCTCTATTTTAAAACGATGGAAAAGGCTTTGTTGATGGATACACTCGTGGCCCGTCATAGCCGGATTATGGATAAATACGATCCCAACGGCAGGATCGCATTGGTGGTTGATGAGTGGGGCGGATGGTATGATGTGGAGCCCGGTACCAACCCCGGTTTCCTCTACCAGCAAAATACCATGCGCGACGCCATGCTTGCCGGCGTTACCCTCAACATCTTCAACAATCACTGCAAAAGGGTTCGAATGGCCAACCTGGCGCAGACGGTAAACGTGTTGCAGGCGGTAATTCTCACCGACAAGGAAAAGATGTTGCTTACTCCCACCTATCATGTGATGGAGATGTACAATGTACACCAGGATGCCACCCTGATTCCCGTCGAAATCAATACCCCCGATTATGTGATGGGGGACGCCAAACTGCCCGCCGTTTCGGTGTCTGCGTCAAAGGATTCGACCGGAAAGGTGCATCTCTCGCTGGTGAATATCGACGCCAAAAAACAACATCCTGTAACCATCGATTTGTCCGGAATCAAAGCCTCTTCCTTAAAAGGCCGTATTCTGGTGTCGAACGCAATCGATGATTATAACTCCTTTGATCAGCCGGAAAAGATAAAGCCCGCACCCTTCAACGGCGCAACAATCCAGCAGCAAAAGCTGAAGTTGAATCTGCCGGCCTGCTCAGTAGTAGTTTTGGAATTGAACTAAATACGGAAATTTTCGTGTAACCGAAGGATTTAGTATGATCGGACGTCAAACGACCAATAAAAACTATTGCTGCAAATGAAGAAGTTCGTTATTTCAGGATTTGTTCTGGTTTCGGTATTATTCCAGTTCTGTACCGGCACCAAAAAAGCGGCTTCCCCCAAGCCGGAGCCCGTGGTAAGCTATACCAGGGATATTGCACCGATTGTAGCCGTTTCCTGCGCTCCCTGCCATATTCCGGGACAGGGTAACAAGAAGCCCTACGATACCTATTCTTCGGTTAAGATGGATATTGATAATATCCTGACCCGCATTCAGAAAAATCCCGGTGAACGTGGATTTATGCCGGCCCGCAAGGAGAAACTTTCTGACGAACAGATTCAAATGTTCATCAAATGGAAGGAATCCGGCTTCGCCGATTAGGAACGAGAATAAAAAAGGAAAGGTCGCCTTTGCGGGCGACCTTTTTTTATACCAAAGCAATCAGTAAACCTAGTTGAGAACTTCAGCGAGTTTTTTCGCAAGGGCCTCACCACGAAGGTTTTTAGCGATAATTTTTCCATCGGGTCCGATCAGGTAGTTCTGGGGAATACCACGAACGCCGTATTGTTTGGCCACTTCGTTATCCCAGAATTTCAGATCGGAAACATGGGTCCAGGTAAGACCGTCTTTTTCGATTGCTTCCAGCCAAGCATTTTTCTTGCCGGGCTGATCCAGGGAAACGCCGAGAACGGTGAAGTTTTTATCCTTGTATTGATTGTAGGCGGCAACCACGTGAGGGTTTTCTGCGCGGCAGGGTCCACACCAGGAAGCCCAGAAGTCGAGCAGTACATATTTACCACGAAAATCAGAAAGCTTAACCGGCTTGTCGTTCACATCGTTTTGAGTGAAATCGGGAGCTACTGCACCAATGGCGGTCAGACGGGCGGTTTCGATTTGTTGCGCCAATTGCTTTCCAGCGGCAGTGTTTTTTAAAGAGGCAGACAGGCCGTTGAACAAAGCGTCAGCTTCGGAAGCGTCCAAAGAGCTGAAATTTTCACGGAGCGCAGCGAGGCTAACAATAGAGCCCGGGTTTGCCTTGATGAACGCGATTTGATTTTTTTTCTTTTCTTCCATCAGGGGCTTCTGACGGGCAATCAGCTGTTCACGCAGGGTTCCATCCTTTTTTGCTTCCATAGGAGCTTCCGCCCATTCTTTATTGATGGCATTTATCCCCTCCTGGCTTTTAGCGAACGCCTTCTGATAGGCGGTGAATTCAGCATTCACCTTACCGCCTTTTACCGTTGCATTTTTCAGAACGTCCTTTGATTCAACGGTGATGGTTCCTTTTTCAAGGTAAATCGCCTTGGATTCGGCTGTTCTGCTGCGCATTCCGTTTCCGGCGGGATCCAGGATCAGGGTTGCCTGAACAGGGCCGTCAACTTCACCTTTGAAGGTGAACTTGCCATTGTCGGCAACAACTGAGTCGATGACGTTTCCGCCGGCAGAGCGGTAAGTGATGTATACCTGTTTTCCACTGATGTTACCTACCTGGCCCTTAACTACAAAGGCATCCTGCGCAAAACTCATGGCCGGCGCAGCAACCAAAAAAGAAAAAATAAGTGCTTTCATGATTAGTGTTTAAAAAAGACAGCTGGTTTTAAAATAAATGTGACGTCGATTTCCAGGTTTTCCTGCGGGGAGAACCTAAAAGAATTTTGATTGATTATCAATACCCTAAGTTATAATTTTGGCTGCTTCAACGGTCAAATTCGGTAAAAAATCATGAAAACTGGTGAAATGAGAATTTATCGGGTTAATTCCGGGGGCTGGTTGTACGATCTGGCCCAGATCGGGCCATTTTTGGAACGATAAACCGAGAGTTCTTTTTTCTGCATCAAATCCATCAGCTCGGCTTCGGCATTCCTGGGCTCTATTCCACGGAGTTCCGCATATTCGCGGTTCGTCATCGTCGGAAATACGTTGAATAGGTCGTTCCATTGGTTCGGGTACTGACGGCGCTCCGCGCTTGGGTACAGTTTCTGTATGGCCGCTTCGTACAGGGCGTAGGGCCTTGCGCCGTAAATAAACTCCGTATCCCCCGCAGCATTGCTGATGAAAATGGAAGGGAACCCGCGTACTCCCATCTTTCTGGCCAAATCCAGATCTTCCCGAAACAACTGTTCCGCCCTAACGGAATAGTCGTCTTTCAGTTTACGTATGTCCAACGACGTGATACACGCTGCTTCTTCAATGTTTTCCCAGCGCGTTATGTTCTTCTTTTTGAGGAATACCATCTCCTTCAGTACTCTGAGAAAATTCAGTGCCTTCGTTGCGTCCTGTATCTGTGCGGCTTTGAAGGCAATGGACGGTGGGTAGGAAGAAGGCAAGGGGTCTTCCAGCCAAACATCGCCATCGATGGGCATCCGATAATGTACGCTCGCCTGATCCCAATGATGGGCAACATCGGAGGGTTTGCTGATGCCGCCGCTGTTATAGCTCCAGTCGGGCAGCAATCCGCCCATGTGGTAGTTCATTTCGACAATATCGCCGTATTCCAGTTTAAGCTTTCTTAACTGCGGCTCCACACCCCAGCAGGAAGAACAGATCGGATCGGTGAAATACATGATTTTGAGTGGTTTGACGGAAGCTTTCTGAGCCTGTATGGCTTCGCTGCTCTGCGTGCCCGGAATTTCGCATATTCCGGTTTCCGTATTGCACAGGGCAGGACTGTTGTTGTTTGTCATTTCGCGGCATTTAACATGTTGGGTATGGATTCCGGGAATCCAATGATTTCGACGATTAGCGCTAATTTCGTGCAAAGTTCGGCCCCGCTAAGGTGTTGAACAATAAGTCAGAAAAACTTGACCATGAAGAAGGATGATGAAAACGCCGATGTTTGTCCCGCACAGGCTTTGCTCAAGTTGCTTGCCGGCAAATGGAAGCCACAGATTTTCAGGATGTGCCTGGCTGGCCCGGTGCGGTTTAGTACCTTGCTGCGCGACATCGGAAGCACAAACCGGCAATCGCTTTCCGTGGCCCTGAAGGAACTCGGGCAATCAGGCCTTCTGTCGCGGACCGTTATCAGCGAAAAACCGCTTCATGTGGAATATTTCCTTACGGGAAAAGGAAAAGAGTTTGTTCCCGTTTTTGAAACCCTCGAAGGCATTGCGGATCGATAAGCAGGCTGCACAATCGTATCCTTTGTACAGCCTGAGCGGCGAATTAAATTAGTATTTAGCGGGCTGACCGGGCTTTACCATTGTTTTCTGAATAAAGCGACGAAGGCTTTCATTGCTGGTAGCCAGATCCTCTTTTCGGATATACATCATATGTCCGCTGCGGTAACCCTCCCAGCTCATTCTATCTTTCAGCTTCCCTCCGGGATCCATCTGCCAGAGATTGTACTGGGCATTGAAATAATCGCAGGCTCCATCGTAATACCCGGATTGAACCAATACGTGGAGATAAGGGTTCTGAGCCATTGCCGTCCGCAGGTTTTCTCCTGTCCGGTCCTGGGTCCTGTCCCAGGGCTGAACGGGCCCAAAGATATAGTAGCGTAGATCGGTTTTGTAGTTCAGCTCCTCGCGTAGATACAAATTGATGGCGGGGGTGAAGGCATGTTCCCAGGCCAGCAGTTCGGCATTGTAGTCCGGGTTTTCACCGGCTTCTTTTTTATCGATGCCCTTGTATCGTGAATCCAGTCGTCCGATGGTGTAGCCGTCTTCACGAAGAAGTTCTTTCCAGAACAGGGAAAGAGAAATTTCCATATTGTTCTGATCGATCAGCTTTTCGGACAGGCCTGAGTAGCGGGCCATCTTGGCGATTACCTGTTTTTTTCTGTTTTCATCAACATTCCAACCTCGGTTGATGGCAGGCAGAAGTTCATTGAGGGTAAACTCTTCCACTTCCGGGAGCAGCTCCGACAAATCCTTGCCTTGAAGATCGGCGGGCAGTTTTTTGTGGTACCAGGCGGTGGCGGCAAAATAGGGCCAGCGGAGTGCTGCGGACTCACGTGGGCTTCTTTCAAACCCAAGTGTGGTCGGAGAAACCAGAATCACACCGTTCAGAAACATCCAATGATTGGATTGAAGCTCGAGGGCAAGGCCGGAAACTCTTGTTGTGCCGTAACTTTCTCCGATCAGGTATTTGGGCGATGCCCAACGGTTCATTCTTGAAACGAACGTATTGATCCATTCAGCCAGGTATTGTACGTCGGCACGAACGCCAAAGAATCGGGTGGCCGGAATGTCTTTGCTTATCGGGCGCGAAAAGCCGGTATTTACCGGGTCTACATAAACAATATCGGCCACGTCCAGGATTGAGTGCGGATTGTCTTTGAGACCGTAAGGTTGAACGGGATAGCCTTCATCGTCGATGTTCAGCAGACGCGGTCCGGTATACCCGATATGCATCCATACGGAAGCAGTGCCGGGGCCCCCATTAAAGGAGATCACCAAAGGTCGTGTTGATTTATCCCGAACATCGGTACGTTCATAGTAAACATAGAACACCCCGGCTTCCAAATTTCCCTCCTTGTCCCAAACCGGCATCGTGCCTACGGTTGCCTTGTAGGGAACCCGTACACCCCTGATGGTGACCTCACGTTCTATTGAGCTACAGGAATCGGGAATAAAGGGGATATTATAGGATGGGTTCCTGGTTTCGGAAGTCGGCGATGTGGAATTGACCGGACGGGTAGTTTTCGCGTTTTGGGCAGCAACGGAAAGGGTAAACATGCCTGCCAGGCAAGTAAACAGGAGTTTTTTCATAACAGCGGGAACTTTGGTGTTTATCTTCGAATTTAGGATTTTAATCAATGGTTCGGCTTGCCGGTTCAGATTTCTGTTGGAGAAGAGGCAGCAAGTTCCGTTGTGCGGTAGTCCCACCTTTCCTTGATTCCAGCCATCACAAAACTGCTTTGTACGGTTCCGATATTCGGCAGGGTTGAGAGTTTCCGGATAACGAAACGGTGATAGGCGTTCATGTCCTTAACCACAATCTTCAGGAGGTAGTCGTACATGCCGGTCATGTGGTTACATTCCATAACTTCCTCAAACCTGCGTACGGCTTTCTCAAATTCGTTTAATGTTTGCTGTGAGTGGTCCTTCAGCTGAACATTGGTATAGGCAACCAGAGATAATTGGAGCTTTTCACGGTCAACCACGGCCATGTACTTCTTTATGTAGCCGTTTTCTTCCAGCCATTTCCGGCGGAGCATAATCGGGGTTGCGGTTTTTCCGAGTTTGTCGGCAATTTCCTTGTTGCTGAGTGTACAATCGTGCTGTAAAAGACCAAGCAGCTGCAGGTCGATTTTATCGGGTTCGGTTTTCATAATAGTATTTTCAACTGGTAAACGGTATAAAAATAGGCGTTTGCACTAAAAAAAGGCTGTTGTATGGACGAAATAGGTTTATTCACTGATAAACACGGGGGTTATTGTACGCGCTGAAATTAGCGGGCAGATTTGTGCAAAAGAGAATCTATGAAATACGCACCTGAAACTGCCATGATGAGTTACGGCTATAAGCCTTCATTGAGCGAAGGAGCCGTTAAATGCCCGATTTTTCTGACCTCCACCTTTGTTTTCAAAACGGCTGAGGAGGGAAAGGACTTTTTTGCCATGGCCCATGGGAAAACGCCATCGGAGGCGCGCGAAATGGGACTTATTTACAGCAGGATCAATAATCCTGACATCGAAATTCTGGAAGAACGTCTTAAACTTTGGGACGGAGGTGAAGAAGCGGCAGCTTTTTCCAGCGGAATGAGTGCGATTTCCACCACGCTCATGAGTTTTCTGAAACCGGGTGACGTTCTGCTCTTCAGTAATCCCCTCTACGGCGGAACCCATAAATATATCCATCATTTCCTCTCCGAATGGGGAATAGGCTCAATCGCTTTCAATGCCGGCGACAGTATCGAGGCCATCCGCGAGCGAATTGATGCCGCCGGAGCCGGCGATAAACTCCGTATGGTGTATCTGGAAACACCGGCCAATCCCACCAACGACTTGATCGATATCCACGCAATGGCTGAGTTGGCGGAATCCTATTCCACACCGGAAAAGAAGGTGCTGGTTGCGGTCGACAATACCTATATGGGACCTTTGTGGCAACATCCCCTGAAGCACGGTGCCGACGTCGTTCTTTATTCTGCAACCAAATACATTGGTGGTCATAGTGATGTCATTGCCGGTGCTGCTGTGGGAAGCAGGGCGGTGATGGCGCAGATCAAAAAGGCCAGAACCTTTTTCGGAACAATCATTGATGCGCACACGAGCTGGTTGTTGTTGAGAAGTTTGGAAACCCTTAAAATCCGGATGGAAGCGGCGGCGGCCAATGCCGAAAAGGTGGCCGCTTTCCTTCGCGGGCATGAAAAAGTGGAAAAAGTGTACTACCTCGGGTATACCAAAGAAAACAAACCGGAGCAGTGGGAGCTTGTAAACCGTCAGTATTCCAGCTATGGAGCGATGGTGAGTTTTGATATCAAGGGAGGTGAGGCGGAAGCGTTCCGTATGCTGAATGCCCTCAAACATATTCGACTGGCCGTGAGCCTTGGCGGAACCGAAAGCCTGGCCGAACATCCGTTCAGCATGACCCATGCCGATGTTCCGGCCGAGGAAAAACAACGTCTTGGTCTAACCGAAAAAATGATACGCCTCAGCGTAGGTATTGAAAATCCGGATGATATCATTCATGATTTGAAACAGGCCCTGTAGCCGCAAGGCATGCCTTGCGGCTACAGAATGCATGCCGTGTGGGTATCATGGGCCTATCCTGTGCCCACGATGCCCACGCAGCAACAATGCGCCCGCAATCAATATCAAAGCCGAAATTCCGAGGAAGATAAAATTTCCGGTGTCCGGGTTTTCTGAAATTTCGATGACGTTATGCAGTTTTAGGATATGGTGGTTGATAATTCCTTCGACGATATTAAACAGCCCCCAACCTAGAACAAGTCCTCCGGAAAGAAGCTTCCCGGAATTTTCGGTATTTTTCCGTTGCAGGAGTTTCCACAATAGGATGATGCCCGTAAGTACGACCATCAGGCAAAAGAAGTGGAATATCCCGTCCCAGAACATGTTTACACTTTTCCCGACATAATCGGTGGAGGGTATTTTATTCGACAGCATTTCATGAACCTGGAAAATTTGGTGAAAGAAGATGCCGTCGATAAAGCCACCCAGGCCGATGCCGAGAACCATGGCGGCGGTAAGAAGGGGGACAGGTGAGGTTTCACCAACCAAATTTCCGTTCAGCAAGGCTGTTCTTGCACGATGACGTTTGGCGGATAGTGCAGAAAGTAGTGCGACCATGAGGCCCAGAACAAGGAATGCCGACAACATAATCAACAGGTTGGGGTAAATTCCGCTTCGGGCTACACATCTTGAAGTCAAAACATACAAAAGCCTGCAAATTAAACGTTTGCAGGCTTTTTGTTTTTTACAGCATCTTGATTCATTCAATTATTCGCATAAAAACAGTGAGTAATTCAGTGAGTCAATTCCCCGCATACCTTTACTCACTGGAAACGTTGTAACAAATTGTAAAACAACGTGTTCAGTCATTGAACATCTTGACTACCGTAGGCTGCAAGGCTAATTTGCATCGGTAAAAAATTGCTTTTTAACGGCGATGCAGAGCTCGTCCCGAAAGTCGGGACTCGGTTTTGTTTCACTTAAATGATGTGTTATCATGAGTACAAATTATTCCTTGCTCTTCTACTTGAAGAAACCAAAAAATTATGTGTGCGGCCCCAAGCCGATTTACATGCGTATCACCGTGACCGGTGAACCCAAGGAAGTGTCCACTGGCCGAGAATGCGACCCCGTACGCTGGAACGCCAAGTCCAATCGTGCCAAGGGTACCAAAGAGGATATCCGTGGCCTGAACGCCTACCTCGACACGATGGAGCGAAAGGTGGCCAAAGCCCACCTCCAACTCGTAAAGGACGGCGCGGAAATCACTGCCGAAACGCTGAAACTAAAGTACCTTGGCAAAGACGTGCAGCGGCGGTATTTGATGGAAACGTTTACCGAACACAACCGGAAGATGGAAGCGTTGCTTGGGAAAGGCTTTAAACCCAACACGCTGAAAGGCTACAACACTTCTGTTGCACACCTGACCTTCTATTTGGAAAAATGCCATGGTGAAACGGACATCGACATCCAGCGCATCGACCATGCGTTCATCACGGGTTATGAGTTTTTCCTGCGCTCTGACATGTGGTGCAGTGCGGTGTCGGCAGCCAAATACATGAAGCACCTGCGTAAAATCATAAATCAGTGTCTTGCCCACCGATGGATTACGGAAAACCCCTTTGCGTTCTACAAAACGAAGGCCAAGCCAAGGGAAAAGGAATTTCTCACGCCCGATGAACTGGACAGGATAGCCCAAAAGGAATTTTCCATAACAAGGCTTTCTCATGTGCGCGACATCTTCGTGTTCTGCTGCTATACGGGGCTGTCATACGCCGATGTGCGGAAACTGCAAAAGACGGGCATCGCCAAGGGTATTGACGGCAGATTGTGGGTGTTGACCAGCCGGGAGAAAACGGAAACTTCCTCCAACATCCCGCTGCTTCCGCAAGCCTTGGAAATCATCGGACGCTATGCGGACTATCCCCCATGCGTAGCAAAGGGGATGGTACTTCCGGTATTGAGCAACCAAAAGATGAACAGCTACCTGAAAGAGATTGCCGACCTGTGCGGTATCACTAAAAAGCTGACATTCCACATGGCGCGGCACACATTCGCCACCACGGTGACACTGGCCAACAACGTGCCGATAGAAACGGTATCAAAAATGCTGGGGCATACCAACATCAAGACCACCCAGCACTATGCCAAGCTGCTGGACACGCGGATTGGCAGCGATATGGAGAAACTAAAAGAAAAGCTGGGGTTCCGTACAAACATTTCGTTATCGGCTCATTAACGGTTCTTATTGGCTCATATCGGCTCACTATTAAGTTCTTTTTTATAAATTTGTGTCATGAGCAAAGTAAGTGTACATACTGAATTTCTTGATATAGGTTCGATGCCTCTTGGAAAGCCATTGAACGGAGGGAGGGGCAAAGCCTGAAAGAGCTTAAATCAATCGCTACGGTTAGAAGTGTTGGGGCTTCAACCCGCATTGAGGGCTCCAAACTAACGGATGAAGAAGTCGATATTCTTCTTAAGAACATGG
>ENA-UOVV01000731-UOVV01000731.1-compost-metagenome-genome-assembly--contig:-NODE-731-length-33449-cov-6.408756_pt1 | contig 33449 bp, 36 predicted proteins | sample MGYA00238155_ERZ761577 | MGnify/ENA primary metagenome ERZ761577 (study PRJEB28898, sample SAMN06268775) | compost metagenome | isolation source: Emeryville, CA | place: USA:Emeryville, CA | collected... | reverse complement strand
GAGGTAGCGGGGCCGCTCGGCCGGTTCCGCCACCTTCAGGCGCCTCGCCCGTATCGCTCGAAGGCCGTATGGGCGGTGACGGCGTCGGCATAGGCTTCCTGCCGGTCCACGCTCCAGTAGAACAGCTCGTCGAGCGGGATCGGCTTGCCGGTGACGGCGCAGCGCACGAAGCTGCCGGGCTTGAGGACCACATAGTCGCCGTCGAGGTAGCGCAGCGTGGCCTCGGCGGGGGAGAAGCCCTTGTCGAAGATGTTCATGGCCGTTACTCCTTGCGGTCTTTCCCCGATATAAGCCGCATTCGGGCGTCTCAAAAGAGGCTTTCCTGCGACCCCTCGTCCGGGAGCGGCCGCGGCGGACGGCGGCGCGGCGCGGGAGCGCCGGCGACCACGGCCCCCACCTCTCCATCAACGAAGGTCAGCGTCAGGGCCTCGCCCGGCTTCAGCTGCGCCTGCCCGGTCACCACCTGTCCCGCCTCGTCCTGCACCAGCGCATAGCCGCGCGCCAGCACGTTGCGATAGCTCAGGGTGTCGAGCAGCTTGCCCAATTGCTCCAGACGCTGGCGCCGCAGCGCCGCCAGCCGGCCGGCCGCCTGGTCGAGCCGGGCGGTCATGGGGGCGAGCCGGCCGCGGGCATGGCGCAGGTCGGCGCGCAGCGGCGCGGGCGTGAGGCGGGGCAGCAGGCGGGCAAGGACCGCCTCCTTGCGTTCGAGCGACTTGGCCACGGCCAGCGGCAGCTGCCTGGAGCAGGGATCGAAGGTGAGCCGCGCCCGCTCCACGGTCTTGGCGAGGCCCCAATCCCCGTGCCGGCGCAGATTGGCGAGGCGCTCGCGCAGCTCGGCATGGCGCTGGCGCACCAGGCGCGGCTGCACCTGGGCGGCGAGGTTGGAGAACTCCATGCGCCGCGACTGCACGAAATGCCTCAGGGCGCCGGACAACTGGCTGGTGGCGAGATCGAGGCGCTGCCGCTGGGCGGCGACGAGATCGCCGGCGCGGGGCAGGCCGGCACCGGCGGCCCGCAGCCGGTCGCGCAGGCTGGACAGCGTGCGCCGCGCCGCCTGGCGCTGGCGGCTGCCCTGATCCTCGACATAGGCGATGAGCTCGGAGCGCACCGGCACCGCGGCCTCCGCGGCGGCGGTGGGCGTGGGCGCCCGCATGTCGGCGGCATAGTCGATCAGCGTCGTATCGGTCTCGTGGCCGACCGCCGAGATGACGGGAATGGCCGAGGCCGCCACGGCGCGCACCACCGCTTCCTCGTTGAAGCCCCACAGATCCTCGATGGAGCCGCCGCCGCGCGCGACGATCAGCAGGTCCGGCCGGGGCACGGGACCGCCCGGGGCGAGGGCGTTGAAGCCTTCTATGGCATTGACCACCTCGGGAGCGCTGGTCTCCCCCTGCACGCGCACGGGCCAGACCAGCACATGGCTGGGGAAACGGTCGGCGAGCCGGTGGAGGATGTCGCGGATGACCGCGCCGGTGGGCGAGGTGACCACCCCGATGACGCGCGGCAGATAGGGCAGGGGCTTCTTGCGCTCGCGGGCGAACAGGCCTTCGGCCAGCAGCTTCTTGCGGCGCTCCTCGAGGAGGGCCATCAGGGCGCCGGCGCCGGCCGGCTCGATATTGTCGATGACGATCTGGTATTTCGAGGAGCGCGGGAAGGTGGTGAGGCGCCCGGTGGCGATCACCTCCAGCCCTTCCTCGGGCTTGAAGGTGAGGCGGGCGTAATTGCCCTTCCACACCACGGCATCGAGCGAGGCCGCATCGTCCTTGAGGGTGAAGTAGCAATGGCCGGAGGAATGCTGGCCGCGAAAGCCGGAAATCTCCCCGCGCACCCGCACATGGCCGAACTCGTCCTCGACCGTCCGCCGCACCGCCTGGGCGATCTCGGAGACGGTGAACTCGGCGGCATTGGTGAGGGTGTCGGCCATGTCCTGTGGTGCGACAAAGCGGGGTCGCGGTCAAGCCTCGGGCAGGCTCCAGGGCACCTCGGGGCTGCCGTGCCGGCGCCAGGCGAAATAGGTGAAGCCGTCGGTGTCCTCGCCGGTGACCGGCACGAAGCCGGTGCGCAGCGCCAGCCCGCGGCTGGCCGCATTGCCCCGCTCCACGCCGACGAAGAACTCGGACACCTGCGGCAGCCCGGCGCGCAGCGCCTCCACCATCCGCCGCCCATGGCCCAGGCGCCGCCGGGCCGGGTCCACGACGAGGGCGAAGCCGGCGCGCCCATCCGCATGGATCTCGCAATCGAGCAGCCCCACGAGGGCCCCGCCATCCGTCGCGCAGAGGACGGGGCGCAAGGGACCGGCCAGCGCCAGGCTCTGCGCCGGCCACTCCCGCCCGCCCAGCCACCGCCGGGTGCCGGGATCGTCGAACCAGGGGGAGACGACCGCCAGGTCGGCGGCGGCCAGGGGCCGCAGCCGCACTACTCCGCCGCCTCGGCGGGAGCGGGCTGCTCCAGATTGCCCATGGACTGCACGATGTGGTTGGCGAGCGCGTCGTAGATGCCGCCATAGGCGTGGCTGGCGCGCATCAGCGCGATCTGCGCATCGGCCAGGCGCGGCAGGCCGTGCTCGTCGTTGATGACGCGCATGCCCGGCTGCAGGGCGCTTTCGGGCAGGAAGCCCACCGCGAGATCGGACAGCACCGCCGAGGTGATGGCTGTGGCGTTGGAGGAGGTATAGGCGACCCGGTAATCCTTGCCCGTGCGCTCCAGCGCCTCCATGGCGTCCTTGCGCCAGATGCAGCATTGCGGCCCGCAGGCGATGGCGAGCGGCTCGCTGGCCAGCGCCCTGCCGCCATGGCTGGCGACCCAGAACATCTTCTCGGTGCGGAATAGCTCGCCGAAATTGTGGTCGGTGCCCTGGGTGAAGACGATGAGATCGTAGCGGCCGGCCCGCATGCCCTCCAAAAGCTGCTCGGACGCCATGCAGGCCACGTCCACCACGATCTTGGGATGGGTGCGCTGGAAGCTCGACAGGATGACGGGCAGGAGGCGCACGGCATAGTCGTCCGGCACGCCGAAGCGGATCGAGCCGGCCAGATCCCCGTCGTTGAAATGATCGAGGATCTCCGCATTGGTGCGCAGCATCTTGCGCGCCCGCTCGTAGAGGATCTCGCCGTGATGGGTGAGCGAGACGCTGCGCCCGTCGCGGGTGAGCAGCGCATGGCCCAGCCGGTCCTCGAGCCGCTTGATCTGCATCGACACCGCCGACTGGGTCTTGTTCACCCGCCGCGCGGCCTCGGTGAAGCTGCCGCAATCGGCAATGGCGCAGAAGCTCTGCAACTGATCGAGATCGAGCGGCGCGGCCATGGCGAGACTCCATCACCCAAATTGATTGATGAGATGAAATCTATTTGTTGGACGAATGGAAGTCCAGTGGGCTATCCCATCATCATCGATGCAATGACGCGTCGTGCCGTCGGCCTCCCTCCGATGGCATTCCATTCGTCCTCGGAGACATGAAATGGCTCTCTCGCTGCCCGGCGAGCGGTCAGTTGCGGCCGGCTCGCACGTCCATCCCGTTCGTGCCCTCGTCACCTGGTTCGCCCGGGTCAAGGCCGCCCGTGCCCGCCGTGTGGCGCTCCAGGGCCTGCTGGAGCTCGACCATGCCCGCCTCAAGGATCTGGGCATCAACCGCGGCGACGTGCACGACGCCATGGTGGCCCGCAACGGCCGCACCCCCGGCATGGTGCTCACTGCCGCCCGCGCCCGCAGCGCGCGGCTCTAACTCATTGAGTTGTCGTGCGGTCGAACCGGAAAAGTCTGCAACTTTTCCTGACTGCACCCTAGATTTCGAGTTTGCGGCCGGTCGTGGCGGCCGCTCACCCGTTGGCCCGAACACGATGAGTGCTCGTGCCATCTTCCGGGCCGGTTTTGCCGCCGGCCCCGTTTCCTGACGACTTGCCGGGCTGTGCAGCGCACACGCCCGGCTTTTTTGTCTCAATGCGAAAGGAAGCGCACGCCGATCTCGGTTTCGCTCTTCCAGGCGATCTCGCAGGAAAAGCGCCGGCCGTCGTCCATGGCGAGATCGAAGCGCGACGGAATGCCGACGACGCTCGCCACCACCAGCTTGGCCCCGGTCTCGGACATGTTGCGCACCATGCAGTCGATGGTGGAGAAGCCCTCGTTCAGCACGATATGGGCACCCTTGAGGGTGCGGTGGCGTGGCGCGCTTCTGTTGTCCTCGCTCATGGCGGGTCCGTGGGTTCAGGGCAGGGCGGCGAAGCCTTCGGCGAAACCGTCGAGGGAAACCGGGATGCCGATGCCTTCCTCGGGGGTCTTGAACACCACGAAGATGGCATTGGTGCCTTCCGAGAGGATGTCGATCAGCTCGTCGTCGAGCTCGACCTCGGCGAGGCAGCCATTGGGCAGGCAGCGCACGAAGGCGACCCGGCCCATGTCGGTGCCGTCGACATTGAGGCCGAGCCCGTTGGGCAGCAGCACGCCCAGCGGCGCCAGCACGCGCAGCAGCCGCGCCTCGCGGTCGGCCGTGCGCAGCACGATGACCGACAGCCCGACATTGGGCTGGTCCTCGGCCAGCACGTTCTGGATGATGGCGCATTGCTCGAAGCTGGCGCCGGGCGGCGTGTCGCAGCTCATCTGCCAGTCGCCGTGTTCGGCGCGCACCGTTCCCTGGCCCAGCGCCGGAGCGGCGGCAAGCCCCGCCACCACCGCGCCAAGCACACCCAGCCGCCTTGCCCAGACCTTCACTCTTTCACTTCTCCTGCCGAATCGGCGCCCGAAAAGGGTTTGGACCTGTTTCGGACAGCCATGCCGCCCTGTCAACCAAAGCCCCGAAATCCGGCCCGTTCTGGGCACAAACTGCGGCGCTGGTGAGGCGGCGCAGGCCGGGCGCGGCAGCAATTTGCCGCAGCCGGAGGCCGGCAGGCCACAATAGACTCGGGCACGCCGATGTGATTTAGCTCAAACGAGAGTTTTGCGCTCCGAGGTTGAGTCGGGGCGGCGTGAGCTATGCCGCTTTTTCCCCCTCATTCTCGGCGTGCCAGCCACCAGGACAGTAGATAGGGGGTTTATGGTGACCGGGCAGTTCGTGAGGAAGTTGGGAGCCGCTTCCGCGGCCGCACTGGCACTGATGCCGACGCTGGCCGCCGCCCAGCAGGGGTCGGCCGGCCATCCCGAGCCGGGCCAGATCCATCTGCAGCCCTCCGTGACCCCGATCATGGACTCCATCGTGGCCTTCCACGACGGCATCCTGTTGTGGACCATCTCGCTGATCGTGCTGTTCGTGCTGGCGCTTCTGGTCATCGTCATGGTGCGCTTCAACGCCAAGGCCAACCCGGTGCCGGCGCGCTTCACCCACAACACCCTGATCGAGGTGGTCTGGACGGTGGTGCCCATCGTCATCCTGATCGTCATCGCCATCCCCTCCTTCGGCGTGCTGTCCGACCAGATGACGGTGCCGGACGGCGAGCGCAAATATCTGGGCGCCAACATCTTCTCCTTCGGCGAGGTGGAGGTCCCGGCCGCCAGCCTGACGGTGAAGGCCTCGGGTGAGCAGTGGTACTGGAACTACGAATATGTGGATCAGGGCGTGGCCTTCGATTCCAACATCCTCTCCGAGGAGGAGATCGCCGCAACCAAGCCGGGCCAGCCGCGCCTGCTGGCCGTGAACAACGAGCTGGTGGTGCCGGTCGACACCACCGTGCGCCTGCAGGTCACCGCCAGCCCCTCGGGGGTGATCCACGCCTTCGCCGTCCCCTCCTTCGGCATCAAGGTCGACGCCGTGCCGGGCCGGCTCAACGAGACCTGGTTCTATGCGCGCGAGACCGGCATCTATTACGGCCAGTGCTCGGAGCTGTGCGGCAAGGACCACGCCTACATGCCCATCGCCGTGCGCGTGGTGAGCGCCGAGGAATTCGAAGCCTTCATCACGGCCTTCGCCGAAAGCCGTGACTATGCCAGCGCGGCCGCCGTGCTGCCCGCGCTCTAGGACCAAGGGTCAGAGGAACACAAAATGGCAAATACCGCTCACCTCGAAGCCCACGCCACCGGGCACGACCACGCCAGCCACGACCACCACACCCCGACCGGCTGGCGCCGCTGGGTCTATTCGACCAATCACAAGGACATCGGGATCATGTACCTGGTGTTCTCCATCATCGCCGGCGTGATCGGCGGCCTGCTCTCCGGCCTGATGCGCATGGAATTGCAGGAGCCCGGCATCCAGATCTTCCATGGCCTCGCGGCGATGGCCTATGGCGTCGACGGCGACGCGGCGCTGGACGCCGGCAAGCACATGTTCAACGTCTTCGTGTCCGCCCACGCGCTGATCATGGTGTTCTTCACCGTGATGCCGGCCACCATGGGCGGCTTCGCCAACTATTTCGCTCCCCTGATGGTGGGCGCCCCCGACACCGCCTTCCCGCGCATCAACAACATCGCCTTCTGGCTGCTGCCGCCGGCGCTGCTGCTGACCGTGCTCAGCATGTTCTTCGAGGGGCCGGCCGGCGCCTTCGGCTTCGGCGGCGGCTGGACGGCCTATCCGCCGCTGGCGACCTCGGGCCATCCGGGCCCCGCCACCGACTTCGTGATCTTCTCGCTGCACGTCGCCGGCGTCAGCTCCATCCTCGGCGCCATCAACCTGATCACCACCATCCTCAACATGCGCGCCCCCGGCATGACGCTGCACAAGATGCCGCTCTTCGCCTGGTCCGTGCTGGTGACCGCCTTCCTCTTGCTGCTGGCCCTGCCGGTGCTGGCCGGCGCCATCACCATGATGCTGACCGACCGCAATTTCGGCACCAGCTTCTTCGCGCCCGAAGGCGGCGGCGACCCGGTCCTCTACCAGCACCTGTTCTGGTTCTTCGGGCACCCGGAAGTCTACATCATGATCCTGCCGGGCTTCGGCATCATCAGCCATATCGTGGCGACCTTCAGCCGCAAGCCGGTCTTCGGCTACATGGCCATGGCCTATGCCATGGTGGCCATCGGCTTCGTCGGCTTCGTGGTGTGGGCGCACCATATGTATACGACCGGCCTCAGCCTCGACGTGCAGCGCTACTTCGTGGCCGCCACCATGGTGATCGCGGTGCCCACGGGCGTGAAGATCTTCTCCTGGATCGCCACCATGTGGGGCGGCTCCATCACCTTCCGCACCCCCATGCTGTGGGCCATCGGCTTCATCTTCCTGTTCACCGTGGGCGGCGTGACCGGCGTGGTGCTGGCCAATGCCGGCGCCGACCGGGCCCTGCACGACACCTATTACGTGGTGGCGCATTTCCACTACGTGCTGTCGCTGGGCGCGGTGTTCTCGATCTTCGCCGGCTGGTACTACTGGTTCCCCAAGATGTTCGGCTACATGTATTCCGAGTTCCTGGGCAAGCTGCACTTCTGGATCATGTTCATCGGCGTGAACCTGATCTTCTTCCCGCAGCACTTCCTGGGCCTCGCCGGCATGCCGCGCCGCTATGTCGACTATCCCGACGCCTTCGCGCTGTGGAACCGCGTCTCCTCCATCGGCTACTACATCACCTTCGTCGCCATGATCGTGTTCTTCTACGCGACCTGGGAAGCCTTCCGGAAGAAGCGCGTGGCCGGCGACAACCCCTGGGGCGACGGCGCCACCACGCTGGAATGGACCCTTTCCAGCCCGCCGCCGTTCCACCAGTTCTCGACCCTGCCCAAGATCGAGTCGAGCAACGCGCACTAGGCGCTCGAAGCGCAGCACAAGCCGCGGATCGCGCCTTCCGGCGCGGTTCGCCCGAAAGGAAGCGGAACCAGTGGCCTATATCGACGACAGCCGGAGCATTCCCGCCATGGCGGGCGAGGGACGGGTGGAGGACTACCTCGCCCTGCTCAAGCCGCGCGTCATGTCGCTGGTGGTGTTCACCGCCTTCGTCGGCATGCTGGTGGCTCCGGGCGGCATCAACCCGGTGATCGGCCTCGTGGCCATCGCCTGCATCGCCATCGGGGCCGGCGCCTCCGGCGCGCTCAACATGTGGTACGACGCCGACATCGACGCGGTGATGAGCCGCACGCGCAACCGCCCCATCCCCGCCGGCCGGATCAGCCGCGAGGAAGCGCTGGCCTTCGGCATGGTGCTGTCGGTATTCTCGGTGATGCTGCTGGGGCTGGCCACCAACTGGGTGGCCGGCGGGTTCCTGGCCTTCACCATCTTCTTCTACGTCGTCATCTACACGATGTGGCTCAAGCGCTCGACGCCGCAGAACATCGTCATCGGCGGCGCGGCCGGGGCCTTCCCGCCCATGGTCGGCTGGGCCGCCGTCACCGGCACGCTCTCCTGGGAGAGCTTCGCGCTGTTCCTCATCATCTTCCTGTGGACGCCGCCGCATTTCTGGGCGCTGGCGCTCTACAAGCAGGGCGACTACGGCGCCGCCGGCATCCCCATGATGCCCAACGTGGCCGGGGAAGCCTCCACCAAGCGGCAGATCCTGGCCTATTCGGTGGTGCTGGCCGTCTCGGGCCTGCTGCCGGTCTGGCTCGGCATGTCGGGCTGGATCTACGGGGCGGTGGCCGCCATCACCGGGCTGAGCTTCGTGTGGCTGGCCGTGCGGCTGTGGCGGGCGCCCGACGGCGCCGACATGCGCCGGGCCGCCCGGGCGCTCTTCACCTATTCGCTGAGCTACCTCTTCGTGCTGTTCCTGGGGCTGCTCACCGACGCCGTCGCCCTGCGCTTGGGAGTGATCTGACCATGGCCAGCGAAAACGCCGCCCGGCTCGCCGACAACGGCATGACGCCCGAGCAGGAGGCCGCCTTCCGCCGGCAGCGCCGCCGCCGCTCCATCGCCCTGGCCCTGGCGCTGGCCGCCTTCGCCCTCACCTTCTACGTGCTGACCATCGTCAAGATGGGCCCGGCCCTGTTCGATCGGGCGCTGTGATGGCCGATATCAGCTATTCCGACCACCTGTCCCAGCAGGGGCGCCGCAACCGGCGGGTGGCGCTGACGCTGGCCGGCGTCGTCGCCGGCATGGTGGGGCTCGCCTTCGCCTCGGTGCCGCTCTACCAGCTCTTCTGCCAGGTGACCGGCTATGGCGGCACCACCCAGGTGGCCGCCGACAACCCCAAGGGCGTGATCGCCCGGGAGATGACCGTGCGCTTCGACGTCAATGTCGACCGGGCGCTGCCCTGGACGGTGAAGGCCGCCGCCCCGATCACCGACCGCATCGGCATGGTGGACACGGTCAACTACGTGGCCACCAACACGTCCGACAAGCCAGTCACCGGCATGGCGATCTTCAACGTCACGCCGGACCGCGCCGGCGTCTACTTCAACAAGATCGAGTGCTTCTGCTTCTCCGAGCAGACCCTGCAGCCGGGCGAGACGGTGGAAATGCCCATCGTGTTCTTCGTCGACCCCGACCTCGACGGGAATGCCGAGCTCGACACCATCCGAGAGATCACGCTCTCTTATACCTTCTACGCTTCAGACAGTGAGGGAAGCTGAACATGGCCGCCATCGAAAAGAACCATGACTATCACATGGTCGAACCCAGCCCCTGGCCGTTCGTCATGTCGGTCGCCGTCTTCGTCCTGATGATCGGCGCGGTGGCCTGGATGCAGGACTGGACGCCCTGGCTGTTCTTCATCGGCCTCGCCGGCGTGCTCTACACCTTCTATGCCTGGTGGGCGGACGTGGTGAAGGAGGCCAATGGCGGCTTCCATACCCCGGTGGTGCAGCTGCACCACCGCTACGGCATGATCCTGTTCATCGCCTCGGAAGTCATGTTCTTCGTGGCCTGGTTCTGGGCCTATTTCGACGGCTTCTTCCGCCTCGACGACATCGAGCAGTATACCCGCGTCGAGGTCACCGGCGGGCACTGGCCGCCGCTCGGGGTGGAGCTGTTCGACCCCTTCCACTTGCCGCTGTTCAACACGCTGATCCTGCTGACCTCGGGTACCACCGTGACCTGGGCACACCATGCCCTGCTGGAGAACGACCGCCAGGGCCTGCGCTGGGGCCTCGTGCTCACCGTGGCGCTGGGCGTGCTGTTCTCCTTCGTGCAGTATCTCGAATACACCCATGCCGGCTTCCCCTTCTCGGGCAACTACTATGGCGCCACCTTCTTCATGGCGACCGGCTTCCACGGCTTCCACGTGCTGATCGGCACCATCTTCCTGTTGGTCTGCCTGATCCGCGCCGAATTGGGCCATTTCACCCCCAAGCAGCATCTCGGCTTCGAGTTCGCCGCCTGGTACTGGCACTTCGTGGACGTGGTCTGGCTGTTCCTCTTCGCCTCCATCTATGTATGGGGAAGCTGGGGCGTGGCGCTGAGCCACTAGATCGTTTCATGTTCTGACGGAACAGTGTGGGGCGCTCCTCTCCCCCTTGAGGGGAGGGGTCGGGGGTGAAGGGCCTTCGGTGGCCCACGATACCACCCCCTCCCCGGCCCTTCCCTCCAAGGGGGAGGGGCAAACGGCCGCTGATTCCGTTCGGGGGTGAACTGCCCTAGCGCCGGGCATGGTGTGCGCGCCGCTTCGGGGGCGCAGTTGAAATCGGGAGGGCGCGGCACGGGCTGCGCCCTTTTGCACATGGAGACCAGTGTGAGCCAGCCCAACCCCATCCTGACCGGCATCGCCTGCCGCTGCCCGCGCTGCGGCAGGGGCGGGCTGTTCGCCGGCTATCTCAAGCTGGCGCCGTCCTGCCCTGCCTGCGGCCTCGATTTCGGTTTCGCCGACAGCGGCGACGGCCCTGCGGTCTTCGTCATCTTCCTGGTGGCGCCGGTGGTGATCGCCCTGGCGCTGGCGGTGGGCGCGGTCTTCGTCATCCCGCCCTGGATGCATCTGGTGCTGTGGATCCCCACCACGCTGGTGCTGTCGCTGGCGCTGCTGCCGCCCTTCAAGGGGGTGCTGGTGAACCTGCAATACCGCCACGACGCCCATGAGGGCCGCCAGTGAGCGGGCCGGGCGCCCATCGCGGCCTGCGCCGGCGCGACTGGGTGTTCGCCGCGCTGATGCTGGCGCTGGCCGCCGCCTGCGTGTTCCTCGGCAGCTGGCAGATGCAGCGGCTGGCCGAGAAGGAGGCGCTGATCGCCGCGGTGGACAGCCGCCTGATGGCCGAGCCGGTGCCGGTGCCGCCGGCGACGGAATGGGCCGCCCTCGATCTCGATGCGGTCAATTTCCAGCCGGTCGAGCTGACCGGCACCTATCGCTATACCCAGACCGTGACCGTCTTCACCAGCCTGACCAATGCGCGCGGGCAGTATTCCGGCCCGGGCTACTGGGTGGTGACCCCGTTCGAGCTGGCCGAGGGCGGCACGGTCTTCGTCAATCGCGGCTTCGTGCCGGAGCAGTACCAGGAAGCGGCCGCCGTGGGTGACCTCCACGGCGACGATCCGGACACGGTGACCGTGGTGGGCGTGCTGCGCCCGGGCGAGACGGCCGGCTGGCTCGTGCCCGAGCCCAACATGTCCGACCGCATCGAATGGGTGCGCGACCCGGCCCGGCTCGCCGCCATGGTCGATCCGGCCCTGGCGCCCTTCGCGCCCTTCTATGTCGACCTGCTCGCCGGCCCGCCGGGCAGCCTGCCGCAGGGTGGGGAGACGGTGGTCAGCTTCCCCAACAACCATTTCGGTTATGCGCTGACCTGGTACGGCTTCGCCATCGTGGCCGTGGTCATGCTCGGCTTCTGGCTGTGGCGGCAGGCGCGGCGGCCGGCACCTAGTCCCTGATGGCGGCAAAACTTGCGGCCGCCGCCGGCTTTGACTAGGTTGCAACAATTCTAAAAGGGCGCTCCCCCTCGATGCAGTTTGTTTCCACGCGCGGCCAGGCGCCCGCGCTCGGTTTCTCCGACGCTGTCCTGGCTGGTCTCGCCGCCGATGGCGGCCTCTATGTCCCGGCGGATTGGCCCGAGATCGGCCCCGCCGAGATCGCCGGTTTCGCGGGCCGGCCCTATGCGGAAGTCGCCCATGCGATCATCTCCCGCTTCACCGGCGAGGAGATTCCCGCCGACAGGCTCCGCACCATCATCGAACAGGCCTATGCCGGCTTCCGCCATCCCTCGGTGGCGCCGCTGGTCGAGCTCGAGCCGGGCCATTTCGTCCTGGAGCTGTTCCACGGCCCGACGCTGGCCTTCAAGGACGTGGCGATGCAGTTCCTCAGCCGCGTCATGGATCATGTCCTCGGCGAGCGCGGCCTGCGGGCCACCATCGTCGGCGCCACTTCCGGCGACACCGGCTCTGCCGCCATCGAGGCCTTTCGTGGCCGCGACACCACCGACATCTTCATCCTGCATCCCCGGGGCCGCACCTCGGAGGTGCAGCGCCGGCAGATGACCACGGTGCTCGAGGACAACGTCCACAACATCGCGCTCGAAGGCACGTTCGACGATTGCCAGGACGCGGTGAAGGCGATGTTCAACCACCACGCCTTCCGCGACCGGGTGCGCCTGTCCGGCGTCAACTCGATCAACTGGGGCCGCATCGTCGCGCAGATCGTCTACTATTTCACCGCGGCCGTGTCGCTGGGCGCGCCGCACCGGCAGGTGAGCTTCATCGTGCCCACCGGCAATTTCGGCGACATCTTCGCCGGCTATTGCGCCAAGCGCATGGGCCTCGGCATCGACAGGCTGGTGATCGCCACCAACGCCAACGACATCCTGCGGCGCACGCTCGACACCGGCCGCTACGAGATGGCGGGCGTGGCGCCCACCATCAGCCCCTCGATGGACATCCAGATCTCGTCCAATTTCGAGCGGCTGCTGTTCGAGGCGGCGGGGCGGGACGCGGGGGCGGTCAACCGCATGATGGCGGGCCTCAAGCAGTCGCGCGGCTTCGACCTGCCGGAGCGGGCGCTGGCCGCCATCCGCCGCGATTTCGCCGCCGGCACCACCGACGAAGCGGCGACGCGCGCCGTGATCGCCGAGACGCAGCGCCGCAGCGGCTACCTGCTCGATCCGCATACGGCGGTGGGCGTGGGCGTGGCCCGTTCGCTGCCGCGCGGCACCACGCCGATGGTCACGCTGGCGACGGCGCATCCGGCCAAGTTCCCGGCCGCCGTGGCCGAGGCGTCGGGCATCGCGCCGGCGCTGCCGGCCTGGCTGGCCGATCTCAACGACCGGCCCGAACGGGTCGCGGTGCTGGCCAACGACCAGCGCCTGATCGAGGATTTCATCGGGGCGCGCAGCCGCGCGGCCTGAAACGGGACGGACGGAGCGGCGGTCGCCCCGGCCGCCGGCTCAGGAGGACGAGTGTGACGGTACGATCGACGACCCTCGAAAACGGCATGGTGGTGCTCACCGACGACATGCCGCATCTGGAAAGCGCCTCTCTCGGCGTCTGGGTGAAGGCGGGGGCGCGATCCGAGCGCAAGGCCGAGCACGGCATCTCGCACCTGCTCGAGCACATGGCCTTCAAGGGCACCCGGTCGCGCAGCGCCCTGCAGATCGCCGAGGCCATCGAGAATGTCGGGGGCGACCTCAACGCGGCGACCTCCATCGAGCATACCGGCTATTTCGCCCGCGTCCTCAAGGACGACGTGGTGCTGGCCGCCGACATACTGGCGGACATCCTGCAGAACTCGACCTTCGACGAGGACGAGCTGGCGCGCGAGAAGCAGGTGATCGTGCAGGAGATCGGCGCGGCGCGCGACAATCCCGACGATCACGTCTTCGACCTGTTCCAGCAGGCGGCCTTTCCCACCCAGCCCATCGGCCGCACCATCCTCGGCACGGTGGATTCGGTGCGCGCCTTCACCCCCGACACGGTGCGCAAATACATGCGCCGCAACTATGTGGGCGACCACATGGTCATCGCCGCCGCCGGCAATGTCGATCACGACGGGCTGGTGGACGTGGCCAGGCAGCGCTTCGCCGATCTCGTGCCCAACGGCGCGCCCGACCCGCAGCGGGCCGAATACAAGGGCGGCGAGGAACGGCTGATCTCCGACCATGAGCAGGCGCATATCGTGCTGGGCTTCGAGGGGCGGGCCTACAATTCCGACGGTTTCTACGCCGCCCAGGTGCTGGCCTCGATCCTGGGCGGGGGCATGAGCTCGCGCCTGTTCCAGGAGGTGCGCGAGAAGCGGGGGCTCTGCTATTCGGTCTATTCCTTTCACTGGGCCTTCGCCGACAGCGGCGTGTTCGGCGTCGCCGCGGCCACGGGCGAGGAGGAGGTGTCCGAACTGGTGCCGGTGGTGCTGGACGAATTGCGCCGGGCGACCGAGACCATCACCGACGAGGAGGTGGTGCGGGTGCGCAACCAGATCCGCGCCGGCCTGCTGATGTCGCTGGAAAGCCCCTCGGCCCGCGCCGGCCAGCTCGCCCGCCAGCAGATCCTGTGGGGCCGCCCCATCGAGATGAAGGAGACGGTGGAGCGCATCAACCGCATCACCGCCCGCCGGGTGCAGGACGTCGCCGAGCAGATCTTCACCGCCAGCGCCCCGACCCTGGCCGGCATCGGTCCCATCAGCCGGCTCGCCGATGTCGACAGCATCGGCCGGACCCTGCAACGCTGACGGCCATGCTCTGGCCCTGGACGTCCCCGGCCCCGTTGATCGCGCTGCGCGGCAGCCGGGTGCTGCTGCGCCTGCCGCAGATGCGCGACTACCCCGCCTGGTACGCCCTGCGCCGGGCCAGCCACGATTTTCTCAAGCCCTTCGAGCCGCGCTGGACCGAGGCCGATCTCAGCCGCCGGGTCTTCGCCATGCGCGTCAAGCGGGCGCGGCAGGAGGCCGAGCAGGGCACCGACTACACCTTTTTCCTGTTCCTGCACCAGGGCGGCGGGGAGACCCTGGCCGGCGGCATCACCCTGTCCAACATCCGCCGCCGCGCCGCCCAGTTCGTCAATCTCGGCTACTGGATGGGCCAGCCCTATGCGGGGCAGGGGCTGATGACCGAAGCGGTGTCGGTGGCGTTGCCCTTCATCTTCGACACGCTCGACCTGCACCGGGTCCATGCCGCCTTCCTGCCCACCAACACGCCCTCGCGCCGGGTGCTCGAGAAGAACGGCTTCGTCGAGGAAGGCTATGCCGAGCGCTATCTGCAGATCGACGGCCGCTGGGAGGACCACGTGCTGATGGGGCTGACCCGCGAGCGCTACGAGGCGGGCCGCTATGCGCAACGGCCGGCGGACCGCTCGACAGGGTTGCGGGCATGAATTATCTATAATTCATGCCCGGATCGCCCGAAACCATCGCCGTCCGCATCAGCAGGGAACTGGCCGACCGCATCGTCTCGGGCGTGCTGGAGCCGGGCAGCCGGTTGCGCCAGGACCATGTGGCGGCCGAGTTCGGCACCAGCCACGTGCCGGTGCGCGAAGCCTTCCGGCGACTGGAGGCCCAGGGCCTCGCCGTGAGCGAGCCGCGCCGGGGCGTGCGCGTGGCTTCCTTCGACCTCGCCGAGGTCAAGGAGGTGGCGGAGATGCGGGCGGCGCTGGAAGTGCTGGCCCTGCGCCATGCCGCCCCGCACCTGACCCGCGCCATCCTCGACGCCGCCGAGGCGGCAACCCGGGCCGGAGACCGTTCGGCCGACGTGGCCAGCTGGGAAGCGGCCAACCGGCTGTTCCACCGCACCCTGCTGACGCCCTGCGCCATGCCGCGCCTGCTGGCCGCCATCGACGACCTGCACGCCGCCAGCGCCCGCTTCCTCTTCGCCGCCTGGCGCTCGGACTGGGAGGCGCGCACCGACCACGACCATCTGGCGATTCTCGCCGCCCTGCGCGCCGGCAGGGTGGAGGAGGCGGCAGGCATCCTGCAGCAGCACGTCCAATGGGTCGGCCAGCGCCCGGTGCGCACGCCCGCCGGAACGACGCGCAAGCTGTTCACGCCGACGGGGTAGGGGGCCTGCCGGGCCATCCGGGCCCGTTCCTCCCGCAGCACCCCCACCCACGGCGCTGCCCTCGGGCCTGCTTTGGCAGGCACGACCGAGCGAATCCACCAAATCGTTCCCGCACCTCGTGTAGCGATGCCGGTCCTGAGACAGCGGTCGGGCATGATTTCCTGCATGTGGAAAGCGCCGGAAGGGCTTGCGCGACAGCGGCGGACGAGTCCTAATAGATAAGATAAGAAATTATCTATAATCTGATCCAGCCTGGAGTGTTTCCATGAATTCCGGTTCCGTCCTTGCCGAGAGCTACAGCCCGCTCGGCCTCGAGACCCGTTCCTTTGGCGTGCGTGTCCTTGCCGTGGTGCTCGGCACGCTGTTTCTGGCGCTGTCCTCCTATGTCGAGGTGCCGATGGTACCGGTGCCCATGACCATGCAGACCCTGGCGGTGACCCTGGTGGGCGCGCTCTATGGCTGGCGCCTCGGCGCGGTGACCATCACGGCCTGGCTGGTGGAGGGAGCGGCGGGCCTGCCGGTGCTCTCCGGCGGGGCGGCAGGCTATGTGCATTTCATCGGCTATACCGGCGGCTATCTCTTCGCCTTCCCGCTGGCCGGCGCGCTGGTCGGCTGGCTGGCCGAGCGCGGCTGGAACGGCCGGCGGCCGGTGCTCGCCTTTGCCGCCGCGCTGCTCGGCAACCTGCTTTGCCTGGCGCTGGGCGGCGCCTGGCTTGCCGCGATGATCGGCCTCAAGGCGGGCTTTGCCAGCGGCGTGGCCCCCTTCCTGCTCGGCGCGGTGCTGAAATCGGTGCTGGCCGCGGCGGCACTCGCGGCGCTGACGCGCGGCCGGCCCCCCGAGGCGCGGCCGTGAGCATCCGGCTCAGGGCGCATCATCTGCTCTGCGTCCTGACCTATGTCGGCAGGGGATATACCCCTGCCTTCACCGTCAATTACGACGCCATCCTCGCCCGCCTGATGGCGGGCGAGCCCGTCGAGCTGGTCGAGGGGCCGGACGAGATCTGCGCCCCGCTGCTCGGCGAGGCCGAGCCGCATTGCCGCCGGGACTCGGTGCGCCGGCGCGACGAATTGGCCCGCGCCGCCGTGCTGCCCTTGCTGGGCCGGAAGGATGTGTCCGGCCCGTTCAAATTGTCGCGAAACGACCGCGCCCGCCTGCGCGCCGCCTTCGCGGCGGGAGACGCGCGCGGGGCCTGCCGGGGCTGCGAATGGTCGGGCCTTTGCGATGCGGTCGCTGCCGGCGGCTTTGCCGGAGCGCGCCTCCGCTGAGCCGGCGATTGTTGCCGTATGGCAACAGGCAAGGGCGCTTGTCGCAAGCGTCAATCTCCCTTACCAAGGGGGCACCCCGCCGGGAGGATGAACGAACAAAGGCCTGTCCGGGCCTGTAGCCAGCCCGCGACTGCCGCCATAATGAAGCCTAGCGCAGGATATAGCTGCCCCTGATGCGTCACTTTCAAGCCCTCGCGATCTGTCTTGCGTTCGCGCTGTTTCTCCTCGCGCCGGCGCGGGGCTTCGAGGTCATTTCCGTCCCCGAGGACGTGAACGCCGTCAATCTCTCCGACGTGGTCGAGGTGGTGCCGGGCCAGAACGGGCGCGTGCAGCTCTCCACCGCGCCCGATGCCGACGGCATCATCCGGCGCATCGAGGTGCTGGCGGCCGAGCAGGACACCAATCCGGCCTTCGCGCTCTTCGCCCTGCGCAACGACAGCGACCAGCAGATCGAGCGGCTGATCGTGGCCCCCTATTTCCGCCTGCCGGGATCGGGCGTGTTCCAGCCGGACCTCGGCAACGAGCGCATCACCGCGCTGACCCCCAGCGCCGGCATCCGCCCGGTGACGCTTGCCGACCCTGAGGCGGACGTGTTCGAGGTGACCCTCGACCCCGGCGCCACCGTGACGCTGGTGGCCGAGCTCGCCTCGGGCGAGCTGCCCGAGCTCTATCTCTGGCAGCCCAACGCCTATCGCGACTACGTCAACTCCTTCACCCTGTTCCGCGGCGTCGTGCTGGGCGTGGCCTCGCTGGCGGCGGTGTTCCTCACCATCATGTTCGTGGTCAAGGGGCGCGGCGTCTTTCCGGCCACCGCGGCCTTCGCCTGGGCGGTGCTGGCCTATCTGCTGATCGATTTCGGCCTGCTGGCGCGGCTGTTCAACATACCGGCCGGCGGGGTGCAGCCGCTGCGCGCGGCGGCGGAAGCGGGGCTGGCGACGACGCTGGCGGGTTTCCTGTTCATCTATCTCAACCTGCATCGCTGGCACCTGCGCTTCATCCATCTGGCGCTGGGGCTGGCCGCGCTGTTCCTGGCGCTGTTCGCCTTCGCCTTCTTCCAGCCGGCCATCGCCGCCACCATCGCCCGGCTGGTGCTGGCGCTGCTGGGGCTCTCCGGCTTCTTCCTCATCCTGCTGCTGGCGCTGCGCGGCTATGACCGCGCCGTGCTGCTGGTGCCGACCTGGATCATCTATCTCGCCTGGCTGTTCTATGCCTGGCTGGTGGTCTCCGGGCAGGTCAGCAACGACATCGCCCAGCCGGCGGTGGGCGGCGGCCTGGTGCTGATCGTCATGCTGCTGGGCTTCACCGCCGTGCAGCACGCCTTCTCGGAAGGGCAGGTGTCCATCGGTACGCTGAGCGAGGTGGAACGCCGCGCCCTGGCGCTGACGGGCTCGGGCGACTTCGTCTTCGACTGGAACATCGAGCGCGACCGGGTGACGGTGAGCGACGAGCTTGCCACCCGGCTGGGCGAGAAGCGCGGGGCGCTGCGCGGCGCCATCAAGCGCTGGCTCGACCGGGTGCATCCGGACGACCGCGACCGCTTCCGCACCGCCTTCGACACGCTGGTGGAGCTGCGGCGCGGCAAGGTCTCGGCCGACATGCGCATTGCCGGGCACGACGGCAGCTACCGCACCTTCCGCATGCGGGTGAAGCCGGTGCTGGGCGGCGACGGCCAGGTCAACCGCATCGTCGGCACCCTGCAGGACGTCACCGAGGACCGGGCGGCGCGCGAGCGCCTGCTGCACGATGCGGTGCACGACAGCCTGACCGGCCTGCCCAACCGCCAGCTCTTCCTCGACCGGCTGGAGCGCGCCCTGGTGCGGGCCCGCACCCCCGGCGGCACCAAGCCGGCGGTGTTCCTGATCGACATCGACCGCTTCATGGAGCTGGAGGAGCGCATCGGCCATTCGGCCGCCGATTCGGTGCTGCTGGCCATTTCCCGGCGCATCGCCCGCATCATGCGGCCGCTCGACACCGTGGCGCGCATCGGCGGCGACCAGTTCGCGGTGATCCTCGCCTCCGAACAGGCGGCGACCAAGATCGCCGAGACCGCCGAGCAGATCCGCAAGGCGCTCAAGGCCCCGTTCAATTTCGGCGACCGCGACCTGACGCTTTCCGCCTCGATCGGGGTGACCATCTACGACAGCAATCCCTCCACCGCCGCCGACGTGCTGCGCGACGCCGAGCTGGCGATGTATTACGCCAAGCGCCTCGGCGGCGACCGCATCGAGGCCTACCGCGCCTCGGCCCGCTCGCTTTCCGCCTACAACAAGGCCAGCGAGGAGGACCTGGAGCGCGGCATGAAGCAGGGCGAATTGCATGTGCAGTTCCAGCCGGTGATGGACATCCTGTCCGGCCAGATCGCCGGGGCCGAGGCGCTGATGCGCTGGAGCCATCCCACTCGCGGCATGGTGACGCCCGACGAGTTCGTGCCGCTGGCGGAACGCTCCGGCCAGATCGAGAAGCTCGGCCGCCTCGCCTTCGAGCAGGCGGCGGCGCAGGCCCGCGACTGGCTGACCACCATGGGCCTGCCGGACGGCTTCTTCATCTCGGTCAACCTGTCGCCGGCGCAGCTGGCGACCGAGACGCTGCTGGGCGACATGCGCAGCCTCGTGGCGCAGGACAAGGCGCTCGCCAGCCATCTCAAGCTCGAGATCACCGAGAGCCAGGTGATGACCAATCCCGAGCACTCCGCCTATATGCTGGAGGCGCTGCGCGGCCTGGGCCTGGGCCTGGCGCTGGACGATTTCGGCACCGGCCATTCCTCGCTCAGCTATCTGCACCGCTTCCCCTTCGACACCATCAAGATCCCGGCGCCCTTCGTGCGGCTGGGCACCGACACCGGCATCGCCCAGACCCAGGCGCCGATCATCCGCGCCATCGTGGCGCTGGCCACCGATCTCGACCTGATGGTGATCGCCGAGGGCGTCGAGACGCTGGACGAGATGGAGCGCCTGCGCCAGCTCAACTGCCGCTACGGCCAGGGCTTCGCCTTCGGCGCGGCCATGACCGGCGGCGAGCTCGGCAAGAAGCTCGCCGCGCAGCTGGGCCGGTAGGGAAGCGACCGGGGCAGGGGTGCCTACTATGGACCCTTGAGCCCTCCCCATCCCCGGCGATGCCCTTGGGCCTGACCCGAGGGCCGGCTGCGGCAAGCCCGACTTGACGGACAATCCACCGGGTCAGTTCCGCGCAAGCGGTGCCTCGGTCAGCCGTGCCCGGCCTCGGGGCTGAGGGTGGCGCGGGTGATGTGCAGGCGCTGGAGGGCGCGCTCGTAGCGGTCTTCCACCGGAATGTCGAACAGCAGCTCGCGGTCGAAGGGCAGGGTCAGCCAGCCATTGGCGCCGATCTCCTGCTCGAGCTGGCCGGCGGCCCAGCCGCAGCAGCCCAGGGCGAACAGCGCCGAGCGCGGCGCCGGTCCGAAGGCCATGGCCTTGAGGATGTCGAGCGTGGCGGTGAGGCCGATCTCGTTGGTCACCCGATAGGTGTTGCCGCTGTGATAATCGGCCGAATGCAGCACGAAGCCGCGCCCGCGCTCCACCGGCCCGCCCCGCATGACGGCGCGCTGCCGGATGGAATCGGGCAGGCGGATGACCGCGTCGGGATCGCCCAGGTCGAGCTCGTCGAGAATATCGGCGAAGCGCAGATTGGCGAGCTCGTGATTGACCACCAGCCCCATCGCGCCTTCCTCGCCGTGGCCGACCACCAGAATGACGCTTTCGGCGAAGCGCTCGTCCTCCATGTCGGGCATGGCGACCAGGAATTGTCCTTCAAGCGAACTCATGGGGCCGATACTAGGCCCTGGGGACTCCGATGCCAAGCGAGGCGCGGCGCCACCGCGGCGGCGGGCTCATCACGAAGGCCTGATCGTTTCTCAGCTATTCGTTCACCTTGTGCTGCGCTAATGCCAGAGCCATGCGCTTTCGAGCTCTTTCCATCGTGCCGCTGCTGCTGGCGCCCGGCCCGGCCCTGGCGGGGGAGACCCCCTGGCAGGAAGTGGCCCCCGGCGTCAGCCTCCGGCTGATCAGCACCGGACAGATCAAGGCCGACGGCACCACGCTGTTCGGCCTGCAGATCGACATGCCGGAGAACACCAAGACCTATTGGCGGGTGCCCGGCGACACCGGCCTGCCGACTCAGCTCGACCTTTCCGCCTCGCGGGGCGTGACCGGCCACGCCATCCTCTGGCCGCTGCCCGTGCGCGACCAGTCGCCGGACTATCTCGACTACGCCTATTTCGGCGAGACCGTGCTGCCCATCGAGATCGCCACCACCGGTCCCGATGCCGAGGTGGACCTGGTGGCGACGCTCGGCGTCTGCTCCGACATCTGCGTGCCGGCGCAGGCCCGCTTCGCTCTCCCCGCCGCCGACGCCGCGCCGGACCGGGCCAACGGCCTGCGCATCCGCCAGGCCCTGGCCACCGTGCCCCTGCCCTGGCCGGGAGACCCCCAGCCCATCGGCGATGTCGAGCTGCTGCCCGACGGGCAGTCCATCGCCGTGCGGATCAGCGATCCGGCGCTCGACCCCCAAAGCCTGATCGCCGCCACCGAGGGGGGCTATCCCCTGTTCGGCACGCCGCAAAAAAGCCCTCAACCTGACCTAGTGGTCCTTCCCATCCTGGGCAAAACCGACAATAGTGCCCTCAATGGCATGGACGTGCAGCTCACGTTCATGACAGGCATGGGAGCGTTTGAAATCCGGCGCACGATAAGGCCGGCAGAAACGCGCGAGTAGCCGCGTCGGGCCGGAAGGTCCGGGCGATGCCGGCCGTGGGGCTGCCGCGGTGCATCGGCGCGGGGATTTTGGGAGTAGGGCGGCCGCGGCCGCCAGAGGCATGGGGCTTTTCCACCAATGATTGAACGCGGCGATCCGGTCCCCTCCGTCGGGATCAAGCTGGTGACTGCGGCTGGCGTCGAGGACACCACCAGCGATGCGGTCCTGGGCCAGGGCACCGTCGTGCTGTTCTCCGTGCCGGGCGCCTTCACCCCGACCTGCCATGTCAACCACCTGCCGGGCTTTCTCGCCAACGCCGCCAAGCTGCAGGCCGCCGGCGTCGACCGCATCGTCTGTGCCGCCGTCAACGACCACCATGTCATGAAGGCCTGGGGCGAAGCCTCCGGCGCCCTCGACACCATCGCCTTCATCGCCGACGGCAATGGCGCGCTCGCCAGGGCGCTGGGGCTGGACAAGGACTTTTCCGGCGCCGGCATGGGCCTGCGCTTCGCCCGCTCTGCCCTCATCATCCGCAACGGCATCGTCGAGGCGGTGTTCGTCGAGGATGCCCCGGGGGTTGCGGCCAGCGGTGCGCCTGCCGTACTGATGGCGCTCGAAGCCGCCGCGTGAACAAGCCAGGAACCTGCACCATGATCTTGCCGACCCTGACCTCCACGCTGCGCCTCACCGCCACCGCCGGCATCGCCCTGCTGCTCGCCGGCTGTTCCATGGGCGGCATGTTCGGCGGCTCTCCTTCCGCCTCGAACCAGAATCTGCAGAACGCCACGGCGACGCCCGCGGCAGTGGCCCAGGCCCAGACCAGCGCGCTGCCGGCCATCGCCACCGAATGCCCGCCCATCCGCGTGCGCCAGGGCGGCGAGGCGATGTTCTATTACGGCGGCGGCCGGGTGGGCGATCCCAAGGCGCTGCAATATCAGGGCGTGATCGACGAGACCTCGCGCAACTGCGTGGTGTCCAATGGGCTGATCACCGTCAACATGGGCGTGACCGGCCGCGTGCTGCTGGGGCCGGCCGGCACCCAGGCCTCGGTCAACGCCCCGATCCGCTTCGCGGTCGAGCGCGACGGCCAGGCCGTGTTCTCCGAGAAATACACCTTGCCGGTGAGCCTGGCCGGCGCCCAGTCGGCCGAATTCGTCAAGGTTGTCGAAAACGTCGCCATCCCCTATCTGGGGGGCGAGAGCATCACCATCTGGGTCGGCTTCGATACCAGGGGCTGACATATGATTCCGGAGGCCATCGTGGCAACGTACATCCGCATCCGCAACGCCTGAGGGCGGTGTCGGTCCATGAACGACCGGTCCGGCGATAGTGTCGCCGGAGGTGATGCGGCATGCGGGGTTCCGGCCGAAGGGCTGTGGGCCTGATCTCCGAAACGGCACCGTCTCGTCTCTTGAGCAGCTCTCGAGACCCAACGAGACACATCATGAAATCGAAGAACACCTTCCGCCGCGCCCGCTCGCAGAGCTGGGACCCCGTGGCCCGCTGGTATGCCGGCTGGGCCGGCCCGGAGGGCAGCCATTATCACAGGACGCTCGCCGTGCCGCTGCTGCTGGAGCTGCTGGCGCTCAATACCGGCGACCGGCTGGCCGATCTCGGCTGCGGCCACGGCATATTGGCGCCTCCGGTAGCCGGGCTCGGCGCCCGCTATGTCGGCGTCGATCTCTCGAGCCGGCTGATCGCCGAGGCGCGGCGCAACCACGCCCGCCACGGCCGCTTCCTCGTCGGCGACGCCACGCAATTGCCGGGGCATCGCCTGCTGGCCGATGGCGGCTTCGACGCCGTGTCGTTCCTGCTTTCCATCCAGGACATCAACCCGCTCGAAGCGGCGGTTGCCGAGGCGGCGCGGCTGCTGAGGCCGGGCGGCCGGCTCGGCATGGTCATGCTGCATCCCTGCTTCCGCATCCCCCGCCAGAGCGGCTGGGGCTGGGACGAGGGCCGGGGACTCAAGTTTCGCCGGCTCGATTCCTACCTTTCTCCGCTGGCCGTGCCGATGCAGGAGCATGGCCAGGGCACGACGCGAAGCTATCATCGGCCCCTGGGCGACTATGTCGCCGCGCTGAACGCGGCGGGGCTGGCGGTCACCGGGATCCGGGAGGTGGCGGACTGGCCCGGCGAGCGGGACAGCCGCGCCGACAGGCGGGCGGCCCGGGAATTTCCGCTGTTCCTGGGGCTGCGGGCGGAGAAGCTGGTGTAGCGCAGGATTTGTCCAGGACCACCAGCCCGACACCCTCCCCCTTGCGGAGAGGATAGCGCAGCCGGGTCGTCAGGCCGCAGCGAAGCCGGGGAGGGGGAAGTGCGAGCAGGATTTTTCGGACGAGGCATCGAAAATGTGCGGCACACCCCTCGCCCCTCCCCCGTCAAGGGGGAGGGGAGTATCGCATACGTGGAGGGTTTTGCGCCTACTCCGCCGCCTGCGGAAGGTCGGCGGGCCTTTCCCATTTGAGGATGGGCTGGCGGGCGGCGCGGGTCTCGTCGAGGCGGCGGCGCGGGGCTTTCGTCGGGGCAGCGGTGAAGCGCTCGCGATTGCCGGCCTTGGCGTCCTGCGCCAGCTCCGCCATGACCGCGCAGAAGCGGTCCAGCGTCTGCTTGCTCTCGCTTTCGGTGGGCTCGATCAGCATGGCGCCGTGCACGACCAGCGGGAAATACATGGTCATGGGGTGGAAGCCCTCGTCGATCAGCGCCTTGGCGAAATCGAGCGTGGTGACGCCGGTATCCTTGAGGAAGCCGTCGTCGAACAGCGCCTCGTGCATGGTGGGATAGTCCGGGAAGGGCACCGAGAACAGGTGCTGCAGCCGCGCCTTGACGTAATTGGCGTTGAGCACCGCGTCCTCGGCCGCCTGGGCCAGGCCGTCGGCGCCGTGGCTCAGCATGTAGGTGAGGGCACGCACATACATGCCCATCTGGCCGTGGAAGGCGGTGACGCGGCCCAGGGCCTGACCCTCGACATGCTCGACCAGCTCCAGCCCCTCGGCGCCCTTGCGGACGAAGGGGACGGGCGCGAAGGGCGCCAGCGCCTCGGACAGCACCACCGGCCCCGCGCCCGGCCCGCCGCCGCCATGGGGCGTGGAGAAGGTCTTGTGCAGGTTGATGTGCATGGCGTCGATGCCGAGATCGCCCGGCCGCACCACCCCCATGATGGCGTTGAAATTGGCGCCGTCGCAGTAGAAGAAGGCGCCCGCCTCGTGCACCGCCCGGGCGATCTCGATCACCTGCGGCTCGAACAGGCCGCAGGTATTGGGATTGGTGAGCATGATGGCGGCGACGTCGGGCGAGAGCGCGGCCTTGACCGCCTCGACGTCCACGGTGCCGTCGTCGCGGGCCGGCACCGGCCGGACCGTGTAGCCCAGGAAGGCGGCGGTCGCGGGATTGGTGCCGTGGGCGCTTTCGGGGACGAGGACGATCCGGCGATGGGCTTCGCCCCTGGCCTCCTGCGCCGCCTTGATCGCCATCATGCCGAGCAGTTCGCCATGGGCGCCGGCCTTGGGCGACAGCGCCACCGCCGCGGTATTGGTGAGGGTCATCAGCCAGTGCGAGAGCTGGTGCATCAGCTCCAGCGCCCCCTGCACGGTCGAGACCGGCTGCAGGGGGTGGATGTCCGCGAAGCCGGGCAGCCGCGCCATCTTCTCGTTGAGGCGCGGATTGTGCTTCATCGTGCACGAGCCCAGGGGATACATGCCGCTGTCGATGGAATGGTTGAGGCGGGAGAGGCGCACATAGTGGCGCATGGCCTCGGGTTCGGTGAGGCCGGCGAGATCGAGCCGGCTCTTGCGGATAAAGCCGCCGAGACGGTCCTGCGCCAGCTCCACCTCGGGCAGGTCGACGCCGGAATGCTCGGTGTCGCCGATCTCGAACAGCAGCGGCTCGTCGGGCAGCAGCGCCGAGCCGGAAGCGGCGGTGCCCGCGGTGCCGATGCCGGTGGGGCGGCCCTGATTGTTCATGCTCATGCCAGTTCCTCCGTCAGGGCCGCGGCCAGCGCGGCGATGTCGGCCTCGGTGGTCAGCTCGGTGGCGGCCAGGATGATGAGGTTTTCCACCCCGGGATCGCCGGGCAGCAGCCGGCTGGCCGGCACGCCGGCGAGGATGCCGCGCTGCGCCAGCCGCTCGACCAGCGGCGCGGCGGGCCGGGAGGCGCGGATGGTCATCTCGTTGAAGAAGGTCTTGTTGAGGACTTCGACGCCCGGCACGGCGGCCAGGGCGTCGGCCAGCAGAATCGCGTTGGCGTGGTTGAGCCGGGCGAGGCGGGTGAAGCCGGCCTCCCCGAGCAGGGCCATGTGGATGGAGAAGGCCAGGGCGCAAAGCCCTGAATTCGTGCAGATATTCGACGTGGCCTTCTCGCGGCGGATATGCTGCTCGCGGGTGGAAAGGGTGAGCACGAAGCCGCGATTGCCGTCGGCGTCGACGGTCTCGCCGCAGAGGCGGCCGGGCATCTGGCGGATGAAGTCCTTGCGGGTGGCCATGAGGCCGAGATAGGGCCCGCCGAAATTGAGAGCGTTTCCAATGGATTGGCCCTCGGCCACCACGATGTCCGCGCCGAGCGCGCCCGGCGCTTCCAGCAGGCCGAGCGAGACGATCTCGGTGACCACCACGATCAGCAGTGCGCCCTGGGCATGGGCGGCCGCGGCGGCGGCGGCGAGGTCGCGCAAATGGCCATAGAAATCAGGGGTTTGGATGACGATGGCGGCGGTGCCGCCGTCGATATGGGTGAGGATGTCGCCCTGCCCCTCGGGGGAGGGGGAGAGGCAGACGAGGCCGGGATCGTCCTTGAGATAGGCCCTCACCACATCGCGATAATGCGGGTGGAGACCGCCGGACAGGACGATTTTGTTCTTTCTTGTCAAGCGCCTAGCCATGAGGACGGCTTCGGCGGTGCCGGTCGAGCCGTCATAGAGGCTGGCATTGGCGACGTCCATGCCGGTGATCCTGGCCACCTGGGTCTGGAACTCGAACAGCATCTGCAGCGTGCCCTGCGAGATCTCCGGCTGGTAGGGCGTATAGGCCGTAAGCCATTCTGAACGCTGGATTAAATGGTCGACCGTGGCCGGGACGTGATGGCGGTAGGCGCCGGCGCCGACGAAGAACGGGCCGTCGCCCGCCGCGCGGTTCCGGCCGGCCAGGGCGCGCATATGCGCCTCGACCAGGAATTCCGGGCTATGTGCCGGTAAATCCAGCACAAAATTCTTCAGCGCGGCTTTGGGGACGGCGCTGAACAGGGCGTCGATGTCGGCCGCGCCGATGACGCCGAGCATCTCGGCGCGCTCATGGGCGGAATGGGGGAGATAGCGCATGGCTTTCAGGGGGTTAGCGGGTCAGCGCGGCATAGCCGTCGGCGTCCAGCAAAGTGTCGAGTTCTGCCGCGTTTTCGATGGCGATCTTGAACATCCAGCCGCCGTTTTCCGGGTCGGAATTCACCAGTCCGGGCTCACTTGTCAGCACATTGTTCACTTCCGCGACCGTGCCGGAAACCGGCGCGTAGATTTCGGACGCGGCCTTGACCGATTCCACCACGGCGGCCTCGTCGCCCTTCCTCAGCACCTTGCCCACCTCGGGCAATTCGACGAAGACGATGTCGCCCAACTGCTCCTGGGCATAGGGGGTGATGCCGACGATGCCGGTCGAGCCTTCGACGCGGATATATTCGTGGTCGGGGGTGAACTTGGTGGTCATGGCGGGGCCTCAGGCTGACTTGCGGAAATAGCGGTGGGGAACGAAGGGGGTCTGGACGACCTCGGCGGGCTGGGCGCGGCCGCGCACCGAGACCTGGAGCCTGGTGCCCCGGGCGGCGAATGCGGGCGGCACGAAGCCCAGCGCGATGGCCTTGCCGAGCGAGGGCGCGAAGCCGCCGCTGGTGACGACGCCGATCGCCTTGCCGCCGGCATCGAGGATTTCGGCGCCCTCGCGGGCCGGAGCGCCCTCGACGACGAGGCCGACGCGCTTGCGGGCGAGCTGGCCGTCGCGCTCGGCCAGGATGCGCCGGGCGCCGGGGAAGTCGGCGGCCTCGCGGCGGCGCCTGGAGACGGCGAAGCCGAGACCGGCCTCGATGGGGGACACGGTCGCGTCGAGGTCGTGCCCGTAAAGCGGCAGGCCGGCCTCGAGGCGCAGGCTGTCGCGGGCCCCGAGGCCGGCCGGCCTGACGCGCGGGTCGGCATTGAGCGCGTCCCACAGGGCCACGGCCTCATGGGCATCGACCAGGATCTCGAAGCCGTCCTCGCCCGTATAGCCGGACCGCGAGACGAGGACCTTGTCCTCGCCCCAGCTGAAAACGCCATAGGTCATGAAGCCGAGCTCGACCGCCCCGGGGACCAGCGCCGCCATGACATTGACCGCCTCGGGACCCTGCAGGGCGAGGAGGGCAGAATGGCCGTCGGCGCGCTCGAGCCGCGCCCGCTCCCCCGCCGCCGCCGCGATGCGGGCGAAATCGGCCTCCTTGGTGGCGGCGTTGACGACGATGTAGAGGCCGCCGGCAAAGACCGGCGAGCGGGCGACCATGAGGTCGTCGAGAATGCCGCCGGTTTCGTCGAGAAGCAGGGTGTAGCGGATCTGGCCGGGCCCGAGCCCGGCAATGTCGCCGCAGACCAGGGGCTCGACGACCGCGGCGATGGCGGCGTGATCGGCCTCGGCATCGCCGCTGGGCTCGGCGAGCATCAGGAAGCCCGGGCCCATATGGCTGACATCGAACAGGCCGGCCTGCTCGCGCGTCCATTTGTGCTCGGCCACGATGCCGGTGGGATACTGGACCGGAAGGGCATAGCCGGCGAACGGCACCATGCGGCCGCCGGCGGCGACATGACGCTCATGGAGCGGGGTCTGCTTGAGGTCTTCGGAGCCGGCTGCGGCCATGGGCATCACTCTGGTTGGACGGCGACACGACGAGGCTCCGCCCGAAAGCGGAGGGCGTGCCCCCTCTGTCCTTGCCCTGAGAGATTTCCCGGCTGAGCGCCGGTTGCTCCTTCGGGGAGGCCGCGCGCGGCCCGCTTTCCAGAGTTTGTGACCCGACTGCGGTCCTTTGGCCTGAGAGTTTCCGGGGCGGTTGCTCCTTCGGCGCCGGCCCGAAGCCGGTCTCTCCCGCAGTCAGGCGCACCATGGTGGAGATTCCGCACGAGGTCAATTGCGGTTTCTGCCTTCTCCCCTTGCTCTCACAAGGGAGAGCGCCTGCACTTGACGCCCAGGTTGTGGACAGTTGGATCGTGGTGGGTCCGGGACTGGCCCGGCGACGCCACTCTTGGTCACCCTCGGGCTTGACCCGACGGCGTTTGCGATGCCGCCAAGAGCCCTCGGGTCAGGCCCGAGGGTGACGATCCGTGGGTGAGAGGGGCCGCTCGCGCATGGCCACAAGGGGAGAGGGAAAGGGCGGTGGAAGAAAAAGGCGGGCATTGCTGCCCGCCTTGCATTGGTTTCGACCGGATGGCCTCAGTTCAGCTTGCTGCCGACATCGGCGATGGCGGCATCGACGATCTTGCCGCCTTGCTTGCCCATCTCGTCGGCGAGCACGGCGCGGGCGGCCTCGATGGCGATGTCGGCGGAGCGTGCGCGGACCTCGGCGATGGCCTGGGCCTCGGCCTGGGCGATCTTGTCCTCGACGGCCTTGGTGCGGCGGGCGACCATGTCGGCCAGCGACGCCTGGGCCTCGGCGGTCAGCCGCTCGGCTTCCTCCCGGGCGGCGGTGACGATGCCCTCGGCCTCGCGCTCGGCGGCGGCGCGCTTGTGCTCGTATTCGACGAGCAGGGCGGCGGCTTCCTCGCGCAGGCGCCTGGCCTCGGCGATGTCGGTCTCGATCTGCCTGATCTTGCCGTCCAGCATCCTCGCGATGATCTTCGGCACGCCGAAGAAGACCATGAGGCCCAGGAAGATCACCAGGCCGACCATGGCGAAGAAGCTGTTGTCCAACCATTCGGGCATGGCGCTTACCCCTTAACCTTGGCGACGGCGGCGCGGACGCTGTCCGCCGGCACGTCGCCGATGATCTGCCCGACCACGGCCTGGGCGGTTTCGGCGGCGATCTCGTCCACATGGGTGAGCGCTTCCGCCTTGGTCTGGGCGATGCGGGCCTCGGCCGCGCTCACCTTGCCGGCGAGATCGCTCTCCACGGCCTGGCGCCTGGCGGCGAGATCGGCCTGGATGGCCTCGCGCGTCTCGTTGGCGATGCCCTGCGCCTTGGCCTTGGCCTCCGCCAGCGCCTTCTCGTAGGCGGCGATGGCGGCATCGGTCTTCTGGCGGTCCGCGTCGGCGGCCGCCAGATCGGCGTCGATCAGGGCCTTGCGGTTCTCCAGAATGCCGCCGATGCGCGGCAAAACGAGCTTGCTCAGCAGCAGGTAGAGCGCGCCGAAGGTGATGGCGAGCCACAACAGCTGGCTGGGGAAGGTCGCGGGATCGAAGGGCGGGAAGACGCCATGACCATCGTCGTGATGGACCTCGGCGGTCGAATGCGTGTCCGCCGTGGGATCGTGGCCCGTGGCGCCGGGAACCGGCTCGCCATGGCTGGAGTCGATCTCGGTCGGCGTTTCCGCTTCTTGGGCGTAGGCTTGCGTTACCATCTGGTCGAGGTCCCGTTAAATCCGGTCTTCCGGCCGCAACCGGCCGGAGAAGCAGGCGCAGCCGGACATCCGCCCGGCTGCGCGATCCGTGTCCGGCCCGCCGATCAGGCGACGAACAGCAGGATCAGGGCAACCAGGAACGAGAAGATGCCCAGGGCTTCGGTCACGGCGAAGCCGAAGATCAGGTTGCCGAACTGGCTGGGGGCGGCCGACGGGTTGCGCAGGGCACCCGACAGGAAGTTGCCGAAGATGTTGGCCACGCCCAGGGCGGCACCGGCCATGCCGAAGGTGGCGATACCGGCACCGATGAACTTTGCGGCTTCAGCTTCCATTTCAATGTCCTTTCAAGCGACTATTGGTTCCGGCGGGCCATCCGCCGAGATTGGTGGTTAGTGGGACGGGTGGATCGCGTCGTTGAGATACATGCAGGTCAGGACCGCGAAGACATAGGCCTGAACTGAACCGACGAGAAACTCGAGGCCGGTGAGGGCGATGGCCATCAGGATGGGCAGGATCGAGGCGACCCAGCCGATGGCGCCCAGCCCGGCGATCATCATCACGGCGAAGCCGGTGAACACCTTGAGGGTGATGTGGCCGGCCAGGATGTTGCCGAACAGACGGACCGACAGGCTGATGGGGCGCGAGAGGAAGGAGATGACCTCGATCGGCGTCACGATGGGCAGGATGTAGCCGGGCACGCCGGCGGGCACGAACAGCTTGAGGAACTTCGGGCCGTTCTTGATGAAGCCGTAGAGGATGACGGTGAGGAACACCAGCATCGACAGGGCGAAGGTGACGATGATGTGGCTGGTGACGGTGAAGAAATACGGCACCATGCCGAACATGTTGGCCACGAAGATGAAGGTGAACAGGCTGAACACCAGCGGGAAGAACTTCATGCCCGCGGTGCCCGCCGAACTTCGCACCATGCCCGCCACGAACTCGTAGAGCAGCTCGGCGGTGAGCTGCGCCCGGCCGGGAACCAGCTTCCTGCCGGCGGTGGCGGCGAGCAGGAAGACCACGATGGTGGCCACGGTCAGCACCATGAACAGGGCCGAATTGGTGAACGAGAAGGTGATGCCCGACCCTTCGGTGCCGTCGCCCCCCAGGGTGAAAAGCTCGGCAATGTCGTAGATGACAAACTGGTGGATAGGGTCAGTGCCGGCCATGGAGCCCTCTAAGCGTCATCGATTCTCGTCCCGCTCCTCGTCTTCCGCGTCGGGTCCGAGATCGGAGCCCGGCGGGGCAGGCGATGCGGCATTCATTTCCGCCACCACACGGATGACGTTCAGGATTCCAGCGGCAAAGCCCATCAGCAGCAGGATGAGCAAGCCCCAGGGGCTGGTTCCCAGGCCAAGGTCGATGAGATAGCCGATGCCGGCACCCACCAGGACCGCGGCGATGAACTCGGTGCCGATGCGCAGGCCGCGCGCCAGTCCGGTCATCTCCGGGGAAGCGTCCCGCAAGGATCTGTTGTCCTCCCGTTCCCGCTCCCGCTTGGCGGAGGCGATGCGCGATGCCAGATCGCGCGTCGCCCCTCGGGCGTTTTCCGGCTGGCCCTGGTTGTCCGGCGGTATGGTCATCCGCTTTGTCCCTCGGCCGGCCGTTTTCCCGGGATTCCCGGGCGCCCTGTTAAGTCGCGCGCAACATAGTGGCGGCCCCAAAAGGTGTCAAGGCGCCGGTGAATAGCATAAGGTTTTGTTTCGCAACGGTTTTTCGCGTCGGCGAGGGGGTGCGGCATGCTGTCCACACCCCGATCGTGGCGGAGTCGTGGCAGGGGCGGGGGATTCCCGGGCGCGCGGGGACTGTCCGGGGCTGCGGGTGCGGGGAGGGCCATTCGCGCATGGCGCTCATGGCCTTGCACCTAAATTCGCCCCGGCGGAGCGAATTTGCCTTCGGCACGGCTCGAAGCCCCCAAGGGGGAGGGGAGGGAAAAGCCGGCGATTCCGTCAAACAATGAACGGCTCTAGCTGGCTTCGCGGAAACTTTCCGCCGTGGTCAGGTCCACGGAGACCAACTGGCTGACGCCGCGTTCGGCCATGGTGACGCCGAACAGGCGGTCGACGCGGCTCATGGTGATCGGATTGTGGGTGATGACCATGAAGCGGGTATTGGTGCGCTGGCGCATGGAATCGAGCAGGTTGCAGAAGCGCTCGACATTGGCGTCGTCGAGGGGGGCGTCCACCTCGTCCAGGACGCAGATCGGCGCCGGATTGGTGAGGAAGACCGCGAAGATCAGGCTCATGGCGGTGAGCGCCTGCTCGCCGCCCGACAACAGCGTCATGGTCTGCGGCTTCTTGCCGGGCGGGCGGGCGATGATCTCGAGCCCGGCCTCCAGCGGATCGTCGCTTTCCACGAAGCTCAACTCGGCCGTGCCGCCGCCGAACAGGGTGGTGAACAGCTCCTGGAAATGGGCGTTGACCTTGCCGAAGGCCTCGTTGAGCCGGGCGCGGCCCTCGCGGTTGAGCGTGGCGATGCCGCTGCGCAGCTTGGCGATGGCCTCGATGAGGTCGTCGCGGTCGCGCACCATGGTGTCCAGCTTCTCCTGGACCTCCTCGGCCTCCTTCTCGGCGGAGAGGTTGACCCCGCCCAGCCGCTCGCGCTCGGCCTTCAGCCGCTCCAGCTTCTGCTCGACCGCATGCTCGGCGGGCAGCGCCTCCTCGGGGCGGATGCCGGAGACCTCGAGCGTGCGGCTGGCGGGAATGCCGAGGCTTTCCTCGGTCTGCCGCTCGATCTGCTGGCGCTGGGCGATGACGCCCTTGAGGCGCTCCTCGATGCGGGTGAGCTCGATGCGCACGTCGTTGAGCGCGTCCCCGGCCGATTTCAGCGCCTTGTCGGCATTGCGCCAGCCGGTCTGGGCCTCGGCGAGACGGTCGCCCGCCGCCTGGTGCTCGGCCCGGGCCTGCGCGATCTGCTCTTCGAGCTGGGCCTTGCGGCCCGCAAAGCCTTCCGGCGCCGCGGCGAGCCCGGCAAGCTGCGCCTCGACCTCGGCGGTGCGCTGGTCGAGCGTGGCGAGCTGGGCCCGGGCGCCGTCGCGGCGGCGCTGCCAGGCGGCGCCGTCGCGGGCGAGCTGGTCGAGCCGGGCGGCGCGCATGCGGGCCGCCGATTCGACCGTGCCGAGCTGGAGCCGGGCCTGGTCGGCCGCCTCGCGCAGGCCGGCGAGCCGGCGCTGCCCCGCCTC
>ENA-UOVV01000730-UOVV01000730.1-compost-metagenome-genome-assembly--contig:-NODE-730-length-33560-cov-14.370721_pt1 | contig 33560 bp, 31 predicted proteins | sample MGYA00238155_ERZ761577 | MGnify/ENA primary metagenome ERZ761577 (study PRJEB28898, sample SAMN06268775) | compost metagenome | isolation source: Emeryville, CA | place: USA:Emeryville, CA | collected... | reverse complement strand
CGCTCTCGCCGAGCGGCGCGCGCTCGTCCCCCACGCCCTGCCCCGAGGGCTCGGTGCTCAAAGCCCGCTCCGGCGCGCCTCGCCGCGCGAGGCGAGCTGGTCCCGCAGGCGCGCGGCCTCGGCGGCCGGGAGGCCCGGGATCTCGGCGTCGGTCGCGGCGGAGGCCGTGTGCAGCTGGACCGAGGCGATGCCCACCTTGCGGGCGAGCGGGCCGGCCGTGACGTCGACGTACTGCATGCGCCCGTAGGGCACCACGACGATCGAGCGCAGCAGGATCCCCTTGCGCACGAGCAGGTCGTCCTCGCGCTCGGCGTAGCCGATCGCGCGCACCTGGCGAGGAATGAGCCACAGCGCCCACACGAGGAAGGCGAGGAAGACCCCCGGGAAGACCCAGACCCACGCGGCCTTCGTGAGCAGCGCGATCACGGCCCCGACCAGCGCGGGCACCCCGAGCCAGATGCTCGCGAGGGTCACGCGCACCCTGATCAGGGAGCCCGAGACGGAGGTGAAGTCGACCCCGGGGGGCGAGAAGGGCGAGACGTCGGTCTGGCTCATGCGTCCATCCTGCCACCGAGCGGCGGCGCTCCTGGCGCGGCGTCTCAGGCGAGGTGCGGCTCACCCTCCGCGGGAGCCTCGTCGCTCGGCGGGGGCAGGCGGCAGAAGCGCTCGACCACGAGCCCGACGACGGCGAGCACCACCGCCGCGAGCGTCGCCGCGCCGGCCGCGAGGGCCGCGGAGCGCAGGTGCTCGTTCGCAAGGTCGAGCACGAGCACCACGAGCTGGGCGCCGTACCAGCCCGCGAGCGTCCCGCCCGCGAAGGCCGAGGCCTTGCCGAGCACCGCGGTCCGCGCAGCCCGCAGGGCGGGCAGGTCCGGCTTCTTGCCGCGCAGGTACTGACGCACCTGGAGGCCGAGGCGCAGCACGAGCCCCGCGAGCACGAGGAGCACGGCCGAGACGATCCACGGCACCTCGGGCGGCAGGCCACCGCGGCTCACCACGGTGGTCCAGACCAGCCAGCTGACGGCCCCGGCTCCGAGGAACGCGAGGGCGACGGCCTGCCAGCGGGTCGCCGTCATCACGACTCGCGCGGGCTCAGCCAGTCGAGGGCCATCCAGCGCAGGCCGTCCTTGTCGGGGGCCGTCGCGGCGAGCGCCTCGACCGGTCCGCCGCCGAGGCCCGCGAGCACCGCCTGCGGGTCCAGCTCGGCCCAGGGCTGCAGCACGAAGGCGCGCTCGTGGGCGCGCGGGTGCGGCAGCTCGAGGTCCTCGGAGAAGGCGATGACGTTCTCGAACTGGATGATGTCGATGTCGAGGGTGCGCGGTCCCCAGCGCTCCTCGCGCACGCGGCCGTGCTCGTTCTCGATCTCCTGCACGGCGAGCAGCAGCTCGCGCGGGGCGAGCGTGGTGCGCGCGAGGACGACGGCGTTGAGGAAGTCCGGCTGGCCCGCGGGCCCGCCCACGGCGCTCGTTCGCGCGAGCGGCGAGACCTCGTGCACCTCGAGGCCCGGGACGGCGGCGAGCGCGGCGACCGCGGAACGCAGCACGTCCTGGGAGCTGCCGAGGTTCGAGCCGAGCGCGAGGACGACCTCGGCGGGCTCGGCAGGGCGCTCGTCGAGGCGGTCGAGCTCGCGCTCCTCGCCCGAGGAGGCGGGGACCGTGTCCTCGTCGACGGGCGAGTCCTCGCCCTCCTCCAGGGAGGCCTCCTCGGCCGACGCCTCGACGGGAGCCCACACGGGCGTCCCGACCGGCGCGGACGCGGGCGGGCTCGGGAGCTCGGGGGCGAGGGCAGGGGCGGGAACGGGCGGCACCACGACGGGCGGGGCGCCGACGACGGGCGCGGCGGCCGGCGTCGCGAGGGGCACGACACCGTGCTCCCCGAGCCCACCCTCGACCGAGATCGGCTCGAGCGAGGGCACCTCCATGGGGCCCTCGGGCGAGACGGGCGAGCGGCGCTCGAGGTGCGCGTCGGCGGCGACCACGGGCGGGTGCGCGCGGTCGCGGCGCACCGCGACGACGATGTCGGAGAAGGCGAGCAGCATCGGCGCGTGGGGCTTGTGCACCGCGACGTCGACGGCCTGGACCGCGAGGTTCTCGAGGGCGACGGCCGCGATGCGCTCGGCGACGGTCTCGACGAGGTCGGCGGGCGCGCCGGTGAGGACCGCGACGACCTTCTCGGCGAGCACCGAGTAGTCCACGGCCTGGTCGAGCTCGTCGCTGCGCGCGGCGGGGCGCGAGTCGAGGTGCAGCACGACGTCGGCGCGGAAGGTCTGGCCCTCGGTCTTCTCGTGCTCGAAGACCCCGTGGTACCCGCGGGCCTCGAGTCCCTCGAGCCGCACCTGGTCGAGAACTCGGCCCGAGGGGTCGGTTACGGGACCGAAGGACGACGGCGTCATGACGATCCTCCAGGAAGGTTCTGTTCGGTGCGCCCCCCGCGCCATGCTGCGGCGACTCGCACCGCGTCAGCAGAGCCTGCCACTTCGTGGACGCGGACGCACCAGGCTCCCACCGAGGCGACGAGGGCCGAGACGGCTGCGGTCGCGCGGTCGCGCTCGAGCGGGGGGACGGGCTCGCCGTCCGGCCCCGCGAGCAGGTGCCCGAGGAAACGCTTGCGCGAGGCGCCCACGAGCACGGGGAAACCCTCGGCGACCAGCTCCTCGAGCCGGGCGAGCAAGGGCCAGTTGTCCTCGCCGGGCTTCGCGAAGCCGAGCCCGGGGTCGAGCACGATCTGCTCGTCCCGCACCCCTGCCGCGCGCAGCTGCTCGACGCGCTCGCCGAGCTCGCGGCGCACGTCGGTGACGACGTCCCCGTAGTCCGCGAGAGAGTCCATGACGTCCGCGTGCCCGCGCCAGTGCATCGCGACGTACACGCAGCCGAGGCGCGCGACGGTCGCGTGCATCGCCTCGTCGGCGAGCCCGCCCGAGACGTCGTTGACGATGAGCGCGCCGCGCTCGACGGCGCGCTCGGCGACCTCGGCGCGCGTCGTGTCGATGCTCACCACGGCGCCGGCGGCCACGAGGCCGTCGATCACCGGCAGCACACGCTCGAGCTCGACCTCGACGGGCACGCGCCGCGAACCGGGCCGCGTGGACTCCCCACCGACGTCGAGGATGTCCGCGCCCTGCTCGAGCAGCGCGAGCCCGTGCTCGACCCCCGCCGCGGGCTCGAGCCACAGGCCGCCGTCGGAGAAGGAGTCCGGCGTGACGTTGACGACGCCCATGACGAGCGTGCGCCCGAGCTCGAGGCTCGACGGCAAGGGCGCAGGTCGGGCCGAGGAAGCGCCGCTGGTCACGGGGACAGCCTAGAGGTGCGCACGGGCTCGGGGAGAAGGACCGTCGGCTACTTGCCGATGATGAGGCTCATGGCCTCGGCGCGGGTGGCCTGGTTGCGCATCTGCCCGCGCACCGCCGAGGTGACGGTCTTCGAGCCGGGCTTGCGCACGCCGCGCATCGACATGCACAGGTGCTCGCACTCGAGGACGACGATCACGCCGCGCGGGGCGAGCACCTCGACGAGGGCGTCGGCGATCTGCGAGGTGAGGCGCTCCTGGACCTGGGGGCGGCGCGCGTAGACGTCCACGAGGCGCGCGAGCTTGCTCAGGCCCGTGACCTTGCCACCCGAGGGGATGTAGCCGACGTGCGCGACGCCGTGGAAGGGCACGAGGTGGTGCTCGCAGGTCGAGTACACGTCGATGTCCTTCACGAGGACCATCTCGTCGTGGTGGATGTCGAAGGTCGTGGAGAGCACGTCGCGCGGGTCCTGGTGGAGCCCCGCGAAGGTCTCGGCGAAGGCACGGGCGACGCGGGCGGGAGTGTCGCGCAGCCCCTCACGGTCCGGGTCCTCGCCCACGGCGAGGAGCAGCTCTCGCACGGCGGCCTCGGCCCGCTCGGCGTCGAAGCCGGGCGGTGGCCCCGTCAGCGGCTCCTCGATGCTCATGCCTCCCCCTCCGTCCGGCAGCTCACGCCTCGTCCTTCGGCTCGACGATCGTCGGCGGCGGGCTCGTCTCCTCGGGGAGACCGTCGGGGCCCGTCGGCACCTCGCCCTCGCTCGAGGCTCCGGCCACGGGGCCGTTCTCGAGGGCGTCGCGCTCGGCCGGCGTCAGCACGGGCGGCCGGTCGGAGACGCCGCGCTCCTCGCTCGAGCGCCACACCTCGCGCGGCTCGCGCTTGACCACGGGGGCGAAGATCTCGGCGAGCTCGGCCTGGTTGAGCGTCTCCCTCTCGAGCAGCTCGAGGACGAGGGTGTCGAGCACCTCGCGGTACTCGGTGAGGATCTCCCAGGCCTCCTGGTGGGCGGCCTCCATGAGGGCGCGCACCTCGACGTCGACGCGCGCGGCGACGGCCTCGGAGTAGTCGCGCTGGTGGCCCATGTCGCGCCCGAGGAAGACCTCGCCCGAGTCCTGGCCCAGCTTCACGGCCCCGATCTGCGCGCTCATGCCGAACTGCGTGACCATCTTGCGGGCGATCGCCGTGGCCTTCTCGATGTCGTTCGAGGCGCCCGTGGTGGGGTCGTGGAAGACGAGCTCCTCGGCGACGCGACCGCCCATCGCGTAGGCGAGCTGGTCGAGCAGCTCGTTGCGCGTCGTGGAGTACTTGTCCTCGGTGGGCATGACCATCGTGTACCCGAGGGCCCGCCCGCGCGGCAGGATCGTCACCTTCGTGACGGGGTCGGTGTAGCGCAGGGCCGCCGCGACGAGGGCGTGGCCGCCCTCGTGGTACGCGGTGATCTTGGTCTCCTTGGGGTTCATCACCCGGGTGCGCTTCTGCGGGCCGGCGATGACGCGGTCGATCGCCTCGTCGAGAGCGGCGTTGTCGATCACCTGACCGCCCTGGCGGGCCGTGAGGAGCGCGGCCTCGTTGAGGACGTTCGCGAGGTCGGCCCCGGTGAAGCCGGGCGAGCGGCGTGCGATCGCCTCGAGGTCGACGTCGGGCGCCATGGGCTTGCCCTTGGAGTGCACCTCGAGGATGCGGTGGCGGCCCTTGAGGTCCGGGGGTTCGACGGCCACCTGGCGGTCGAAGCGGCCAGGGCGCAGCAGTGCCGGGTCGAGGATGTCGGGGCGGTTGGTGGCCGCGATGAGGATGACGTTGGTCTTGACGTCGAAGCCGTCCATCTCGACGAGCATCTGGTTGAGCGTCTGCTCGCGCTCGTCGTGCCCGCCGCCGAGGCCCGCGCCGCGGTGCCGGCCCACGGCGTCGATCTCGTCGACGAAGATGATCGCGGGCGCGTTCTCCTTGGCCTGCTGGAACAGGTCGCGCACGCGCGAGGCACCCACGCCCACGAACATCTCGACGAAGTCCGAGCCGGAGATCGAGTAGAAGGGCACGCCCGCCTCGCCCGCGACGGCGCGAGCGAGCAGCGTCTTGCCGGTGCCGGGAGGCCCGTAGAGCAGCACGCCCTTGGGGATCTTCGCGCCGAGGGCCTGGAACTTCGCGGGCTCCTGCAGGAACTCCTTGATCTCGCCGAGCTCCTCGAGAGCCTCGTCGACCCCCGCGACGTCCGCGAAGGTGACCTGCGGGGACTCCTTCGAGACGAGCTTGGCGCGCGACTTGCCGAACTGCATGACGCGCGAGCCGCCGCCCTGCATCGAGCTCATGAGGAACCAGAAGAGCGCGATGAGGATGACGAAGGGCAGCATGATCTGCAGCAGCGAGGCCCACCACGTGGTCTGCGGGACCTCGGAGTTGTAGCCCTTGGGCAGGGTCGCGTCCTGGACCGCCCTGACGACCGTCTCGCCCTGCGGGGTGACGTAGAAGAACTGCAGGTTCTTGCCCTTGTTCTCCTCGCCGACGACGTAGTCCTCGGTCAGCGTCAGGTCGACGCGCTGCACGCCCTCGGTGATGCGGACCTGCTCGACCTTGCCGGCCTCGAGGAGCTCGAGGCCCACGGAGGTGTCGATGCGGGAGATCTTGGGCGCTCCGAGCGCCGAGGCACCCATCGCCAGGATGATGACGGCGAGCACGATCCACAGGATCGGTCCGCGGGCAAGTCGCTTCAGATTCATCGCCGTCGGGCCCAGGCCCATCCCTCCGTCTCGGTCAACAACGTGACGCTACCTGGTGATCCCTGGGAAACCCCTGGGTGTTCGCCCAGGGCAGGAAGCCTCGGGGAGCCGGGCCGGGCGCTCTAGCTGCCGTAGACGTGGGGCGCGAGCGTGCCCACGAAGGGCAGCGTGCGGTAGCGCTCGGCGTAGTCCAGGCCGTAGCCGACGACGAACTCGCTCGGGATGTCGAAGCCCACGTACCTCACGTCCACCTCGACCTTGGCGGCGTCGGGCTTGCGCAGCATCGCAGCGACCTCGACGGACTCCGGGCCGCGCGAGCGCAGGTTCGACAGCAGCCACGAGAGGGTCAGGCCCGAGTCGACGATGTCCTCGACGATGAGCACGTTGCGCCCGGTGAGGTCGGAGTCGAGGTCCTTGAGGATGCGCACGACGCCCGAGGACTTGGTTCCCGAGCCGTAGGAGCTCACGGCCATCCAGTCCATCTGCACGTCGTGGTGCAGGCGGCGCGCGAGGTCCGCCATGACCATCACGGCGCCCTTGAGGACGCCCACGAGGAGCAGGTCCTTGCCGCGGTAGTCGGCGTCGATCTCGGCCGCCATCTGGTCGAGGCGAGCTGCGAGCTCGGCCTCCGTGACGAGCACCTTCTCGATGTCCCCACCGACGTCGGACTGGTCCACAGATCGCTCCCTCACTCCTACGGGCCGACCTCCGGCCCGGAGAGGATCAGCATGCCATGTTCGCGGCGGGCCCTCGCCCCGTCGGGCAGGGCCGCGGCACCCTGGCCGCGCCACGCGGCGACGAGGGCGTCGAGGGCCAGGACGTGCTCTCGAGAGACCGAGCCCGCGCCCGCTCCGCTCTCGAGGATCGCGAGCCGCAGTGCCCGACGGCGGATCGCTGGAGGCTCGGCGGCGAGGGTCGCGGCGTCGAGCCGGAGCTCGGAGGGGCGGACGGAGGCGCTCCAGGGCCAGCGCTCGGCCCCTGGGGGTGCGGGCGACCCGCCCTCCTGCGCGGCGAGGCGCGCGCGCTCGAGCAGCCGGGCCGCGAGCTCCTCGAGCACCTCGGCGTCCTCGCGCAGCTGCTCGGCCGAGCGGGCGAGGGCCTCGGGCACGCCCGGGCCGAGCACCTCGGCGAGCACGGGCAGAACGAGCGAGCGCAGGGCGCTGCGGCGCGGGCCCTCGGCGTCGGTGTTGGACGGGTCGTGCCAGGGCTCGAGCCCCGCGGCAGCGCACACCTCGAGCAGCTGGGTCCGCCGCATCCCGAGGAGGGGGCGGCGCAGGATGCCGCGGCGGGCCGGCATGCCCGCGAGAGAGCGCGCCCCGGAGCCGCGAGCGAGACCGAGCAGGACCGTCTCGGCCTGGTCGTCGAGGGAGTGGCCGAGCAGCACGGCGCTCGCCCCGAGCCGCGCGGCGGCCTGCTCGATCGCGGCGTAACGGGCCTCGCGCGCGGCAGCCTCCATGCCGCCCGCGAGCCCGACGCGCACCGTGAGCACCTCGACCGGCGAGAGCCCGAGTCCCGAGCACTGGGTCGCGGCGCGCCGGGCGACCTCGGCCGAGCCCTCCTGCAGCTGGTGGTCGACCACGAGCGCTCCCGCGCGCAGTCCCGCTCGCGGCAGGGCGAAGGCCGCGGCGGCCGCGAGCGCGAGCGAGTCCGGACCGCCCGAGCACGCGACGAGCACGAGGCTGTCCCCCGGCAGGTCGGCGACGGCCTCGCGCACCGCGAGGCGCGCGCTCGCGACGTCGGGGTGCGGGCCGGCCATGAGGCCCTGTCAGCCCAGGACGCGACGCACCCACGCCCGCGGGTCGGAGATCTCCCGCGAGGAGGGCAGCGCCTCGGGACCAGAGAAGACGGCGTTCACGGCGTTGCGGCCCGCGTCCTTCTCGACCGCGCGCACGAAGGCCGCGCCGTCGCGGTACTGCGCGAGCTTCGCGTCGAGACCCAGGAGGCGGCGCAGCACGCGCTGGAGCGGGGAGCCCACCGCTCCCCGCCGCGCCTCGAACCGCTGGCGGATCGAGGCGACCGAGGGGACCACGCCGGGCCCGACGGCGTCCATCGTGACGTCGGCGTGCCCCTCGAGGAGGGCCATGACGGCCCCGACCTCCTTGACGATCTCGGCCTGCTCGCGCCCGAGCACCCCGGCGAGCGCCGGGCCCTTCTCGAGGGCCGAGCCGCCGTCGCGCAGGGCCTCCTCGAGCACCCGGGTGACGCGCTCGACGAGCTCGCCGAGCCCTCCCGGGGCACCGTCGTCGTCGGACTGCTTGGTGAGCTCGAGCAGTCGCGAGGCACGCTCGCGCAGGTGCTTGGAGAGCCAGGGGGCGGCGGCGAACTGCAGGGCGTGCGTCTGCTCGTGCAGGGCGACCCACAGGCGGAAGTCGGCAGGCTCGGCCTCGAGCTCGCGCTCGACGGCGAGGATGTTGGGCGCGACGAGCAGGAGGCGCCCGCGGCCGGGGCGCGTGAAGGGGTCGAACTGGCCGAGCACCTTGCCCGAGAGCAGCGCGAGCACGCCCGCGACCTGGGCGGCCCCCGCGTAGCCGACCGCGCTGCGCACCTGGGCGCGCTCCGAGCTCGGCACGAGGGTCGAGAAGACGTGCGCGTTCGCCCGCACCCACGAGGAGCGGTCGACGACGAGCACCTGCGAGAGGGGCACGTCCTCGATGCCGAGCCCGTCGAGGGGAGCGAGCTCGGTGATGTCGGTGATGTGCGCGGCGGCCTCGTGCCCGAGCTCGCGCAGGGAGCCCACGAGCTCTCCGAGCTCCTCGCGGCTCGCGCGAGGGCCCGGGCGCACGATCCGGGCCGCGATCGAGCCGGCGGCGTCCCAGTCGACGGGCACGGCAGGGGTCCGGGAGCTCTGGGTCACGTCCCCACGGTAACCGCCGCGCCGTGCCGAGGACGCTGGATCACGCTCTCGGCGCAAGGGCTCAGGAGCAGCCGCACCCCGCGAGGCGCGCGACGAAGGTGTCGATCGCCGCGCGAGGGCCCCACTGGCCGCCGTCGGGGGTCTTGTCGGCGAGGATCGCGAAGGCGAGCTCGCGGTCGTCGGCCGTGAGCACGAGGCCCGCGAGCGAGGTCACTCCCGGCAGGGAGCCGGTCTTCGCGCGGACCGCTCCAGCGCCCTCGGACTCGAGGAAGCGGTCGAAGAGCGTCCCCTCGAGGGCCGCGACGGGCAGGCCGAGCGCCGCCTCGCGCAGCACGGGGTCCCCGCCCGGGCGGGCCATCTGCTCGAGCAGGCGGGAGAGCACCCGCGGCGGGACGCCGGCCGTCGCCGCGAGCCCCGAGCCGTCGACGGGCCGCAGCCCGGCCGGGTCGATACCGGCGTCCACCACGGCGTTGCGCATGGCCTGCGTCGCGCCCTCGAAGCTGCCCGGGAGCCCCGAGGCCACGGCGGCGAGGCGACCGAGCACCTCGGCGACGGTGTTCTCCGAGTGCACGAGCATGTACTCGGTGACCTCCGCGACGCTCGCGGAGCTCACCGAGGCGATCTGGGTCGCGCCCTCGGGCGCGGGCTGACGGCGTGGCTCGCCGAGCACGGTGATCCCCTGCTCGCCGAGCGCCGCGGCGAAGACCTCGGCCGCGTGGCGCGCGGGGTCGTTGTACCGCGGCGGGTAGGGCACGTCGGTGCGGCGCGCGCCGAGCAGGACAGCCATGGGGGCGATCGGCGCGACGTAGCCGTTGTTGAAGTAGGAGTCCTCCCAGCTCGGGTGCAGGCGCGGGCCCGAGAAGAGGGAGTCGTCGAAGTCGAGGCGCACCTCGGTGCGGCCCGCGAGGCGCAGCTGGCTCGCCGTGGTGCGCGCGAGGTCGCCGAGGCCCGCGCGGCCCTTGACGGCCTCGGGGTCGCCCGCGCCCTCGGCGAGCATCATGTCGCCGCCGCCCACGAGGACGATGCGGTCCGCCGAGGCGCTCAGCACGCGCGTGTCGAGGGTCGCCTCGGGCCCTACCTGCTCGAGCGCGGCGATCGCCGTGAGGAGCTTGACGGTCGAGGCGGGCACGCGGGCCTCGTCGGGCTGGTGCTCGCCGAGCACCGTCCCGGTCTCGACGTCGGTCACGATGATGCTCACGTCGGCGGGCTTGCCGAGGCGCTCGTCGCGCGCGAGCTCGGACACGAGCTCGGCGATCGTCGTCCCGTCCGGGACGGGAGCCGCAGGGTCGAGCTCGCCGAGAGCCGTGGCGAGCTCGGTCGCACGCACCGCGCCGGGCGCCGTCGGGAAGGGGTCCGGGACCTCGGGGACGGGGGCGAGCGTGAAGCGGCCGGGCAGGAGGTCGAAGAGGTCGCCGACGGCGTAGCCGCCCGCGAGCGTCACGGCCGCCAGGAAGACGATTCCTCCCGTGCCACGTGGGACGCGCACCACAGCTCCTTCCGACGCCTGAGGGCCCCGTCGGGCCCGGTAGTGCGTCACACTAGTTCGCAGTCCCCTGTTTATCTGCATGACGTGCTGGAAGGACGATCGTGGAGTTCGACGTCACCATCGAGATCCCCAAGGGTCAGCGCAACAAGTACGAGATCGACCACGAGACCGGCCGCATCCGTCTGGACCGCATGCTCTTCACCTCGACGCGCTACCCCGACGACTACGGCTTCATCGAGGGCACCCTCGGCGAGGACGGCGACCCGCTCGACGCGCTCGTCCTGCTCGAGGAGCCCACCTTCCCCGGTTGCCTCATCCGCTGCCGAGCGCTCGGCATGTTCCGCATGCGCGACGAGGCCGGCGGTGACGACAAGGTGCTGTGCGTCCCCGTTGGCGACCAGCGCCAGACGTGGCGCCAGGAGCTGAACGACGTCTCCGACTTCCACCGCCTTGAGGTCCAGCACTTCTTCGAGGTCTACAAGGACCTCGAGCCCGGCAAGTCCGTCGAGGGCGCCCACTGGGTGGGGCGCGAGGAGGCCGAGGCCGAGATCGCGCGCTCGCGCCAGCGCCTCATCGACGCGCAGGCCGAGGGCGGGCACTGAGCCGGCTCGCCTGAACGCTCCCGTGCGCAGCGCGGGAGGGACTGCTCAGGCGTGCGGCGCAGCCTCGCCCGGCTGGGAGTCCCGCACGAACCAGATCGCGCGCACCTCGGCGTCCGAGTCGTTCCAGAAGCGGTGCGGGCGGTTGGAGTCGAAGACGATCGTGTCGCCCGGGCCGAGGGTCGCGAGCGAGCCCTCGACCTCGACCGTGAGCTCCCCGGAGATGACGAAGCCGTACTCTCGCCCCTCGTGCCGGATGGCCTCCTCGGGCCGGGCCGTGCGCGAGTCGTAGACGACCTCGAGGAAGGTCGAGTCCTCCTCGCCCACCGCGGTGAGCCTGCTCCAGCGAGGTCCCGCCCCGAGCACGATCGAGGGGTGCGTGCCCGCGCGCTGCACGACGCCCTCGGCCTCGAGGTCGCGGGCCCCCGCGGCCGCGACGTTCACCTGTTCGTCCGGCGGGTCGAGGAGCGAGTGCATCGAGACGTCGAGCTCGCGCGCGACGGCGTAGAGCGCCGGCACGCTGAAGGCGCCGATGCCCCGCTCGACCTGCGAGACGTGGCTCGCGGACACCCCGATGCGCCGAGCGAGCTCGCGCACCGTCATGCCCGCCGCGAGGCGCGCGTCGCGCACGCGCCCGCCGACGAAGCTCCACTGCGACTCGTTCTCCGTCACGAGCCCTCCGAGAGCGAGGTGCGGGGGTTGGGCAGCCGGCTCAGCTCGTCGAGCACGTCGACGACGGTGCGCGGCGGGCCCGCCTCGCCCTCGTCCTTCTTGTCGGAGCGGCCCACGACGTACCAGATGCCCTGCGTCTCGGCGTCGGTGTGGTTGACGTAGAGGTGCGGGCGCATCGAGTCGAAGCAGAAGGAGTCGCCCGCGCGCAGCACGTAGCTCTCGAAGTCGAGCTTGAGGGTGAGCTCGCCCGAGATGATGTAGCCGTACTCGACGCCTGCGTGGCGCATGTGCGAGTCGTCGAGGGAGCTCGAGGCGCGCGGGCCGTAGCTCGCGAGCACGCCGTCGACGTGGTCGCCCGCGCTCATCACGGCGAGTCCGTGCCAGGTCACGCCGTTCTCCATGCGGATCACGGGGGCCTCGCTCGCCCGCTGCACGGGGTCCCCCGGGCGGGGGCGTCGCGCAGGCTCGGCCGAGGGGTGGTGGTCGAGGATCTCGTCGATCGACAGGTCCAGGCACGTGACGATCGCGTAGAGCGTCGAGACGGAGGGTTGGACCTTGCCCGTCTCGACCTGGGACAGCAGGCTCGGCGAGACGCCGGCCTTGCCCGCGGTCTCGCGCAGGCTCATCCCGCGCGCGAGGCGCGCCTCGCGGATGCGCTGACCGAGCTGGTTGGTCATGCCCTGCCTCCGAGGCCCGCCGAGAGCGCTCCCGTGCTCCCCTGCCGGAGCGGGCGGGGACGCGCGCTCCCCTGGACGGTCGACGCGGTCAAGTCCCCTGCCACCGCTAGCCTCCTCGTGAGCCCTGTCGCTGCGTGCAGCACGAATGTACCGTGCCGCTTAACACGACGGGGGGCGAAACGACTGCTGCTTCACGGAGGTTCCGGTGATCCGCCACATCGTGCTCTTCGCGCTCCACGGCGAGGCCGCAGCGCGCGCCGCCGCGACCGAGCGGCTGCGCGCCGAGCTCGAGCCCCTCGTCGGCCTCGTGCCGGGCCTCGCGAGCCTGCGGGTCGACGCGGACGGCTCGGGGATCGAGGCGCACTGGCACGCCGCGCTCGTCTCGGAGCACGAGTCCTGGGAGGCGCTCGCGGGCTACCAGGCGCACCCCGAGCACCAGCGCATCCTGCGCGAGGTGGTCTCCGAGCTCGCCGAGCAGAAGGCCGTGGTCGACTACGAGCTCTAGCTCGACCTAGGCGCCCAGGAAGCGGCGGATCTCCGCGAGGAGGGCGCCCGGCTGCTCCTCGGGCACGAAGTGGTCGGCGCAGGGGATCTCGACGGCCTCGAGGTCTTCGCGCAAGCCTCTGCTGAACGCGAAGGCCGCTTCCGAGAGGAAGGGGCTCTGCGCGCCGCGCACGAGCAGCGTCGGCACGGCGGACTCGCGCAGCGCGGGGACGAGGTCGACGTCGACCACCTCGAGCGTCGCGCCGATCGCCGCGCTCGAGGCGAGGGTCCGCCACTCGCCGTCGGACAGCTCGTAGAGGTGACGCAGCCTGCGCTCGACGGCCTCGGCCGGGAGGAGGGCAGAGCGCGAGCGGATCGAGTCGCGCACCGCGTCCTCGGAGCGCAGCGGGGGCACGGGGGCGGTGCGCGCCCGCCGAAGGTTCTCGAAGACCTCGGGCTCGATGCCCGCGGCATAGTCGACGGCCACCACGGCCCCGACGCGCTCGGGGAAGGCCGCGGCGGCCAGGATCGCGTTCCTGGACCCGAGGGAGTGCCCCACGAGGGCCCGCGCGGGACCGAGCACCTCGAGCAGCGCCCCGACGTCGGCCACGTAGTCCTGCGCGGCGTAGCCGCTCTCGGGGTGCTCGGAGCGGCCGTGCCCGCGCTGGTCGACCGCCACGACGCGGAAGTCGCGAGCGAGGTCCTCGATCACCGGGTCCCACACGGCGGCGCCGGCCGTGATGCCGTGCAGCAGGAGGATCAGCTCACCCCGACCCGCGCAGCGCGCGGCGAAGCGGAGTCGCTCGGTGTCGATCGAGGTCTCGAGGATCATCCGGGCTCCAGCGGTCGGGGCTCGTCGGGCGTGCGGGGGCGATCATCGCGGCAAGCCGGTCGGAGCCGGACAAGAGGGCGTCCGGCGCCCCGGGGGCAGGGGGTGCTCCCGAGGTGCCGGACGGGGATCTCGCCCCGCGCCCGGGGTGCAGGGGGGGACGCGCGCAGGCGCGGGGCGAGAGCTCAGGAGTAGGAGTACGGGTTGGCCACGAAGAGCTCCTGGGCGGGGAACTTCGTGAGCACCTCGATGCCGTAGTCGGTGACCACGACCTCCTCCTCGATGCGGGCGGCGGAGGTGCCGTCCGTCGCGGGGCAGTAGGTCTCCATCGCGAACACCATGCCGGGCCTGAGCTCGACGGGGTCCTTGAAGGAGTTGAGGCGAGAGATGATCGGCCGCTCGTGCAGGCCGAGGCCCAACCCGTGCGCGAACTGCAGGCCGAAGGCCGCGAGCTCGTTCGCGAAGCCGAAGTCCTCGGCCTTGGGCAGGACCTTGGCGACCTCGTCCGAGCCCACGCCGGGGCCGAGCGCGTCGAGGGCCGCGTCCATCCACTCGCGGGCCACCTTGTAGGCGTCGCGCTGCGCCGAGGTCGCCCAGCCCACGCCGAAGGTCCGGTAGTAACAGGTCCGGTAGCCGTTGTAGGAGTGGATGATGTCGAAGAAGGCCTGGTCGCCGGGCCGGATGATGCGGTCGGTGAAGTTGTGCGGGTGCGGGTTGCAGCGCTCCCCGGAGATCGCGTTGATCGCCTCGACCTGGTCCGAGCCGTACTCGTAGAGCTTCTTGTTGGCGAGCGCCACGATGTCGCGCTCGCGCACGCCCGGCTTGAGGGCCTCGACGATGTCCTGGTAGACGCCGTCGACCATGGCTGCGGCCTGGTTGAGCAGCATGATCTCGTCGACGTTCTTGATGACTCGCGCGTCGAGCATCGGCTGCTGGGCGTCGGCGATGCGGATGCCCTGGCGCTCGAGCTCGAAGAGGAAGGGCGGCTCGACGATGTCCAGGCCCAGCGGCATGTCCGCCACGCCCGCCTCGACCAAGAGCGACTTGATCTCCGCGACGGCGTCCTTCATGAGCTCCGCCCCGCCCTCGGGCGCCACGGCACCGCGGAAGCCGAGGAAGCCCGGGCGCTGGTGCTCGGTGGGCATCCAGTCCGAGTAGAGCTGGTGGTGGCGCACGGCCGAGCCGAAGTCCCACAGGATCGGCTCGCGGTCCGGGAGGATCAGCGCGTAGCGGATCATCTTGTCGCCGAGCGCCCCGCCGATCCACGTCTGCGTCGTGTAGCGGATGTTGTAGAAGTCGAAGAGCAGGAAGGCCCCGCAGCCGCTCGCCTCGAGGGCGGCCTTGGCCCGGCCCAGGCGGTACTCGCGCAGGCGGGCGAAGTCGACGCGGTGCTCGTAGTCGACGGCGACCTGGCCGGGGGCGCCGAGCGGGCGCACCCCGGCAGGACGGGGGCTCGGGCGCTCGAAGGCCCGGTCCCCGTCCTTGCCGTGGTGGTGATGGCCCATGGTCAGTCCTGGAGACCGTCGGTGACGTCGGCGTCCTCGGACCGGATGTCCAGGCCCGAGCTGCGCGCGACCGTGAGGATGAGCGAGGCGAAGTCCTGCTCGACGTTGCCCGCCCCGACCTCCGCCGCGACGAGGTTGCGGGTCACCGAGGCGACCGGCATGACCACGCCCAGCTCCTTGGCAGCCCCGAGGCCGAGGTCGAAGTCCTTCTGCAGGAGCACGTTGGTGAAGGTCGGCGTGAAGTCGAGGTTCACGAGGGCCGGGGTCTTGTAGCCCGTGAAGATCGAGCCCATGACCGAGTCGTTGAGGAAGGAGAGGAAGTCGGCGCGCTTCACGCCGGACTTCTCCGCGAGCACGGTGATCTCCGCCATCGACTGGATGACGACGCCGAGGAAGACGTTGTGCGCGATCTTCACGATGCGCGCCACCTCGCCCTCTCCCACGTAGGTCACCCCGCGACCCCAGGTCTGCAGGAGCGGCTCGACGGCCTCGAAGGCCTCGCGCGGTCCGGATGCGGCGACGGTGAGCTTGCCCGCGGCGATCACGGCGGGGTTGCCCGAGACAGGCGTCGCGAGGAAGCCGATGCCGCGCTCCTCGGCCGCCGCGCGGACCACCTCGCTCGCGCCGACCGAGACGGTCGAGGCGTCGCCCACGAAGCTGGGGGCCTTCTCGGCGTCGGTCAGCAGTCCGCCCTCGCCGAGCATGACCTGCTGGAGGTCCTTGTCCGCCGAGACCATCGAGAAGACGACGTCCCGGCCGGCGAGCTCGACGGGCGAGTCGACCACGGTCGCACCGAGCTCGGCGAGGGGCTCGGCCTTGGCGCGGGTGCGGTTGTAGACGGCCACGTCGTAGCCGGCCTCGAGGAGGCGGGTGGCCAGCTGGTAGCCCATGCGGCCGGCGCCGATCCAGCCGACGGTGGGTCGAGTCTCAGTCACGGTCAAGCTCCTTCGCTCACCGGCCTCGGCCGGTCCTGTCCAGTTCGTGCAATCGTTTGCACCCTCTGCAGAGGATTCTGCTGGGGTGCGGGGTCAAAGTCAAGGTCCGCGGCCGGGCCCAGGAGGGTTCCCGGCCGCGGACCGGCTCACTCTGCGGGGGCCGCCGCCACGACGTGGAACTCGAGGCGCAGCCGCGGGTCGGTCGCGAAGCGCGAGACCTCGACCGTGGTGCTCGTGGGGATGTGCCCGCCGAACCACTCCTTCTGGTAGGCGTTCACGACGTCCTGGTCCTCCTCGACGTGCGAGAAGAAGCGGATCATGTTGACGACGTCGTGCCGCTCGCAACCCGCGGCCTGGAGGGCCAGGTCGAGGTGGTGGAAGGCGTTGCGCACCTGGCCCGCGGCGTCCATCGGCATCGCGTCGAACACGGCCGGGTCGTGCGGGTGGTCGTGGTACACCGGGGCGCCCATGACTCCGCTGATGAACACGAGTCGAGCGTTGCTCACCGTGCGGATCGCGGGCACGAAAGGGCTGTTGATCGACTCGTCGTAGCCCTCGTGGTGGATGATGTCGGCGTTGCCGACCCGTCGCGGGGCGGGGACCTCGGACACGGTGAACCTCCAGGTTCTCTCGGTGGATCAGGTGGGTCAGGGGAAGGCGCTCGACGCGAAGGTCACGCGCCCGCCCATCACGGTCAGCTCGGACAGGACGTGCGGGAGCTCGTCCTCGGGGCACTCGAAGGGGTCGACGCTCGGCACGCACAGGTCACCGTCGTAGCCGGGCACGAGGCGACCGCGGTGGTCCTCCTCGCCCGTGAACCACGCGGCCTCGCGCGAGTAGGCGGCAAGGGCCTCCTCGCGGGACATGCGGTGGCGCTCGTCCCGGGTCCCGTGGCCGTCGAGGGTGCCGCCCGTGACGAGCCACCACACGGCCGTCCACGGCGAGAACCAGTTGGCGCGCGTGGCGTCCGTTCCCGCACCGATCCGGATGCCGAGCTCGCGCATCTCGCCGATCGGCGGGGCCGAGGCCGTCGCCTCGGGCCCCCAGACCTCGACGTAGTCCGAGCCCTTGAGCACGAGGCGGTTCTGCACGAGCACTCCCGCCCCGAGCTGGGCGAGGCGCTCGAGGTTCGCGCGCGAGGCCTCGTCCGCGTGCACGATCGACCAGCCGCGACCGGCCACGAGGCCCGTCTCGGCCTCGACCTGCTCCCAGGCGTCGAGAATCCGGCCCAGGGTGGCGTCGAGCACCGCGTGCACGCTCATGCGCCAGCCGCGCCGCGCGCACAGGCGCACGATCTCGACGAGCTCGGCGAAGGCGGCGTCCGGGACGGCGAAGGGGTCGAGGCCCTCCATGTCGTGGCAGCCCAGGTGCGGGATCTCCCCGACGCCCGCGATGCGCAGCATGCCGTCGCCGCTCCCGGGCTGGACGAGCGAGGTGAGCTGGTCGATGTTGCCGACCTCGCCCCCGCGGTCCCAGGCAGAGACGAAGGTGCGGTAGCGCAGGTCGAGCTTCCCGGCGCGCCACACGGAGTACAGGGCGTCGTAGTCGCGCGGGGTCACGAGCAGGCCGCCGCCGTCGCACACGCCCGTCAGGCCGTGCCGGGCGAGCACGGAGTTCATCGCGAGGACGCCGGCCTCGTCCTCCCCCTCGGCGGTCTGCAGGGCCTGGGCGAGCGGGACGGCGAAGGCGCCGACGCCGTGGATCTCGCCCGTGAGCCGCCCGTCCTCGCGGACGAGCTCGCCGCGCGCCGGGTCGGCAGAGGAGCTGTCCCAGCCGCAGGCCGCGAGGCCCGCACTGTTGAGCACCCCGCGGTCGTAGAGCTCCTGGACGTACACGGGGTGGTCGGGCACGGCGGCGTCGAGCTCGGCGCGCGTCGGGCCGCGGCCCTCCGCCATCTGCGAGGAGTGCCAGCCACCGACGACGGCGACCCACTCCCCCGGGGCGCGGCTCGCGGCCAGGTCACGGAGCCGCTCGAGCCCCTCGGCGATCGAGCGCACGTCCTCCCAGTGCGCCGAGCGGGTCCACGAGACTCCGCCGCGCACCGCGTGGATGTGCGAGTCGTTGAGCCCGGGGAGCACGCGCCGGCCCTCGAGCTCGACCACGCGCGCCGCGAGCGGCTCGAGCTGCGCGAGCTCGTCGTCGGAACCGATCGCGACGACCTTGCCGCCCGCGATCGCGAGCGCCGAGACCTCGGCGGGCCCCTGCTCGGGGTCCGCGAAGGTCGAGATGCGCCCGCCCTTCAGGACGAGGTCGACGACTGGCGTGATCACTGGGCCCTCCTCGGCTCGGCTAGATGCTCAGCGACTTCTCGAGCGGCTCGGGGTTCGCGCGCAGCTCGGCCACGGAGCCGGTCCACGCGTCCTTGCCCGAGTCGTCGATGATCACGACGCGCTCGGCGATGTCGAGGGCGAGGTCCACGTTCTGCTCGGCGATGAGGATCGACAGTCCCGAGGAGCGCAGCCCCGCGAGGCGGTCCTGGATGACGTCGAGCACCGCGGGCGCGAGTCCCTCGCTCGGCTCGTCCATGATGAGCAGGCTCGGGTTGGTCATGAGCGCACGACCGATCGCGAGCATCTGCTGCTCGCCGCCGGACAGCGAGCGCGCCCAGGACTTCTGGCGCTCTGCGAGGCGGGGGAAGAAGTCGAAGACCCGCTCGACGGTCCACGGCTCCGCCGCGCCCGTGGCCCGGGTGCGCGGCACCACGGTGAGGTTCTCGAGCGTCGTGAGCGAGCCGAAGACGCGGCGGCCCTGCGGGACGATCGCGATGCCCGCGCGGGAGATCGCGAAGGAGGACTTGCGCGTGACGTCCTCGCCGTCGAGCTCGATCGAGCCCGCGGAGACCGTCGGGGGCCGCAGGCCGCAGATCGCCCGCACGAGCGTCGTCTTGCCCATGCCGTTGCGGCCCAGCAGCGCGACGGGCTCGCCATCGGCGATCTCGAGGTTGACCCCGTGCAGGACCTGGGCCGTGGCGTAGCCCACGTGCAGGTCGGTGACCTTCAGACTCACTTCTTGTCACGCCTTCCCAGGTAGATCTCCTTGACCGTCGGGTCGTTGCGCACCTCGTCAGGGGTGCCCGTGATGACGTGACGGCCGTTCTCCATGCACATGACGCGGTCGGTCAGGCCGAGCGCGAGGGACATGTCGTGCTCGATGAGCAGGATCGGCAGGGAGCGCGGGAGCTCCTCGACGAGCTGCTTGAGCGTCGAGCGCTCCGCGGCGGACAGGCCCGCGGCGGGCTCGTCGAGCAGCAGGATCTGGGGCTCGCTCACGAGCGCCATCGCGATCTCGAGCTGACGCTGCTCGCCGTGCGAGAGGTCCGCGACGGTGTCCTTGACGCGCGAGCCGAGGCCCACGCGCTCGAGCACCTCGAGGGCGCGCACCGCGACCTCGTCCTTCATGCGCTGCGGCCGCCAGAACACGCGGGCCCGCGAGGAGCCGCCGCGCGCGGCGACGCGCGCGTTGTCGAGCACCGTCATGTCCTTGAACAGGTTGGACACCTGGAAGGTGCGCCCCACCCCGAGGCGGGCGCGGCGCGCCGTGCCCACCGTCGTGACGTCGCGGCCGAAGATCTCGACCGTGCCCGTGGTGGGCAGCTCGTCGCCCGCGAGCATCTTGAACAGCGTGGTCTTGCCCGCGCCGTTGGGGCCGATGACGCCGATGCGCTCGCCCGGCGCCATCGTCAGCGAGATGCCGTCGACGGCCTGGACGCCGCCGTACCTCTTGCCCAGCCCCTGCGCCACGAGGACGGGGGCGGGGGCCCCGGACCCTTGCGGGTCCGGGGCCTTCGCCGTGACAGTCATGCCGATACCTCAGCCCTGGAAGCTCTGGGAGTAGGACTCGCGAGCCATGGACTCCTCGGGGTCGAGACCCAGCCACTGGTCGACCGCGGGGAACTCCTTGATCGGCACGTTGTAGAGCTTGCCGTCGACCTCCTGGACCTCACGGATGTAGACCGAGCCGACCGTGTTGTTGAACTCGTCCCACTTGAGCGGACCGAGCACGGAGTCCTCGAAGGAGATGTCGCCGATCGCCGAGACGAGGTCGGCGCCCGTGACGAGTCCCTTCTCCTCGAGCACGCGGGCCACGAGGCTCGCGGTCATGTAGCCGCCTGCGACGTTGGCCGAGGGGATCTTGCCCTCGAAGCGCTCGCCGTAGGCCGCGTTGAACTCCTCGACGACCGGGCTCTGGCGACCCTCGGCCCAGTAGGAGATCGACTTGAAGCCGAGGATGTCCGTGCCGAGCGCGCGCAGCGTGGCCTGGTCCATCGAGCAGCAGTTCATGATGAGGTCCTGGGAGTCCTTGAGGCCCAGGCCCATGAAGGAGCGCAGGAAGTCGGGACCCGGGGCGCCACCGGCGGTGACGACGAAGGCGATGTCAGCGCCCGCCGCCTGGATCTGCGACACGTAGGTCGAGAAGTCCGAGGTGCCGTTCGGGTACCAGATCTGCGAGGTGACCTCGCCGCCGCTCGCCTCGAAGCCCTGCTTGAAGCCCGCGCAGGACTCCCAGCCGAAGGCGTAGTCGGGGCACAGCGTGACGGCCGTCTTGTGACCCTGCTCGGCGGCCCACTGGCCACCGGGGTAGTTCATCTGCGAGCCGGACATCGAGCCCGTGCGCAGGGTCAGGTCGTTGGCCTCGCGCTGCGTGAGGTCGTCGGAGGCGGCGACGGGGTGCAGGTTCGGCACGCCCACCGAGGAGGTGTAGGCCGCGACCGCGAGCGCCGTGTTCGCGAGGAGGGGACCGACGACGACGTCGACCTTGTCCGACTCGACGAGCTTGCGGGCCTTGGTGAGCGACATCTCGGGGTTGCCGGCGTCGTCCTCGACCACGGTCTCGACCGTGACGCCGTTGACCTCGTTGCCGTTGACGTCCCAGTAGAGGTTCCAGCCGTCGACCATCTCCTGGCCGGCGATCGCGAAGTTGCCGGTGATCGGGGAGATGTAGCCGACCTTGAGGGTGCCGCCCTCGGCCGCAGGGGCCTCGGTCTCGTCACCGCCGGCGGACTGGGTCTCGCTGGGGGTCGAGGTCTCGGCAGGCGTCGTGGGGTCGGAGGACGAGGCGGGCGCACAGGCCGAGAGCAGGAGCGCGGCGGCCGCGCCGAGCCCGGCGAGGGCACCCCACCGCCGACGAGCCGACATCGTTGTGGACTTCATGGCAGTTCCTTTCGTGTCACTTCTGGTCATGCGGACGGGATGGAGCCGGACACGGTCGCGTCCGTCGAGGCGGAGTCGGCCGGGGTTCTCCCGGCGTCGCTGCGCTTGCGCCAGCGCTCGAGGAGCTTCGCGGCCGAGCCGACGAGTCCCGAGCGGGCGAAGAGGATGGCGAGGATGAAGATCACGCCGAGGAGGGTCGGCCAACGCTCGAAGGAGTTGGACACCACGTTCTCGACGAGCACGACGATCGCGGCGCCCACGAGGGGGCCCATCGTGGTGCCGAGGCCGCCGAGGATCACCATGACGAAGAGCAGCACCGAGCGGTGCACCTCCGCCGAGGACGGGCTCACGAAGTGCGTGTGCCACACGGACAGCAGCCCCGCGAAGCTCGCGACCGTGCCCGAGATCATGAACGCGCCGAGCTTGAAGGCCGGCACGTAGTAGCCGAGAGACCGCATGCGGGACTCGGAGTCGCGGATGCCGCGCAGGCTCGCACCGAAGGGCGAGCGGCTCACGACGAGCAGCCCGACCGTCACGACGAGGAAGGCGGCGACCACGAAGAGATAGAAGGCCCAGGGCTCGGCGAGCAGCTCGGGGCGCTTGATCCCCGTGATGCCGTTCTCGCCGCGCGTGACGCTCGAGAGCCGGTAGGCCAGGCCGTAGATCACCATGCCGACGGCGAGGGTGACCATGAGGAAGTAGATGCCGTTGGTGCGCATCGAGAGCAGTCCGTAGGCGAGGGAGGCGAGGATGCCCGTGCCCATCGCGATGACGATCTGCATCGTCATCGACTGGGACTGCATCGAGGCCCAGCCGGCGCCGTAGGAGGCGGCCGCGGCGATCGCGCCGTGGCCGAGGGAGCCCATGCCGCCGTCGCCCGCGAGGAAGTTGACGCTCGAGGCGAGGATCGCGGCCACGAGCACCGTCGAGGCGAGGGAGACCTGGTAGGCCGAGGTCCCGAGGAAGGGGAAGGCCACGAGGACGACGGCGACCGCGAGGAAGCCGAGCGCGCTGCTCTTGCGGATCATGCGGCCCTCCCGAAGAGACCCGTGGGACGGAAGACGAGCACGAGGGCCATCGGGGCGAAGATCGTGAAGTACGCGAACTCGGGGATCCAGGCCTTCGCGAAGGCGTCGATCACGCCGATGAGCGCGGCTCCGACGGCAGCTCCCTTGATGGACCCGAGGCCGCCGATGATGATCACGACGAGGGCGTAGAGCAGGACGTCGTTCTGCGTGCCCGGGCGGATGGACAGCACGCCCGAGCCGACGGTCCCGCCGAGGGCCGCGAGGGCGGCGCCCACGACGAACATCCCCGTGAACACCCAGGAGATGTTCACGCCCATCGCGGAGATGATCTCCCGGTCGTCGACGCCCGCGCGGACGATCGCGCCGATGCGCGTGCGCGACTGGACGAGCGCGAGCAGGATGCCGACGACGACGGCGACCCCGATGACGAAGATCCGGTAGAGCGGGTACGTCAGCGTGCCCACCTGGAGAGCGCCGGAGATCGCGGCGCTCGAGGGCAGGGTCTTGGGGTCGCCGCCGAAGATCGCGAGGCACAGGTCGGCGACGACGAACATCACGCCGATCGTCAGGAGGACCTCGGGCATCTCCTGGCCGCGCACGAAGCGCAGCAGACCGAGCTCGACGACGAGCGCGGTGACGCCGACGGCGATCATCGACACGAGGGCCGCGAGCGCGAGGTTGCCCGTGGTCGTCGCGATGATGACGCCGATGTAGCCGCCCAGCATGTAGAAGGCACCGTGCGCGAGGTTGACGATGCGCTGGAGGCCGAAGACGAGCGTGAGACCGCTCGCCAGCAGGAACAGGAGCGCGCCGAAGCTCAGCCCGTTGAGCGCCTGTTGCGCGAGGAAGACAGGTTCGAACATCAGACCTTCCACATCATTGGGGAGCGGTTCATCACCGGAGCGTCAGTGCTCCTGCAGGAAAGCAACCGTTTGCATAGTTGTCAAGCCTGACTGTACACACCGGAAGCGGAGGTGCACAGACGTTCAGCGTCTCGAAATCGTTTCGTTCTCTCGGTACCTCGATCTGCCCCAGGCAGCGAGCAGCCCGAAGGACAGCGCGGCCCCCGTGGAGACCGCGAAGAGGGCCGGGAAGCCGGCATGGCCGGCCGCGAAGGAGCCTGCCGCCGAGCCCGCCGCGCCGCCGAGCATGAGCGAGATCGAGAAGAAGGTCATGCCGAGCGCGCGGGCCCGTGAGCCCGCCGTCGCGATCCAGGTCTGCAGGGTCGTGTGGGCGAGCGACCAGGCCGCACCGATGAGCGCCGCCGAGCTCAGCACGGTCGCGGTGTCGATCCGCCAGAGCACGACGGCGAAGGCGCCGAGCCCGGCCACGGCCGCGGCGAGGAAGAGCACCGAGGGAGCCACGCGCCCGACGAAGAGCTTCATCGCCTGGCTCACGGTGACGACCGAGAGCCCGAAGACCCCGGTCACGAGGCCCGAGACGAGCACGGTCCCGCCCGCCTGCTGGAGGGCGACGGGCAGGAAGTTCAGCACGCCGATGTACAGGAAGCCCTCGAGCGCCACGAGGGCGTAGATGATGAGCACCCAGCGCGAGCGCAGGATCTCGCGCAGCTGCGCGAGCGGGTCCTCCCCCGCGTGGTCGCCGGCCTGCGGGAGCCTCGCGATCACCGGGACGAGCAGCAGGGTCACGAGGCCGAAGCCCGCGTAGGTCCAGCGCCACGAGAACCACTGGTCAAGCGTCGCCGCGACGAGGGAGCCGCCCGCGAGGCCGATCGCCGAGGCCGCCGCGAGGTTCGACATCGCCGCGTGCCGGCGCTGCGGGGGCAGGGTGTCCGCGAAGTAGGTCAGCACCGCCGCGAAGGTCGCCGCGAAGGCACCGCCCGAGAGCGTGCGTGCGACCGCGAAGGTCGCCATCGAGGGCACGAGCGCGTTGAGCAGGTTCGCGAGCCCCGCGAGCAGGGTCGATACCCACAGGACCTTGACCCTGCCCCAGCGCGTCGAGAGCGGCCCCCACACGAGCTGGAGCGCCGAGTAGGCGATCGCGTGCGCCGTGACCGCGAGGCCCGCCGCGACGACGGTCGAGTCGAGGTCCCGAGCGACCACCGGGACGATGGGCAGCAGGATCGTCCGGTCGAGCGAGGACCAGAAGATGATGAACGGGAGAAGGAAGCCGGGGGCCGCGAGACGAGCTGCGACCCCCGGCGCCCTCGTCCGTTCAGCCGGTGCGTTCGCCACGACCCTCCGGCGTGTTGAGGTGCGACTGCGAGTCGCGCACCCCGGGCAGGGGGCCGTCGACGGTGAAGTAGCGGCCGCCGCCCGCGACGAGCAGGCTCTCGGCCGGGAACTTCGTGATGACCTCGCAGCCGTCCTTCGTGACGACGAGCTCCTCCTCGATGCGCGCCGCGCCCCAGCCGTCGGCCGCGGGCCAGTAGGTCTCGAGGGCGAAGACCATCCCCTCCTCGAGGACCTCGGGGTGGTCGAGCGAGGTGAGCCTCGAGAAGATCGGCTTCTCCCAGATCGACAGGCCCACGCCGTGCCCGTACTGCAGGGCGAAGGCGGCCTCCTCGTCGGGGAAGCCGAACTCCTGGGCCTTGGGCCAGAGTGAGACCACGTCCGCCGTCGTCGCCCCTGGCTTCACCGCGGCGATCGCGAGATCCATGTACTCGCGGGCCCGCTTGTAGGCGTCCACCTGGGCCCGGCTCGCCGAGCCCACCGCGAAGGTGCGGTAGTAGCAGGTCCGGTAGCCGTTGAAGGAGTGCAGGATGTCGAAGAAGGCCGGGTCGCCCGGTCGCACCGTGCGGTCCGAGTAGACGTGCGGGTGCGGGGCGCAGCGCTCGCCCGAGATCGCGTTGACGCCCTCGACGTACTCCGAGCCCTGGTCGTAGAGGGTCTTGGCGACGAGGCCCACGCACTCGTTCTCCCGCACCCCCGGGCGCAGGAACTCGTAGAGCGAGTCGTAGGCGGCGTCGACCATCGAGGCCGCCGAGGTCAGCAGCGTGATCTCGTCCTGGGTCTTGATCCGGCGCGCCTCGAGGAAGACCTGCTGGCCGTCGACGACCTTGATGCCCTCGGCCTGGAGCGCGAAGAGGATCGGCAGCTCGACGAGGTCCACGCCGAGCGCCTCGTTCTGCAGGCCGAACTTCTCGAGCTCGCGCTTGACCTTGCGAGCCACCTCCTCGGCGATCCCCGCCCCGGGCGGGAAGGCCCCGCGCAGGGTCGAGATGCCGGCCCGTGCCCCCGACTCCAGTCGCGGACGCACCGCCCCGTGGTGCGGGGCGTGGGGGTCGGCGTCGGCCTCCATGTGCGTGGTGTGCAGCCACGGGTTGAACAGCTCGTGGTGCTTGGCCGCGGAACCGAAGTCCCACACGATCGGGTCGGACTTGCGCGTGACGAGGCAGAAGCGGATGAGCTTGTCCATCGCCCAGGTGCCGATGTGCGTGGCCGAGGCGTAGCGGATGTTGCCGAAGTCGAAGGCGAGCAGGGCCCCGACGTCGGACAGCTCGAGCTGGGCCCGCAAGCGGGCCAGTCGCTCGGTGCGCAGTCGCTCGAAGTCGACCCGCGCCTCCCAGTCCACGGCCATGTTGCCGCGCGTCGCGATGCTCATGGGTTCCTCCTGATAGCTCGGTGGGCGGGGCTCAGGTGATGCGCCAGCCGCGGTCCACGTTGAGGCTGTGGGCCGAGACGCCGCGGTTGAACAGCAGGAACTTCGTGGCGTCGACGATGTCGGCCGTGGTCGCCAGCGCGCCCCCGGGGGTGCGGCTCGTGTAGACGTCGAGCACGCCCTCGGGCTTGGAGGCCCAGAACGGGGTGTCGCCGATGATCCCCGGGTGCAGGGCGTTGACGCGGATCGGGGCGAGCTCGAGGGCGAGGGTGTTCATGATGCCCTCGACCCCGCCGTTGATCGTCGAGACCGTCGTCGAGCCGGGGTACGGGGCGTCCTTGGCGCGGCCGCCGAAGAGCACGATGCCGGTGTCGACACTCGGCTCGAGGCGGTCGAGGAGGGCGTGGACCACCTCGGTGTAGCCCACGAGCTTGAGCGTGATGAGGCGGCGGGCGCGCTCGATGCTGTACTCGCGGATCGTGTTCGCGTCGCGCTCGATCGCGCCGAGCACGAGGCCGTCGAGCTTCGGCACGTCCTTGAGCGCCTCGGCGATCGTCTCAGGCTCGGAGATGTCCACGGCGACGCCGGTCGCGCGCTCGCCGAGCCGGGCCGCGACGGCGTCGGCCGTCTCCTGGCTCCGGCTCGTGACGATGACGCGGTCTCCGCCCGCGACGAGGTCCTCGGCGAGCGCCAGGCCGATGCCCGACGATCCGCCGACGACGAGGATGGTCCTCTCGGTCACAGCTCTTCCTCCAGTCGTTCGGTCAGGTAGTCCCAGTCACGCACGAAGCGGTAGGCGTGCCGGGGAGGCATCTGGGGGGCCTGGGTCTCGAGCCAGCGGACCTCGGAGCCCGTCGCGGAGAAGGAGTGCACGCAGCCGACGGCGGCCCAGGCGATGTCCCCCTCCTCGAGGAGGAACTCCTGGCCGTCGAAGGTCGCGAGCACCTCGCCCTCGGTGATGAGATAGGCCTCCTCGAGGGGGTGGTCGTGCGGGCCGGCCTTGCCGTCGGGCTCGTACTGGACCATGAAGAGGGTCCCGAGCGTCGCGCCGAGGTCGGAGTCGACCATCATCTTCAGCGAGATCCCGCTGTAGACGAGCAGCGCCGTGCGCATGCTGGCGGAGACGGCGAGGAGCTCCTGGGACTGCTTGCCGGGGACCATGTGGTCCGCGGTGATGTTGCCGAAGGAGCGCGTGCGCGGGTCACGGGTGTCGACCTTGACCGCAGGGCGCTCGGGCAGCTCGGGGACGCGGTAGGTGTCCGAGCCGTGGCGCTCGCGCGCGGGCGGGGTGAACAGGTCCGACCACTCCGCGGTCTCGTCCCCGATCGCGCGCCAGCGGTGCGGCACGCCGATGGGCAGCACCCCGTAGTCGCCCGCGACGAGGTGGACGGTCGCCTCGGGGGTCGCGAGCTCGACCTCGCCGCGCAGCACGTGGAAGGACTCCTCGAAGGAGTGCACGTGCGTCGCGGTCGAGCCGCCCGGCTCGAGGCGGGAGATGCCGAAGTCGGTGTGGGCCGCGCCGTCGTCCTCGCCCACGCCGCGCCAGCGGCTCAGGCCCACGGCCCCCGGCGCGAGGGGACCCGGGTCGCGGTAGTCAGCCTCCGCGGCACGTCGGACAACGAATCTCGCCATGCGCTTCCTCCTCGAAGCAGGCACGCCGCACTCACCGGCGCCATTGCGGGTGAACAAGTGTTTAGCGCTACTGAACGTGAGTCAAGTCCACGCTCAGGGCGCTTGTCAAGAAGGTCGTACAACGTGATTAAACACGAAGTCATCGGTGCGAATCAGTTCCGCTGAACGCCCAAATGATCCATGCTGGTCAACGAGGTGATCCGGCTGGACTGCACGAGGACGTGTTCCGGCCGACGGTACACACGCGTGACCCAGGCTGATCAAAGGAGATGAGCGATGACCGAGTCCCCCCGGCCGCAGTCCGGCCAGCCCATCGTCTTCCGCGGCGGGATCGTCCTGACGATGGACGCCCAGCACACCGTGCTCCCCGAGGCGGACGTGCTCGTCGTCGACGGCAAGATCGCCGACGTCGGCCCCTCCCTCGAGGTCCCCGAGGGGACCTTCGAGATCGACTCGCGCGGCGGGATCGTCATGCCCGGCATGATCGACACCCACCGCCACATGTGGCAGACGGCGATGCGCGCTTACGGCTCCGACTGGACGCTCACGCAGTACTTCGTCTGGTACTACCTCGAGCACGGCATGAAGTTCCGCCCCCAGGACGTCGGCGCGGGCAACGCCATCTCCGCGCTCGACGCGATCGAGTCCGGGGTCACCACGAGCGTCGACTGGTCGCACGGCCTGCGCACCCCTGAGCACGGCGAGGCCGCTCTCGACGCGCTCATGGACGCGCCCGGCCGCTACGTCCTCGCCTACGGCAACCTCGCGGTCGCCCCGTGGGAGTGGACGAAGGACCCCGCGGTGCACCGCATCATCGAGACCGCTCGCGACGACGCGCGGATGTTCGGCGCCCAGCTCGCCTTCGACGTCCCCGGTGACGAGGGCTTCCCCGAGGGCGCGGCCTTCAAGGTCGCCAAGGACCTCGGCGTCCCGGTGACGACCCACGCGGGCGTGTGGGGCGCGACGGGCGACCGCGGCATCGAGCTCATGTACGAGCACGGCGTCATGGAGCCCGGGGCGATCTACGTGCACGCCGCGACGCTCAACGACGAGTCGTACCAGAAGATCGCCGCGACGGGCGGCTCGGTATCCCTCGCCACCGAGTCCGAGCAGACCTGCGGCCAGGGCTACCCGCCCGCCGCAGCCCTGCGCCGCCACGGCATCCCCGCCTCGCTCTCGATCGACACGAGTGTGTGGTTCAGCGCGGACATGTTCTCCGCGATGCGCACCACGATCGGCGCCGACCGCTCCCTCGAGCACTACATCGCGCACCAGACCGACGAGACCGTCACGCACGCGACCCTGCGCGTCGAGGACGTCGTCACGTGGGCCACGCGCGGCGGCGCGGCGGCGATCGGCAAGCTCGACCAGGTGGGCTCGCTCGAGAAGGGCAAGCTCGGCGACGTCATCCTCATCAAGAACGAGCACTCGCCGACGATGACCCCGATCGTGAACCCCTACGGGCACGTCGTGTACCAGGCCCAGCGTGGGGACGTGCACACGGTCCTGGTGGGCGGCGAGCCCGTGAAGTGGGACGGCCGCCTGTGCGCGGGCGACCTCGCCTCGGTGCGCCACCAGCTCGAGGACACGGTCGAGTACCTCAAGGCCGAGCTCGGCGAGGAGACCTGGCGCGCGGGCATGAACCCCGAGATCCCCGAGGTCGAGATCCTCAGCAACCCGTACCAGTACCGCAAGGACTGACGAGCTCTCCCTCCGGTCCGGCCCGCCTGCTGCCCCCGAGCAGGCGGGCCGGACCCTTTCCCGGGCAGGACCCGGGGGAGGGACGGAGCCTCAGGGACGACCGGCGAAGGGCATGATCCGGTCCATGCGCCAGCCGTCGAGCTCGACGATGCGCACCTGCAGACCGGGCCGCGGGGCCTCGATGATCTTGTTGTCCCCGATGTACATCGCGACGTGGGTCACGGACGCGGGGTCGTTGTCCTTGGCGTTGTCGCCCCAGAAGAAGAGGTCACCGGGCCGCACCTCGGAGTGCTTGATCTTGAGCACCTGGCGGTACTGGTCGCGCGAGCTGCGGTTGAGGGCGACCCCGGCGTCGGCCCAGGCCTTCATGGTCAGGCCCGAGCAGTCGAAGCCCGGGTTGCCGGTGCCGCCGTAGACGTACTCCACGCCGAGCTGCTTCTTGGCCCACTTCACGGCCTGCTTGCCCTGCGAGGCCGTGCCCACCGAGGTCCCGGTGCCCAGCCCGTAGGGGTCGTTCTTGGGCTTCTCGGGCTTGGGCTTGTCCGGCTTGGGGCTCGGCGAGGGCGAGGGGGACGGCGTCGGGCTCGGCCGGGGGACGGGGTTCGAGGGCGAGGGGTCCGGGCTCGGGTCGGGCGAGGGGTCCGGGCGGCCGGGGCCCTCGTCGTCGCGAGCGTCGTCGTCGGGCGCCTCGTCGCCGGGAGCGTCGTCTCCGGGCGCGTCGTCGCCGGGGTCCTCGCCGCGGCCATCCTCCTGCTCCTGGCGCTCGCGCTCCCGTTCGCGCTCGCGACGCTCACGCTCTCGGCGCTCCTGGTCGAGGCGGTCCTGCCGCTCGCGCTCGAGCTCGACGCTCGTCTGGCGCGCGGCGGCGAGGCGGGAGAGCAGCTCCTCGCGCTCGGCGGAGGCGGCCTCGACCTGGCGCTCGACCTCGCTCTGGACGTCCTGGGCCGTCGCGAGAGCCTGCTCCGCCTCGCTCGCGGCCAGCTCGTGCTTCTCGAGCGCTGCGGCCGCACGCTCACGCAGGGTCGAGGCCACGAGCGAGGCGGCGCGGAAGTTCTGGACGACCTCGTTGGTGCGGGCCCCGAGCAGGCTCAGCGCCTCGGACTGGCCCACGAGGTCCTCGATGCCGCCTGCCTCGAGCACGGCGCGCAGCTGGTCGGAGGAGGATCCCGAGCGCATCGCCTTGAGCGCGATCGCGACGAGCCGCGAGCGGGCGGTCGCGAGCTCAGCCTCGGCCTCCTCGAGCTGGCGGGCAGTCGTGCGGGCCTCGGCAAGGGCCTTGTCGCGGGCCACGGTCGCCTCGGTGTAGTCCTCGGCGGCGCGCTCGACAGCGACCCAGGCGTCGTCGAGCTCGACGCCGAGCTGGGCGAGGCGGACCTCCATGCTCGCGACCGAGCTGCTCGCCGCGGCGACGGCCTCGCGAGCGGCGCGCACCTCCTCGTCGCTCGGCCCCTCGGGCGCGAAGGGCAGCGCTCCGGCTCCCGGGGCGATGCCGAGGACGAGGGCGCCGGCGCACGCGAGCGCGACCCAGGGGCGCCTCCGCGAGCTCTCGACCGCCACGACTTCCTCCGGACAGGGAACAGGGACCGGCTCGAAGCCGGCTCTCGCACGGTACCGGCCACGGCCCCAGAAGTGAACACCAGTCACAGCAATCACACTGATCACACGAGTCACAGGGGTCACAGGGCTCGCGAGATGTCCCTTTCGCCCAGGTCATCGGCAGGATGCTCGCCGAGTTTGAGACGCAATCTCATGATGCGGACACCTTGTTGGGCGTCTCCGAGCCCGCACCTAGCGTCGTCGTCATGTTCACCTGCCGAATGTGTCGCTGACCCCAGCGCACGCTCGGCTTGCCCTCGGGCGGGTTCTCAGACCCCCGAGGAGCCCCTCGGCCCAGCCCGGCACGACGAATCGTGCGCACCCACCCAGCCCCGAAGCCCCGGGCCGGTGAAGCGCACCGGCCACCCCCGACCGAGGAGACACCCATGAGCAACAACTGGTCCTTCGAGACCCGCCAGATCCACGCCGGCCAGACCCCGGACCCGGCCACCGGCGCCCGCGCCCTGCCGATCTACCAGACCTCGTCCTTCGTCTTCCCCGACGCGGACACCGCCGCCGCGCGCTTCGCGCTGCAGGACCTCGGCCCGATCTACACGCGCATCGGCAACCCGACGCAGCAGGCCGTCGAGGACCGCATCGCCTCCCTCGAGGGCGGCGTCGGCGCGCTCCTGCTCGCCTCGGGCCAGGCCGCGGAGACCTTCGCGATCCTCAACATCGCCGAGGCCGGCGACCACATCGTCGCGAGCCCGAGCCTCTACGGCGGCACCTACAACCTGCTGCACTACACGCTGCCCAAGCTCGGCATCACCACGACCTTCGTCGAGGACCCGCACGACCTCGAGCAGTGGCGCGCGGCGATCCAGCCCAACACCAAGCTCTTCTTCGGCGAGACGATCCCCAACCCCAAGTCCGACGTGCTCGACATCGAGGGCGTCGCGGCCGTCGCCCACGAGGCCGGCCTGCCCCTCATCGTCGACAACACGATCGCGACCCCGTACCTGCTGCGCCCGCTCGAGCACGGCGCGGACTTCGTGGTCCACTCGGCGACCAAGTTCCTCGGCGGCCACGGCACGGCGATCGGCGGCGTGATCGTCGACGGCGGCTCCTTCGACTTCGCCCAGCACCCCGAGCGCTTCGGCAACTTCAACACCCCGGACCCGAGCTACCACGGCCTCGTCTACGCCCGCGACCTCGGCGTCGGCGGCCTGTTCCCGGTGAACCTCTCGTTCATCCTCAAGGCGCGCGTGCAGCTGCTGCGCGACCTCGGCTCGGCGATCTCGCCCTTCAACGCCTTCCTCATCGCCCAGGGCCTCGAGACCCTCTCGCTGCGCATCGAGCGTCACGTGGCCAACGCCCAGGCCGTGGCCGGGTGGCTCGAGGCGCGCGACGAGGTCGAGCGCGTGCACTACGCGGGCCTGCCCTCGAGCCCGTGGTACGCCAACGCCCAGAAGTACCTGCCGCGCGGTGCGGGCGCCGTCCTGGCGTTCGAGCTCGCGGGTGGCGCCGAGGCCGGCAAGGCCTTCGTCGACGCCCTCGAGCTGCACTCGAACCTGGCGAACATCGGCGACGTCCGCTCGCTCGTGATCCACCCGGCCTCGACGACGCACAGCCAGCTCACCCCCGAGGAGCAGGCCAAGTCCGGCGTCACGCCCGGCCTCGTGCGCCTCTCGGTGGGCCTCGAGCACATCGACGACATCCTCGCCGACCTCGACGCGGGCTTCCGCGCGGCCAAGGGCGCGTGAGCCTGAGATGACGACGACGCCCGACGCACGGCCCGGCGTGACACCTCCCTTCGTGGACGTGACGCGCGGGTCGGCGTCGGGCGCCGTACATTCGGCCTCCATGACGAGCCCCCGAAGCGCAGCCACGGGCTTCCCCGTGCCCGCGTCTGCCGCGTGGCGCGAGGGGGACGAGCCGGGTCACCGGCAGTTCGTCGACGTGGGTGCCCTCGACCTCGAGGCGGGCGGTCGCCTGCCCGCGGTGCGCATCGCCTTCGAGACCTGGGGCGAGCTCAACGCGGCGCGCGACAACGCCGTGCTCGTGCTGCACGCCCTCACGGGCGACTCTCACGTGCTCGGCGAAGCCGGCCCGGGCCACCGCACCCCAGGCTGGTGGAGCTCCCTCGTGGGGCCGGGCCTGCCGATCGACACCGACAAGTACTTCGTGGTCGCGCCCAACGTGCTCGGCGGCTGCCAGGGCACCACGGGCCCCGCCTCCAAGGCCCCCGACGGCAAGCCCTGGGGCTCGCGCTTCCCGCACGTCACGGTGCGCGACCAGGTCGCCGCAGAGGTCCGCCTCGCCGACCACCTGGGCATCGAGTCCTGGGCCGTGGTCATCGGCGCCTCGATGGGCGGGCACCGCGTGCTCGAGTGGGCCGCGACGGTCCCCCAGCGCGTGCGCGCGATCGTCCCGATCGCCACCGCTGCCGCCACGAGCGCGGACCAGATCGCCTGGGCCCACCCGCAGATCGCCGCGATCCGTTCCGACGCGGGCTTCCACGGCGGGGACTACTACGGCCTGCCCGACGGCGAGGGGCCGCACCGGGGCCTCGCGATCGCGCGGCAGATCGCCCACACGACCTACCGCAGCGCGCACGAGCTCACCGAGCGCTTCGGCCGTCTGCCCCAGCACGGCGAGGACCCGATGAGCGGCGGCCGCTTCGCCGTGCAGTCCTACCTCGACCACCACGGCGAGAAGCTCGCGCGGCGCTTCGACGCGAACACCTACCTGGTCCTCACGGGCTCGATGCTCACGCACGACCTCGGCCGGGACCGCGGCGGGGTCGAGGCCGCGCTCGCGACCATCACCGCCGACGCGCTCGTCGTCGCCGTCGACTCCGACCGTCTCTTCCCCGTCGAGCAGTCCGAGCGCATCGCCTCGGGCATCCCCGGCGC
>ENA-UOVV01000727-UOVV01000727.1-compost-metagenome-genome-assembly--contig:-NODE-727-length-33724-cov-8.185096_pt1 | contig 33724 bp, 32 predicted proteins | sample MGYA00238155_ERZ761577 | MGnify/ENA primary metagenome ERZ761577 (study PRJEB28898, sample SAMN06268775) | compost metagenome | isolation source: Emeryville, CA | place: USA:Emeryville, CA | collected... | reverse complement strand
AGGCCACCCGCGGCAGTGAGCTGCACCACCGCCAACAGCAGCGACACCACGGTGCCTGCCCGGCCGAAGGCGACCGACAGCAGCATGTGCACGGCCGCAATCGCCGCGGCAGCAATCAGCGCAACCAGCGTCAGCGCAGGGACGTGCTGCCACGGGACATTCACGACGAAGCGCATCACCAGCACGGCCAGGACTGCCTGGGCGGCCCCGACCAGCAGGGCGCGGCTCAGACCATGCCAGAGCAGACGACCCGAACTCGACGAGCCGGCCAGTTGGCGGCGGCCGATGGGGCGACGAATCGCGAACCAGGCCAGCATGCCCAGCCAGAGCGCGAACGGCAGCAGGAAGGCGAGCAACGCCACCCCGGCCTGCGAGATCTCGTACTGCCGCTCGACGGTGGCCGTGATCGGCGTGGTGATGGTCTCGGCTCGATCCTCGAGTTCGTCATCGGTGAGCGGGGCTGGCGCCTGACCGGCACCCTCGCGCAGACCGTCGGCAAGCTCGCCGCTGCCGGATGCCAGCTTCTTCACACCGTCCGCGAGGTCAGATGCGCCGCGGGCGAGCGCACTGCCATTCGAGGCGAGCTGCTGCGAGCCCGAGGCGATCTGCTGCACGCCCTTCTCGAGCCCGGGGAGACCGGCGCCGAGTCCGGCCATCGCCTGCTCGCCTGCGGCGTCGAGCTGGGCCAGTTGGCCCTGCATGGTGCGCAACTGCGCCACCACAGCATCACCATCGACGTAGTGCGCATCGTAGGCATTGATGAGGTCCTGGAGCCCACCGGCGAGCCCCGTGACGGTGCTGCCATAGGTCTTCACCAAGGTGCCAGCAGCCCCCAGGCCCTTCGTCTGCTTGCGCAGTTCCTGCAGGCCAGAGTTCAGGCTACCCACACCATTGGTGTACTGGCGAACCCCGTCGGCGAAGGTCTTCGCTCCCTTGGCTGCGTCCTTGGCGCCATCGGCGAGCTTGGTCGCACCGTCTGCGGCCTCGTCCAGCGCCTCGCCGAAGTCGGTGATGCCACCGAGCACACCGACGATGTACTGCTGGGTGAGCTGGCGCCCAAACAACTGCGTCAGGCTGTCACTGACCGAGGTCACTACTGCGCCAGACAGGTAGCCGTGGCTGTCGTCGGTGACGATCTGGATACGCGCCTGTCGCGGCTCGTCGGAGCCCAACGAGAGCACCGCGTCACTGAAGTCGGACGGGATGTAGAGCACGACCTGGGCGCTGCCATCGCGCAATGCCTTCTCGGCCTGCTCACGGTTGGCGAGGCCCCAATCCAGACCGCCGTTGTCACCGGTGAGTTCGGTCACCAGCAGCCGACCCGCGAGGACGTACTCCGTCTCGCCCGCGTCGTTGACCTGCTCGATCAGCTCGTCCTCGTTCACAATCAGCGCCGGGACACGACTGCCCGCGTCCTCCTGCGAGACGAAGGCGGTAATCAGCAGGGCGATCATCGCCAGTGGCAGCAGCGCCACCACCGCGATGCGAAGCCACTTCTGCCACTGGCCACGGCTCGAGCGCGAGGCGCTCGGAATCATCGTGCCGCTCATCGTGCGACCCCTTCCAGCACGCGGGCCTGCACCCGGTGCACTTGAGCGAATCCCTTGAGACTGCGTGGTGCGCGATACCCGGATGGCACACCGAGGATGATGGTGGCCTGCTGCGTGTCCAGGGCACGCAATGCGCCGAGCAGCGCCGCCGCATTCGCCTCGTCCCCACCGCTGCGTTCACCGAGGTCCACGGCAATAACCGGGGCCTGGGTCACCACGACACCGGCGACACGCACCGCCTCGCGCTGGGCACTGCTGAGGCTGCCCATCACGGCATCGGCGGAGATCGAGGGCACGCCCTCTTCCGCTAGGTGACGGTTCAGTGCGGCGATGCTTTGACGCACCACGGTGCGCGCAGCCCGCGGCTTCGGGTGGCCGAGGCGGTACTGCTCGGTGAGGAGTTCATGCACCGAGGTGCCAGCCTCATCGGCGTCGAGCGCGTCAAGGCTCAGCAGCGCGGCCTGGCGGGCAACCAGCCCAGCCTCGGTCTCGAGCATGCGGCCGGCGACCCGGCCACGCCCAGCCGCGATCGGCAGTCGGCCGGTGATGGCCGCCAGTAGCGGCAGGCGCTCGGTGCGCTCGCCAGCCACGACGAGCACCTCGCCGGCCGCGACGGCAGCCGATAGCGGCTCGCTGAGGCCGGAGGCAGTGGCGACCTGCACCTCGCTGAGCAGCACCTGCTCGTCACGGTCACCGGCCCAGTCCAGGGCGCTGCGGTGAACGGCGAGGCTCTCACCTTCCACGTCAGCGTTCGGCAGCAGGCGGTTCAGCCAGCGCGGCAGCCACCAGGCGTGCTTGCCGAGCAGCGCCATCACGGCCGGGCCAAAGATCATGCGGACCAGGAAGGCATCGAACAGGATGCCCACGGCGAGGCCGAGCGCGATCGGCTTGATGATCGGCATGCCCTCGGGCACGAAGGCAGCGAAGACGAAGAACATGATCAGCGCGGCCGCGGTGACCACGCGGGCTGCGCTCGCGAAGCCCTGCCGCACGGCCTGGCGCGGGTTCGCGCCGTGCACGTAGGCCTCACGCATGCCCGAGGTCAGGAACACCTCGTAGTCCATGGACAGGCCGAACAGCACCGCCATCAGCAGCACCGGCAGGAAGCTCAGGATCGGGCCAGGCTCCACGTGCAGCGACTCGCCGAGCCAGCCCCACTGGAAGGCGGCGACCACCACGCCGAGCGAGGCGAACACGGTCAGCAGGAAGCCCAGCGCCGCCTTGACCGGTACCCACAGCGAGCGGAACACGATCATCAGCAGCAGGAAGGACAGGCCCACCACAACCAGGCCGAAGGGCAGCAGCGCCTCGCCGAGTCGAGTCGAGATGTCGATCATCACTGCCGTGACGCCGGTGACGGCCGCAGGAGTGCCGAAGCGGTCCAAGATCGTCGGCGCGAGTTCGCGCAGGTCGTGCACCACCTGGGCGGTTTCGGCCGCGGCAGGCCCGGCCTCGGGGATCACCTGGAAGATCACGGTGTCCAGGGTCGGGTTCGGCGTCCCGTCACTGACCGCGTGGACGCCCGGGACGCCAGCGAGCAGGTCATGCACGCCCTCCATCACGTCCTCGACTTCGGTGGTCTGCGTGATGTCGACAGCCACGATCAGCGGCGCGTTTCGGCCCTCACCGAAGGCGGCAGCGGCCGTGTCGTAGGCGGTGCGCTGCGTGCTGCCGACCGGCTCGCGGCCGTTGTCCGGCAAGCTCAGTTCCAGGTCAACAGCGGGGATGGCCAGGGTGCCAAGGATGGCGACGACCGCAAGGATGGACAGGACCGGCACCTTGATGGCAGCGTCGACGAAGTGCTGCCCCATCGTGCGCTTGGCCGGAGTGTGCCGTTCCTCCGCCACGGGCGCTGCCTCGCGCTTGCGACGGAAGCGGCTGGTCTTCGCTGCCGACGCCGCGGGGGCCGCGTGGCTCGCCTCGTGGGCAGCGGCTTCGGCCAGGGCGCGCTGGGCGGCGCGGGATCCCGGCTTGGGGATCAGCCGAGCACCGGCAAGGCCGAGCATCGCAGGCAGCAGGGTCAGCGACCCAAGGATCGCCAGCAGCACGGCCGCGGCCGCGGCCACGCCCATCACCGACAGGAACGGGATGCCGACAATGAGCAGGCCGAGCAGGGCCACGATCACCGTGACACCGGCGAAGATCACCGCGGAACCCGCGGTCGCGACCGAACGGCCAGTCGACTCTTCCGGCTCGACGCCGGTTCCGAGCAACTGTCGGTGCTTCGAGACGATGAAGAGCGCGTAGTCGATACCGACCGCCAAACCGATCATCAGACCCAGCAGCGGCACCGTGCTCGAGATCGGGGTGAGACCCGCGGCAATCAGCACGATCGCCATCGAGATACCGACGCCCACCATGGCGTTGATCAGCGGCAGGCCTGCGGCCAGGAACGAGCCAAAGGTGACGATGAGCACGATTGCTGCAAAGAGGACACCGAAGGCTTCAACGATGCTCAGGCCAAAGGTGCGGTCCTGGAACACCGAGCCGCCGAAGTGGACGCTGAGGTTGGCGGCGGCCAGCGCTGGCTCGTCCGCGGTCGCGATCAGCGCGTCCAGCTCCTCGTGCGTCACGGCGTCCATGGCCTTGCTGAACTGCACCTGCGTGATCGCGGTGCTGCCATCGGCACTGATGCTCTCGAAGGCGTACTCGTTGAACGGGCTGATCACCGCCTCGATACCGTCGAGGTCCTCGATGGTCGTGGTGAGATGCTCGATCGCCTCACGAGCGGCGTCGGTGTCGACCCGGCTGCCATCCGTGGTCGTGATCACCGCTTGGGCACTGGCGCCGGCCACCTGCGGGAAGACCGCCTCGAGCCGATCCAGCGCACGCTGCGACTCGGTGCCCGGGATGGTGTAGTCATCCTTGAACGGGCCGGTCAGCACGAGCGCGCTGGCACCGAGCAGACCCAGAATGACGACCCAGCCGGCGATGACGAGCCATGCGCGGCGGTAAGCCCACCGACCGAGTCGGTAGAGGACGAGAGCCATGATTCTCCTTGTACTTCCTTGTCGGGGAAGGGATCTTCCAGCGAGTGAAGCGGGGGTTATTCGTTGTTGAGGATTTCCGTGACAATGGCGACGAGCTCGTCGCGCAGTTCACTGGCCTCGGGTGCGGTCTCGAGCCAGAGGTAGCCCGCGACCAGGGAGTATGCCGCGCCACCGAGGGCAACGGCGTGCCGGATGCGCTGTCGGCTGGTGTGCTCGCCAATGATGGGCGAAGCGATGAGCCGTCGGATGATGTCATTGGCGCGCGCCACCGATGGGATCTGCGCCAACGACTGGCCCTGGCTAATGAAGATGTTCACTTCCAGGGGGTGGCGCACCAGCAAGTCGACGAACTGCTCGGCGAACTGAGCAATGTCGCCGCGCAGGATTGCCTGCGCCGGTTCGCCCAGCATGACCTGTTCGATCTCGGAAACGACAGGGGTCAGGATCGCCTCGAGCAGCACTTCCTTGCTGCTGAAGTGGTAGAGCACATTCGACTTGCCGGTCCCGGCGGCATCGGCAATCTGCTGAATCGAGGTGGAGCCGTAGCCTTCACGGGCGAACAGTTGCAGCGCCACCATCTTGATGTCATCGGCGACGGAGCCGCGTTGCGGCAGGTCGGAGGACGTGGTGGGGGCCATGCCCACCAGGTTACCTGACCGATTGGACAGTTTCTGACCGAACGGTCAGTTCCGGGGCAAACTCTCAGCGATCCACAGGGATCCGCTGGCCCGCATCCCCGCAGACCGGGTAGCGTAAACAGCAGTCCGCATTCGATCCGACCGACAAGGAGACCCCATGCCAATCGGCCCGATCGTCGGTATCGTCACCGCGCTGATGGGCGCCCGCCAGTCTCTTCGGGACACCAAGGGCCGCCCGCGCGATTGGCGGACCTACCTGCTCTGGGCGAGCGCGGGGATCACCGTGGCCGTGGCGGTCGCCGATGCGGTGCGCGCAAACAAGGACGCGCAGGCGGCCGAAGCCGCCTCGCGCCAGGGGAAGTTGGCCAAGCGCCGCCGCTAGGTCCGAGGCGATTTCCCTCCCCCGCGCCACATCGCGGCATTAGCGCTGCGGCGGGACCCAGTCGGTACCGGTCGCCTCGGCGAGCAGTCGTTCCAGCACCTCGCCCGACGTGCGACCGTCGCCAATACGGTTCACCTTCCCGGTGCCATGCCAGTCGCCGCCACCGGTGATGGCTAGGCCCAAGTCCTGCACGATCGGGGTGAGTCGGTCGATGCCGTTCTGGAAGTTCTCGGGGTGGTTCAACTCCACACCAAACAGCCCGGCATCCCGCAGATCGGCGAGCACCTGGCGCGACGGAGTGCGGCCCTGCGGGTTCGCAGCCGGGTGCGCGAGCACAGGCACGCCGCCAGCCTCACGGATCAGCCGGATCGCGTCATGCGGGTCCGGGGCGTAGTACGAGGCGACATAGCCGCGATCCAGCCGCAGGATCCGCTCGAAGGCCTCGCCGCGATCGTTGGCGTAGCCGCGGTCGATGAGGGCATCGGCGATGTGCGGGCGACCGATGGTGGCCCCCTCAGGTGCCTTCGCCATCACCTCATCCCAGGGCAGCGGGAAATCCTCGTTGATGCGTTCGACCGTACGCTTGGCGCGGGTGAGGCGGGATTCGCGGACGCGATCGAGCTCGGCAAACAGCGGAGCGAAGTCCGGATTCGGCAAGTAGCAGAGGATATGCACGCTGAACCCGAACTGGCGCGTGCTGACCTCAATACCGGGAACGAGGCCCATGCCGATCGCCTGCGCGGCCTCGCGCGCCTCCGCCCAGCCCTCGATCGTGTCGTGGTCCGTGATGGCAACCACGTCCACTCCCGCTTCGCGCGCGGCGGCCACCAGACCGGCCGGCGCCTCGGTACCGTCCGAGCGCCGCGAGTGTGCGTGCAGATCCGCCGAGACCTGCGACAGGAGTGTCATGTACTCATCGTAGAGAATCCGGGGGTAGGTGTTTCCCCCTAGTTGGTCCTACCATGAACACATGGTACGGAGGGTGCTGTCTTGGGCGTTGGGGGCCGTCGTCTTGACGCTCCTCGTCATGACCACGTGGCCGCAGGCCTTCCAACTGCATCGCTTGCCAGTCGCGGCCCAACTCGTGGCCTTCCGCGGCACGGTGCTGGTACTGGCGGCGGTGCTGTTCCTCGTGGTGCTGATTCTGGCGCTGAGTTCGACTCGTTCGCCGAGGCTCGCTGGCCTGATGCTGATCGGCCTGCTCGCGGTCGTGCTCAGCAACGGCCTCGTGCTGTTCCAGCGCGGAACGCAGAGCGCTGCGGCTGCCAGCGGCAACGGGATCGTGATGCTCTCCTGGAATGTGCTGCGTGACAGCGTGCCGGTGGACACAGTGGCGGGCCTAGTTCGCCGTGAAGGCGCACAGGTCGTTGCCCTGCAAGAGATCAGCCACGAGCACGCGGAGGCCATTACCGACGCCATCCAGTCTGGCGGCGATGCCTCCTGGCAACTGTTTACCCTCCCGAATCCGGCGAGTGACGACGCCGCGGGCACCGCACTACTGATCAGCAGCGGTCTTGGCGAGTATCGCTTGACCGACGCATTCGGTGGTACGCGGGTCAACGCCTCCATCGTGGCCGAGCCAACCGTCACCCTCATCAATCGCCCCATGTTCATCGCCGTCCACGCCGCCGCTCCGATGCCCTGGCTGATGCCGGACTGGGACGGCGACCTGCGCTGGCTCGCCAGCATGTGCAACGACTATCCGGCCGTGCTGCTCGGTGACTTCAACGCCACCATCGACCACTTCAGTGGTCTGCAGACCGGCTCCAACAAGGACGCCGTCCTCGGCAGCTGTGTCGATGCGGCCAGTACTGCACGAAGCGCCGCGCACGGTACCTGGCCCACGCTGCTGCCCAGCCTGCTGGGCTCGCCGATCGACCACATCATGGCTACCAAGGACTGGCGCATCGACGGCTACGAGGTGATTCAGGACCACGACAACGCTGGCTCGGACCACCGCCCCATCGTCGCCTCGCTGCACCTGCAGTAAGGCGGTGCCGCTGCGAACGCTCAGGCAGCCGAGGGGTAGCGTGGTGATATGAACGAGCAGGCCAGCCCCACCTCGCCGAGTGAGCAGTCCACCCCCGCCTCCGCGCAGGTCACCCAGGCCCGCTCCCAGACGCCAACGCAGAGTGCGTTCCGCAGCTACATCGGCCAGCACTGGGCGGATCGCGCCCCGGTGGCATCGTCCCTGGCCGCCGGCGCCCCATACGCGGCCGAGCGCCGCGCCAAACTGTCCGCGCTACACCGCGGCGAGCGCCTCATCTTCCCCGCGGGTGGGCGGAAGGTGCGCGCCAACGACACCGACTACCGATTCCGCCCTGACTCGACCTTCACCTGGCTGACCGCCTGGGGTGCGCACGCGGAGCCGGACTCGCTGCTCGTGCTCGAGCCGCGCGGCGCTTCCCACGAGGCGGTGCTCTACTTTCGTCCGGCAGCCGGCCGCGACACCGAGGAGTTCTATGCGGACGCGAGCATCGGCGAGTTCTGGACCGGGCCTCGTCCGGGACTGTCCGACATCGCCGACCTGCTGGGGATTCGCACCCGCCGACTCGAGGAGTACGACGGCCCGTCGGGCATGCCGGATCAACTGGCGGCGCTCGTGTTCCGGGACGCTTCGGAACTGCGCCTCATCAAGGACGAGTGGGAGATCGCGGAGCTGCGCGAGGCGGTGCACGCGACGCACCGTGCCTTCAATCGCATGCTCGGCTCCCTCCCCCGCGCCGCCAGCCACCCCCGCGGCCAGCGCGTCATCGAGGGCGAGTTCGACGCCGAGGCGCGCCTTGAGGGCAACGGCGTTGGTTACGACAGCATCGCTGGCGGTGGCGCCCACGGCTGCATCCTGCACTGGACCCGCAACGATGGTCCGGTGCGTCCGGGTGATCTGCTGCTGGTGGACGCCGGTGTCGAGGCCGAGAGCCTGTACACCGCCGACATCACTCGCACGGTGCCGGTCACGGGCGCCTTCAGCTCGGTGCAGCGCGAGGTCTACGAAGCGGTGCTCGAGGCCAACGAGGCCGCCTTCGCCGTCGCAAGCCCCGGCACACCGTACAAGGCCATGCACGAGGCGGCCATGCGCGTGATTGCGGAACGCACCGCTGGCTGGGGGCTACTGCCGGTCAGCGCCGAAGCGTCGCTCAAGCCCGAGAACCAGCACCACCGCCGCTACATGGTGCACGGCACCGGACACCACCTGGGCCTCGACGTTCACGACGGCGCGCTGGCCCGCGACGAGGTCTATCGGGACGCGCCGCTGCAGCCAGGCATGGTGTTCACCATCGAGCCGGGCCTGTATTTCCAGCCCGACGACCTCACCGTTCCCGAGGAACTCCGCGGCATCGGGATACGTATCGAGGATGATGTCGTGATGACCGAGTCCGGCTGGGTCAATCTGTCGGCAGACATCCCCCGCACCGCCGACGCGGTGGAGGCGTGGGTGCAGGAGCACACCGCTTCCTGAGCGTTGGCCGCCGCTCGCCTCACTAGGGGGTAACTCCCCTCGCAGGGCGCAACTGCGTAGCCAAGGCTTGTGCTCGCTGCGAGGAGGGCTCAAGACTGGTCCTGCAACGTCGCACACGCGGCACGCGATTTGGGGATCGTCCACACACTGGGGAGGGCAGTCGGTGACGGCCGGACTATCGGCGCAGCGGGAAGCGGCACGCGCGGCCGAACTCGCCCGCGAGCTCCGCGCCCAAGCCGCCGAACACGATGCTCGAGCGGGGCGCTTCCGTGCCGCTTCACGCGCGGAACAACAGGTCGTTCAGACACTGCAAGATCTGACCGCGGCTGGGTTTCGCTTTCTTCCAGATCGGAAGTGGCCTGGCTCCCGGAATGCTCAGATCGACCTGGTGATCGTGGGCCGCAGCGGGGTCTTCATTATTGACGTCAAACTATGGAACGACTTCCACGTCCAGATGGATCATGTGTTCCGAGGCCAGGAGGACGTGACAGAGGACCTGCTGCGGCTAGAAACCGTCGCGGATTCGACTCGCGACGCGTTGGCAGAAATCGGTGTCGCTCCTGGCGAAATCCACACGCTGGTCATCATGGCCGGCCATCGAAACCTGCATCATCAAGTCGGACCGATCCACATTCTGGGTGAGTTTGATGCCAGCCGATTCATCACGAGTCCACGGACCCGACACACCGTCCAGCAGGTCGATGACATGGTGGTCGTACTGCAACGCCATTTTGCGCCGATCGACTTTGATAATCCGCGCTTGATCATGCCGCCGGAAATGCCACCGACGCCTCCGGCTGGGTCTGAAGCCGCACCGTCGAGCTCTGGGGAGCCAATCGCAGTCGCCGCGGTGGAACCTCTGGTGACTGCTGCAGAAATGGAGCAATTCATCGCGGAGTCGGTCCTGCAGGCGCCGATTCAACAATGGATGACCCACCTGCATCCGGAACAAGCCAAACTTGCCAAGCGCACGTTCAATGGTGCGGTCCGCATCCGGGGGGCCGCTGGTACTGGCAAGACCGTGGTGGGTCTTCACCGGGTGGCGCACCTAGCCAGGCAGTTCCCGAACGATCGGATCCTGTTCGTCACCTTTGTACGGTCACTTCCGAAGGTGATGCGCAGCCTGCTGGCTCAGCTCGCGCCGGACGTCACTGACCGCGTGGAGTTTCGCAGCGTGCACAGCATTGCCGCCGGCATCCTGAAACAGGCCAAGCGCACCGCGCCAATCAACGCACCGCAAGCAAATGTGCTCTTTCACGAGGCCTGGGAAGCGGTCGGGAAGTACAGCCCCTTGGGGGCATCGACCCGCCCGGAACGCTACTGGCAGGAAGAGGTGAACTTCGTCATCAAGGGGCGAGGACTCGCCTCCCTAGAGGAATATCTGCAAGCCCCGCGAACGGGACGTCGCCTCGGCATTACCATCGATCAGCGGCGGGCCGTTTGGGATCTCTTTGAGGAGTACCAGCGACGTTGCATGGCAGCCAAGGTGCTGGACTTCCACGACCAGATCCTGCTCGCTGAGGACCTTGTTATCGCCGCGCCTCAGCACCCGTACCGGGCCGTCGTCATCGATGAGGCCCAGGACCTCACCTGCGCTATGGCGCGACTACTGCGTCGGCTCGCGCCCGACCTGCCTGACGCACTCACGCTCATCGGCGACGGCCAGCAGCGGGTCTACCCTGGCGGGTATACCCTCAACGAGGCCGGGATTACCATCTCCGGCCGAGGAATTGTCCTCGGTCGCAATTACCGCAATACTGCCCAGATTATGGCCTTTGCGCAGCGAGTCCTCGCTGGCGAGACCTTCGATGACATTGAAGGGAGCACCGGCTCAGCCGAGCCGGTCGAACTGGCGCTGCGCGCTGGCGAAGAGCCACTGCACGAGCGCTTCCCCACCCGAGCAGCACTGTTCGCCGCGATTCCAGACCTGGTGCAGCGTGCCCTGGCAATACCCTACGTTGGGCTCGGCGACGTGGGCATCGTGACGATGACGAATCGAGACGCCCGCGAGATTTTGCAAGTCCTCGAGCGGCATGGCATACCGAGCATGGATCTCGAGTCCTTTGATGGCTCACAGACCGAACACGTCAAGGTCGGTACCGGGAAGCGGGCGAAGGGTCTCGAATTCAAGTACGTGCTCGTGCCCGGCGTCAGCACGGCCGAATGGGAGCGTTGCCTCAGTGACCGCACGTCTCCGGACGACGAAGACATGAGTCTGCTCCGCCGGGAACTCTACGTGGCCATGACCCGAGCACGCGACGGCCTGTGGGTTGGGACCATCGACCGAAGCGTCACCACCTCGACCTCTCGCAACAGCCGTACCGCTACGCCTGCGGCGCCTCGTCCGAAGCGGTCGTCGACGGCTGGGTCGGCGGCGGCGGCGGGACCGCGCCGCCGGTGATGGCGATGCCAAGCACGGAGCGCGCCTTTGCCGCGTGCTGCGGGTCGACGACGAGGTCATAGCTGCCAGCCACGAAGTAGCTGGTCGAGCCGAAGCTGCGAGCACTCCGGTTCAGCGCGAACATGACCACACCGATGATCATGCCGACGCCGGCAGCGAACAGCAGGATCGCAGCCATGCTGGTGGCGTTGGCCTGCATCTGCTGCGCCTCGCTGGCGGTGAGGAACTGCATGCCACCCACGAAGAGGCCGAGCCAGGCACCGAGTATCGCACCGTTGAGTGCGGCCTTGCCGTAGCTGCGGCGACCGGCAACGCGCTCCACGCTTTTGAGGTCGTTGCCGATAATGCTGATTGAGCGCGGCGGCAGGTCGGCGCGCAGCAAGTCTTCCACCGCCGCCTCGGCCTTGCGGTATTGCTCGTAGGAGCGCAGAACCACGCCCGAAGGCAGTTCCACGGCGGGTCGGCGGTCGGGGCGAGAAGGCGTTGCGTTCGACATTGCTGCCCATTCTCCCATCCTTCGCAGGGTCACGCCTAAGGTAGTCCTGTGAGCGCGCCAAAGATTTTCGCCGCCCGCCTGGCCGGGTGCAGCGTCTTCGACCCCTACGGCGACCGCGTAGGTCGGGTTCGAGACGTCCTGGTGGTGCGCCGGAAATCGGACCCGCCTCGCGTCGTCGGCCTGATTACCGAGATCCCGGGCCGGCGCCGCGTCTTCCTGCCGATCAGCCGGGTGACCTCCATCGCTGGTGGCCAGGTAATCACCACCGGTTTGATCAACATGCGCCGATTCCAGCAGCGAGGCGGTGAGGTGCGGGTCATCGCCGAACTCATCGGTCGCAACGTGCAGCTGGCCGACAACTCCGGCACCGCCACCATCGAGGATGCAGCCCTGTCACCGACCGCGGCCGGTGACTGGGAAATCAGCCAGCTCTACCTGCGCCGCCCGCGCACGGGCCCGAGCCCGTTCAGCCGCGGCGCCACGCTCTACGCTCCCTGGGACAAGATCGTGGAACTCGATGCCGGTGACGAGAGCCAGTCCGCGACCCAACTCATCGCCTCGATGAGCGAGCTGCTGCCCGCCGACCTCGCCAACGCGATCCTGGACCTGCCGGAGCAGCGCCGTATCGAAGTCGCCGAGGAACTCCCCGACGAGCGCCTCGCCGATGTGCTCGAGGAATTGCCCGAGAACGAGCAGGTCGACCTGCTGGCCAAGCTCGACGACAATCGCGCGGCCGATGTTCTGGACAAGATGGACCCGGACGACGCGGCCGACCTGATCGCCTCGATGGATGAGGAGCGCGGTGAAACGCTGCTCGAACTCATGGAACCGGAAGAGGCCGAAGACGTCCGCCTGCTGCTGAGCTACGGACCCGACACCGCCGGTGGCATGATGACCACCGAGCCGGTGATCGTCTCCAGCGAGACCACCGTCGCCGAAGCGCTGGCCATGATTCGCCGCCGCGAGGTGCACCCGGCCCTCGCCGCCGTCGTCTGCGTCACCCTGCCGCCGTATGAGGCACCGACCGGCCGCTTCCTCGGCCTGGTGCACTTCCAGCGCCTGCTGCGCCATCCCCCGCACGAACGGCTGGGCACGCTGGTGGACTCCAGCGTGGAGCCGATGCAGGTGACGACGCCTGCGGCCGAGGTGATCCGCACGCTGGCGAGTTATGACCTGGTGTCGGTGCCGGTGGTGGACCAGAACCAGCGCCTGCTCGGTGTGGTCACCGTTGATGACGCCCTCGACCGCCTGCTGCCGGACGACTGGCGCAGCCACGAGGCGGGTGATGACGAATGAAGCGCACGAAGTTCTTCGGTGTCGCCCGCGATCAGGGGCTGAATGTCCCCAAGGGCCAGCGCAACGCCATGCGCAACACGGTGGACAGCGACCGCTTCGGGCGCGCCACCGAGCTCATCGCCCGAGCCATGGGCACGCCCTGGTTCCTGGTCGGCCTGACCCTGGTCTGTGCCGGCTGGCTGCTGTGGAACACCCTCGCCCCAGAGGCGTGGCGCTTCGACTCGGCCGCCCTCGGCTTCACCGCGCTCACGCTGGCACTGTCGCTGCAGGCCTCATACGCGGCCCCGCTCATCCTGTTGGCCCAGAACCGGCAGGATGACCGGGACCGCGTCTCGATGGAGCAGGACCGCCAGCGCGCCGAGCGCCAACTCGCCGACACCGAGTACCTGGCGCGCGAGGTCGCTGCACTGCGCCTGGCCATGAAGGAACTGGCCACCAAGGACTTCCTCAAGGCCGAACTGCGGGCCCTGCTCGAAGAGTTGGAGGCTGAGGCCAATGACGGTGAGGACGAGGCGACGGGCGGCCGGGCGTAACGTGTCCGACCCAGCCTCCACCGCCTCGATCGCTGACCGCCTGCGCGCCGCCGTCGGCGCGGTCGTCGACCCAGAGTTGCGCCGCCCCATCGGCGAGCTCGACATGGTTGCCGACGCCCGCGTGGACGAGGCCGGCGCCGCGCAGGTCGCCATTACCCTGACCGTCGTCGGCTGCCCGGCCGCCGATCGTATCGAGCGCGAGGTGCGGGAGGCCGCACTCGCGGTGCCTGGTGTGGCCTCGGTCGAGGTCACCCTGGGCGTGATGACGCCAGCACAGCGCGCCGCCCTGACCGAACGCCTGCGCGACGGACGCACCGTTCGCGAAAACCCGTTCGGCCCCGACTCCCTGACCCGCGTCATCGCCGTGACCAGCGGCAAGGGTGGCGTCGGCAAGTCCACGGTGACGGCAAACTTAGCCGCAATGGCGGCCGCTCGCGGCCTGCGGGTCGGCGTCATCGACGCGGATGTGCACGGCTATTCGATTCCTGGCCTGCTGGGACTCACCTCGCCATCGGGGCCGGTGCGTCCGACGCGCATCGACGACCTCATCGTTCCACCGGTCGGCTTCGGCGTGAAGGCAATCTCGATTGGCATGTTCCTCGAGACTGCCGCCCCGGTGGCCTGGCGCGGCCCGATGCTGCACCGGACCCTGAACCAGTTCCTCACCGAGGTCTATTTCGGCGATCTGGACCTGCTGCTGCTCGACCTGCCGCCGGGCACTGGCGACGTGGCGATTTCTGCCGGGCAGTTGCTGCCCGCTGCCGAAGTGATCGTGGTCACCACCCCGCAGCCAGCCGCAGCCGATGTGGCCATTCGCTCCGGCCAGCTCGCCGCACAGACCGGACAACGGGTCATCGGCGTGGTGGAGACGATGAGTGGCCCGGCCGAGTCGCCCCTGTTTGGCAGCGGCGGCGGCCTGGCCACCGCGGACCGCCTCACCGAGGCGCTGGGCACGCCCGTGCCGCTGCTCGGCTCGATCCCGCTGAGCGTGGCACTGCGCGAGGGTGGCGATGTGGGCACGCCGCTAGTGATCAGCGATCCGGACGCGCCCGCCTCGCTGGAATTTGGCAGCATTCTGGACCGGATCCTGCGCAGCGGCCGCGGATTGGCCGGCCGTGCCTTGCCCGTGCAGCCTCGGTAACCCTGCCCAGCATCGGTCCATTGCCCGAGCCCTGCGGGGTACGATAGAGGCAGGGGCGAGACGACGCTGTCTGCTCCATCCATACCGCCGTTCAAGGAGCCCCGGACCATGCGCCCGCTGACGCCGTCTGCCGACTCCGGCCCATCGATGCCGGAGTTCGACCAGCCGCCAGCGCACCCGCTGCCGCTCGCTGCCGCCTGGCTCGATGCGGCGATTCAGCATCCGATCCTCGAGGCTGCCGCCGCTACCTTGGCCACCGCTGATGGGATGGGTCGAGTCACCAGTCGCGCCATCGCGGTGAAGGCCATCGACAATAAGGGCGCCATCTTCGGCTCCTCGCTCACCAGCCGCAAGGCCCGAGACATCGCCGAGAACCCCTATGGTTCGCTGAGTTTCTACTGGCGCCCGACCATCCAACAGTTGCTGCTGCATGGACGGATCGAGCAGCTCAGCGACGCCGAGTCGGACAGCGTGTGGGCAGGACGTGCTCGCGTCGCACAGGCAGCCAGCACCGTCGCGATCACCGGCCAGCCGCTGGCGAGCGAGGCCAAACTTGCGGAGCAGGCGACGAGCCTGGCTGCCGCCGATGGCCCAATCCCGCGCCCGGCGCAGTGGGCGGCGTTCCGATTGATCCCGGACGAGGTCGAGTTCTGGCACGGCCGTCCGAGCCGACTGCACCGTCGACTGCACTATGTGCAGGATGACCTGGGGCGCTGGATCGCGACCCGTCTTCAGCCGTAGCCGCAACGGGGCTGCGCACACCGTCCTCGAGACCGCGTGCCCTAGGTCGCTTCGACATCGAAGGGCGGCAGTTCGCCCGGCTCCAGCAGCGCGCCGATGTTCGGACCAGCAGCGACCTGCCCAGCCCCCGATCCGCTCGGCGCCTCGTCGAGAAGTGCCTCCCGGATGATCCGTCGCGGGTCGTATTGGCGCGGGTCGAGGCTGCGCCAGTCGGCATCCTTGAATTCGTCACCGAGTTCGTCCTGCAACTTGGACTTGGCATCACCCACGAATTCGCGCAGGCGCTTGGACCACTGGCCCAGGCTGCGAGCGACCTGCGGCAGCCGGTCTGGACCCACGATGATGACGGCGATCACCAAGATCACCAGCAACTTTTCGAAGGTCAGACCCACAATCTCCAGCCTAGCGCCGCTCGGTATGCCAACTGGCCGCTACCCTGGACTCAGGCTGAAAGGAGCATCGTGTCGTTCGTCGAGACGAATTGGAAGTTCACCGAGGATCACGTCACCGAAACCGACGCGATGGAACTGGCCCGCGAGCGCGCCGCCGAACTCGGTATTCCGGCGATCTCCCCCGCCCAGGGCAGCCAGCTCGCGGCGCTGGCAGCCGCAAGCGGCGTCCGTCAGGCGATCGAGGTCGGCACCGGCACTGGTCTGAGCGCGCTCTGGCTGTTCCGTGGTGCTCCCCAGGCATATCTCACCTCCATCGACCTGGATGGCGAACACCAGCAACTAGCTCGGGAAACGTTGGCTGCCTCGGGCGTGAGTTCGCAGCAACTGCGTCTCATCAGTGGCCGCTCCCTCGATGTGCTGCCGCGCATGAATGAGAGCAGCTACGATCTGGTCATGCTGGAGGTTGAGGCGCGCACGGTCCTGGCCCATGTCGACCTCGGCCTGCGTCTGGTTCGCCCTGGCGGCGTGGTGCTGGTGCAGCACGTCTTGGCTGGCGGACGCCTCGCCGACCCGGCCAAGCGCGACCCCGGCACCGTGGAACTGCGCAGCCTGTTGGCCAGCCTCAGCGGCCGCGACGATGTACTGCACGCGCTGCTCGGCGCCGGCACCGGCACGCTCCAGCTCGTGCGAACCGCCTAAGGCAGCCGGAACGAACGAACGCGTGACCGGTGAATCGGTCACGCGTTCGAAAGAACCATGTGATGTGGACCGATGGTCGCACATCCCGCCCGCCGGCGGTATGGGGTCGTCAGTCCTAGCCGACGACCGCAGCGAGCGCTTCGTACAGCTCGGTTGCTTCCTGGTCGTTCATTGAAACAACCATGCGACCACCGCCTTCGACGGGGACGCGAACAACAATCAGTCGACCCTCACGGACGACCTCGGTAGGGCCGTCGCCGGCCCGGGGCTTCTGCGCAGCCATTCTGGAGTCCTTTCTGGCAATGCACCATCCATTATCCGGGACGAGACCGGATTCGAGCAAAGGGGTTGCCAGAAATCAGGCCGAAATCGCCAAATTTCGGCCGCTAGCGAAACAGATCGCGCTTCTGGTCCTCGGGAGCGGCTCAGCCCGCTCGACCGCTCAGCCAGGCGCGTAGCCCGTGCTCGACGCGGGTGATCTGCTCGGTCGGCACGTGCTCGTCGTCTCGGTGTGCCAGTGATGGATCGCCCGGACCATAGTTGACCGCAGGGATGCCAAGCGCCGAGAAGCGGGCCACATCAGTCCAGCCGTACTTGGGCTTGGCCTCTGCCCCGACCGCCGCCAAAAAGGCCTGCGCCAGCGGAGCATCGAGCCCGGGACGAGCGCCGTCCGAGCGATCGGTCACCGTCACCTGATAGCCGCGGAAGAACTCCTCCAGCCAGGCAATCGCCTCGCCAGCGGTCTTGTCCGGGGCGAAGCGGTAATTCACCGTCACCACACACTCGTCCGGGATCACATTGCCGGCAACGCCGCCACTAATGCCGACGGCGTTCAGGCCTTCGCGGTAGACCAACCCCTCCACTGCAACCTCCTGGGCCTGGAAGTCGGCAAGCTTCTGCAGAATCGGTGCCACCGCGTGGATGGCGTTCTGCCCCATCCAGGACCTGGCCGAGTGGGCGCGCACGCCGCTGGTGCGCACCTCAATGCGGACCGTACCGTTGCAGCCACCCTCAATCTCACCCGCGGTGGGCTCGCCGAGGATCGCAAAGTCGCCCTCGAGCAATTCCGGGGCGTTCGCGGCCAGTCGGCCCAGGCCATTCAGGTCCGAGGCGACCTCCTCGTGGTCGTACCAGACCCAGGTCACGTCCACGACCGGCGCAGTGAGTTCTGCGGCCAGCAGCACCTGCACCGCGACCCCAGCCTTCATATCCACCGTGCCGCGACCCCACAGGGTCTCAACCCCGTCTTGGGTGCTGAACCAGCCCGGGACATTACTGACGATCGGGACCGTGTCGAGGTGGCCGGCGATGATGACCCGCCGGTCGCGTCCCAGATTCGTCCGGGCCACGATCGCGTCACCATCTCGGTGCAGCGTCAAGTGTGCGCGGTCCTTGAGCGTTGCCTCGATCGCGTCGGCAATGGCACGCTCATCCCCCGAGACCGACGCGATATCCACCAACTGCCGAGTCAGGTCCACCGATCCGGTACTCAGATCGAGCGGAATCGGCGACTGGGCAGCGTCATGGCTCATGGCCCCCAGTGTAGAGCCGCCACCTGCCCCGGTAGGCTTGGAGTATGTCCAATGCATCTTCCGACACCGCTGTCCGTTCCGCCTGGGGCTACGGCCTCGCCACGATCGCCAACGACGGCACGGTGCTGGACACCTGGTTCCCGAAGCCGGAACTTGGCGAACTGCCGGCCGGTCGTGAACCCTTCATCGTGCCTGCGGAGTACGAAGCCCTCACCGGCGAGGACGCCCGCCGCCGCGTGCGCATTGAGCCAGTTACGGTACAGATCAACCTCGATCACCCGCCGACCTCGACCTCGGACGCGTACCTGCGCCTGCACCTGCTCTCGCACCTGCTTGTCGCGCCGAACACGATCAACCTGGACGGCATCTTTGGCTTCCTGCCGATCGTGGTGTGGACCACTGGCGGCCCCGTGCACCCGGACGACTTCACGGCGCTGCGCCCGGTGCTGCAGCGCGCAGGCATTTCGGTGCTCGGCGTTGACAAGTTCCCGCGCCTGCTCGACTACGTCACGCCGGAGCGAGTCCGCATTGCTGACGCGTCGCGCGTGCGGCTCGGTGCCCATTTGGCACCGGGTACTACGGTCATGCACGAGGGCTTCGTGAACTTCAACGCGGGTACCCTCGGCACCTCCATGGTCGAGGGCCGCATCTCGCAGGGTGTGGTCGTGGGCGATGGCTCCGACATCGGTGGTGGTGCGTCCATCATGGGGACGCTCTCCGGTGGCGGCACTGAGCGGATCACGATCGGCGAACGGGCACTGCTGGGCGCGAACTCCGGCATCGGCATCTCGATCGGCGATGACTCCGTGGTGGAGGCGGGCCTGTACGTCACGGCCGGCACCAAGGTCACCCTGCTGGATGGCACCGTCGGTGAGGACGGCCAGCCCCGCCAGGCAAAGGCGGTTGAACTGTCCGGCGTGCCGAACTTGCTGTTCCGACGCAACTCGGTCTCGGGCGCAGTGGAAGTACTGCCACGCACCGGCACCGGCATCGTGCTGAACGCGCAGTTGCACGCCTAGACACCGCGGAATCGGGGCGTCGACTCGCTCTCAGGGCTGAGCCTTGCCTTGCTAGACGCTCTGCGGCTTTCCAGTCACAATGTGGTCATGGAAATCCTCAAGGGTATTCTCGTCGTCATTCACATCCTGGGCGCGGCCGCCATCATCGGGCCGTACCTCCAGCAGCTCCGTGCCAAGGAGCACTTCGAGCTGCGCTGGATGCACATCGGTGCTGGCATGCAGCTGGTGACTGGTGTCTTGCTCGTTGGCATGGCGTACGCGCTGGGCAACGGCGATGCAGTCGACAATGCAAAGATCACGGTCAAGCTGCTGGTCGCCATCGTCGCGCTCGTTGCGGTCATTCTGATTGGCAAGTCCAAGGTGGGCACCAAGCACATCTGGCTGCACGTGGCCGGTATCGCCGCCATCATCAACGTCAGCGTGGCAGTGCTCTGGCGCTACTTCGTGTAACCCATCCACCGTACGCAAAGGGCGCCGCTCCATGGGGAGCGGCGCCCTTTGCTATGCAGGCTTAGCGGCTGGCAGGCCAGTCGCGGGCTGCCGGCCCGGTGTAGAGCTGCTGCGGGCGGCCAATCTTGGTCTGCGGGTCTGCGTGCAGTTCGCGCCAGTGCGCGATCCAGCCCGGCAGGCGGCCCATGGCGAACAGCACGGTGAACATGCGCGTGGGGAAACCCATCGCCTTGTAGATGACGCCGGTGTAGAAGTCGACGTTCGGGTAGAGCTTGCGCTCCACGAAGTACTCGTCGGCGAGGGCAATCTGCTCGAGTTCGCGGGCGATGTCGAGCAGCGGGTCGCTGACGCCCAGCGAGTCGAGCACCTCGTCGGCGCTGGCCTTGACCAGCTTGGCGCGGGGGTCGTACGACTTGTAGACGCGGTGGCCGAAGCCCATGAGCTTCACGCCGTCTTCCTTGCGCTTCACGCGGTCCACGAAGGACTGCACCGACTCGCCGGAGTCGCGGATCCGGCCGAGCATCTCCAGCACGGCCTCGTTGGCGCCACCGTGCAGCGGACCGTAGAGGGCGTTGATGCCAGCCGAGACCGAAGCGAACAGGTTTGCCTGGGTCGAGCCGACCAGGCGCACCGTCGAGGTCGAGGCGTTCTGCTCGTGGTCTTCGTGCAGGATCAGCAGACGGTCCAGCGCGCGGCTGACCACGGGGTTGACCTCATACGGCTCGGCCATGGTGCCGAAGTTCAGGCGCAGGAAGTTGTCCACGAAGCTCAGCGAGTTGTCCGGGTACAGGAACGCCTGGCCGATGCTCTTCTTGTGCGCGTAGGCCGCGATCACTGGCAGCTTCGCCAGCAGACGCACGGTGGTCAGTTCGACCGCCTCGGGGTCAGACACCGACAGCGAGTCTTCGTAATAGGTCGACAGGGCAGACACGGCCGAGGACAGCACCGACATCGGGTGCGCGCTGGACGGCAGTGCGTCGAAGAAACGCTTCAGGTCTTCGTGCAGCAGAGTGTGCCGGCGAATGCGGTCATCGAACTCGGCGAGCTGCTGCGGGGTCGGCAGTTCGCCGTAGATCAGCAACCAGGCGACTTCGAGGAACGTCGAGTTCTCGGCGACCTGTTCAATCGGGTACCCGCGGTAGCGCAGCACACCCTCATCGCCATCGATGTAGGTAATCGCGCTCCGGGTGGACGCGGTGTTCACGAACCCGTAGTCGAGTGCGGTGTAACCGGTCTGCTTGGTCAGGGTGGAAAAGTCGATCGCAGCCTTACCGTCAACGGCGGGCAGCAGCGGGAATTCCGCCGTACCGCCGGGATACTGCAGAATCGCCTTCTGGGCGTCGTCAGCCATCTGGGCTCCCTCGTGGTGTCGAGTGGTCTTCTCAAGACTAGCCGACGTCTGGCGATCGCAACGACGCCGATGCAGCCTCTGCTCAGCGATCAGGCAGTCAGGATCAACGTGCAGCGAGGCGCGCTGCGGCCTCAGCAATTGCCTCGTCGCTCGCCGTCAACGCGATCCGCACATGCTGGGCCGCTGCAGGCCCGTAGAAGGCTCCAGGAGCGGCCAGAATGCCCTGCTCGGCCAAGGCGTCGAGCGTGACCCAGCAGTCCTCGTCGCGGGTCACCCAGAGGTAGAGGCCCGCGGTGGATCGGTCGATGCGGAAGCCATTGTCCTGCAGCACTGGCAACAGGGCGTTGCGGCGCGCACGGTACCGTTCGCGCTGCTCGGCGACGTGGGTGTCGTCCTGTAACGCTGCCACCATCGCCGCCTGCACGGGACCGGGCGGGATCAGACCGGCGTGGCGGCGCGCCAGCTTGATGATGTCAATCAGTGCGGCGTCACCGGCCACGAACGCGGCCCGGTAGCCAGCCAGGTTCGACTGCTTACTCAGCGAATAGACCGAGAGCACATTGCTGCGGTCCTCCCCCACCACGCGCGGATCCAAAATGCACGCGGTCGGCTCGTCGCCAGCCCAGTTCAATTCGGCGTAGCACTCGTCGCCGGCGATCACGGCACCGAGTTCGCGGGCACGAGCGACCGCTGCGCGCAGATGCGCAAGGTCCAGCACGGAGCCGTCCGGATTGCCCGGGCTGTTCAGCCAGACCAGGCGGGTGTTGTCCGGCCAGTCGGCCGGGTCATCGGCCGCCACAGCCTGGGCGCGCGCGATCTGGGCACCCACTGCGTAGGTCGGATACGCCGCGGTCGGGAAGACCACCGCGTCATCGGGACCGAGCCCGAGTAGCAGCGGCAAGAGCGCGATGAGTTCCTTGGACCCAATGGTCGGCATCACCTCGGCCTCACTAAGGCCGGGAACGCTGCGACGACGCTGGTACCAGGCGATGATGGCCTGGCGCAGCGCGGGGGTACCGGCCGCTGCCGGATAGGCGTGCGAGTCCACGGCCTGACGCAGCGCCTCAGCGATGACGGCTGGCGTCGGGTCCACGGGCGACCCAACCGAAAGGTCAATCAGACCTCCGGCATGTGCCTTGGCCTTCGCGGCGTACGGCGCGAGCTGGTCCCAAGGAAAATCGGGCAGTGCCAGCCCAGCCGGGGTGCTCACTCTGCGTCGCCCTGAGGCGGCAGCGCCGCAACCAGCGGGTGGTCGTAGTCGACAGCACCCACCTTGGCCGCACCGCCCGGCGAGCCAAGCTGGCTGAAGAATTCCACGTTGGCCGTGTAGTAGTCGTTCCACTCGGCCGGCAGGTCATCTTCGTAAAAGATCGCCTCGACCGGGCACACCGGCTCGCACGCGCCACAGTCCACGCACTCGTCGGGGTGGATGTAGAGCATCCGGTCACCCTCGTAAATGCAGTCGACAGGGCATTCGTCGATGCAGGCACGGTCCTTCACATCAACGCACGGCAACGCGATTACGTAGGTCACGGCAAGAATCCTCTAGTCTCGTCCGGGCTTGTTGCCCGACGCCTTCATTATTCCACCGACGGGCACCGCAAGCCCGCCGCGCAGGCGTCGAAAGAGCGCGCGTGTCTGATCTGGGCTCGGCCATACTGCGGCCAACACGGCTGCCAGCGGCACCGTAATGACCCAGACGATGCCGCGCAGATTCATCGGTACGAAGGTGTAGCCGCCGATGCCGATCAGCCACAGCCACACCAGCACCGCTACCACGCCAAGCGCAGCCACAATGGCGTAGGCACGGCGGTCGGTCACCAGACGAATGCCAGCCAGCACCAGTACCAGGGTGGCCACGCCCAGGCCGACACCAACCGGCACCATCGCGCCGAACAGGTCCCACTTGGCCTGGTGGTTGAGCGTCGTGATCAACGACACCACGACCCCAGCGAAGAACGCCGCAGCCGAGGCGGCCAGGAACGTCCACAGCGATGCGCCCGGTTCCGGCCACTTCGGCTTGGCCTCGGGCAGGCTGGTCGGCACCAGACGGAAGCGTTCGACGTCCGAGAGCACATGTTCGCGCCCGTCGGTCGTGCGGTATCCGTTCTCGGTCAAACTCAACTGACTGCGGTGCGCCGACAGGGCGAGGCGCTTCACCTCCAGGTGCGCGAACACGTCCAGTTCCACGATTCGGCCCACTCCCCCAAGCGGTGAGGCCGCGTAGACCGGAATGTTCTGGAAGTCGGCAACCTGCAGCACCGCTTGGTACACCTTGATGTGGTCTGGGCGCAGTTCACCACCCTCACCGTCACACACGATGATGGTGGTCGGCGCAACGTGGCGAACCACCGCGTGAATGTCAGCGAGCAGCTCCTCCATCGGCGCCGCAATCAGACTGGCCGGGTCGATGGTTGCCAGCGACTTCGTATCGGCCAGTTCCTGCAGGCTCGAACCAGAGTCCAGGTACTGCCGCGGCGGCAGTCCGTGGCGGCGGGCCGCGGGGTCGCCAAGGAAGCGGTGGTCGGTGACGCCGAGCGCAGACAGGGCGATGCGTGCCTCGCGTTCCCGGAGTTCACCGATACCGCGCGGATCACCCGGAAGCACCTGCGCCGCATCGGCTGCGACGGCCGCCAGTTCGCCGCGGGTGCAGGTCAACACCGTCACGCCCACGCCGGATGCGATCAGCGCCGCGATGGTGCCGCCGGTTTGCGCGACCTCATCGGTCGGGTACGCGTGCACGAGCAGGATGCGCTCGCTATCGGGCCGCATGCTTACCTCCGATGGTCAGATTCCCCCAGAATAGCCAACTGGCCCTGGAGGGTTCCCTGACGAACCCGGAATGCCTACCGAATTGCCTACTGCTGACGCTTCAGACGCGAGGCAGCGCGGGCGCGCTCGGTCTTGTCCAGGATCACCTTGCGCACGCGAACAACCTCGGGGGTCACTTCCACGCACTCGTCCTCGGCAGCGAACTCGAGGCACTCCTCGAGCGAGAGCTGACGCGGCGGGGTGAGGCGCTCCAGCTCGTCCGCAGTGGAGGAGCGAATGTTGTTGAGCTGCTTCTCCTTGGTGATGTTCACATCCATGTCTTCGTTGCGCGGGTTCTCGCCAACGACCATGCCCTCATAGACTTCGTCAGTCGGCTTGATGAAGAAGCTCATGCGCTCCTGCAACTGCATCATGGCGTTGGTGGTTGCCACGCCCGCGCGGTCGGCCACAATCGAGCCGGTGTTCCGGGTCGAGATGGGACCAGCCCAGTCACCGTAGCCGTGCGAGATCGCGTTGGCGATACCGGTACCGCGGGTCTGCGTCATGAACTCGGTGCGGAAGCCGATCAGGCCGCGGCTCGGGACGATGAACTCCATCCGAACCCAACCGGTGCCGTGGTTCGACATCGATTCCATCCGACCCTTGCGGGCGGCGAGCAACTGGGTGATGGCGCCCAGGTACTCTTCCGGGGTGTCGATGGTGAGGTGCTCGTACGGCTCCTGCACCTTGCCGTCGACGGTGCGGGTGACCACCTGCGGCTTGCCGACGGTGAGTTCGAAGCCTTCGCGGCGCATCTGCTCGACCAGGATCGCCAGGGCGAGTTCGCCTCGACCCTGCACTTCCCAGGCGTCCGGCTGGCCGATGTCGACCACCTTGAGCGAGACGTTACCGATCAGTTCGCGGTCGAGGCGGTCCTTGACCATGCGGGCGGTCAGCTTGTGCCCCTTGACCTTGCCCACCAGCGGGCTGGTGTTCGTGCCGATCGTCATCGAGATCGCCGGGTCGTCAACCTTGATGGCCGGCAGCGGGCGGACGTCCTCGGGGTCAGCCAGGGTTTCACCAATGGTGATGTCTTCAATACCGGCAACGGCGATGATGTCGCCGGGGCCAGCCGATTCGGCCGGGTAGCGGTCCAGGGCGCGGGTCTTCAGCAGTTCGGTGATGCGCACGTTCGAGTGCGAGCCATCGTGGCGGACCCATGCGACGGTCTGACCCTTGCGGATCTCGCCGTTGAACACGCGCAGCAGCGCGAGGCGGCCAAGGAACGGCGAGGCGTCGAGGTTGGTCACCCAAGCCTGCAGCGGGGCCTCGTCGTCATAGCTCGGTGCGGGAATGTGCTGCATGATCGCCTCAAACAGCGGCTCGAGGTCTTCGTTGTCCGGCAGTTCGCCGTTGGCCGGCTTGTTCTTGGAGGCCCGGCCAGCCTTGCCCGATGCGTACACCACCGGCACATCGAGGACGGCGTCCAGGTCCAGTTCCGGCTCGTCCTCGGCGATGTCCGCGGCCAAGCCCAGCAGCAGGTCCTGACTTTCCGAGACGACATCGTCGATCCGGGCGTCCGGACGGTCGGTCTTGTTCACCAGCAGAATCACCGGCAGCTTGGCCTGCAGCGCCTTGCGCAGCACGAAGCGGGTCTGCGGCAGCGGGCCCTCACTGGCATCCACCAGCAACACTACGCCGTCCACCATGCTCAGGCCGCGCTCCACCTCGCCACCGAAGTCGGCGTGGCCGGGCGTGTCGATCACGTTGATGGTGATCGGCGTGCCGCCGGAGTGCGCGCCCTGGTAGGTGATCGCAGTGTTCTTGGCGAGGATCGTGATGCCCTTTTCGCGCTCCAACTCGTTGGAGTCCATGGCACGTTCGTCCACGTGTGCGTGTGCGGCAAAGGAGTTCGTCTGACGGAGCATGGCGTCGACGAGCGTGGTCTTGCCGTGGTCAACGTGGGCGACGATTGCGACGTTTCGCAGTTCGTCTCGGGTGCGAATGGCCATGGTGATACCTGGGTCCTTGTGGTTGTCTCAGCGGCGACTGCCGGGCTGGCCAGAATTTGGCCGACAGTACAGTCTACGCGAGTAGGCTGCAGATATGGCTGAGACAGTGGGAACGCGCCCCCGCGGGCTACTGATTTTTGACGGTGACTGTGGCTTCTGCACCACCGGCGTACACAAGCTCGTCGACATGCTGCCCTCCCCGCCGGACACCATTCCGTACCAGTTCGCCGACCTGGCGCAGTACGGCCTCACCGCCGAAGAATGCAATGAGCGCATCTGGTTGGTCACCCCTGATCAGCAGCTCGGCGGCTATGTGGCGCTTTCGGAGGTGTTCAAGCGTCAGCCGAAGCGCTGGTATCGCTTCCTAGGACACCTCTCCGACACCTTCCCGTTCAGCTTCGTCTCTGCTGCCGGGTACTCGTGGATGGCCAAGAATCGGCAGCGCCTTCCCGGCGGCACTCCGGCCTGTGCGATGCGGCCGCCCCAGCAGGCATGAGCCCCCGCAGAAGTGAATCCGGCGAGGCGCACCCCATTCCCAGCGCAGTCACGCCTTCCCTGACTGCCTCGGCGCCATCGCGGCGCCACATCATCGCCGAGATCCTGCTGGTCCTCGGCGTCTCGTTCGGCATTAGTGCGCTGTCCAGCATCCTTTCCTTCGTGGATGCCGCCACGCGTCCCGGCGCGCTCGGCGAACAGACCGCGCAGATCGTGACGCCCGCCTATGAGCGGCCGTGGCTGGACCTGCTGTACCAGCTGCTCAGTTTCGTGAACGCCGTCGTGCCGGTGGCGCTGGTGGTGTTCCTGCTCTGGCTACCGGGACGCGCTCCCTGGCGCCGGCTTGGGCTGGCGGTGGACTCGGATCGGGTCTCGACGGTGCACGACATTGCGGTCTCGCGCGGGGCGGTGGCCGCGACCGCACCAGGCCGGCTCGGTCTTCGAGTCCGTGACGTCTGGCAGGGCCTCGGGCTCGTCGCGCTCATCGGGATCCCCGGGCTCGGGCTGTACCTGATCGGCCGCTCGGCTGGGATCACCCTGAACGTGGTGCCCACCGCGCTGGATGCGCACTGGTGGACGGTGCCGGTGCTGGTGCTGGTGGCGGTGCGAGCCAGCCTCACCGAAGAAATAATCGTAGTGGCGTACCTGCGCACCCGCCTCACCGAACTGGGATGGAGCGTCTGGCAGTTCGTTGCCACCTCGGCCCTACTGCGTGGCAGCTACCACCTGTATCAGGGCATCGGACCCTTCATCGGCAACGTCGCGATGGGTGCACTGTTCGGCTGGATCGCGGTGCGGACCGGTCGGATCTGGCCACTGCTGGTGGCGCATCTTGCCATCGATCTGATCGTGTTCCTCGGCTATCCGCTCGCCTACGCGTGGTGGCCGGGGGTGTTCGGCGCGACCGGGCAGTAGCTGGCCGCGGCAGCGGCACTAGTGGCCAGCGCCCTCAGCGGGCAGGGCATCGCGGCGACGCAGGGTGCGGGCGCCCTCGACGGCAAGCAACACGAGCGCCACGCCGATCAGACCGTAGGTCCACCAGCTCGCGCCGTGGATCGCACCCCCAAGGAGCAGCGCGACCGGCAGCATCAGCAGCGGCTCCAGGTAACCGAGCAGTCCGAACAGGTTCAGCGGCAGGAAGCGAGCCGCGAGCATATATGCCAGCACTGCGCCGGCGCTGACCAAGCCGACGGTGACCAGGCCCACCAGGACCCAGCCGGAGGTCGACACCGCGGTGATCGCTCCCGGCTGCAGCACGAGCCACAGCATCAGCGGCCACAGCAGCAACAGTTCCACAAAGGTGGAACCCGTACTGTTCAGTCCACTGGCTCGCCGCAGCGAGAAGTAGGCCGCATAACCACCAGCGGACGCCAACGTTGTCCAGTGCAGCCCACCGGCTGCCACGAGGCCAATGCCGACACCCAGCGCCGCTGCGGAGACGGCAGCAAGGCGCAGTCGGCCGAGGCGCTCACCGAAGAACAGCACCCCCATCAGCACCACCACCAGCGGCAGCAGCAGGTAGCCGAGCGTGAGCTCGAGGCCGTAGCCGTGCTGCGGGGCCCAGGCGAAGAGGTAGAACTGCGGAGCCAGCAGGGCGGTATTGAGGGCCACCAGTGGGATCAGCCGCGGGGAACGACGCAAGCGGGCCAGCGTCTCACGCACCGTCGACCACTGGCCGAGCAGCAGCATCAGTGGCGCCATCAGCGGCACAGTGAGCAGGATGCGCCAGCCTACGAATGTCTCGGAGCCAACCCCAGCGAGCGGGGCCGCGGCGATGAACAGCACCGCGAACAAGACGGATGCAGACACGGAGGCAATAATGCCGAGGCGCAGTTGCCGAGCGGCGGCGCGCTGATCCTGCTGGACAAGCGCAAGATCGTCCGCGGTGATGACCGGAAGCGAAGCGGTGAGTGTCATACCAGGAGTCCCTTACTCACACCACGGAGTGCGGTGTGATGGACTCCCCCTCTGTCATCGGCCTGAGAGTTTCACCTCGGGAACCCGAGACTTTCACCTACGGCGGGATCCGATCGGCGGATCCACTTTTCAGAGTGGCCTGGCGCTGCGGTACTGGACCTGAGAGATTGGCGGGGAGGCTTGCTCCTTCGGTGCCGCCACCTGGCTGGTGTCGGCTCTCCCGCAGTGCGTCTGCGGCCTATGCAGTTCTTCCGGCAGTCTAGCCGGTTCGTGAGGATTCCGAGGGATTACGACGACACACGTTACGGAACCGTGAGGCGCTTGCCCAGGTCACGAGCCACCGCCGTGTACTCGAACCCGGTTGCGCCAGCAATTGCCAGTCCGTCGCGGTACCACTGCACGGTTAACGTCACCGGGGCTGGTGCCCAACCGGCATCGCTGACCGTCAGGATTTCGCCCACCTTGGCGGTGCCCGCAATCTTCGGCTTGACCGGCGACTGCTTGCCGAGCACCACGACCGGTTCGGACACAGCCTCACCGTTCAGGTATCCCGCCTTCTTCGCCACGACCTGTACCGTCACGTGACGACCCTGCTGCTTGCTGGTGAGGGTAAAGGTATTGTTCGTGGCCTTGCTGATCTTGGCACCGTCGGCGTACCACTGGTAGCTGAGCTTGACGCCAGAGGTGGTCCAGGCCGGAGCCTTCGCGGTCAGCTTGGAGCCCACCACCGGGGTACCGCTCATCGTGGCTTCACCCACCGGGTAGAGCTCCGCGGCGACCACCACAGCTCCAACGGAACCGAAGCGAGTCTGCTTGGTCGCGCCCGATGCCGTACCTTCCACATGGACCGTGATCTCCTTCGCAACGGTTTGCACCGTCTTGCCCTTCGCATCGACCAAGCGGGCAATGTACCCTTCGAACTCCACGTTGCCGGGCAGGCTTTCCGGAGCTGTGCTGGCCGAGAGCGGGTTCGATGTGCACCCAGGCGTGATCGTGGCTGATGTCGCCGCCCTGGGCCTCGGCATCATCCTGCGTCGCCGCGCAGCGCGCGGCTAGCGGGTTCTGGATTACTGCGCGGTGGCGTCACCACGACGCCATCGCAGATCCCGAGCAGCCAGTCGCCTCGCTGCGGAATGATCAGCGCGAACACGTGCTCGTTCCGCACTCGCGCGTCAATGGCGACGTCGACGAGGCGACTGGCAAGCTCTGGTCCCGCGGCCCAGAGGTAGATGACCTCATCCGGGTCGTCGCTGGGCTTTGGGCCGAGCACTCGCCAGGGCCACAGGGGCGCCCGCACGGCACCGCGGGTACCCGCTCCATACAAGGCCTCAGCCCAGTCGGGGATGACCAGCGTCGCCGGGCCGTCCCCAAGGACAGCGAGGGTGTCACGGACACGCTGCCGTAGCCCGGCCAACTCCGCTGCGGAGGCGGTGTGCGGGTCCGGTTCCACGTAGATGGTGCGATCCTCGGGCAACTCCCACGTCAGCGGCCGGATACGCCGCCAGTCCCGCTGCCACTGCGCCGTCAACGCCCGGGCGCGCTCGTCGACTGCGTCGGGGTCGAACGCCCCACTGGCCACCTTCGCCCCACGCGGCGCCGAGTAGCCCTGCACCCGGGCACGCCAATGGGACACATTGACCCGCAAAGTAAGGATGACGACCAGCGCCAGCACGAACAGCACTGAGGTCAAGACTGTCCGAAGATCCATGCCAGCACGCTAGCGAGCCAGCCCCAGCCGCGCCAGCACCCGGAGGGTACCGGGACTAATTCAGTGCAATGATCCCTGCATTCAACGTCGAGGCAAAGATCAGCCACAGCAGATACGGCAGCAACAGGACCCCCGCCAGTTTCGACCAGCGCTGCACGGAGCCGATCAGCGCGATCACGGTCACGATTAGCAGCAGGATCACGATCATCGCGAGCCACCAACCGAGTTCCCCGATGGCAGGATAGCCACCGAAGAACAGCGGCGACCACGCAGCGTTCAAGAGCAACTGCACGACGTAGAGGGTCAGCGCCCCTGCGGCGAGGTTGGGTTCGCCATGCCCGATGAAGCCACGACGCCACACCAACCATCCCGCAGCCGCGATCAGGACGTACAGCACTGTCCAGGCGGGCCCGAACACCGCGTTGGGCGGCGTCCAGTCCACCTTGTTCACTTCGGCGTACCAGCCGTCAACGTTGGGGAGGGTGACCAGTGAACCGGCCGTGGCTACGGCCGCAACGATAGCCAACAGTAGGAGCAACACAGCAACCTGGCGGCCATTGCTCGGTGAGACCTGGACCCCATGCCGGGTGTTGAGTTCGTTCATGGCAGCCTCCCTACTGAGTTGACTGATGGTAGTCACAAACTCCCGAACTCACTTCGGCAGTTGTGGATATTCCCGGCCAACAGACTGTCGAGGGCGCTTCGACTCCGCCGCTTCCGCACCGACAAGGAGGAATGGCCTCACCCGAATCACCTACTAGCGCCTCGCCGGCTCCCCCGTTGAAAACACGATCGGGGAGGCTTGGGGGCGGCGGGACGCCGGGATGGAGTGAGCGACCAGGTCGTAGGAGTTCTTGACCAAGTCCGCGACCAGGTCCGAGTCGATGCCTGCCCCGGCGCGCACCGACAGCCAGTGCCGCTTGTTCATGTGGTAGCCACGCTCCAACTCGGCATAGGCCTCGACGAGGTGGGTCACGTCCTCAGGGTCACCCTTCACAGTGACCCGAGCCGGACCCGCCATCGTCGAGGTCAGCAGGAAGACCTTGCCGGCGAACTTCCACACGTCGACCTCAGGCCCAAACGGATAGCCATGGTCGGCGTGCAGCAGCGCGTTCGCAGTGTCGGCGGCGAGCGCCAGCAACTCCTCCTCGGTCATGCCTCCACGCTAGCGCTCAACCGTGACGCTCACCCGTGACGCTCACCCCTGGCGCTCGACCGGCAGCCACAGCGCACACACCGCGGTGCTGAAGTCCTCGGCGCGGTCGATCACGGCAATGATCGAGGGCCCTGGCCGCAGCTGCCACGGGTTCGATGGGAACCACTCGGTCGCCGTGTCGGCGTAGGCCTGCTGGATTGCGGCCGGATACGCTCCCTCGGTGCGGAACACGGCCCAGTTGCCAGCGGGCACGGGGATCGTGGTGAGGTCCTGGGGCACGAGCGCCTCGGCGCGCACTGCCACCCCGTGCAGGTAGGTCAGCGGACTGCCCGGCGTTGCGTCCGGATCCACGTCGGCGCTGACCTGCAGCAGACCCGCCGGCTCGGTGTCGCTGAGCGCCTTGAGCCGGTCGTGCTCGCTCATGGGCAGCCCAGCAATGAACTGCTGGATCTCGGGGTTGATGCCGTGATGCTGCAGCGAGACGCGGCGGGCGTGGCCAATCAGCTGGAACGCCTCGCGCTCCACAATTCGTACGTCCATGGACGTGCTCCCTTCGACGGTCAGGCGGAACCTGACTTGCGGTTGACTGCGAAGGGGGCCGCCGTCGGCGCGCACGGTGCCGTGACTGACCCCGTGCACGGCACGGAAGGCGCGACCGAAGGCCTCGACCGATCCGTAGCCGTAGCGGACCGCGATGGTGAGCAGGTCCTCGCCGGCGATCAGGTCGGTCGCGGCCAGCGCCATGCGGCGGCGCCGAACATACTCGGACAGCGGCATGCCCGCCAGTGAGGCGAACATGCGCCGCAGGTGGTACTCACTCGTACCCAGCCGCCGCGCGATCGCGGCGACGTCAAGCTCGGTGTCGAGGTGTTCCTCGACCCAGTCGCTCAACTGGTTCAGCATGCCGATCATGTGGCTCCCTTCACGAACCACTGTGCCGAGCCGCGACCGGCACGCGCCCGACAATCCTGGCCCGATTCTGTCAGGAGCAGCCCGGAGTTCGGCCTCGCCGCGGAGTTTCTTGACCAAGAAACAAGTTTGAAACCTTGGTGATACCGCCCCGAATACTTTCCCTGCCAATCTGTTCAGCAACAGGATTGGAGGTCACCGTGGAATCGACGGTTGAAACGAGCACGCTGCTCTTGATGGTGTCCGGCGCATTGGTGCTGCTGATGACCCCGGGCGTGGCGTTCTTCTACGGCGGCTTGGTGAAGGCCAAGTCGGTGGTCAGCATGATGATGCTCAGCATGGGCGCGATGGGACTCGTCGGCGTCCTCTGGGTGCTCTTCGGGTACTCGATGGCCTTCGGTGAGGCCCTCATCCCCGGCTGGCTCGGCAACCCCTTCGCTGACTTCGGCCTGCAGAGCTTCCTCGGCATCGCCGAGAACGGCACGCTGAACCCGGACATGGAGAGCCTCGCCTTCGCCGGCTTCCAGGCGGCCTTCGCGATCCTCGCGATCGCCCTGATCTCGGGCGGTATCGCTGACCGCGCCCGCTTCGGTGGCTGGATGCTCTTCGTCGCCCTGTTCGCCATCCTGGTGTACTTCCCGGTGGCCTACTGGGTGTTCAACCTCGAGGACGGCTGGGGCCCGGCGCTCGGCGTGAACGACTTCGCCGGTGGCACCGCGATCCACATCAACGCGGGTGCTGCAGCCCTGGCCCTGGCCCTGGTGCTTGGCCGCCGCATCGGCTTCGCCAAGGGTGTGCACAAGCCGCACAACGTGCCGCTGGTGCTGCTGGGCGCCTCGCTGCTGTGGTTCGGCTGGTTCGGCTTCAACGCTGGTTCGGCGGCTGCCGTCGACGGCACCGCGATGCTCGCCTTCATCAACACCATCGTCGCCCCGGCCGCGGGCATCATCGGCTGGCTGGTCGTCGAGAAGATCAAGGACGGCAAGCCCACCTCGGTCGGTGCCGCTTCGGGTGCGATCGCTGGCCTGGTGGCCGTGACCCCGGGCTGCAACATCCTTACCCCGCTGTGGTCGCTGGTGCTCGGCCTGCTGGCCGGTGCGCTCTGCGCCTGGGCGGTGGAACTGAAGTACCGCTGGGGCTACGACGACTCGCTCGACGTGGTGGGCATCCACCTCATCGGCGGCATGCTCGGCACCCTGTACATCGGCGTGGTCGGTCAGGGCATCGGCCTGCTGGACAGCGGCAGCTGGTACCAGCTCGGTGTCCAGGCCCTCGCCTCGGTCGTGGTGCTGGTCTACTCCTTCGTGGTGGCCTGGCTGATCGGGATGCTGGTCGAGAAGACCATCGGCTTCCGTGTCCGCAACGAGGACGAGATTGCCGGCGTCGACCTGGTCCTGCACGGCGAAGAAGGCTACGTCCTCGACGCGGACGTCCGCTAGGACGAACGATGATGCCCGGGCGAGCGATCCAGTCCCCGCGGGGGCGTGACCAGCAGCGGCTGGCCGTCACTGCGGCAGGGGAACTGGACCACCTCGCCCGGGCGCCCCGTCGGGCCTGCAACGGCCCGGTGCCGACCGGACCATCTCGACCGGGGCAGGCAGGATAGATCATGGCCCGGCCCAGCACTCGGCACCAGATCGTCGCAGCCGCGCTGCGCACCTTCGCCGAGGCGGGACCGGAAGCCACCATCGACGCCGTCGCCCGC
>ENA-UOVV01000725-UOVV01000725.1-compost-metagenome-genome-assembly--contig:-NODE-725-length-33784-cov-25.564381_pt1 | contig 33784 bp, 28 predicted proteins | sample MGYA00238155_ERZ761577 | MGnify/ENA primary metagenome ERZ761577 (study PRJEB28898, sample SAMN06268775) | compost metagenome | isolation source: Emeryville, CA | place: USA:Emeryville, CA | collected... | reverse complement strand
GCTCGACCGAGACGAGCAGGATGGCCTTGCCCGCATCGCGCATCTTGATGATCTGATTGTGGATGAACTCGATGGCGCCGATATCGACGCCGCGCGTCGGCTGGCCGACGATGAGCACGTCGGGATTGCGTTCCATCTCGCGCGCCAGCACGATCTTCTGCTGGTTGCCGCCGGAGAAGTTGGCGGTCTTCAGCCGCTCGTTGGCGGGGCGGATATCGAATTTCTGGATGCGCTCGCGGGCTTGGGCGCGCGCGGCGTTGCCGTCGACGAGGAAGCCGGCACCATACGCCTTGTCTCCCTCGTAGCCGAGCATGTTGTTCTCCCACTCCTCGAAAGCAGTGATGAGACCCATGCGCTGGCGGTCCTCGGGCACGTGGGCGAGGCCGGCATCGCGGGCACGACGGGCGCCGTCATCGCCCTCGAGCGAGAGCGGCGTGCCCTTGAGGCGCACGGTGCCGGAGGCCTGATCGCGCATGCCGGAAATGGCTTCGAGCAGCTCGGACTGACCGTTTCCGGCGACGCCGGCAATGCCGACGATCTCGCCGGCGCGGACATTGAAGCTCACATCCTTGACGCGGGTGACGCCGAGATCGTCCTTTACTACAAGGTTTTCGACCGAGAGGTAGGTGTCGCCCGGCTTGGCGGGTCCCTTCTCGACGCGCAGCAGCACGCGGCGGCCGACCATCAGCTCGGCGAGCTGCTCGGGATTGGTGTTCTTCGTTTCGAGCGTCTCGACCATCTGGCCCTGCCGCATGACCGACACATAGTCGGTGATCGCCATGATCTCCCGCAGCTTGTGGGTGATGAGGATGATGGTCTTGCCCTGGGCGCGCAGGGTTTCGAGCACGCGGAACAGGTCGTCGGCCTCGGACGGCGTGAGCACGCCGGTGGGCTCGTCGAGGATGAGCACGTCGGCACCGCGGTAGAGGGCCTTGAGGATTTCGACGCGCTGCTGGGTGCCCACCGACACGTCCTCGATGATGGCGTCGGGGTCCACCTCGAGCCGGTATTCCTTGGCGAGGCGGGTGAGTTCGCCGCGGGCGCGGGCGAGGCTAGGCCCGAGCATGGCGCTGTCTTCGGCGCCGAGCACGACGTTTTCGAGAATGGAGAAGTTGTCGACCAGCATGAAGTGCTGGTGGACCATGCCGATGCCCAGCGCGAGGGCATGGCGGGAATCGGTGATGTTCTGCGGGGTGCCGTTGACGCGGATCTCGCCCGAGTCGGCGGTATAGAACCCGTAGAGGATGGACATCAGCGTCGACTTGCCGGCGCCGTTCTCGCCGACGATGCCGTGCACCGTGCCGCGCTTTACCTTGAGGTCGATGTCGCGGTTGGCATGCACGGCGCCGAAGCGCTTGTTGATCTTGATCAGCTCGATGGCAAGATCGGACGCAGCGGCCCCTTGCGGGGGCCGCTGCGCGGAATGGTTGCCGTTGTGCACGGGGGCAGTCACGAGGACTTAGGCCGGGCAGCTGTTGTCGGCGGTGTAGTCGTGGACGGTGATCGCGCCCGACTGGATCTGCGCAGAGAGCTCGTCGACCTTCGCCTTGATCTCGTCGGTGATCAGCGACTGGTTGTGCTCGTCGAGCGCATAGCCGACGCCGTCCTCGGCGAGGCCGAGAATGGTGAGGCCGGGCTTGAAGTTGTCACCATCGAGCGAGGTCTGCACAGCGACATCGACGCGCTTGAGCATCGAGGTCAGCACCGAACCGGGGTGCAGGTAGTTCTGGTTGGAGTCTACGCCGATGGAGAACTTGCCCGCGTCGGCAGCAGCCTGCAGCACACCGAGGCCCGAGCCGCCGGCAGCGGCGAAGACCACGTCGGCACCGGCGTCGAACTGCGCCTTGGTGAGCTCACCGGCGGTGACCGGGTCGTTCCAGGCGGCCGGGGTAGTGCCGGTGTAGTTTTCGATCAGCTTGACGTCCGGGTTGGCCGCCTTCGCGCCCTGGGCATAGCCGCAGTAGAACTTGTGGATGATCGGCACGTCCATGCCGCCCACGAAGCCGACAGTGCCGGTGGCGGACTTCAGCGCAGCGATGGCGCCGACGAGGAAGGAGCCGGTGTGCTCATCGAAGATGATCGACTGCACGTTCGGGGCCTCGACGACCGCGTCGATCACCACGAAGTGGGTGTCGGGGAACTCGGCGGCGACGGTGGTGAGGGCGGTACCCCACGAGAAGCCGGCCATCACGATGGGGTTGGCGCCCTGGCTGGCGAAGCGGCGGAGGGCCTGCTCGCGCTGGGCATCGTTCTGCAGTTCGAGATCGACATAGTTGCCGCCCGAGGCCTTCTTCCAGGCTTCGGCGCCATTGTAGGCCGCTTCGTTGAACGACTTATCGAACTTGCCGCCGAGGTCGTAGATGATCGCCGGATCGGCAAGTGCGGCGCCAGCGAACAGCACCGAGGCTGCCACACCAGCAGCAAGCGCACCGAGGTGCTTGGAAAAGAAGGTCATGAGGTTTTCTCCCTGTTCCGCGTTCCGACCAACGGCCATTGCCGCCTGACAGACCGGACGCGTTGGCTGGAATACAATCCTTTAAACCAGAGTCAACGCAAGAGGGGACCGCGCCGAATTTTGCCCAGTTGGTCAAAAATTGCGCGAAGAAGGATGGGGCAGGCTGTTCTCAGCCCTTAGGGAGGGGGGTGACTTCGGTGGACATGGCTTCGCCGATGCGTTCGAAGAAGCCGTCGATGATCTTCTGGGCGGAGTTGCCGATGACGGCCTTACCGAGCTTCATGATGCCGCCGTCGGCGCCGCCGTTGGCGGTGAAGGTGAGTTCGGTGCCGCCGGGGACGTCGGTGAGGGCGATGTCGGCGGCGGCTTCTGCCTTGCCCAGAAGGCCGCCGCGGCCGCGGCCGGCGAGGGTGTAGCGCAGCGCGGGGGTGACGTCGCGCAGTTCGAGGTCACCGGTGAAGGTGGGCGACATGACGCCGAGATTGACCTTGATCTCGCACTCGAGCGTGTTCTCACCGGTCCAGTCGAGGCGGCTGCAGCCGGGGATGGCGGCCTTGAGCACCGCGGTATCATTGAGCGCCGCCCAGACGCGCTCGCGCGGAGCCGAGAACAGGTACCTGCCGCCGAATTCCATGCCGTCTTCGCTCCTTGCATGCTGCCTGTGCAAGAGAGCTAGTGGCTCCCTCGTTCCGCCGCAATGCATGGTGTTTGTGCAACTGTGAGCAGACACCATTGCATCCTGCCCTTTTCGTGCGGCATTTGCGCACCATATCGCGAAAAAGGCGGGGTCGGATAAACGGCTTTGTTGTCTTGCTGCGCGCCCACAGGAATCATGTCACCCCGGTCCGGGTGACCAGAAAGAGGAAGAGCGTCCAATGGCCACTGAAGTGATGGATAAGCCCCTGCAATATCTCGATAAAGCGATGGGGGCGATCAAGGAACTGGGCATCTGGCCGGAGCAACCGGCCGAGCAGCCCATCACTGGCCTGCTCAACGAGATCACCGGGTTCGACGAGAACAAGGTGATTCTCATCGGCCGTACGCTGACCCAGGCGAGCGCCTTCAACGAGGTGGTCCGCTCGCAGGTCGCCCAGATGAACGTGGGCGAGCGCTACAACCAGATCACCGAGAACTTCAACTCGATCCGCGACGACGCCAAGGCGCTGGTCGACCAGCTCGATGACGGCAAGATCGACCTGCTGGAGCGCGCATCCAACATCTGGATGAAGGTGAGCCGCGGAGACATCGCCACGCGCTTCGACAAGATTCGCAACATCTATCTGGACGTCTCAAAGGAGACCAAGAACCAGATCGACCGCGAGCACATCATCCTTGAGGCCTATCGCGATTTCCGCGGCGCGCTGAAGCAGGCCGAGGTGATGGCGCTCGAGCTGCTCGAGACTGCGACCAAGGTGCTCGACGAGAAGAAGGCCGTGCTGCAGGCCGCCTCGGACGCTGTGGCCGCCTTCACCGAGGGTACGCCGGCCGACCGCGCCAAGCTCGAGATGGATCGCGACGAGAAGCTGCGCGAGCTGCAGAACGAAGAGCGCCGCTACCAGATCGCCAAGGACCTTTCCGACAACCTCACCATCTCCTACTCCACCTCCGAGGTGGTGATGGCCCGGCTGATGCAGACGACGCAGGCCAAGGAGCGCGTCTACCAGCAGGCGATCTCGTTCTTCTCGACCAACGAGACGGTGTTCACGGCGCTTTCGGCCTCGTTCACCGGCATGTTCGGGCTGCACGAATCGACCGAGACGCTGAACGCCATGAAGGAAGGGATGTCGAAGAGCCTCGAAACCCTGTCCGAAATCGGCGACCGGGTGGGCGAGGCGGCAGTGAAGGCCGGCTACGGCCCGACCATCCGCGCCGATGCGGTGAAGAAGCTGGTCGACTCGGTGGTGAGCTTCCAGGAGAAGTCCCGCACCATCATCAACGAAATGCGCGAGCAGGCGACGAAGAACTCGGCGGAAATCCGCGATGCGGTGGAAGACGGCAAGCGCCGCCTCGCCACTCTCGCTGCCGAGGGCAATGCGCTGCTGCTCGAACAGAAGCAGGGCTGAGGTAACCTCCGACCTTGAGCACGGTGACGGCACGGGCCGAAAAGGCACCGCTCGACGAGGTGATGCTGGCGATGGACGTGGTGGACACGCTCCGCCATCGCCAGGATCTTGTCGAGCGCGAACTGGCCGGCGAGGCGCGCGAAAAGCAGCTGCTCGAGAAGCTGCGCGAAATCTACCAACACCAGGGCATCGAGGTAACCGACGAGGTGCTGCGCGCCGGGGTGAACGCGCTGGCGGAAAGCCGCTTCACCTACACCCCGCCCAAGCCTTCCCTGTCGACCACGCTGGCGAGGCTCTATGTGAGCCGCAGGAAATGGGGGCCGGCGACGCTGGCCATCCTGCTGGTGCTGGTGGTGGGGCTGAGCGGCTACTTCCTCGTGTGGCAGCCCTTCCAGGCGGCGCAGGTGGAAGCCGCGCGGATCGAGCTCGCCGAGGGCCTGCCCAAGCAGATGGATGCGCTCTACCAGACCATCTACGAGGAAACCAAGGTGCAGCAGGCGGTGACCCAGGCCGAGGCCCTGCGCACACGCGGCAAGGCAATGGCGGCCGAGGGCAACCGTGAGGGGGCGCTGCAGGCGATTGCCGACCTGACGACACTGCGCGACCGGCTGCGGGCCGAATACACGCTGCGCATCTATTCCAAGGAAGGCGAGCGCTCGGCCTTCTGGCGCGTGCCCGATCTCAATCCGGACGCCACCAATTACTACCTGATCGTGCAGGCCATCGGACCGGACGGCAAGCCGCTGAAACTGCCGATCACCAACGAGGAGACCGGCAAGACGGAGGTTGTCGACCTGTGGGGCGTGCGCGTGCCCGAGAGCACCTACCGGGCGGTGGAGGCCGACAAGCGGGATGACGGTATCATCGACCGGGCAACACTGGGGCTCAAGGAATATGGCTTCCTGGAGCCGGACTACGTTATGCCGGTGATGGCCGGCGCGGTGACCAAGTGGTGAGCAAGTGAGCCTTTCCGGCCCCGAAGCCCTGAAATCGCTGGACGACGCGCTGCGCGACATCCGCCGCGAGGAGGACGAGATTGCCAAGCGCCTGGCGCGCTCGGCCGAACTCGTCACCAAGTTCCGCGAGAGCGAGAGCGAGCTGCTACGGCAGCTGGCGAGCATACGCCTGGACCCCGCCACGCAGAAGGAGCTGGGCGACCGCCTGAGCGCCGCCGAACTCAAGGCGCGCGACATGCTCAACAAGCATGGCAGCGACCTGAGCGCGGTGGAGAATGCGCTCAAGGAACTCGACCGCCGGATCGCAGCGCTCGCCACCGAACGGGGCGAGCAGACCAAGGTGGTTGCCGATGCCGAGACCGAGCTCAAGGCGATTGCCGACCGCGTGAGCGCCGAGGCGACGCGCGATCCGGTATATGCCGCAAAGCGCAAGGCGGCCGAGGAACTGGCCGCAGTCGCGGCCGAGAGCCTGCGCAAGACCGAGCAGGCGGAGGCCGATCGCGAGCAGAAGGGCAAGCCCTACCGCGACGATCCGCTCTTCATGTACCTGTGGGAGCGAGGTTTCGGCACCAAGAATTACCGCGCCAACAACCTGATCCACAGCCTCGACAGCTGGGTTGCCGGACTCATCGGCTTCCCCGAGGCGCGGACGAACTTCGCCATGCTCAACGAGATTCCGCTGCGCCTGCGCGAGCATGCCGAGCGGCAGGCGCAGATCGCCGACGCGGCGGAGGCCGAGGTGGTGGCGCTCGAAAAGGCGGCGGTGGACGCAGGCGGCGGCAAGCCGGCGCGGCTGAGGCTCGAGGCGGCGCAGGCACGCATCGCCGAGATCGACGCGCAGATGGTGGCGCTCGAAGACCAGCGCGATGAACAGCTCAAGGCGCAGCGCGACTTGGCACAGGGCAGCGACCCGGCCTTTGCGGCGGCGGTGAACGGCCTTGCCGAGGCGCTGGGGCGCGAGGACATCCAGAACCTCCTCGCGGCGGCCCGCGCTACCCAGACCGGGCAGGACGACACCATCGTCAAGCAGATCGACGAGGTACGCCAGCGCGCCGCCGAGGAGGAGGCGGACAGCCGCGAGGAGCGCAACCGGCTCAAGACCCTCGCCGCCCGCCGGCGCGAGCTCGAGGACATCCAGTACGAGTTCAAGAAGCAGGGTTTTGACAATGCCAGCTCGCGCTTCGGCGACGACAAGCTGGTGGGCGACCTGCTGAACGACTTCTTGCGCGGCGGTATTTCGGCCGCAGACTATTGGGGCCAATGGCAGCGCAGCCAGAGCTGGACGCGCCAGCAGCGCCCGCAGGGCAATACCAGCAGCAACAGCCCGTGGGGTGGATCGTCCGGCGGGTTTCAGTGGCCGGATTCGAGTTTCGGCGGAGGCGGTGGCAGCAGCAACCGCTCGCGCCGACAGGGCGGCGGTGGCTTCGGCGGCAGCTGGGGCAAGCTGCCGACCAGCGGTGGCGGCGGCTTCTCACGTCCGCGGCAAGGCCCGTCCCCCGGCGGCTTCCGCACTGGCGGTGGCGGCAGCAAGGGCGGCGGTTTCAAGACAGGTGGCGGATTCTAGTGACGGACTGGCCCTTTCCCTGGCCCGAGGAGCGCATCGCGCATTACACGGCGCTGCGTGCGCCCGGGCCGCTGACCATAGACGGCGACCTCGACAAGCCGGCCTGGCGGGACGCGCCGCGCTCGCCGCGCTTCGTCGATCTCGTCAATGGCGAGGCGACGGTGCACGATACCCGGGCGGCGGTGCTGTGGGACGACGAACACCTCTATGTCGGGTTCTGGGTGGAGGAGCCCTTTGTCGAGGCGAAGCTTACCGAGCGTGATGCGCTGATCTACACCGAGAACGATGTAGAGCTCTTCATTGCCGGGCAGGACGCCTATTACGAGCTCGAAATCAACGCGCTGGGGACGCTCTACGAGGCGCTGTTCGTGTTCGAGGACGCCTATGAGCGGGCGGGATACGACCGCGACCCGCAGCTGCAGCGCGGTGTCGAGGGATACCAGCCGTGGAACGGGGTGGGGTTCACCACGCACCCGCGTGGGCCGCGGCTCGGCTTTTTCCGCTGGGACATGCCGGGGATCCGCACGGCGGTGAAGGTGAATGGCACGCTCAACGACAATTCGGACCGCGACCGCGGCTGGACGGTGGAGATCGCCATTCCGTGGGCGAGCCTGAAGGTGCTGGCGCAGGGCGACGGCCGGGCGCTGCCGCCCAAGGACGGCGACACCTGGCGCATGGATTTCTCGCGCTTCAACACCTATCGGGCGGCGCCGCCCGCCAACGATCCTGGCGGCTGGGCCTGGAGCGCGCACGGGGTGTGGGACTCGCACGTGCCCGAACTCTTCCCCTTCATCCACTTCTCGGCCGAGGTGGTGGGGAACGGGAACTGAGCGCCCTGCCCTAACGCCTCGGGTGGAGCGTGCCGTCGTGGCCCCAGGTGCAGAAGGGGCCGCCCTGATAGGTTTCGGCGATGTCGTTGAGTTCGACCGGCTGGCCGGTGAAGGCCTCGGGGGCAGCGTGGTCGCGGATCACGTCGGCCGGACGGTAACCGAGACGTTCGGCCTCGGAATTGTCGTACCAGCTGCCGCCACCGGCCGAGATGCCATAGACCACGGTGCAGTCGATATCGGGGTGGGTGAGGCCGATGACGCAAAGCTGGGCGAGATCGCCCGGGCTGATCCAGATTTCGAGGCTGCGCGGCGTGGTTGGCCGCTCCTGCGCGTTGCCGATGCGGATCGAGAGCGTACGGATGCCTGCCTTGTCGTAGTAGAGCCCGCCGGTGAGTTCGGCCCAGCACTTGGAGAGGCCGTAGAGCGTATCGGGCCGCATCTGGTCGTAGGGACCGACCTTCTGGTCGCGGCGGTAGAAGCCCATGGCGTGGTTTGATGAGCCGAGCACGACACGGGGCACGCCGGCGAGCCGCGCCGCCTCATAGAGGTTCGAGGCGCCCAGCACGTTGACATGCAGCATGGGCTGCAGATCGCGCTCGGTGTTGAGGCCGGCGAGGTGGATGACGCCGTCGAGCCCGGCCAGCGCCGGGGTGAGCTGCGCGAGATCGGACATGTCGGCTTTCGCGAAGCTCTCGTTGGGCCGGAGGTCGGAGGGCTCCACGAGGTCGATGATGCGCACCGCGGCGAAGCGGTGCGAGAGCACGGACCTGAGCGCCGTGCCGACCTTGCCGGCGCCCCCGGTGATGCCGATGCGCAGCGTCTGAGTAGTCATCCCCTCCCCCCGTGACCTAGCGGCCGACGCCTTCGAACATGCGGCGGCGGGCGTTCTGGATATGCGTGTGCATCAGCTCGGCAGCCGCGTCGCCGTCGCGGCGGCGGATGGCGTCGACGATGGCGACGTGCTCGTCCTGCACTTGGCGGATGCGCTCGGCGGTGCGGCGCAGCGACAGGGAGCGGGTGATGTTCATGCCGGTGGAGATGTGTGGCTTCAGCTGGCGCTGCACGGCGGCGTAATACTGGTTGTGGGCCGCGTCGGCGATGGCCTCGTGGAGACGGCTGTCCTCATCGGCGCCGAGTTCGCCGGCGAGCACGCAGCGCTCCAGCGCTTCCATCGCCGCCTCGATCTGCCGCATGTCCTCCGGCTCCCAGCGACTCGCGGCGTGGCGGGCAGCGACCGGCTCGAGCCCTTCGCGGAACTCGAAGCAGCGCTGCACGTCATCGATCGAACCGACGGGGAGGAGTTCGGCCACGGTGGGGTCGGGCTTGCCGCGTACATACGAGCCCGACCCGCGCTGCGACACCACCAGCCCGTCCTCGCGCAGCCGCGCCAATGCCTCGCGCACCACCGGCCGCGACGCACCGAACATCTGCGAAAGCTGCGCCTCGGAGGGCAGGCGGGTGTTGATGGCGAAATCGCCGCGGCTGATGAGCGCCACGATGCCGTCATAGACGGCCGAACTGAGACGCACCGGGCGGTTCGGCTCGCGCTGCAGCGTCGCGATGTCGGACTGGGGCAAGCTCGTCTCCGTCCGCTCAGGCCCTGGTGGCGCGCCAGGCGGCGTATTCCGACTTCGCCTCGGCTTCGGGCGGATAGAGCCCGAAGGTCATGGCGCCGGCCATCACCTTTTCCTGCACGAAATCCTCGAACAGCGTCTGCTCGTAGGCCTCCTCGGCCACCTCCTCGGCGAGATGCGCCGGCACGACGACGACGCCCTCGCCATCGCCCACGATGATGTCGCCGGGATAGACGGGCACGTCGCCGCAGCCGATGGGGTTGTTGATGTCGAGCGCGTGGTGGCGGATGAGGTTGGTCGGCGCGCTGGGCCGGCTGTGATAGGCGGGAAAGGGCAGCTTCTCGATATCGGGCGTATCGCGGAAGCCGCCGTCGGTGACGACGCCGGCAACGCCGCGCTTGTAGAGCCGTGTGACGAGGATGCCGCCGGCCGAGGCGGCTGAAGCGTCCTTGCGGCTGTCGATGACCATGACATGGCCGGGCGGGCAGGTTTCCACCGCCACGCGCTGGGGGTGCTTGCGCCCCTCGAAGGCGCTGGTCTGGTCGAGATCCTCGCGCGCCGGGATGTAGCGCAGGGTGAAGGCCGGGCCGACCATGCGCGGCGCATCGCGGTTGATGAGGTGAATGCCGCTGATGAAGGTGTTGCGGAAGCCGCGCTTCATCAGCACCGAAGTCAGCGTTGCCGTCGATACCGCCGCGAACTTGCGGCGGGCATCATCGCTCAGATCCAAGTCGGGCCTCCCTGGCGGCCCCCACGAACTGACAGCTATTGCGCAGTTGGGGCGTTCTTATCCCTGTTCGGTGCCATTCACAGGGCAAAGATGTCAAGACTTGTCATTTTCCGTGAGATGAATAAGACTTTCGGCCAGCGGTGCGGCCGGAGGGAGATCGGTGCGTCCGCACAGGGAGGAGATTCACCAGATGACGAACGAGACCACCCGCAAGGGCGGCCTGATCGGTCGCCGCCGCTTTCTGCAGGGCACCGCCGGCCTCGCCGCTGTCGCCCTGATGACGCGGGGCGCTCATGCCGCCGGCAGCGCCGAAGCGCCCGAGCTTGCCCAGCTCGTCGCCGACGGCAAGCTGCCGCCGCTCGCCGAACGGCTGCCGGAGAACCCGCTGGTCGTGACGCCGATGGAAAAGACCGGCACCTATGGCGGCACCTGGTCGCGCGGCCTGTCGGGCAGCTCGGACCATAACGGCATCCTGCGCTGCATCGGCAACCAGGGCCTGACGCGCTGGGACTTCAACTTCACCAAGGCCGAGCCCAACGTCGCCGAAAGCTGGGAGATCAGCCCGGACTCTACCACCTTCACCTTCAAGCTGCGCAAGGGCATGAAGTGGTCGGACGGCGTGCCCTTCACGGCGCATGACGTGGTCTTCTCGATCGAGGACTGCGTGAAGAACACCGAGCTCTACAACTCGCTGCCGGCGATCCTCAGCATCAACGGCCAGCCGCCGGTGGTGACGGCCATCGATGACCATACGGTGGAGTTCAAGTTCGCCGGCCCCTACGGGATGTTCATCGAGCAGTTGGCGACCCCGCTGGGGCAGCACCCAACGCTGTTCGCCAAGCACTATGCCAGCCAGTTCCTGCCCAAATACAACGACAAGCTCGACGAGCTGGTCGCCGCCTCGGGTCAGGCGAGCTGGCCCGACCTGTTCCGCGCCAAGAACGGCGACATCGAGATTCCGGCGCGCTGGAGCAACCCGGAGAAGCCGGTGCTCGACCCGTGGGTGATCGTGGAGCCTTATGTGGGCGGCGCCACCCGGGTGACGGCGCGGCGCAACCCCTATTTCTGGCAGGTCGATACCGAGGGCAACCAGCTGCCCTACCTCGACGGCATCAACTTCAACATCAGCCAGGACACGCAGTCGCTGATGCTGGACGTGCTGGCCGGCAAGGTGGACCTGCAGGAGCGCCACATCAACTCGCTGGCCAACAAGCCGACGCTCAGCCAGAACATGGAGAAGGGCAACTACCACCTGGTGGAGCTGGTGCCCTCGGCCGCGCAGCAGATGCAGATCTACGTGAACATGACTCACAAGGATCCGGCTATGCGCGAGATGTTCGCCAACAAGGACTTCCGTGTCGCGCTGTCGCTCGGCATCGACCGGCAGGAGATCATCGACCTCGTCTACCTGGGCCAGTCCGAGCCCTACCAGACCGGGCCGCGCCCGGATCACCCCTGGTATCACGAGAAGCTGGCGCGGCAGTACACCGAGTACGATCCGGACACGGCGAACTCGATGCTCGACGCGATCGGCTACGACAAGAGGGACGGCGACGGCTTCCGGCTCCGCCCCGACGGGCAGAAGATCTTCTTTGCCGTCGACGTGATCCCGACCCTACAGCCCGACGCGGTGGACACGCTCGAACTGGTGCGCAAGCACTGGGCCGATATCGGCATCGACATCAAGATCAACACGATCGAGCGCGCCCTCTACTACAGCCGCGGCGACAATAACGAGCACGATGCGCAGGTGTGGCCGGGCCCGGGCGGGCTGGACTTCATGTTCGATGCCCGCGACCTCTTCGCCCAGCACACGCAGGGATCCCGCTACGGCTTGCCGTGGGCACAGTGGTATGTCTCGAACGGCACCCAGGGCGAGGAACCGCCCGAGAGCCAGAAGCAGCGCATGAAGCTCTACGACCAGGCCCGCGGCACGGCCGATCTCGAGGAGCGGCAGAAGCTGATGGCGGAAGTGTTCGACCTGTGCGCCGAGGCATTCGAGACGATCGGCGTCTGCCTCGCGGTCTCCACCTTCGGCGTGGCCAAGAACGGCTTCATCAACACGCCCACCAAGGAGCCGGACTCCTGGACCTACCCGAACCCTGCCCCGGCGCTGCCGCAGCAGTTCTCGTTCGAGGCGTGATCCATTGACAGCCGGGAGGCCGGGCGACCGGCCTCCATTTCTGGCCCGCCGGAGTCGGACCTCATGCTCGTCTATATCCTGAAGCGCGTGCTGTGGATGATCCCGTCGCTGTTCGCGGTGAGCTTCCTCGCATTCGTGCTGATCCAGTTGCCGCCCGGCGACTTCGTGACCAACTACATCGCCACTCTCGCCGCCTCCAACGAGGTGGTGGACCAGAATGCCGCTGCCGCACTGCGCCTGCGCTTCGGCCTCGATGATCCCCTGCTGGTGCAATACGGCAAGTGGATATGGGGGATCCTGTCGCGCGGCGATTTCGGCATCAGCTTCGAGTGGCAGCAGCCGGTGAGCGGGCTGATCTGGGAGCGCATGATGCTGACCCTCATCCTGACGCTCTCGACGCTGATTGCCACCTGGGCGATAGCGCTGCCCATCGGCGTCTACTCGGCGGTGAAGAAGTACTCGATCGGCGACTACATCTTCACGCTCATAAGCTTTCTCGGCCTCGCCATCCCCTCCTTCCTGCTCGCGCTGGTGCTGATGTACGTGGCGGTGGTGGTGTGGGGGCAGGATGTCGGCGGGCTCTTTTCGGCGCAGTACCAGAACGCGCCGTGGAGCTGGGAGAAGGTGCTCGACCTCATCGCCCACCTGTGGATCCCGGTGCTGATCCTCGCCATTTCCGGCACGGCGAGCCTCATCCGCGTGATGCGCGCCAACATGCTGGACGAGATCAACAAGCCCTATGTGACGACGGCCCGGGCCAAGGGCCTGAGCGAGTTCCAGCTGCTGGTTAAGTACCCGGTGCGGATTGCGCTCAACCCGTTCATTTCGACCATTTCCTGGCTGCTGCCGAACCTGATCTCGGGTTCGATCGTGGTGGCCATCGTGCTCAACCTGCCGACGGCCGCGCCGCTGCTGCTGCAGTCGCTGATGAGCCAGGACATGTATCTCGCCGGTGCTTTCGTGCTGCTGATCTGCGCGCTGACGCTCATCGGTTCGCTGATCAGCGACATCCTGCTTGCGCTGGTCGATCCGCGCATCCGGCTCGAATAGGAGGCCTGACGTGACCGATGCCACGATGACCTCCGTTGCCGCCGGCTCCACCCGCGCCCAGCGCGCCGCCGTTGCCTCGCAGGCCCAGCTCGTCTGGTGGGCGTTCCGCAAGCACAAGCTCGCCATGGCCGGGCTGGTGGTGACGATCCTGCTCTACATCATCGCCGCGGCGCCCGATTTCTTTGCCGTGAACGATCCGGGCAAGCAGAATGCCCGCACCCCGTTCCAACCGCCGGCCACCATCACTATCCACGCTGCCGATGGTTCGCTGCAATGGCCGCATTTCATTCCGCAAAAGCTGGTGCGCGACCCCGAGACGCTGGCCGCGAACTACGAGCCCGACCTCGAGAACCCGACGCCGATCGTACTGTTCGGCAAGGGCTACAAGTACAAGCTGTTCGGGCTCATAGAGACCGACATCCACCTCATCGCCTCGGCCGACCAGAAATATCCGCTCTACCTGTTCGGCTCGGACCGGCTCGGCCGCGACGTGCTGAGCCGCATCATGCAGGGCGGGCAAATCTCCATGTCGGTGGGCCTGATCGGCGTGTTCCTGTCGCTGATCATCGGCATCGTGCTGGGCGGCATTTCGGGCTATTACGGCGGCAAGATCGACTTCGTGATCCAGCGCGTCATCGAGTTCGTGCTGGCGCTGCCTTCGATCCCCATCTGGCTGGCGCTCGCGGCGGCGCTGCCGCAAGGCTGGCCGGCTGTCTACCAGTACATGATGATCACCATCATCCTGTCGCTGACGGGGTGGGCGCAGCTCGCCCGCGTGGTGCGCGGCCGCTTCCTGGCGCTGCGTACCGACGAGTTCGTTGCGGCGGCTCGGCTCGACGGCTGCTCGGAGGGGCGCATCATCTTCCGCCACATGCTGCCGAGTTTTGCGAGCCACATCATCGCCTCGATCACGCTGGCCATTCCGGCGATGATCCTAGCGGAGACATCGCTCTCCTTCCTCGGCCTCGGGCTGCAGCCGCCCACGGTGTCGTGGGGCGTGCTGCTGCGCGAGGCGCAGAACGTGCGCTCGATCGCCACGGCGCCGTGGCTCTTCGCTCCGGGCGCCGCCGTGGTGCTGGCGGTGATGGCACTCAACCTTCTCGGCGACGGCCTGCGTGACGCAGCCGACCCGTACAACAAGTAGGCGGGCCATGTCTGACGCTACCATGACACGCGCCCCCGCAGCCACGGGACCGGGCACCGGCGACGTCGTGCTCGAGGTGAGGAACCTCGCCACCCACTTCCCCGTGCGCGGGGGCGTGACCAGGGCGGTGGACGGCGTGTCGTTCACCGTCCATCGCGGCAAGACGCTCTGCATCGTGGGCGAGAGCGGCTCGGGCAAGTCGGTGACGGCGCGCTCGATCCTCCAGATCGTCGATGCGCCGGGCCGGATCGTCTCGGGCGAGATGATCCTTCATAGCCCCGGCGGCTCGACGGTGGACCTCGCCAAGCTCAACCCGCGCGGCAAGGAGATCCGCAAGGTTCGCGGCAAACAGATCGCCATGATCTTCCAGGAGCCGATGAGCTCGCTCTCGCCGGTGCATACGGTGGGTGACCAGATCATGGAGGTGCTGCGGCTCCACCTCGAGATGAGCAAGGCCGAGGCGCGGGCCCGCACCATCGAACTGCTCACCCAGGTGGAAATCCCCAACCCGGACACGGCGGTCGATCGCTATACGTTCGAGTTCTCGGGCGGCATGCGGCAGCGCGTGATGATTGCCATGGCGCTCGCCTGCAACCCCGAGCTGCTGATCGCCGACGAGCCCACCACGGCGCTCGACGTCACCACGCAGGCCGAAATCCTCGACCTGATCCGGCGCCTGCAGCAGCAGCACGGCATGGCGGTGATGTTCATTACCCACGACATGGGCGTGGTGGCCGAGATCGCCGACGAGGTGCTGGTGATGTACCACGGCAAGGTGGTCGAGCGGGCCGACGTGGAGACCATCTTCCACGCGCCGCAGAACGACTACACGAAGATGCTCATCACCTCGGTGCTGAAGCTCGAGCGCAAGTCGGAGCTGCGCCTCAAGCGCCCGCCCCTGCCCGAGGACACGGCGCCGGTGGTGACGGTCGAGAACCTCTCGATGCATTTTGGCAAGATGAAAGCGGTGGACGGGGTGTCGCTCTCGGTGCGGCCGGGCGAGACGCTGGGGATCGTGGGCGAAAGCGGCTCGGGCAAGACGACGATGGGCCGCTGCATCGTGCGGCTCTACGAGCCGACCGGCGGCGCCATCCGCTACCGCCAGCCCGGCGGCGGCGAGGTCGACCTGGTACAGGCCAAGGGCGAGACGCTGAAGGCCATGCGGCGCGAAATCCGCATGATCTTCCAGGACCCCTTCGGCTCGCTGAACCCGCGCATGACGGTGGCGCAGATCATCGGCGAGCCGCTGCTGGTCAACCATGTCGCCAAGGGCCGCGAACTCGACGAGCGGGTGGCCGAACTGATGGAACAGGTGGGGCTCGAGCCGAGCTGGCGCGAGCGCTACCCGCACGCCTTTTCCGGCGGCCAGCGCCAGCGCATCGGCGTGGCGCGGGCCATTGCGCTGAAGCCGAAGGTGATCGTCGCCGACGAGGCCACCTCGGCGCTCGACGTGTCGCTGCGCTTCCAGGTGCTCGACCTGCTGCTGAAGCTGCAGGACGAGCTGAACCTCGCCTTCATCTTCATTTCGCACGACATCGGCGTCATCCGCTACATGTGCGACCGGGTCGGCGTGATGTATCGCGGCAAGCTCGTCGAAATGGGCGAGACCGACCAGGTGGTGGGCGACCCGGCCCATGCCTATACCCGCGCCCTCATTTCCGCCGTGCCCCGGCCCGACCCGCGCCATCGCGGCATGCTCGGACGCCACCGGTACAACCCCAACGAGGCCGCAGAGGCATGAAGATCATCGACGTGAAGACCTTCCTCATGCATGTGGGGGAGCCGCCCAGGAGCCAGTGGGCCTCGGACGGGCAGATGCAGGGCAAGTCGTCGGTCGCGAGCGGCTTCGGCGGGGCGCGCAACTGGCTGTTCGTCAAGGTCTACACCGACGAGGGAATCACCGGCATCGGCGAGTGCTCGGGCTGGCCGCGGGTGATCGAGACGGCGGTGCAGGACCTCAAGACCATCCTCATCGGCCAGGACCCCACCCATATCGAGCGTATCTGGCAGCGCATGCATGTGTCGCTGATGGCGCACGGCATGCTCGGCACGGTGGGCGCCGGGGCGATGACCGGCATAGACATGGCGCTGTGGGACATCAAGGGCAAGGCGCTCGGCGTGCCGGTGTGGAACCTGCTGGGCGGCAAGGTGCGCGACAGGATCCGCATCTACACCCATGCCAATACGCCGGAGGTGGCGGTTTCGGCGAAGGAGCGCGGCATTTCGGCAGTGAAATGCGGCGGGGTGGCCGAGCCGGTGAAGAAGATCGCCCGGCTGCGCGAGGCGATCGGCAAGGACATGGACCTCTGCATCGACCTCCACGGCCCGCCATGGCTGACGCCGGCCGATGCGGTGGCGGTGGCGAAGGAACTCGAACCCTTTGACCTGCTGTGGATCGAGGACCCGATCGCGCCCGAGAACCTCGATGGCTACCGGCGGCTGCGCGCCACATCGCGCATTCCGCTGGCGGCGGGCGAGCGCATGGCGACGATCTTCGGTGAGCGGCAGCTGATCGAGGAAGAGCTGGTCGACGTGATCCAGCCCGATACGGGGCGGGCCGGCGGCATCACGCAGATGAAGAAGATCGCGGCGATGGCAGAAGCGCATCACATCATGGTGGCGCCGCATTCGGGCTCGCTCGGGCCGGTGGCGGAATACGCGGCGCTGCACCTGATGGCCTCGATCCCCAATGCCTTCATTCTCGAGCGGCTGGAGGACGACTGGCCGGAGCGGCGCAACGTCATCGTACCCCATCCGGTGCAGCAGGACGGGTTCATCACCGTGCCGGACGGGCCGGGGCTGGGCTGCGACATCGACGAGGAAGTGGTGGCCCGCTACCCCAGCCGGGGCAACCTCGCGGCCCCGGCCGAGGAGGGCAACAAGGCCTACCTGCCCGGCACGGCGCGGGAAAACGTCTACGTGCAGACCCGCCTCAACCGCGGCATCTATTTCGACCCGGAGGATAACTAGCCTTGCGCATCGACCGCATGCGGGTATTCGAGACCCGCGACAAGGACCGGCCGCGGGTGATCGTGGCGCTCGACACCGATGACGGCATCACCGGCTGGGGCGAGTGCTACAATCACGGCCCCGACAAGGCGCTGCCGCCGGTGCTCGACTACATGATGGGATTTCTCGCCGGGGAGGACCCGCGGCGGGTGGAGTATCTCGTCAACCTCTTGGTGCAGCAGTGCCGCTTTCCGCCGGGAGCGCTCGGGCTTTCGGCCATTTCAGCCATCGACCACTGCCTGTGGGACATTGCCGCCAAGGCGCTGGGCGTGCCGGTCTACCAGCTGCTGGGCGGCGCGGTGCGCGACCGGGTGAAGGTCTATTCGGGCGTCTACACCGCGCCCGACGTGCCCAAGGCGAAGGAGGAGCTGGACCGGCTCAATGCCGAGTGGGGCTTTACCGCCTTCAAGCTGAGCCCGTGGCGCATCGACATGCATGCCAACCGCTGGGGCGAGGTGGTGCGGGCGAGCGCCGAGTATTTTCGCGACCTCAGGGAGGCGGTGCATTCGAGCTACGAGATTGCCTTCGACGCCCATGCCAAGATTTTCGAGCCGGTGCAGGCGCGGCAGCTGGGCAATGCGCTCGCCCCCTACGATCCGCTGTTCTACGAGGAGCCGCTGCGGCCCGAGAACATCGCCGCCTGGGGCGAGCTCAAGCAGGGGCTCAACTGCCGGCTGGCGACGGGGGAGTCGCTCTACAACCGCTTCGAATTCCTGGAGCTGCTGAAGGTGAAGGGCGCCGACCTGATCCAGCCCGATATCTGCGTGGTGGGCGGGCTTTCCGAGATGCGGCGCATCGCGACGATTGCCGAGGCGCATTACGTGCCGGTGGCGCCGCACAACCCGATGGGACCGCTGGCGACGGCGGTGAATGTCCACTTTGCGGCGGCGACGCAGAACTTCTCGATCCTCGAATACCGCCTGCCGGTGGGCCCGGTCTACGTCTATGGCGGCACGGAGGTGGAGACGCGCGAGGACACGTCGGGCTATGTCGCCGACCCCTACTTGCCCAAGGACGGGTATCTCGAACTGCGCCCCGACCGGCCGGGCTGGGGCGTGGAGATGGACGAGGACTACATGAAGGCGAACGGCTACGTGCACTGGCAGCGCAAGGTGCCCAAGCGGCCCGACGGCTCCTACGCCTTCGCCTGAGGAGAAGGAGACTCACATGGCCCGCACCATCACACTCGGCGGCATTTCGGGCGTGCTGGTGACGCCGTTCAACGTCGACAACAACGTGGACGCACGGCTTCTCACGCGCATTGCGGACCGGGTCGCCGGAGCCGGGATCCATGCGCTGGTGGCGGGCGGCAATACGGGCGAGTTCTACACGCTCGACGGCGATGAGTTCCGGGCGGTGTGCGATGCAGCGATTGCGGGGAATGACGGGCGCTCGATCCTCATCGCCGGGGTGGGGCGCAGCGCGCGCGAGGCGATTGCGTTCGGGCGCTGGGCGTCAGGGCGCGGCGCCGACGCGGTGATGGTGCACCAGCCGCTCGATCCCTTCGCCGCGCCGCAGGGACAGGCCGAGTATTTCATCGCCGTGGCCGAGGCGATGCCGGTGCCGGTGGTGGCGTATCTGCGCTCGGACGCGCTCGGGCTGAGCGACATCATGGCGGTGGCCGACCACCCCAATGTGGTGGGCGTGAAGTTCGCAACGCCGAACCTGATGCGACTCGGCGAGTGCATCCGGGCGAGCAGTGCCGGCACGGCGCAGTGGATCTGCGGGCTGGCCGAGGGCTGGGCCCCTGCCTTCTACGCGCAGGGGGCGCGAGGCTTTACGTCGGGGCTCGTCAACGTGGTGCCGGAACGCTCGCTCGCCATCCACGCAGCCCTCGAACGCGGCGACTATGGCGAGGCGCAGCGGCTCGTGGCCGAGATCGCGCCCTTCGAGGCGATGCGGACCAAGTTCAACAACGGTGCCAATGTCACCGTGGTGAAGACGGCGCTGCAGCTCATGGGCCATGCGGTTGGCCCGGTGCGCGCGCCGGGCCTCACGGCTCTCTCGGCGGATGACCGTGCGGCGCTCGCCGGAATTCTCAGGGGCTGGGGCGTGGCGCTGACGTGAGGAGGTTGGTCACCGCATCGCGTGCGGCCCTGCCGTCGCGAGAATCGGATAGCCTCGCCCGATGTCCGATCACCTCAGACTCTCCGGCCAGGGCTTCGAGGCGCAGCGCGAGACGCTGGTCGCGATCAAGGCCGAGTGGCCGGAGCTGACGGTGGCGCCCTGGTGGCGGGCCGGTGCGCGAGACTTGACAGTTTGCGGGGTGTGGGGGCACTTGCCGGCCCATGACAGCAAGCCCCCCCATGCTCGTTATCGACCGGGTCACGCGCCGGCTCGGGTCGGTCGCTGCGCTGGATGGCGTGTCGCTGAGCGTCGGCGAGGCGCAGATCGTTTGCCTGGTCGGGCATTCGGGCTGCGGGAAATCCACGCTGCTGCGGACGGTGGCAGGGGTGGAGCGGATCGACAGCGGTTCGATAACGCTGGCCGGGCGAGTGGTCGCGGACGGGACGACGTTCATCGAGCCCGAGCACCGCAATGTCGGCTTCATGTTCCAGGACTATGCGCTGTTTCCCCATCTGACGGCGGCCCAGAACATCGCCTTCGGGCTGAGGCCCATGGACCGGCAGCGGCGCGAGCGGCGGATCGGCGAAGTGATCGAGCGGCTGGGCCTCACGGCACTGGCCGACCGCTACCCGCATCAGCTCTCGGGCGGCGAGCAGCAGCGCATAGCGCTGGCGCGGGCGCTGGCACCGCAGCCGAGCGTTCTGCTGATGGACGAGCCCTTCTCCAACCTCGATCCCGGGCTGCGCGACACCATCCGGCGCGAGACGGTGGCGCTGATCCGCGGGCTCGGCATCACCGCGATCATCGTGACGCACGACCCGGAGGAAGCGCTTTCGACGGGCGACTGGCTGGCCCTGATGCGGAAGGGACGGATCGTCGAATCCGGCGTGGGCGAGAAAGTGTATGCGCGGCCGCTGACTGCCTATGCGGCAAGTTTCTTCTCCCATGTGAACCGCATTCCCGGGCGCTCGGCCGGCGACCGGGTGCAGTGCGTGCTGGGGGTGTTTCCAGCCGCGGTGACTGCCGGACGGGTGGAAATCCTGGTGCGGCCGCACTCGCTTTACCTCGGGCGGGAAGGCGTGCCGGCGCGGGTGATCGAGCGGGCCTTCCTCGGCGAACTCGAAGAGCTATCGCTGGGGGTGGACGGCATCGATACGCCGCTGGTGCTGCGCTCCAGCCTGCGCAGCGGCGCTGCCGTGGGACAGACCGTGTATCTCGGCGTGAAGCACGATGAGATCATGGTGTTTCCGGCCGAGTAAAACCGAGCCCCGCACACAATAACTTGACCTTTAGGATCAAGTATGTGACATGCGTTGCCCAGGAGAAACCCCGCATGGGCCGACGCCCCGCGAGTTGAAGAGGGATACAAGCATGCTCAAGATTGCCAAGACGCTCGGCCTCGTCAGCCTTCTGGCCATGGGAGCCGCTGTGCCGGCCTTCGCCGAGGAAGTGAACATCTACACCACCCGCGAGCCCGGCCTGATCCAGCCGATCCTCGACGCCTTCACCGCCGAAACCGGCGTGAAGGTGAACACGGTGTTTCTCGAGAACGGGCTGATCGAGCGCGTGCAGGCCGAAGGCGGGAGCTCGCCGGCCGATATCCTGATGACCGTCGATTTCGGCGCGCTGATCGACCTGGTGAATGCTGGCATTACGCAGCCGGTGAAGTCGGAGGCGCTGGAGGCCAACATTCCGGCGGCGCTGCGTGACGCGGACGGCAACTGGTTCGCGCTATCGGGCCGCGCCCGCGTCGTCTATGCCGCCAAGGAGCTCGAGCTCGACAGCATCACCTACGAGCAGCTTTCGGACGAGAAGTGGCGGGGCAAGCTGTGCATCCGCTCGGGCCAGCACCCCTACAACACGGCGCTGATCGCTGCCTACATGGCCAAGCACGGCGAAGAGGCGACCCGCACCTGGCTCGAAGGCGTGAAGGCCAACCAGGCCCGCGCCGCCGCCGGTGGTGATCGTGACGGCGCCCGCGACATCGCGGCCGGCATCTGCGACATCGCGGTGGCCAACTCCTACTATTTTGGCCTGATGGCGAGCGGCAAGGGCGGCGAGGAGCAGAAGGCCTGGGCCGATGCGATCAAGGTGATCGTGCCGACCTTCGAGGGCGGCGGTACGCTGGTGAACGTCAGCGGCGCAGCCGTGGCGGCCCATGCGCCGAACAAGGACGAGGCGGTGAAGCTGCTCGAGTACCTGGCGTCCGAGCCGGCGCAGAAGCTCTATGCCGAGGCGAATTTCGAGTTCCCGGTGAACGCCAAGGCGGAAGTGCACCCGATCATCGCGACCATGGGCACGGTGACGCCTGACTCCATGGCGCTGAGCGACGTGCTGCCGTTCCGCAAGCGGGCGAGCGAGCTGGTCGACGAAATCAGCTTCGACACCTTCAGCAACTGATCGGAGCGCGGCGGGGATGTCCCCGCCGCCTTTTCATGTCTGCCATCGCCGCAGGGCGCCTGAAGGCGCAGTCCGCAAGCAGGATCTCTCCATGGGCCGTGACGGCATTCGCCGTCGCGGCTCTCGTGCTGTTGCCTGTGGCGACGATTGCGCTGATCGCGGTGGCCGATACCGGCACGCTGTGGAACCATGTGCTGGTGCATGTGCTGCCGCAATCGACCTGGAACACGCTGGTGCTGATGGCCGGCACCGGCATTGTGGCGGTGGCGGTGGGCACCGGAGCGGCGTGGCTGGTTTCGGCCTACGATTTCCGCGGGCGCGGCGTGGTGGAGTGGGCGCTGTTGCTGCCGCTGGCGGTGCCGACCTACATCATGGCCTATGCCTATCTGGACATCCTGAGCCCGCTGGGGCCGATCCAGGGCGCGATCCGATGGGTGCTAGGCTTCCAGAGCCCGAGGCAGTTCCGCCTGCCCGACATCCGCTCGATGTGGGCCGCCGTGCTGATCTTCGGCTTCGTCCTTTACCCCTACGTCTACCTCACCGCCCGGGCCATGTTCCTGACGCAGTCGGCCAACCTGCTGGAGGCGGCGCGGACGCTCGGCGTGGGGCGCGGCAAGCTGTTCTGGCGGGTGGCGCTGCCGCTGGCGCGGCCCGCGATCGCTGTGGGCACGGCGCTGGCCCTGATGGAAGTGCTGAACGATGTCGGCGCGGCACAGTTTCTCGGCATCCGCACGCTGACCGCGTCGGTCTACACCACTTGGGTGGTGCGCGCCGACCTCGCCGGAGCGGCGCAGATCGCGGTGTCGATGCTGGTCTTCGTGATGGCGCTGGTGCTGCTTGAGCGGCTGGCCCGACGCAACCAGCGCTATGCGGCGAGCGCACAACGCCCGCGGCCGATGCCGCCGCAGCGGCTCAGAAGCTGGAAGAGCCTCGTGGCGCTGGGGCTCGGCGTGCTGCCGGTGGTGATCGGCTTTGTCGGCCCTGCCCTCTACCTTATCGTTGCCGCGGTGAAGCGAATGGACTTCGCCGGGCTCTCCACTCCCCTGCTGCGCGCGGCGCTCAATACAGTTTCGGTGTCCGCGCTGGCGACGCTGGCCGTGCTGATGGCCGGGTTCGCCGTCGCCTATGCGGCTCGGCTGCAACCGGGCCGGGCGACGGGACTGGCCGCCCGGGTGGCGACGCTCGGCTATGCGGTGCCGGGGACGGTGCTGGCGATCGGCATCCTGATCCCGGTGGCGTGGTTCGACCGCAGCCTCGACGGAGTGATGCGCGCGAGTTTCGGCTGGTCGACGGGGCTGCTGCTGCTCGGATCGGGTGCGGCGCTGGTCTATGCCTATGCGGCGCGGTTCCTCGCCATTTCGGTCGGCGGGATCGAGGCGGGGCTGAGCCGCCTGCCGCTCTCCTACGACCATGCCAGCCGTACGCTCGGCCAGAGCGCCGGCGGCACGCTGGTGCGCGTGCATCTGCCGCTGACCCACACGGCGCTGACGGCGGCGGGGCTGCTGGTGTTCGTCGACTGCATGAAGGAGCTGCCGGCGACGCTGCTGCTGCGGCCGCTGAACTTCGAGAGCCTCTCCACCCTTCTCTACGGCGAGGCGGTGCGCGGCACATATGAGGACGCGGCCATCGCAGCGCTGCTGATCGTGGCGATCGGCATACTGCCGGTGATCCTGCTGGCGCGGACCGGCCGCCTGTCGCGCGACTGAGGCCGCTACTTCACCCCGTCGTCGGCGACCTTGCCATCGACCATGTGGACCTGACGGCGGCAGCGGGCGGCGATCTTTTCGTCGTGGGTGGAGATGAGAAAGCCGGTTTTGTCGACGGCATTGATCTCGGTCAGCAACTCCATCACCTGGTCGGCGCTTTCGCGGTCGAGATTGCCGGTGGGCTCGTCGGCCAGCACCAGTTCGGGCGCATTCATCAGCGAGCGGGCCACGGCGACGCGCTGCTTCTGGCCGCCCGATAGGCGGCTTGCCAGATAGTCACGACGGTGCGAGAGGCCGACGCGGTCGAGCAGCTCGGCGGCGCGTTCGCGATCCTCGCGCCGTTCGCGGCCGTGGCGGGCGGCAGCGGGGAACATGACGTTCTCGAGCGCGGTGAAATCGGGCAGCAGCAGGTGGGCCTGGAAGACGAAGCCGATATGCCGGTTGCGGAACTCGGTGAGGACGTAGTCGTCGGCACCGATGAGGTTTTCGCCGAGGATGGCGAGCTGCCCGTCCGTGGGCCGCGCGAGCGTGCCGAGAATGTTGAGCAGGGTCGACTTGCCCGAACCGGAGGGGCCGAGCAGCGCCACCAGCTCGCCGCGATCGACCTGAAGCTCGACGCCCTTCAGCACACGGGTGACGTTGTCGCCCTCGGCATATTCCTTGGTGACGCCGTGGACCTCGACGAGCCGGGTTTCGCCTGTCTCGCTCATGGGCCGATCGCCTTTACCGGATCGACGCGCGAGGCAGACCAGGCCGGCCAGATGGCGGCGGCGATGGCACCGATGAGAGTCAGTACGATGGCCGAGAGATAGGCGCCCTGACGGTAGTCGACCGGCAGGCCGCCACCGGCGGTCATCTCGGGCGGCGGGAAGGGCATGAGCGAAAGGTAGCCGAGGCCAGCGCCGAGCAGCCCGCCGGCAAGGCCGATAAAGGCGCCCTGCAGCACGAAGACGAAGATGACGAAGCTGCGGCGGGCACCCATGGCGCGCATGATGCCGATCTCGCTCTGGCGCCGGTAGGTTGAAAGCAGCAGGGCGCTGGCGACGCCGATGATGATGGTGACGAGGGCGAAGCCCTTGATGAGGTCGCCCGACCGGGCCTGGGCGGTGAGGCCTTCGAGCAGCTGCGCGTTCTGGTCCTGCCACGGGGTGGCCTTGAGGCCGGTGCGGTTGACGATATCGGCAGCGGCCTCGCGGGCGAGCTGCAGGTCGTCGAGCTTCAGTTCGTAGCGGGACAGGCCCTCGGGCAGGTCGAGCAGCACGCGGGCGGCGCGGATGTTGAGGTAGACGGCGGTGTCGTCGACGCTCGATACGCCGAGCTCGAAGATGCCGCCGACCGTGACCGGCTGCTCGATATCGCGCTCGGAGCGGATGGTGATTGACTGGCCGATACCGATGCCCAGCTTGTCGGCGAGGCCCTTGCCAATGACCGCGGTGCCGAGCATCAGGTCGGTGGAGCCGGCGACGAGGCTGCCTTCGATATCGGCGATGGCCGAGATATCGCGCGCGTCGATGCCGGTGACGAGTACCGGCGCCACCGCCTCGCCCTTAAGCATGAAGCCGTTGCCCAGCACCTTGCCGACCACCACCGAGACATGCGGCGTGCCCTGGAGGATGGGTAGGTAGGCTTCGGCCGACTGCAGTGTCGGGCGCTGCTGGGTGGATTTCAGCACGGCGAGCAGAACGCCGCGGTCGCGCTCGATGAGCGAGACGGGGTCGCGCTCGGCCGGCTCGACCACGACATGGGCGATGCTACCCACGGTGCGGTCGGTGAGCAGCACGGCGAGCCCGCCGATGAGCGCGCTCATGAAGACGTAGACATAGACCCCGACGGCCACGCCTAGCACCAGCAGCAGCGACTGGCCCCGGTTTGCCGTGAGATAGCGGGTGGCGATCTTGATGCTGTAGAGCACGGTTACGGCCTCGCGGCGACCAGCGCGCCCTCGACCTTCACCTGCTTGGCGTCGAGGATCAGCGTTTCGCCGCCCGACAGTCCGCCGGTCAGCATCAGGCGATCCGACGGCCAGTCGATATACTGCACCGGCTTCAGCACCGCGCGGCCGTTCTCGATGACGTAGACGGCGGGCGTATCGCTGGCGGCGAGGGCACTGCGCGGCACGGTGATGACGTCGTCGCGCTCATCGACCACGATGTTGAGCATGACGGTGAGGCCCACCGGCAGGTTGAGTTGGCCCGCCCCCGGCAGGTCGATCTTGACGAGGCGGCCGCCCGTCGAGGCATCGACGCGCGGCGACACGTAGATGACCTCGCCATCAATGAGCTTCGTGTGGCCGGCCGGGCGAGCGGCCACCTTGAGGCCGCGGCGGACCTCGGAGGCATAGAGTTCGTCGACGCTCGCCTCGGCATGGAGCGAAGTGAGGTTGGCAAAGAGGAAGAGCGGAGTGGAGCTGGACACTACCTGCCCCGGATCGGCGCCGCGGCTCAGGATGGTGCCGTCGAAGGGGGCCTTCACCGTGTATTCGTCCAGCATGTCCTCGGCCTGCTCGACCAGCGAGGTCATGCGGTCGACTTCCTTCTGCGCCGTATCGACGGCGAGGCGGGCATCGTCGAGCGCCTTCTGCGAAACGGAATCGCGCAAGCCCTCGGCGCGTTCGAGATCGGTACGAGCCTTGTCGCGCTGGGCTTCGGCGGCGGCGAGCTGCGAACGGGCCTGGGTGACGGCGGAACGCTGCTGGATGCCGTCGATCACCAGCAGCACGGTGCCGGCCTTGACGGTGTCGCCCTCCGCCGCGGCGACGCTGACGACGCGGCCGCTGACAGTGGCGCTGATTTCGACCTGTTCGGCCGGAGCGACGCGGCCATTCACTGCCAGCACGCGGCTGGCGGGTCCGGGGGCGACGGTCTCGACGGCGACGCGGGTGGGCCGCGCTTCCCACGGGCGATTGACGAAGAGCCAGGCGGCGGCTGCAACCAGTATGGAGACGAGCACAAGCAGCCAGATCATCTGCCCACGCTTGTGCCTGGCAGTCAGCTCCGCAATTCCGCTCAACTATCCCTCCGACCTGGCCGAGCCGCGAAAGGCCGACACCGAACAGCATACGACAAAGACTGCCCGGGCCGATAGGCGGGCAGTCCACGCTAGCTACGCGCAGACGAGGAGAAAAGTTGCAGCGGCCCGTTGCGCGGGCGCGCTGCCTCAGCCGAAGACGCTGGCGCCGTTGTCGGCGGTGCCGACCAAGGCCCGGAAGCCGGCGAAGAGCTCGCGGCCCATGCCGTAGTGCTGAGGCCGCAGGTCCTCGGTGGCGGGGGTACGGGAGAAGAACTCGCGCTCGTCGCCGAGGAAGTTGAGCGTGCCCTCGTTGGCATCGAGGCGGATGAGGTCGCCATCGCGGATCTTGGCGATGGCGCCGCCATCCGAGGCTTCGGGCGTCATGTGGATCGCCGCCGGCACCTTGCCCGAGGCCCCGGACATGCGCCCGTCGGTGAGGAGCGCGACCTTGTGGCCGCGGTCCTGCAGGATGCCGAGCTGGGGGGTGAGCTTGTGAAGCTCGGGCATGCCGACCGATTTCGGCCCCTGGAAGCGGACCACGACGACCACGTCGCCAGTGAGTTCGCCATTGCGGAAGGCGGCCTGCATGCCTTCCTGCGAGTGGAAGACGCGGGCGCGCGCCTCGACGACGCGGTTCTCGGGCTTGACGGCCGAGACCTTGATGACGGACTTGCCGAGATTGCCGGTGAGGAGCTTCAGCCCGCCATTCTGCGAGAAGGCGGACTTGACCGGAGCCAGCACCTTGGGGTCGCCCGACAGTTCGGGCGCGGGCTCGAAGGTGAGCTTGTCGTCGCGGAGCTTCGCTTCCACCGTGTAGCCCGAGAGGCCCGTGCCCCAGACGGTCTTGACGTCCTCGTGCAGGTAGCCGGCCTCGAGCAGCTCGCGGATGAGGAAGCCCATGCCGCCGGCGGCGTGGAAGTGGTTCACATCGGCAATGCCGTTGGGATAGACGCGGGCGAGCAGCGGCACGGCGTTCGAGAGGTCGGACATGTCCTCCCACGTCACCTTCAGCCCGGCCGCCGCGGCGATGGCGATGAGGTGCATGGTGTGGTTGGTCGAGCCGCCGGTGGCGAGCAGGCCGACAAGGCCGTTGGTGATCGCCTTCTCGTCGATGACGTGGCCGATGGGCGTGTAATTGTTGCCTTCGGCGGTGAGCGAGAGCGCGCGCACTGTCGCCTCGCGGGTCAGCGCATCGCGCAGCGGCGTGCCGGGATTGACGAAGCTGGCGCCCGGCAGGTGCAGGCCCATGATCTCCATCAGCATCTGGTTGGAGTTGGCGGTGCCGTAGAAGGTGCAGGTGCCGGGCGAATGATAGGACTTGGCCTCGGATTCGAGCAGCTCGGCGCGGCCCACCTTGCCCTCGGCATAGAGCTGGCGGACCTTGGCCTTCTCGTCGTTAGAGATGCCGGTGGGCATGGGGCCGGCCGGGATGAACACCGCCGGCAGGTGGCCGAAGGTGAGCGCGCCGATCATCAGCCCGGGGACAATCTTGTCGCAGATGCCGAGGAAGACCGCGGCGTCGAACATGTTGTGGCTGAGCGCAATGGCCGTGGACATGGCGATCACGTCGCGGCTGAACAGGCTGAGGTCCATGCCGGGCTGCCCTTGGGTCACGCCATCGCACATGGCCGGCACGCCGCCCGCCACCTGGGCTGTGGCGCCGATGGAGCGCGCCGCCTCTTTGATGATGTCGGGATAGAACTGATAGGGCTGATGGGCGCTCAGCATGTCGTTGTAGGAGGTGACGATGCCGAGATTGGGCGTCCTGGAGCCGGCGAGCCGCGCCTTGTCGGAGGGCGAGCAGGCGGCAAAGCCGTGGGCGAGGTTGCCACAGGCCAGCGCCGCGCGGTGGACGCCCTGAATGCGCGCGGCCTCGATGCGCTCGAGATAATCGCGGCGCGACCCTGCGCTCCGGGCCGCAATGCGGTCGGTCACATCCTGCACGGCTTTGACGACGGACATCGGAATGCTCCTTGGGGGACGCGCGCGGGCGGTGATGCTCACGGGCTCCAGAAAATGGTCAGCGGTGTCTGGCTTTGGCGCAGGATAGACCTGATCGGCATGTCCTCAACGGGACCTTCGGCCGCAGCTCGCTCCAGCGTCGCCGCCTTCTCCTCCCCCTCGATATGTAGATAGAGCCCCCGCGCCATGAGCAGGCGCTTGAGCACCAGCGTGACACGGGGCTCCCCGGCCCCCGGCGCGCGGATGGCAACTGCCGGCCCGTCGCCGGTCAGCGCTTCGTGAAGGGTGTCGCCGCCCGGAAAGAACGAGGCGGTGTGCCCATCATTGCCCATGCCGAGGATCACCGCATCGAATGGCATCGGCACGGTGGAGACCTGCATGTTGGTGCGGGCGATGCCGGCTGCATCGGGAACCTCGCCGCCCGAATAGAGCGGCACGAAATGGGCCACCGCGGCGGGGCCCTGCAGCAGCCTTTCGTTGACGAGGCCGGCATTGGAGCGGTCCGAGGTCTCGGGCACCCAGCGCTCATCGACCAGCGTCACGGTAACCTTCGACCAGTCGATATCCTTGCGGCGGCCGAGCACGGAGAAGAAGCGGCCCGGTGTGGAACCGCCCGACACGGCCAGCGAGGCCTGGCCGCGTTCGACAATGCCGTCGTTGAGATGTTCGGCCACCGTCTCGGCCAGCGCGAGCGCCAGGTCCTCCTTGGTACCGAAGCTGCGGCGGGTCGCGTTCAAAGTCCTTCCTCGTGCCAGGTGCGGCCGTCGCGCTCGATGAGCGCAATGGCGGCGGTTGGGCCCCAGGTGCCGGCCATGTAGGATTGCGGGGCATCGGTCGCCGCATCCCAGCCCTCGCGGATCGGGTCGACCCACATCCACGCTGCCTCGAGCTCGTCGCGGCGCATGAACAGGGTCTGCGAGCCGCGGATGACGTCGAGCAGCAGGCGCTCATAGGCTTCCGGCGTGCGCTCGGAGAAGGTCTGGGCGAAGCTCAGGTTCAGCGGCACCTCGCGCAGGCGCATGCCGCCGGGGCCCGGGTCCTTGATCATCAGGAACAGCTTCACACCCTCGTCGGGCTGGATGCGGATGACGAGGCGATTGGCCTTGGGCGCACCCTCGGCATGGTCGAACATCGAGTGCGGGATGTTGCGGAACTGTATGACGATCTCCGATGCGCGGCTGGGCAGCCGCTTGCCGGTGCGGATGTAGAAGGGCACGCCTGCCCAGCGCCAGTTCTCGATCTCGGCCTTGATGGCGACGAAGGTTTCGGTGCGAGAGGCCTGCTTGCCGCTGGCCTGCTTTTCGGCCGGCAGCTCCTCCTGGTAACCGGCGACGGCGGCGCCATCGACCGACCCGGCGCGATACTGGCCGCGCACGGTGCAGCGGGCGACATCGGCGCCCGCGATCGGCTTGAGCGACCGCAGGACCTTGAGCTTCTCATCACGCAGGGCGTTGGCGTCGTCGGAGGCCGGGGGCTCCATGGCGACGAGGCAGAGCAGCTGGATGATATGGTTCTGCACCATGTCGCGCAGCGCGCCGCTTTCATCGTAATAGCCGCGGGTGCCGGCGCCGACCGACTCCGCCACGGTGATCTGCACGTGGTCGATATGGGCCGAGTTCCAGATGGGCTCGAAGAGGATGTTGGCAAAGCGCAGCGCAAGGAGGTTCTGCACCGTCTCCTTTCCGAGATAGTGATCGATGCGGTAGACCTGATCTTCCTTGAAGATGCGGCTGACCTCGTCGTTGATGGCAATGGACGAAGCGAGGTCGTGGCCGAGCGGCTTTTCGATCACCACGCGCGCATCGCGGCGGTAGTAGCCCTTCTTGAGAATATATTCGCAGGTCGGCCCGAACAGGTCGGGGGCAATGGCGAGGTAGAAGGCGCGGACGATGGCGGGGTCGTCGCGCAGGCTGCCGCTGAGGTCGCCCCAATTGGCCTCGTCGGTCACGTCGTTGGCGACATAGGTGCACACCGACACGAAGCGGTCGATGGTCTTCTTGTCCTGGTAGGGCTTCTCGACGAAGGTCTCGATCGACTCGCGCACCGCCTTGCGGAAATCGGCGTCGGACAGCTTCGAACGCGACACGCCGATGATGCGGCTCTGCTCGTCGAACTGGCCGTCCTTGAAGCGGTGGTAGAGCGCCGGAATGAGCTTGCGCTTGGTGAGGTCGCCTGTCGCGCCGAACACCACGTAGTCGAACGGCTGGACCGGGATGATGCGGCTGGACACGCTCTTCAGGCTCCTGTTGTGCTCATTCATGCGCGGCGTTCTTTCAGTCCGGGAAGTTCTGCCTGGCGAGGATGACCGCGCCATGGAGCGGTTCGGCGACCGGCCGGACGATGAAATCGCCGTAGCGCTCGATCATCAGCGGATAGAGCCGGGTGCCGAAGCCGCCGACTGCCGCCATGCGGGTGACGCCGCGGGCCTTGAACCAGGCGACGTATTTGTCGATTTCGCCCAGCTCCAGGTCCATGAGCTCGCGCGCCACCGGGTCGCCCTTCTCGTAATAGTCGAAGAAGAGCGGGATCAGCGCGCCATATTCGGCCGGAGCGCGGCCAAGCAGGGTGGAGGGCGCGCCAGCAGCCGAGGGGGCCGGCCCGCGCGGATCCTGCGGGAACGACCAGTCCATGATGGCATCGGTGCTACCACCGAGCTTTTCGCGAACCGCGTCGGTGAGGGGTGAGCCCGGCAGCAGGCCGTCATTGGCCTCTACGGTGCGGCGCACCAGCTCGCGGCCGAGAATGGCGCCGCTCATCTGGTCGCCGATATGGAAGCCCCAGCCACCGGCCTGGTGGCGCTGGCCGTTGACCTGTGCCAGCGCGGCCGAGCCGGTGCCGATGATGAGCACCGCACCATCCTCGCCGCCATGGGCGCCGGCGCGGGCAATGTCGATATCATCGTAGACCTTCACCGCCCTGAACGGCCAGGGCCGGTTCTCGAACGCTTCGCGCGCCGAAGGCAGGCGGCCGCCGGCCATGCCGAAGCAGGCGGCAGTGTTCGCAGCCTCGGCGATGTCGATGCCGGCCCTGGCGAAGACTTCCTTCGTGCCCTCGGTGATGGACCGGTAGGCGGGCTCGCCGCCCTCGATCTGCAGGTTGGAACGACCCCCGCTCGCATCAGCCAGGGTCTCAAGCTTCTCGTTCGCGAGGCGGATACGGCAGTTGGTGCCACCGCCATCGACGCCGAGATAATACTTAGCCACGCTTGCCGCTCTCGATCTTAAAGTCTTGTCGCCCCGCGGGTGCCGCCCGCGAGTCCGGGCGGGACCATAATGCCAAAGGGGCCTAGACGAAAGTAGCTAAAGCAATCGATTTCAGCGGGCCTGCCACGCTTGCAGCGCAAGGGCGGGAGGAAGAAACTCCAGCCCCGTGGATCGATGCCGCGGCGGGCGCATTGGTTGGGTGAGCAGAGGAGGCCGGATATGGGTCACGTGCTGGTGCTGGGCGGGGCGCGCTCGGGCAAGACCGGGTTTGCGGAGCGGCTCGCCATGCGGGCCGGACAGCGTCCCGCCTATCTCGCCACCGCCGAGGCGCTCGACGACGAAATGCGCGAGCGGGTGCGTACCCACAAGCAGCAGCGCGGCGCGGCCTTCGCGACCATCGAGGAACCGCTCGACCTCAGTGGCGCGCTCACCAAGGCTGCGCGCAGCCACGACGCCATCCTCGTCGACTGCCTGACGCTGTGGATCACCAACATGATCGTGGCCAACCAGAACGTCGCCAAAGCGGTGGACGAGCTGATCGCGACCCTGGGGCGGATCGACAAGGCGCGGGTAATCCTGGTGTCGAACGAAGTGGGGCTCGGCATCGTGCCCGACAACGCCATGGCCCGGATGTTCCGCGACCTCGCCGGCAGCGCCCACCAGCGGCTGGCCGAGATTTGCGACGACGCCTATTTCGTGGTTGCCGGGCTGCCCATGGTGCTCAAGGGCTCTGCGCCGGAGCCTGGCCTGGTGACCTCGCGGGTGCACGAGGCCTGACGGGGGCGCCTTACACCGGGGCCGGCCCGGTTGACCCTCGGACCACCAGTTCGACCGGCAGCCTGACCTGTTGTGGTGGAGCGGATTCGAAGAGCAGGCGGGCGGCGATGCGGCCTTTCTCTGCCGTGTCCTGCCGCATGGTGGTGAGCGGGGGCGTGGCGAGGACGGCGTTGGCGACATCGTCGAAGCCGATCACCGACAGCTGGCCGGGGACATTGATGCCGCGGCGCCTTGCCTCGTCGAGAAGCGAGATGGCGTGCCTGTCAGCCATTGCCAGCACGGCGGTGGCTTCCGGCGCCTTGTCGAGCAGCAGGCGCGCGCCGGCCTCGTTCCACGGGGTGGGAGGGTAGGCCTCGACCATGGGCACGCTCTCGATGTCGATGCCCGCCGTCGCCAGGGCCTCGGCATAGCCGCCGAGCTTTTCGTGATCCAGCGCAAAGCCGTGGCGAAGCTGCCGCGGTCCGCCCGGCGGGTGCCAGACCGGATCGACCGGGGCCCGGCACATGGCAAAGATGGCGAAGCGGCGGTGACCGAGCGACAGGAGGTGTTCGGCCGCCGCCCGGGCGCCGCCGGCCCCGTCGATCACCACCGAGTTCGCGTCGGGGCCGGCATAGGTGTCCATCACCACATAGGGCACCTTGCGGGCCCGCGCCTGAACCATGGGAATCTCGTCGGGGTGCCCGAGCACGAAACCGTCGACGAGGGCGTTGTTGATGGCCCAGGCCTTGCGGGCCTGCGAGCCGGAAATGACCATCAGGCTCGCCTGCTGCGCGTCGCAGACCTCGGCGATGCCGTAAAGCACGGCGCTGAGATAGGGGCTGGCGATGGCAAAGGCCACCGGCATGTCGCCGGCCGGGACGACGCCGATGGCATTGGCGCGACCGCCCATCAGCAGCCTGCCGGCTGGGTCGGGACCGGTGAAACCCAGTTCCCCCGCGACCTTCAGCACATGCTCGCGCATTTCGGCGCGCACCAGATGGGGTCGGTTGAACACGTTGGAGGCGGTGCCAAGCGAAACTCCCGCCGCCCGGGCTACATCGCTCAGCCTGATAGTCTTGCCCACTCGAACTCCCTCTGAAGCGCTTCAGGTTTTCGACTGCAAGGAGTGTTCTTTGTTGGCGCGGCGCCAGGTGGATGCCGCC
>ENA-UOVV01000724-UOVV01000724.1-compost-metagenome-genome-assembly--contig:-NODE-724-length-33827-cov-16.896956_pt1 | contig 33827 bp, 34 predicted proteins | sample MGYA00238155_ERZ761577 | MGnify/ENA primary metagenome ERZ761577 (study PRJEB28898, sample SAMN06268775) | compost metagenome | isolation source: Emeryville, CA | place: USA:Emeryville, CA | collected... | reverse complement strand
GACTGGTTGGGAAACTGGAGCGGGCGAAGGGATTCGAACCCTCGACCCCAACCTTGGCAAGGTTGTGCTCTACCCCTGAGCTACACCCGCTCGCGCGGCAGCGAATGCCGCAAGCGGCGCCTATATGGCCGAACTCCCCCGCGATTGCAACAAGGAATTGCGGGCTGCCGTGGTGGGACCGTGTGGTTAGCTGGAGGAGGCAGGGGCTCCTCGGATGGTGGGGTTGCGGCCTTCCGGGCGGTGCCGGCTCGATGGGGTAGCGCGCGAAGCTCCGAGCCCGACGCAAAGGGGGACGCGGCCGGAGCCGATTTCGCCGGTTCAGGCGCCGATGGCGACGTCCAGGGCCAGCCGCGCAAGGTCCTCCAGAGAGGATTGCCGCTCCGCCGCGCTCAGTTCCTCCCGCGCGACCAATGAATCGCTGACGGCGCAGAGCGAGAGCGCCTTCGCGCGATGGCGGGCCGCGAGCGTGTAGAGCGCGCTGGTTTCCATCTCGACGGCGAGCACGCCATGCGCGCGGAGCGGCTCGAAGGCGGCGGGGCCGGCGGGGTTGTAGAACTGGTCGACCGAGACGATGCCGCCCGCATGCCAGCTCAGGCCGGCCCGCTCGGCCCCTTCCACTGCCGCCCGCAGCAGGCCGAAATCGGCGCAGGGCGCGAAGTGCCAGGGTGCGGTGGCCGGCAGGTTGATGGCGCTGTCTGTGCTGGCCGTCATGGCGATCACGATGTCGCGCAGCTTGACATCCGCGACGATGCCGCCGCAGGTGCCGACACGGATCAGCGTGCTTGCGCCGTAGACGGTCAGCAGCTCGTGCACGTAGATCGCCAGCGACGGCTGGCCCATGCCGGTGGCCTGGACGCTGACCGGGACGCCCCTGTACCGCCCGGTGAAGCCGAGGCAGTTGCGCACCCGGTTCACGCAGCGCGGGGCGTCGAGGAAGGTTTCGGCGATCCATCGGGCGCGCAACGGGTCGCCCGGCAAAAGCACGGCCTGTGCATAGGCGTCGGCAGCGGCTTCGTTGTGCGGCGTCACCGATCCCTCCCCGATACGGCCGGGCCGGCTCTCCGACCGCCCCCGATAGCCGAAGCGCGTCGCGATCCGTCGGATCGGCCGACGCTTCGGGCCTTTGGCCTGCGGCATGCCGTTCCGGCAAGACCGCGACGCATCTGTCGCGCGCCATGCTCTAGCCAAATCCGCGGATGCCGGCAATCGGCTTCGGGCCGCGGGGCTTGGCATCGGGGCGCTTTTGTCTCTAAACAGCCGGGGGCCGCGGTGAAGGAGGACGACATGCCGGCAGGGCGCGCGGAGCTGTTTGCATTCCTCGACCGGCTGGGGATCGAGACGCGCACCTTCGAGCATCCGCCGCTGTTCACCGTCGAGCAGTCGCAGGCCCTGCGCGGCGAGATCGCCGGCGCGCACACGAAGAATCTCTTCCTGAAGGACAGGAAGGACGGCTATTTCCTGCTGACGCTCGGCGAGGAGGCGCAGGTCGATCTCAAGCAGATCCACCGGCAGATCGGCGCGGCCGGCCGCGTCTCCTTCGGCCGCCCGGAAATGCTGATGGAGCTGCTCGGCGTGGCGCCGGGCGCCGTCACTCTCTTCGGGCTCCTCAACGACGTGGAGCGCCGCGTGCGGCTGTTTGTCGACCCCGGTCTGCTGGAGCACGAGGTGATCAACGCCCACCCGCTGACCAACGCGGCGACGACCTCGATCGCGCGCGCCGACCTGCTGCGGTTCCTCGCGGCGACCGGGCACGCCCCGACGACCTTGAAACTGCCGGCCTGATGGCCACATTCTGGACAACACCGAAGCCGGCCGCGGCCGGCGCTAACAGCCCTGCGGGGCCGAAAGGCAGGAATTCATGAACGCGGACAATGGCGGCGGATACGGCTTCGCAGCCGGGATGAGCGCAAAAGCGGAGAACGGCGCGGCGCCGGCCGGGGCGCTCGTCAAGGACACGAGCACCGCCGGCTTCCAGGCCGACGTCATCCAGGAATCGCGGAACCAGCCGGTCCTGGTCGATTTCTGGGCGCCCTGGTGCGGCCCGTGCCGGCAGCTCGGCCCGGTGATCGAGAAGGCGGTGCAGGAGGCGCAGGGCCGCGTCAAGCTGGTCAAGATGAACATCGACGACCATCCGGCCATCCCCGGCCAGCTCGGCATCCAGTCGATTCCGGCCGTGATCGCCTTCAAGGACGGGCAGCCGGTCGACGGCTTCATGGGCGCCGTCCCCGAATCGCAGGTCAAGGCCTTCATCGACCGGGTCGCCGGGGCCGATGAAGGCGCCCAGATCGAGGAGGCGCTGGCGGCCGCGGACGAGGCGCGCCAGGCCGGCGACGCACGCATGGCGTCGGACATCTATTCGGCCGTGCTCGACCGCGAGCCCGGCAATGTGGCGGCCCTTGCGGGCCTCGCCGATATGAGGCTCGAGGCCGGCGACGCCGATGCCGCGCAGCAGCTGCTCGCCCGCGCTCCGGCCGACAAGGAGGCCGATCCGGCGCTCGCGGCGGTGCGGGCGAAACTCAAGCTCGCCGAGCAGGTCGCCGCCCTCGGCGACGCCGACGAGCTGGCCCGGCGGCTCGCGGCCGATCCGAAGGACCATCAGGCGCGCTTCGATCTCGCCATGATCGAGAACGCGCGCGGCGACCGGGCGGCGGCGGCCGACCACCTTCTGGCCATCGTCAAGGCCGACCGCCAGTGGAAGGAGGATGCGGCGCGCAACCAGCTCCTCACCTTCTTCGAAGCTTGGGGGATGACGGACGAGGCGACGCTGGCCGCGCGCCGCAAGCTGTCGTCGCTGCTGTTTTCCTGAATCCAAAGGCGGGCGGGCGTTCGCGGAGACGATGTTGAGAGCGGGAAACGCGCAATATCTGTCGGCAAAGGATTTCCCCGAGGCGGTGCCTGTGTTCCCGCTGGCGGGCGCCCTGCTCCTGCCGGGAGGCCGCCTGCCTCTCAACATCTTCGAGCCGCGCTATCTGCAGATGGTGGATGCGGGCATTGCCGGGCCGCGGCTGGTCGGCGTGGTGCAGCCGCGTCTCGACGGGGCGCTGCGTGGCGACGGCGAGCCGGAGCTGTGCATGGTCGGCTGCCTGGGCCGCATCACGTCGATGGCGGAGACGGGCGATGGCCGCTACCTGATCTCGCTGCAGGGCGTATGCCGCTTCCGCATCGGGTCCGAGCTTGCGGCGCGCACGCCCTATCGCCAGTGCCATATCCTTCCGTTCCTCAGCGATCTCGATGCCGAAGCCGGCGCGGCCGAGGTCGACCGGGCGGCGCTGCTGAAGGCGTTCCGGGCCTATCTGGCGGCCAACGAGATGGACGCGGACTGGGAGAGCGTCAGCCGGGCCGACAATGCGACGCTCGTCAACGCGCTGTCGATGATGGCGCCTTACGGGCCGGCCGAAAAGCAGGCGCTGCTGGAGGCGGCGGACCTGAAGACGCGCGCCGAGACGCTGGTGGCGATCACCGAAATGGCGCTGGCGCGCGGCGACGACGAAGCCGGGACGCGTCTGCAATGAGCCCGCCGCAGGACGAACGCGACCTGCGCTTCCAGCCCGATCCCAGGCTGCTCGAACTGCTCGCCTGTCCGCTCACGAAGGGCGCGCTGCGCTGGGACGCGGAGCGGCAGGAACTGATCTCGCCCGCCGCACGGCTGGCCTATCCGGTGCGGGACGGCATTCCCATCATGCTCGCCTCCGAGGCGCGCCAGATCCAGGACTGACCGGCCGCGGCATTCGCGAGGGCCGCCGGCCTCCGCCGTTGACAGCCGCCGCCGCGCGGGGAAAGGTCTGCACGCGGAGGTGGGGCATGACGACGACTGGAACGATCGGCGGGGAAGTCATCTATTTCGATGCGGAGCGGGGCATCGGCTTCGCAACCGGCATGAACGGCAACCGCTACGTGTTCGATCGCCACGATCTCGAGGCGGTGGAAAGCGTTGCCAAGGGCGCGCGGATCGCGTTCCGCCCTGAAGGCGACCGTGCCCGCGACATCGCCCTTGCGCAACCGGCCGCGCGCGCGCCGGCAGCGCCGCCCGCCGCTGCCGGCGTGCCCGCGACGGCTGTCGGCGTGCCTGCGGGATCGCATGCGGTGCCGACCGTGCCGGGGGGCGCCGCGCCGGGCCTGTTCGGCTATTTCCGCCGGGCGATCGGCGCCAGCTATGCCAATTTCCGCGGCCGCGCGCGGCGCAAGGAATATTGGGGCTTCGTGCTGTTTGCGGCGCTGGCGATGGTGCTGGCGGCGGGCATCGGGTTCATGCTCGGCCAGATGCTCGGTATCGACGAGGAGCGCGACCCCGTCGTCACCTCCATCGCCATCGGCTTCACCGGCCTGCTGCTGCTCATCCCGTCGCTCGCCGTCACCGTGCGCCGGCAGCACGATATCGGCCTTTCGGGCTGGTTTCTGCTCCTGTGGCTGATTCCGACCGTCGGCGCGCTGATCGTTCTGGTCTTCACGCTGATCCCCTCGCAGAAGCACGAGAACAGATGGGGCCCGGTCCCCGACGGGATCAGGCCGTAGCGCGGCGCGCGCGCAGGTCTGGATTGCCTCGTCTTCGCCGGGGGCATTCATCCGCGGGCAGGGAGAAGGCTGCGGGCCTGCAAGGTCGACGCCTCCGCCCCGCCCTGAGGAAAGAGGGTGGGGGCGAGGCGGCTTCTGCCCTCGAAGACCTACGCCGAGAGCGCCAGGAACCTTTCCGCGATCGCATCGCCCATCGCCGTGGTGCCTATGGTCCGCGCGCCGGGGGCGGCGATGTCGGCGGTCCTCAGCCCGTCGGCAAGCACGGCGGCGATTGCGGCTTCCAGCCTGCCGGCCTCCTCGACCATGCCGAAGGAGTAGCGCAGGCACATCGCGAACGAGGCGATCATGGCGATCGGGTTGGCGATGCCCTTGCCGGCGATGTCGGGTGCGGAGCCGTGGACCGGCTCGTAGAGCGCCTTGCGCTTGCCCGAACGCGGGTCCGGCGCGCCGAGCGAGGCCGAGGGCAGCATGCCCAGCGAGCCGGTCAGCATCGCCGCCACGTCAGACAGCATGTCGCCGAACAGGTTGTCGGTGACGATCACATCGAACTGCTTGGGCTGCCGCACGAGCTGCATGCCGCCGGCGTCGGCCAGCATATGGGTGAGCTCGACGTCGGAATATTTCGTCTTGTGGGTGGCGGTGGCGACCTCCTTCCACAACACGCCCGACTTCATCACATTGTGCTTTTCCATCGAGCACACCTTGTTGCGGCGGGTGCGCGCCAGCTCGAAGGCGACGCCGCAGATGCGCTCGATCTCGTAAGTGTCGTAGACCTGCGTGTCGACGGCCCGCTTCTGGCCGTTGCCGAGGTCGGTGATCTCCTTCGGCTCGCCGAAATAGACGCCGCCGGTCAGCTCGCGCACGATCAGGATGTCGAGCCCCTCGATGACGTCCTGCCGGAGCGAGGAGGCGGAGGCAAGCGCCGGATAACAGATCGCCGGGCGCAGATTGGCAAACAGCTCCAGCTCCTTGCGCAGCCTGAGCAGCCCGGCCTCGGGGCGTACCTCGTAGGGAACGTCGGCCCATTTCGGCCCGCCGACCGCGCCGAACAGCACGGCGTCGGCGGCAAGTGCCCTTGCCATGTCGGCATCGGAGATGGCCCGGCCGTGGGCGTCGTAGGCCGAGCCGCCGGCAAGCCCCTCCTCGATCTCGAAGCCGGCATCCATCCGGTCGTTCATCAGCGCGATCAGCTTGCGCACCTCGGCCATCGCCTCGGGGCCGATGCCGTCGCCGGGAAGAAGGAGAAGCTTGCGCGCTGCCATGATGTGTCCCTGTGCCAGTGAAAAGGATTGACCGGGCGGCACTTACCGCCTTTGGCGCCGAAGGTGCAAGACGGCGCGCGGACATGCGGTGCGGTTTCGGGCGAAGCCGCGGCCGGTCCGCTCAATCCGTCCGCCCAGCCTCCGGGGCCTGTCAGCCCTTGCGCCGGAGCGCCGTCACCTCGATCTCGACCTTCATCTCCGGCCGGATCAGGCCCGCCACGATCATCGTCGCCGCGGGGCGGATGTCGCCGAGCACCTCGCCCGCCACGTCGAGGACGGCATCACGGTCGGCGATGTCGGCGACAATATAGCTGACGCGGACGATGTCTTGCAGCGCGAAGCCCGCCTCGGCGAGGACGGAGCCGATGGTGGCGAAGACGTTGCGCGCCTGCGCCTGCGCGCCCTGCGGCATCTCCATAGTCGCATAATCGTAGCCGGTCGTGCCGGAGACGAAGCACCAGTCGCCGTCGACCACGGCGCGCGAATAGCCGGCCTGCCTCTCGAAGGGCGAGCCGGTGGACACGAGCTTGCGCATGGGGTTCCCCGCTTCAGCAGCCGGTCGCCGGGCCGCCCCGGCGCGCGTGGCGCGCGGCCGGCAGCCCGAAACGCCCTGCCTGGCGAGCCGTCGTCAGGCCCAGGGCCGAATCTCGGCGTAGCTCCGCTCGAATCCCTCGATCGAGGGCGCCTTCTCCATCGTCAGGCCGATATCGTCGAGCCCGTTGAGCAGGCAATGGCGCTTGAAATCGTCGAGATCGAAGGTGATGACGCCGCCGTCGGGCCCGCGAATCTCCTTCGCCTCGAGATCGACGGTGAGCCTGGCGTTGGCGCCGCGCGAGGCGTCGTCCAGCAGCTTTTCCAGATCCTCGGGGCTGACGGTGATCGGCAGGATGCCGTTCTTGAAGCAGTTGTTGTAGAAGATGTCGGCGAAGCTTGTGGAGATCACGCAGCGGATGCCGAAATCGAGCAACGCCCAGGGCGCATGCTCGCGCGAGGAGCCGCAGCCGAAATTGTCGCCGGCCACGAGAATCTGCGCGTTGCGGTAGGCCGGCTTGTTGAGCACGAAATCGGGATTCTCCGAGCCGTCCTCCCTGAAGCGCATCTCGGCGAAGAGCCCGCTGCCGAGGCCGGTGCGCTTGATCGTCTTCAGGTAATCCTTGGGGATGATCATGTCGGTGTCGACATTGACGATCGGCAGGGGGGCCGCGACGCCGGTGAGCGTTGTGAACTTTTCCATGGTCAGACACGTTTCTTTGCGAGTGGCTTTCCCATCGCTTTACACATTCGATGCGCCGAATCAAAGAGGCAGACCTTTCGACCCCGGGTGCGCCGGTGCGGATCGGCACCGCCGGCTGGAGCATCGCTTCGCGCCATGCGGAACATTTCCCCGGCGCGGGCAGCCATCTGGAACGCTATGCGCGGCGCCTTCGTGCCGTCGAGATCAACTCCTCCTTCTACCGTCCGCACCTGCGGCGGACCTATGAGCGCTGGGCCGGCGCGACGCCGGCCGGTTTCCGCTTCTCGGTGAAGCTGCCGCGGGCGATCACGCACGCGAAACGGCTGGCCGGCTGCGAGGCGCTGCTCGACCGGTTTCTCGCCGAAGCGGGCGGGCTCGGCGGCAAGCTCGGCGTCGTGCTGGTGCAGCTTCCGCCGGGCCTGCGCTGGAGCGAGACGGCCGCGGCCTTCCTCCGGGATCTGCGCAAGCGCGCGGAAAACCTGCCGGTCGCGGTGGAGCCGCGCGATGCAAGCTGGGCGGATGCCGAGGTCGAGGCGTGGCTTGCGCGCCAGCGCCTGGCGCGCGTGGCCGCGGACCCGTCCCGTATTCCCGGCGACGACCGCCTGGCCGGCTGGCCCGGGCTCGCCTATTTCCGCCTGCACGGCTCGCCCGAGATCTACAGGTCCGACTACGCGCCGGACCGGCTCGCCGCGATCTCGGCGCGGCTGGAGGCGGCGCGGGCGGGCGGGGCGGCGGTGTGGTGCATCTTCGACAACACCGCGCTCGGCCATGCGCTGCCCAATGCGCTGGCGGTCGAGCAGGCGACCGCGCGGTAGCGGCCGTGACGGTCAGCCCCGGCGCGCCCGGCCCGGGCGCGGGCAGGGCACCCGCATATGGATGTCTCCCATGCACGCAGCGGACGTCTCCGGCGCTTGCATGGCGGCGGCGGCCGTTGCATGAGGGGAGCCATGCCGATACGTCCCGCCCGTCCCCGCCGCTCGGTTCTCTATGTGCCCGCCAGCAACGAAAGGGCGCTCGCCAAGGTCGCGGCGCTTTCCTGCGATGCGGTCATCGTCGATCTCGAGGACGCGGTGGCCCCGCAGGCGAAGGCGGCCGCGCGCGAGGCGATGCGCGCCTTCGTTGCCGGCCGCCCCTCCGGCGGGCCGGAAATCGCGGTGCGCATCAACCCGCTGGCGAGCCCGTGGGGGACCGACGACCTGCTTGCGGCGCGGGCCGCCAGGCCCGACGCCATCCTGCTGCCCAAGGTCGAGGGACCGCGCGACATCCTCGATGCCGACGACGCGCTGGACGAGACGGACGCGCCGCCGCAGCTTGCGCTGTGGGCGATGATCGAGACGCCCCGCGCCGTCCTCAATCTCGGCGCGCTGGCCGAACTGGCCCGCGACGCCGCCGCCCGGCTTTGCTGTTTCGTCGCCGGCACCAACGATCTCGTCAAGGAGACCGGGGTGCGTGCGACGCCGGACCGGCGCTATCTTTCGCCCTGGCTCATGCAGATCGTGCTTTGCGCACGGGCCGCCGGCATCGACGCGCTCGATGGCGTCGGCAACGATTTTCGCGATCTCGATGCGTTCGCGCGCGAATGCGCCGAGGGCCGCAATATGGGCTTCGACGGCAAGACGCTGATCCATCCGGCGCAGATCGAACCGGCCAACCGGGCCTTTTCTCCCGATGCGGAGGAGGTCGCCGAGGCGCGCGCGGTCGTGGCCGCCTTCGCGGCGCCGGAAAATGCCGGCAAGGGCGTGATCCGGATCGACGGGCGCATGGTGGAGCGCCTGCATCTGGCACAGGCCGAGCGCCTGCTCGCCAGGGCAGGAGAGCCGGGGCCGCGCGTGGATCTGCAGCAGGGCTGACGCCATGGCCCAGAAAAAGGCGCATGAGGTCGATGGCTGGCTGGCAAGGCCGGATCCCGGCGCGCGCGTCGTGCTGGTGTACGGCCCAGACCGCGGCCTCGTCTCGGAGCGGGCCAGGCGTTTCGCGGCGGCGACCGGCCTGCCGCTCGACGATCCGTTCTCGGTCGTCAAGCTGTCGGCGGCCAGCCTCGACGCCGAGCCCGGGCGGCTGGTGGACGAGGCGCGCACCGTGCCGATGTTCGCCGCGCGCCGGCTGATCTGGGTGCTGGACGCCGGTAGCGACAAGGGGCTGGCGGACGGGGTCCGGCACCTGCTCGCGGAGCCGCCCGCCGACGCGATCGTGCTGATCGAGGCGGGCGACCTGAAGAAGGGCGCCGGGTTGCGCGCGGCCGTCGAGGGCGGCGCGGCCGGAATGGCGCTGCCGTGCTACGCCGACGATGCGCGCGGCATCGACCGGCTGATCGACGAGGAGCTCGGCAAGGCCGGCATGACGATCACGCTCGAAGCGCGCCAGCAGCTCAAGGGGGTGCTCGGCGGCGACCGGCTCGCAAGCCGGTCCGAGCTCGAGAAGCTCGTGCTCTACGCCGCGGGGCAGGCGCGCATCGGGATCGACGACGTCAGGGCCGCGACGGGGGATGTCTCCGCCGCGTCGGTGGACGACGCGGTCGACGCGGTGATTGCCGGCCGCGCGGCTGCCTTCGATGCCGCCTTCGCGCAGCTTGTCGCTTCGGGCAGCCCGCCCTTCCTGCCGCTGGCGTCGGCGCTCAGGCAGTTCCAGACGCTGCTGTCGCTGCGGCAGGCGATGGAGCGCGAGCGCAAGCCGGCCGCGGCCGTCGTCGCCTCGGCGCGGCCGCCGGTGTTCTTCGCCCGACGCCAGCTCGTCGAGGCCGCGCTCGGCGCGTGGAGCGCAGACGCGATCCTGCGCGTGCTCGAGAGGCTGGCAGCCGCCGTCCTGGAGACGCGGCGGCGGCCCGATCTGGCGCGCGCGCTCGCCCGCCAGGCGCTGCTTGCGACCGCGGTCGAGGGCGCCCGCGCGCGCCGTTAGCGCGTTCCGGTTTTCACGGGATCACCGGAACCGCGCCCGCCGCGCCGGGTTTCGCACTTGCGGCAATTTGCGCCGAAGGTCGGGTGGATCGCCGGCGGACGCCGGCCTATCTTGCCGGCCAGCCACCATCCAACGCAGAAAGGAGAACGTCATGCAACGTCACGCCACGGCCGTCTGGAAGGGGGATCTCAAAGGAGGCACCGGGACGCTCGACACACAGAGCGGGGTGCTCAAGGAGAATGCCTATTCCTTCAAGGGACGCTTCGAGGACGAGAACACCCAGGCCACCAACCCGGAGGAATTGATCGCGGCGGCGCATGCCGGCTGCTTCGCCATGCAACTTTCGCATTTCCTCGCCGAGAACGGCACGACGGCCGAGCGGCTGGAGGCGAAGGCCGTCGTCACCGTCATTCCGGGGACGGGCATCACCGAGAGCGCGCTGACGCTGTCGGCCAAGGTGCCCGGCATCGACGACGCCAAGTTCCAGGAGCTGGCCGCGAAGGCCAAGGCGGAGTGCCCGGTCTCGAAGGCGCTCGGCGCCATCAAGGTGACGCTCGACGCGAAGCTCGCCTGAGCGCGGAGCGATCGTTACCGGCCGGGAGCCTGCTTTCGTCCGAACTGCCCCCGGCCTTGTCCTCCCCGCCCTTCATGGGAAAAGAGCAAGGGGAGGGGCGGGTTCCCCTACGGATGTCCGGGCTGCCTGCCCGGCCGCGCGCATCAGCTCCCCTTGACGGTGCTCTTGCGCGCATTGGGGCCCCAGAGCTCGTCGACCCGCCGGTCGCGGCCGCAGCCGTGACGGTAGATCTCGTAGCGGAGCGGGTTCTTCTTGTAATAGTCCTGATGGTAGTCCTCCGCGGGCCAGAAGTCCGGCGCCGCGAGGATTTCCGTGACGATCGGCTGCTTCAGTTCCTTCTCGGCCGCGGCCTTGCCTTTCGAGGCGGCTGCGAGATCCTCCTCGCCCATGGCGTATATGGCGGTCGTGTAGCTGTGGCCGCGGTCGCAGAACTGGCCGCCGGCATCCGTCGGATCGACCGTGTGGAAGAAATAGGACACCAGCTCGTCATAGCTGACCCGCGCGTTGTCGAACTCGACCCGGACGGCCTCGCGATGGCCGGCCGCGGTGTGGTCGTAATAGGTCGGGTCCCGCGTGGTACCGCCGATATAGCCGGAAATGGTGGAAAGCACGCCCGGCACGTGGTCGAAATCGGATTCGACGCACCAGAAGCAGCCGCCGGCGAAGATGGCGACCTGCTTGTCGGCATGGGCCGGCAGGACGAGCGAGGCCAGGATGGCGAGGGATGCGAGGATGGCGCGCTTCATCGGGTTCCTCCGTGCCGCGCCGCCAAGCTAGCACCGCAGCGCCAAACTGCAATTCAAAGCCGGTTCACGGATGCGTGCCGGGAGGCCGGCGCCTCGATCCATTTCCGCCAGAACGCGTCGACCTCGCGCCGGGCGTCCGGACGGGCGCGGGGTGCGTCGTCCTCGGCCCAGCGCCTGGCGGCTGTCAGCTCGTCGCGGATGAAGGCGGCGATGTGGCCGGGCACCTCTCCTTCGCCGAGCTCCCGGCTCTGCGCCTTCCTTGCGCGCAGCCCGTCGATCTCGCCCAGCAGCGCTTCCTCCAGCCAGGCTTTTTCGCACAAGGTTGGAAAGTGCATCGGTGCGACCGCCTCGCGCGGGTTTCGGTCCAGCCAGCGAAGCGCCATCAGCGGCCGCAGGACGTAGAAGACCTTCTTGAGTGGAACGGGTCCGGAGCCGAGGAAGCGCTCGGCCTGCCGGCGGGCAAGATGATAATAGTGCCTGCCGATCAGCCGCCGGTCCGCGAGGCGCCGGGCAAGCGACAGGAATTCCGCGCGGAACTCCGGGTCGGCGTCGTAGGTCAGGGGCGAGGTCAGCCACTCGACGATGACGGCATTGCCGTCCAGAAGCAGCTTCAGCGCCTTGCCGAGCTCCCATCCGCCGATGTCGAGGATAGGCGTCACCGGGAGCTCGATCACGTCGCGCCGCGGAAACAGCGTGTAGGAATCCTCGCGCGGGCGGATGAAGACGAAGCGGCAGTCATGGTCGCTGTCGGGAGAGGGAAACCCCCAGGCGCGGCTGCCGCTCTCGATCGCCAGCGGGATGCGGACCGCGTGATCCTCCCGGACCGTTTCCAGCAGGTCCAGTATCCGGGCCCGGATTTCGGGAGCGACCGTCAGATACGCCGCTCCACCATCATCTTCTTGATCTCGGCGATCGCCTTGGCCGGGTTCAGCCCCTTGGGGCAGGCCTGCGTGCAGTTCATGATCGTGTGGCAGCGATAGAGCCGGAACGGATCTTCCAGATTGTCGAGCCGCTCGCCCGTCATCTCGTCGCGCGAATCGATCAACCAGCGATAGGCCTGCAGGAGCACGGCGGGGCCGAGATATTTCTCGCCGTTCCACCAGTAGCTCGGGCACGAGGTTTGGCAGCAGAAGCACAGGATGCACTCGTAGAGCCCGTCGAGCTTGGCGCGGTCCTCGTGGCTCTGCTTCCACTCCTTGGCCGGCGTCGGCGTGACCGTCTGCAGCCAGGGCTCGATCGAGGAGAGCTGGGCGTAGGGAATGGTCAGGTCGGGAATGAGGTCCTTGACCACCGGCATATGCGGCAGCGGGTAGACCTTCACCGGCCCAGCGATCTCGTCCATGCCCTTGGTGCAGGCGAGCGTGTTGGAGCCGTCGATGTTCATGGCGCAAGAGCCGCAGATGCCCTCGCGGCAGGAGCGGCGCAGGGTCAGCGTCGGGTCGACCTTGTTCTTGATCCACAAAAGCGCGTCGAGCACCATCGGCCCGCAATCGTCGAGATCGACGTAATAGGTGTCGATGCACGGGTTCTGGCCGTCGTCGGGCGACCAGCGGTAGATGCGGTACTCGCGCAGGTTGGTGGCGCCGTCCGGCTTCGGCCAGGTCTTGCCCTGCCTGATCCGCGAATTCTTCGGGAGGGTGAGTTCAACCATGATCCTGCCTCGCGATCAGTAGACGCGCTTCTTCGGCGCGATTCGGGCCGGGTCGATGCCGCCTTCGGAAACCGGCAGCGTCGTTCCGGTATGCACCGGCCGATAGTCGAGCCGGACCTCGCCGGCATCGCTCAGCCAGGACAGCGTGTGCTTGCGCCAGTTCGCATCGTCGCGCTCTGAGAAATCCTCGCGCGCATGCGCACCGCGGCTTTCCTTGCGCGCCTCGGCCGAATGCACCGTGGTGATGGCGTTGGCCATCAGGTTCTCGAGCTCCAGCGTCTCGACGAGATCGGAGTTCCAGATCATCGAGCGGTCGCTGACCCCGATGTCGGCGAGCTCCTTCCAGATCGCGGAGACGCGCTTGCAACCGGCCTCCAGCGATTCCTGCGTGCGGAAGACGGCGGCGTCCTCCTGCATGGCGCGCTGCATCTTCTCGCGCAGCACGGCGGTCGGGCTGCCGCCGTCCGCGTGGCGCAACCGGTCGAAGCGCGCCATGATGCGGTCGCAGGCCGCCAGATCGAGGTCCGGCGCCTTCTCGGAACGGTCGATGACCTGGCCGGCGCGGATGGCCGCGGCGCGGCCGAACACCACGAGGTCGATCAGCGAGTTGGAGCCGAGCCGGTTGGCGCCGTGGACGGAGGCGCAGCCGGCCTCGCCCACCGCCATCAGGCCCGGCTGCACGCGGTCGGGATCGCCCGGCACGGGGTTCAGCACCTCGCCCCAATGGTTCGTCGGGATGCCGCCCATATTGTAATGGACGGTCGGCAGCACGGGGATCGGCTCGCGGGTCACGTCGACACCGGCGAAGATGCGGGCCGATTCGGCGATGCCGGGCAGCCGCTCGTGGATGACGGCGGGGTCGAGATGGTCGAGATGCAGGAAGATGTGGTCCTTCGCCTTGCCGACGCCGCGGCCCTCGCGGATCTCGAGCGTCATGCAGCGCGAGACGACGTCGCGGCTGGCGAGATCCTTGGCCGAGGGCGCGTAACGCTCCATGAAGCGCTCGCCCTCCGAATTGACCAGATAGCCGCCTTCGCCGCGCACGCCCTCGGTGATCAGGCAGCCGGCGCCGTAGATGCCGGTCGGGTGGAACTGCACGAACTCCATGTCCTGCAGGGGCAGGCCGGCGCGCGCGACCATGCCGCCGCCGTCGCCGGTGCAGGTGTGCGCCGAGGTGCAGGAGAAGTAGGCGCGGCCGTAGCCGCCGGTCGCCAGAACCACCATCTTGGCCGAGAAGCGGTGGATGGTGCCGTCGTCGAGGTTCCAGGCGACGACGCCGGTGCAGACGCCGTCGGTCATGATCAGGTCGATGGCGAAATATTCGACGAAGAACTGCGCCTGGTTCTTCACCGACTGGCCGTAGAGCGTGTGCAGGATGGCGTGGCCGGTGCGGTCGGCTGCCGCGCAGGTGCGCTGCACCGGCGGCCCGTCGCCGAAATTCTGCATGTGGCCGCCGAACGGGCGCTGGTAGATGCGGCCGTCCTCGGTGCGGGAGAACGGCACGCCGTAATGCTCCAGCTCGTAGACGGCGGCGGGCGCCTCGCGGGCGAGATATTCCATCGCGTCGACGTCGCCGAGCCAGTCCGAGCCCTTGACGGTGTCGTAGAGGTGCCACTGCCAGTTGTCGGGGCCCATGTTCTGGAGCGAGGCGGCGATGCCGCCCTGCGCGGCGACCGTATGCGAGCGGGTGGGGAACACCTTGGTGATGCAGGCCGTCTTCAGCCCCTGCTCGGCCATGCCGAGCGTGGCGCGCAGGCCGGCGCCGCCGGCGCCGACGACGACGACGTCGTATTTGTGGTCCACGTAGCGGTAGGCGCCGGCGCCGATGCCGGGCTTGGCGATGGGCTTGGGCTCGATTGCCACGGGATCAGGCTCCGAATGCGATGAGAAGAAGGGAGAACACGGCGGCTGCGGCGAGCAGCAGGCAGAAGGCCGTGTTGAGCATCAGCACGACCACCTTGAGGAGGTCGCCGTGGATATAGTCCATGATGCTTTCCTGGATGCCCAGCCGCATATGCTCGGCGCCGATGACGACGAAGAGGATCAGCGGCACGGCGACCACGGGCCGGCCGAGCACGGCAAGGACCTCGGCGTGGTTTCTGCCGATCAGGGAAAAGGCCAGCCCGACGGCAAACAGCGACAGCGGGATCAGGGCCACGCCGCTGATGCGGGTGATCCAGAAATGGCCGGTCCCCTCATGGGCCGCGCCAAGGCCGCGGACCGTGCGCAACGGGGTTCGCATTGCTTTCATGGGGCGCCTCAGAACCAGATGACGTAGATGGCCCAGGTGAGGGCCGTGGAGACGAGGGAGGCCGCCAGCGTCAGCCAGGCCAGACGCGTCGAGGTCTCCTTGCCCATGCCGACGCCGGTGTCCCAGATGTAATGGCGGACGCCGCCGAACAGGTGGTGGAACAGCGCCCAGGTGAAGCCGACGAGCACCAGGATGCCGAACCACGAGCCGAGGAGCCAGTCGGCGCGCTCGAACCAGGCCGGGCCGCTCGCTGCGGCGACCAGCCAGGCCACGACGAGCAGCATGCCGAAATAGAGCGCGATGCCGGTGATGCGGTGCGCGATCGACATCGCCATCGTCGGCCGCCAGCGGTAGACGGTCAGATGCGGCGAGACGGGTCGCGCGTGGGTGGCTGTCGGCTGGCTCATGGCTCCCCCAATGCGGCTCCCCGGATCCGAACGCGCATGCAGGGGAGCAGATTTCCGCCGCTGCGTCGCCGATGCGAGGTCCGGCCGTTGCGGCTGCCCGGGTTCTAGACCCGTTTTTGCAGCGCGTCAAAGCCGGAAAATCGAGCCGCCGGGCGGGTTTAATCGATTTTTGCGGGTCAGGGTCCCGAGACGGGCCGCATCAATCGTTTGAAGCCGGCCGCAGGGGCGGCGCGCCTCGTCTGCGGCGGGCTAGCGCCGGCAGGTGAGGGGCGTCTTTCCGGCCTTCATCCACAGCGCCTCGCGATCCTCCAGCACGAGGGCGTAGCCGTCGGCGCCGTAGCGGCTGCGCTGGCCGGGCGGCGCAGCCGCCAGCTCGACCGGCTCCGCGTCGGCGAAGACGACGCGGACGCTGGCGCCGGCATTCTCGATGCGAAGGTCGCCGCTGTCGCCGCAGCGGTAGGTCGCGACAGCGGGCTGCGCGGGGCCGGCCTGCGGCGCCTGCCGCGGCGGCGGGGTGGTGCAGGCGGCGAGCAGAACCACCGGCAGCACGAGAGCCGTGGTGCCGGCGAGAAGGCTTGGGCGGTCCGTCATCGTGCGCGACGCTAAACGTATTCGCGCCGAAAGATCAACAGCCGAAATCGGGATGCGAACGCCGCCGCCGCATGCCGGCCGGGCCACGGCCGCGCGGGCCCGGCCAGGGTCCGCGGTGGGCTTCAGGACCGGTCGAAGCGGATGATGTAGCTCGACCAGTCGGCCGGCGCCGCGATCTGCTCGTAGAGCTTGCGGCCGTCCTCCGGCTGGCGCGGCGCATTCAGGATCAGCTTCGACCAGCCGCGCTCCTCGGCCTGGTCGGCGAGGAGGTCGATCAGCGCCTTGGCGATGCCCTTGTTGCGATGGTCGTGATGAACGTAGATGTGATCGACGACCCCGCAGCGCATGCCCGAAACCGGCTCCGGCATGTCGACATAGATGAGGAAGCCGACGAGGGCGCTGTCGATGCTGGCGCCGAGCACCTCGGCGACGCGGTCCTGCAGCAGCGCCTCGGCATAGAAGCTGTCGGGCCGGCGCGGGGCGCCCCGCTTCAGGGCCTGGGCATAGCCGGCGAGCAACGGGGCGAAGCGGCCCGCGTCGCGGAGGCGTAGCTGCGAGATCTCGATCTGATGGTCGGCCATCCCTTCCCATTCCCGGAATTAACCACGCTTGTCAATTGGCGTGGACGGGCGCAGCGCGCGGCGGTGACAATGGTGAAGAAATCGTTAACCTGAGCTGCGAGGGGGCCCGACCGGCTGAAGGAAAGAGGGCCATGAAACTGCTACGCGACACGAAGAGGGCTGCGGCGTGGGCCGCCGGCGCGCTGGTGCTCGGGTTCGGCCTTTCCCTGCTCGCCGAGCCGGCGCATGCCGGAGGCTTCGCGGGAGCGGGGGCCGGCGAACGCGTCTATGACGATTCCTACGGCAATCTCGTGATCCTCAGCCCGTCCGGCTACAAGCGGATCGTCGTCGGCATGGGGCATCTCGCGGTCGAGCTGGAGCGCAGCCGCATGCCGGAGGTGGTGTATCTCGACCGGCCGGGCCGGGCCCATCGGCGTTGCCACACCCCGCCGGTGCTGTGGAAGGGCCGGTCCCACATGTACGGGCTCGCCGAAGGCGAGATCCCGTCGCCGCCGCGCGTCTGCGACTGAGGCGCGGCGATGGGCCAGGCCCGCTCAGCCCGCGCATTGCGCAGCCATGTCGCGTCCCTGGAGACGATGACGCGCTTCGTGCTGGCGACGCTGGCGCTCGCCTCCGGCGTCTACACCTATCTCGGCGTGCGCCAGCTCCTGGAAGGCAGCGGCGGCGCCTCCGCGGTGTTCTTCGCCGCCATCATCTACTCGGTCGCCGTCTCGGTCGGCATCTACGGTTTCTGGATGTACCTGATCCGGTTCGCGCCGGAGATGCGCGACTGGGCCTCGCGCGCCGCGCTGCTGGCCATGATGGGCCTCGGTTCGGTGATGATCATCGCCATGTCGTCCTGGCTGAACGCGGCCGCCCTGGCCGGCTCGGCGGCGGTCGAGCAGCATCTCGCCACCACGCTCGAGGGCTATACGGCCGATCTCGACCAGGCGAACACCAATGCGATGGGGGCGCTGTCGCTGCTGCCCGACATCCAGCGCGCGGCCGAGCGTTTCGCGCGGCTGGCGGACGACGAGCGCTCCTCGGGTGCGCTCACCGGGACGTCCGGCTCGGGCAGCGTGGTGCAGTTGCTGACGCAGATGTCGGCGCAGATGCGCGAGCTGGAAGCCAGCATCCTGACCTCGCGGCAGACTGTCGCCAAGCTGTTCGAGGAAGGCCAGGCGCACCTGGCCGCCATGCGCGGCGTGGTGTCGGCGTCGGGGCCGATCGAGCCGCGCTCCGATAGCTTCGGCCGCGAGGCCGTGGCGCTCGCCGGCGTGATCGCCGCGCTGCAGCAGACCTCGGTGGCGCCTTCGGTGAGTCGCGCGGCGAAGGATCTTTCGGCCGGCTTCATCGCGCCGGTCGCGGACGGCAGGTCGGCCGATCTCGCCGGACGGCAGGATACGGTGATGGCGAGCGTGCGCGGCTCGGTGGCGCAGCAATCCGCCGCGCTTGCCGATGCGGCGGGCGAGATCCTCGCCCTGCCCAAGGTGCCGGAGCGCCGCTATGTGCCGCTGACCGCCGCCGAGGCGGTGGTCAAATATGCCCGGCAGTTCGTGCCGAGCTGGGCCGGCGCGATCTCCATCGACCTGCTGCCGGCGGTGCTGGTCGGCATCCTCGCCGTCGTGCATGCCTCGGTACGGCGGGGCGAGGAGGAGATGACGGAGGCCGAGCGGACGAGCGCCGCCGACATGCTGCGGGCGCTCGACCTCAGCGCGGCGCTCAACGCCCGCCGCGACGCAGCCCGCGCTGCGGATGCGATGGCGCCGCCGGCCGAACCGGACGCCCCCGACATGCGGCCGGTGGCCGAGAACGTGACCTCGCTTCCCGACCGGAAGCGGTTCGACCCGTGAGCAGCGCATGAGCATCGATCACACCGTGCCCGGCCGCAGCCGTACCCGCCTCGCCCGCTATTTCGCGCGTTTCGAGGAAGGCCGGCTGGTGCGGGCGATCTTCTTCGGCATGCTGATCGGCACGGCCGCGGTGCTGGGGCTCGACCTCAGGCGGCTGATCGACGAGCACGGCCTGTTCGCGCCGGCGCCGGCGGCGGTGTCGCCGACGGCGGTCACCGTGCCGGTGCTGCCGCCGGCGGTGGAGACGGCCGGGACCGGCGAGAGCGGGCACGACCCCCGCCGCCACATCGTCACCGGCGAATCGGCGCTGCGCGAGCCGGTCCGCTTCACGCTGGAAGCGAACGGCGTGCTCAGGCTCGTCGGCACCCTCGACCAGGGCGCGGCGCAGCGCTTCGCGCGCGAGATCGCCGCGCGCGGCGAATATATCCGCACCGTCTCGCTCGATTCGCCCGGCGGCTCGCTCGAGGACGCGATGGCGATCGCCCGGCTGGTCCGCAGGCACGGCTTCGCGACGCAGGTGGCCGATGGCGCGGTGTGCGCGTCGTCCTGCCCGCTGGTGCTGGCCGGCGGCACCGAGCGCCTGGTCGGCGCGCGGGCCGCGGTCGGCCTGCACCAGTTCTATGCCGCCGGCCGCGCCGTCACCGGGCCGGAGCAGGCGATGGCCGACGCGCAGATGACGACGGCACGCATCTCGCGCCTGCTAGCCGAGCTGGGCGTCGACCCGGCGCTGTGGCTGCACGCGCTCGATACGCCGCCGCGCACGCTTTATTACCTGTCGCGGGACCAGATGCGGAAATACCGGCTCGCCACCGGCGGCGAGACGCTGGCCCTGCGCGGAAGCTGAGGCGGCAGCCTATCTCGCCATCGCGTGGTATTCGGGATTGGGCCGCATGTCGACGGCCGCGGCGACGCGGTTCGACATGTTGAAGAAGCCGGTCGCGGAGGCGATGTCCCAGATGTCGCGGTCCGAGAAACCGGCCTGTCGCAGCGCTGCGCGGTCGGCCTCGACGACCGCCGCCGGCTCCTTCGTCAGCTTCTCGGCGAAGGCCAGCATGGCCACCTGCCGGGCGGGAAGGTCGGCGACGCGCCAGTTGTGCGCGATCGTCTCGCCGAAGGCGGGATCGCCGGAAAGCCGGCGCACGGCGGCGCCGTGCGCCGCGAGGCAATAATGGCAGCGGTTGAGGCTGGAGACGACGACCGCGATCATCTCGCGTTCCAGCTTGGTCAGGCCCGAATCGCCCAGCATCAGATCGTTGTACATGTCGGAGAAGGCGCGCAGCTTGGTCTCGTCGAACGCATGGGCGAGAAGCACGTTGGGGATCAGGCCGAGCTTGTCCCGGCATTTGGCGAAATAGGCGCGCGTGGCTTCCGACAGCGGGTCGGCGGGTTTCAGGTCCAGCGCCATGGTGCGCCGCGTCGTCGCCTCGTCCGTCATGTCGTCCTCCCTCGCAAAAGGCTGTTCGGTGCCCCGTGCGGGCAGTCGCCAAACGTCGCCATTCTGTTACCATGAGCACGGTATCGAAGGGGAGGTTTCATCGCCATGAAGGGAACGGGCCGCGTGGGGAGCAGAAGGCGGGCGACTTCGAAGGGCGGCGGGACCGGCGATGCGAAGCGCCTGCTCGAGCTGTTCGGGACGCGCGCCCCGGCCGAGGACGTGGCGGGCTACGAGCCGGCCGCGCTGGCGCGGGCGGCCGCGCTGGCGGCGGCGGCCCTGAGCCGGCATCGGCGCGGCCACAGCGTGATCGCCTTCGACGACGATCCCGGCCTGACGTTCCGCGGCCGCGCGCTGACGGCCATCACGGTGGTCAACGACAACATGCCGTTCCTGTTCGATTCGATCACCGGCGAGGTGAACGAGACCGCGGGAGAGCCGACGCTGGTGCTGCATCCGGTGCTGACCGTCCGCCGCGGACGGGGCGGGGCGGTGCTGGCGGACGAGGCCGAAAAGGGCGCGGTGGACCGCGTCAGCCTCGTCCATATCCACGTGCCGCGCCTTTCCGCGCACGAGGCCGAGGCGCTGCAGGGCCGGCTTGCCGCGGTCCTGGAGCAGGTGCGGTTGGCCGTGCGCGACTGGAAGCCGATGCTGGCGCGGCTCGATCAGGCGATCGCCGACCTGCGCTACCTGCCGGTGCCCCTCGACAAGGCGCATGTGGAGGAGACGATCGCCTTCCTCGAATGGCTGCGCGACGACAATTTCACGTTCCTGGGCATGCGCGAATATCGCTATCGCGGCGGCGAGAAGGACGGGCGGCTGGAGCTCACCAAGGAGGCGGGGCTGGGCATCCTCACGGACCCCGGCGTGCTGGTGCTGCGGCGCGGCACCGAGGCGGTGACGACCACGCCGGAAATCCGGGCCTTCCTGCACGGACCGGAGCCGATGATCGTCACCAAGGCCAATGCGAAGTCGGTCGTCCACCGCCGCATCTATCTCGACTATGTCGGCGTCAAGACCTTCGGGCCGAAGGGCAGGCTGGCGGGGGAGCTGCGCGTCGTCGGCCTGTTCACCTCGAGCGCCTATACGCGCTCGGTGACGACCATCCCCTATGTGCGCTCGAAGGCGGCGGCCGTCATCGCGAAATCCGGCTTCGATCCGAACGACCATTCCGGCAAGGCGCTCATCAACGTGCTGGAATCCTATCCGCGCGACGAGCTGTTCCAGATCAGCGTGCCGACGCTGCGCCGCCATGCCGAGGCGATCCTCGCGCTCGGCGAGCGGCCGCGGGTGCGTGCTCTCTACCGCGTCGACCAGTTCGACCGCTTCGTCTCCGTGCTCGTCTTCGTGCCGCGGGACCGCTACGATTCGCAGGTGCGCGTCGCGATCGGCGACTTCCTGCGCACCGTCTTCGACGGCCGCCTCTCGGCCTTCTATCCGGCGTTTCCCGAGGGTGCGCTGGCGCGCGTCCATTTCATCATCGGGCGCTCGGGCGGCAGGACGCCGAAGGTCGATCCGGCCGTCCTCGAAGACGGCATCCGCGCCATCGTGCGGACCTGGGACGATGCGCTGCGCGAAGCGGTGGCCGCGAGCGGGGCCGGCCCGGCCGAGGCGGGCATGGCGACCCGTTTCCCGGAGAGCTACCGCAACAGCTTTGCGCCGGAGGTGGCGCTGCGCGACGCAGCCAGCCTCGTCGGGATCGGTCCCGACAACCCGATCGCCATCGATTTCCGGCGCGATCCCGAAAGCGGGGATACGCATGCCGACCTCAAGATCTACCACCACGGCGCGCCGGTGGCGCTGTCGCGGCGGGTGCCGCTGCTGGAGAATATGGGTTTCCGGGTCATCAGCGAGCGGACCTTCGAGATTCCCGCGCAGAACGGGGTCGCCTTCCTGCACGACATGGAGCTGGAAAGCGCGCGCGGCGCGCCGATCGACCTCGCTGACGGGGGCGCGCTGTTCGAGCAGGTGTTCCTGTCGGTCTGGCGCGGCGAGAGCGACAATGACGGCTACAACATGCTGGCCCAGACGGCCGGGCTGGGGCCTGACAGGATCCGCATCCTGCGGGCCTATGGCCGCTATCTGCAGCAGGCCGGCATCCCGCAGAGCCAGGATTTCATCGCCGCCGTGCTCAACCGCTATCCCGAAATCGCCGGGCAGCTCTTTTCCCTGTTCGCGGCGCGGTTCGATCCGGCCGGCGGCGGCGCGGCCGCGGACATCGAGGCGGCGATCGAGCAGGCGCTGGAGGCGGTGCCCAACCTCGACGAGGACACGATCATCCGCCGCTTCCGCAACCTGATCGCCTCGACGCTCAGGACCAATCATTACGTGCCTGCCTCGCAGCAGCCCGTCTCGCTGGCGTTCAAGCTCGATTCGAAGGCGCTGACCGGCCTGCCGGAGCCGCGGCCGTGGCGCGAGATCTTCGTCTACGGGCCGCAGGTGGAAGGGGTCCATCTGCGCTACGGACCGGTCGCGCGCGGGGGGCTGCGCTGGTCCGACCGGGCGCAGGACTACCGCACGGAAGTGCTGGGCCTGGTCAAGGCGCAGCAGGTCAAGAATGCCGTCATCGTGCCGGTCGGCGCCAAGGGCGGCTTCTTCCCGAAGCAGCTTCCGGCCGGCGGCAGCCGGGAGAAGGTGTTCGAGGCGGGCCGCGCGGCCTATGTCAACTTCATCTCGTCGCTGCTGTCGGTGACCGACAATATCGAGGGCGACCATGTCGCTCCGCCGGCCGGCGTCATCCGGCACGACGGCGACGATCCCTATTTCGTCGTCGCCGCCGACAAGGGCACGGCGACGTTCTCCGATACCGCCAACGCGATCAGCCAGGCGCATGATTTCTGGCTCGACGATGCCTTCGCTTCGGGCGGCTCGGCCGGCTACGACCACAAGAAGATGGGGATCACCGCGCGCGGCGCATGGGAGGCAGTGAAGCGGCATTTCCGCGAGCTCGGCAGGGACGGCGGGGCCTGGAACATCCAGGAGGAGCCGTTCACCGCCGTCGGGGTCGGCGACATGTCCGGCGACGTGTTCGGCAACGGCATGCTGCTGTCGCGCCAGACGCGGCTTGTCGCCGCCTTCGACCACCGCGACATCTTCATCGACCCCGACCCGGACCCTGCAAAGGGATTTGCCGAGCGCGCGCGGCTGTTCGCCCTGCCGCGCTCGTCCTGGCAGGATTACGATCGCGCGGCGCTGTCGGCCGGCGGCATGATCGTGCCGCGCACGCAGAAATCGGTGACGCTGACGCCGCAGGCCGCCGCCGCGATCGGCATGGCGGCGGGGCCGGCCTCGCCGATCGCGATCATGAACGCCATCCTGAAGGCGCCGGTCGACCTGCTCTGGTTCGGCGGCATCGGCACCTATGTCAGGGCGGCGGGCGAATCCAATGCCGAGGTCGGCGACCGCGCCAACGACGCGATCCGCATCACCGGCTCCGAAATTCGCGCCAAGGTGGTCGGCGAGGGCGCGAATCTCGGCATGACGCAGCGCGCGCGCATCGAATACGGGCTTGCCGGCGGCCGCTGCAATTCCGACGCGATCGACAATTCGGCGGGGGTCAATTCCTCGGATATCGAGGTCAACATCAAGATCGCGCTGGCAGCCGCGATGCGCGCCGGGCGATTGACGCGGCCGGCGCGCAACAAGCTGCTCGCGGAGATGACGGGAGAGGTGGCGAGCCTGGTGCTCGTCAACAATTACCGGCAGACGCTGGCACTCTCGCTGGCGCAGGCGCGCGGGCTGGAAGACCTGCCGCACCAGGCGCGGATGATGGCGGCGCTGGAGGCGCGCGGCCTGCTCGACCGCAAGGTCGAGTTCCTGCCCGATGCGGCGGCGCTGGCCGAGCGGCAGGCGCGCGGGCAGCCGCTGACGCGGGCCGAGCTCGGCGTGCTGCTTGCCTATGCGAAGCTGGTGCTGTTCGCCGATCTCGTCGCCAGCGACGTGCCCGACGAGCCGCATTTCGACCGCGATCTCGTCGGCTATTTCCCGGCGAAGATGGCGCGCAAATACTCTGCCGAGATCCACGGCCACCGGCTGCGGCGCGAGATCATCGCCACTGAGCTCGCCAACGACGCGGTGAATCGCGGCGGGCCGTCTTTCGTCAACCGCCTGCAGGATCTCACCGGCTGCGCGCCGGGCGAGATCGTCTCGGCCTTCGCCGTGGTGCGCGACGGTTTCGACCTGCCGGAGCTCTACCGGATGGTCGATGCGCTGGACAATGCGGTGGCGGGCGAGACGCAGCTTTCCTTCTACCAGCGGATCGGCCGGCTGGTGCATGTCGGCACCGCCTGGCAACTGAAGAACGGCGATGCGTCGCTGGGGCTTGCCGAGCGGGTGGCGGCGCTGCGGGCGGCGCGCAGGACGCTGGAGCCCCTGCTTGCCGGCCTGCTGCCGGAGGCGGGCCGCAGCCGGCTCGCCGAGGCGGCGGCGGAAGCCGAGGCGGCCGGCGCCCCGCGCACCACGGCGCAGCGCCTGGCCAGCCTCGTCCTGTCGGAGTTCGTGCCGGATGTCGCCCTTCTGGCGGCGCGATCGGACGCGACGCTGGAGCGCGCGGCCGCTGCCTTCATGGCCGTGACGGAGGCGTTCCGCATCGGACGCATAGAGGCGGCGGCATGGGGTATCGCGCCTGCCGACTATTACGAGGGGCTGGCGCTGGCCCGCGCCGGCGACGTCATCGATGCCGCCCGGCGCGCCATCGCCGTCGCCGCGCTGAAGGCGGCGCCGACAGCGCGTGATGCGGTCGCCGAATGGCTGGCGGCCGGCGGCGAGAAGGTGGCGCGCACGCGCGAGCGGCTGCAGGCGCTGACCGAGAGCGGCGAGATCACCGTCTCGCGGCTGGTGGTGGCGGCGGGGCTTCTGGACGAGCTTGGGCGGACGTGAGTTTGCGCGGCTGGCGAAAACGTGCAGACATGGCGCCGCCGCGCTGCGGGGCGGCCGGGGGAGCGGGACATGGCGAATGTGACGGCTGAGCGCGCCTCGAAGCGCGGCATCTGGGGCTGGATGTTCTTCGACTGGGCCCAGCAGCCTTTCCACACGCTCATCATCACCTTCGTGTTCGCGCCCTATTTCGCCTCCGCCGTCGCTCCCGACGCGGCCACCGGCCAGTCGCTGTGGGGGTATGCGACCGGTGCCGGCGGCCTGCTGATCGCGCTTTTCTCGCCGGTCTTCGGCGCGATCGCCGATGCCAGCGGCCCGCGCAAGCCGTGGGTCCTGGTGTTTTCCGTGTTCGGCATCATCGGCACATGGATGCTGTGGTATGCGATGCCGGGGGCGGCCAATCTGGCGCCGACGCTGTTCTTCATCGCGCTGGCCGTGTTCGGCATGGAGTTCGCGGCGGTGTTCAACAACGCGATGATGCCGACCCTGGTGCCGCGCGCGGAGCTCGGGCGGCTGTCGGGCTCAGCCTGGGGGCTGGGCTATGTCGGCGGGCTGATCTCGCTGGTACTGGTGCTCGGCTTCATGGCCGGCCAGCCGGGGACGGGCAAGACCATGCTCGGGCTGGACCCGATCTTCGGGCTGGACGCCGCCAGCCGCGAAGGCGACCGCGCCGCCGGCCCCCTGACCGCGATCTGGTATGTGGTGTTCGTCATCCCGATGCTGCTGTGGACGCCGGACGTGGCGCGCAGGACGACCTCGAAGGGCGCGGTGTCGCGGGGCTTGCGCGAATTGTGGGCGACGCTGAAGCGGCTGCCGACGCAGCGCAGCTATTTCAGCTTCCTGATCTCGTCGATGTTCTATCGCGACGCGCTCAATGCGCTCTATTCGTTCGGCGGCATCTATGCGGCAGGCGTGCTCGGCTGGTCGATCGTCCAGATCGGCATCTTCGGCATTCTCGCCAACGTCACCGGGGCTGCCGGCGCCTGGCTCGGCGGCATCGCCGACCAGCGCTACGGCCCGAAGCTGGTGGTGGCGGTATGCGCGGGGCTGCTGACGGCATGCTGCCTCGTCATCGTCTCGACGACGCCGACGCAGGTCCTGTTTTCGCCGATCGCCGCCTCATCGGGCCTGCCCGACATCGTATTCTACGTCGCCGGCGCGCTGATCGGCGCTGCCGGCGGCTCGATCCAGGCGGCCTCGCGCACGCTGCTGGTCGACCAGGTGCCGGCCGGCAAGGTGACGGAGGCCTTCGGCCTCTATGCGCTGTCGGGCCGGGCGACGACCTTCATCGGTCCGCTCGCGATCGCGCTCGCCACCACCTTCTTCGCCTCGGAGCTGTTCGGCCTGTCGACGCAGGACGCCCAGCGCGTCGGTGTCACCCCGATCATCGTCCTGTTCCTGATCGGGCTTGCCCTGCTGCCCCTGGTCAGGAGCCGGCAGTACGAGGCGGCGTAGGCGCCTTTCCTCCCCGCGGGGGAGGGGGAAGACGAGGTCAGTGCCGGAAATGCCGCATCCCGGTGAAGACCATCGCGATGCCGTGCGCGTCGGCGGCGGCGATCACCTCGTCGTCGCGCACCGAGCCTCCCGGCTGGATGACGGCGGTGGCGCCGGCCTCGACGGCGGCCAGCAGCCCGTCGGCGAAGGGGAAGAAGGCGTCCGAGGCGACGACGGAACCTTTCGTGAGCGGTTCCGCCGAGCCCGCCGCTTCGGCCGCGTCGAGCGCCTTGCGCGCCGCGATGCGGGACGAATCGACCCGACTCATCTGGCCGGCGCCGATGCCGACCGTGGCGCCGGCCCTGGCGTAGACGATGGCGTTCGACTTGACGTGCTTGGCCACCCGGAAGGCGAAGCGCAGGTCGGCGAGCTCGGCGGCGGTCGGCGCGCGCCTGGTCGCGACGGTCAGCTCCAGGTCGTCGACATTGCCCGCATCGCGGTCCTGCACCAGCAGGCCGCCGGCGACGCTCCTGACCGTCAGCCCGCGGGCGCGCGGGTCGGCCAGCCCGCCGGTGACGAGCAGGCGCAGGTTCTTCCTGGCGGCGACGATCGCCTGCGCCTGCTCGCTCGCCTGCGGCGCGATGATGACCTCGGTGAAGGTCCCGACGATCTCCTCCGCGGCCTCGGCGTCGAGTGCGCGGTTGAGCGCGACGATGCCGCCGAATGCGGAAACGGGATCGCAGGCCAGCGCCTTGAGATAGGCTTCGCGCAGGCTGGCGCCCTCGGCGACGCCGCAGGGATTGGCGTGCTTGATGATGGCGACGGCGGCCGTGCGGGCCGGATCGAACTCCGACACCAGCTCGAAGGCGGCATCGGTGTCGTTGATGTTGTTGTAGGAAAGCTGCTTGCCCTGGAGCTGGCGCGCACCGGCCACGCCGGGACGCGGCTCGCCGGTCAGGTAGAGGCCGGCCGCTTGGTGCGGGTTCTCGCCGTAGCGCATCACCGAATGCAGCCGCCCGCCGAAGGCGCGCCAGCCGGGCTGCGCGAGCTCCAGCGTCTCGGCGAACCAGCCCGAGATGGCGGCGTCATAGGCGGCGACGCGGGCGAAGGCCTTCGCCGCCAGTTCCTGCCGGAACCGGTAGGACGTGGCGCCCCCGTTCCGCTTCAGCGTCTCGATGAGGCCGGCATAGTCGTCCGGTTCGGTGACGACCGCGACATAGGCGTGGTTCTTGGCCGCCGCGCGCAGCATCGCCGGGCCGCCTATGTCGATGTTCTCGACCGTGGTCGGGTAGTCGCCGCCGGCGCGGCGCACCGCCTCGAAGGGGTAGAGGCTGACGATCAGGAGGTCGATCGCGCCGATGCCGTGGGCCTGCATGGCGGCCGTATGCTCCGCGTCGCCGCGCACGGCCAGGAGGCCGCCATGCACGGCCGGGTGCAGCGTCTTGACGCGGCCGTCCATGATCTCGGGAAAGCCGGTCAGATCGGAGACGTCGCGCGCCGCAAGCCCGGCGGCGGCGAGCGCCTGCGCCGTGCCGCCGGTCGAGACGAGCTCGACGCCGAGGCCCGCCAGTTCGCCGGCCAGCTCCGCAAGCCCGGTCTTGTCGGATACCGAAAGCAGCGCGCGGCGGACGGGGACGAGATCGGGCGGGGCGATCTTCTTCGAGATGACTGCCATCGGCGGGACTCACGGTTTCAAAGGATGGCCGCGCCTAACACGGTTGGGCCGAAATGGGAATCGCGCAAGGGTCGATGTCCCGGGGCGCATTGCCGCTCCACGCGGCGGCGCGTCGTTGCCGCAGCTATGTCTGCACGCGGGCAAATCGCCAGTTGATCTCGGCATGTCCCGAAACCCGGAAGGACAGGACGAGCTGGCGGCTCTTCTGCGGTCCGCCGATCCCGGCGAAGAAGATCGAATCCTCGACCGCCGCCGCGACCTCCGCGCAGGTGAAGACCCACAGCTCGCCGGAAGGGCTCTTGAGCACGATCCGCTCCTGGCGGTCGCGGAAGATGCCGACGGCGGGGTGGACGTGAAAACGGATGGCGACCGCGTCGTCGCGTGTCCCGGCAGCCCTGCCGTTGCCGGCCCTGAGGAGACGATCGGTTCCTTCAAGGATGTTGCCGGCGCCCGAAAGCGCCAGCTCGCGCTCGTGGACGAGGGCGAAGCGCGCGAGATAGCCGTCATGGCTGGCGACGAACCCCTGCACGCCGTCCGAATCGGCGCGGCGCACGGCAACGGCGCGGGGTCCGCCGATCAGCGGCGTGCCGATCAGACCGGCGAGGCGCGGCGCGATCGCGAAGCGGGCCTGCGAGGTGTCGTTGACGGTCGCGGTGGAATGTGCCGCGGTGGCGCGCGCCAGCGGCAGGAAGGCATCGTCGCCGAACTCGTCGATGCCGCAATTGACGACGATGCGCTGGCGCCCCGACGACATCTCGAAGGCGAGGCAGCCGGCATGGGCGCGGTGCGAGACCTCGGCGGGGGGCGGGGCACCGGTATCTGCGATCACCGTCGTGCCGCCCATCGCCAGCCGCTGGTAGCCGGAATAAGGCGCGTTGGCCAGCGGCTGCCCGGCGGTGTCGTCGTGGTGCAGGATTGCCGCGATGCGATCCTGCACGGTCGCGCCCATGCCGTTGAACAGCGCCAGCGCGCCGTCCTGGTGGCGGAAGAAGCGCAGCGCCGGCAGCATGCGCTCGACCGCCGAGATCAGTGCGTCGGGCGGCGCTTCCGCCTGGTTGGCATAGGTGTGGCGCAGCGGCAGCAGGTCCGCCAGCAGCTCGATCAGCGCGAGCGGACTGCGCGAGATATGGCCGCCGTCGGGCAGGATCTGCCGCTCCAGCTCCGCCGCGAGGTTGCGGGTCGCCGCGCGCAGGGCCGTGCGCGAGGCCGGCAGCGACAGCGCGGCGTAGGCGAGCGCGGCGCGCGCGCGCAGCCTCTCCTCGCCGTCCGGCATCTCCGGCGTCATGGCGCGCAGATAGCGGATCTGCACGGCGAGCGAGCGCAGATAGGCGCGGTAGAAGGCGAGGTCGGCGCCCTGCAGGACCACGGTCGAATGCTGCAGCCAGGCGATCACCCGGCGCGCGGTCACGGCCGGGTCCCAGGCGATGCCGGTGATGCGGCGGCCGTGGGTCGCCATCCAGTCGGTGACGAGCGCCCGCGCATTGGCGGCGGCAAGCTCGGTGCCGGCCTCCCGCATGTGGCGCAGCCAGCGGAAGCCGTGCAGCGACCGCAGCCAGGCGGCGTCGGCGAACTCGATCTGGAAGGGCGACTGGCCGCCGGTGTCGATCAGGTGGCCGGCAAGCGGGTAGCGGCCATGATAGATCTCGTCGGCGATCTGCTTGTCGGGCAGCCTCAGGTCCGGCGGCGCGATCAGCACCCGCTCGGGCGTGCGGCCGGTGTAGCGCCAGCGATAGGCAGGGCCCGCGCGCAGCCGGCGGCGCGCCCTGCGCCAGGCGGCGCGCGCCACCAGGCCCCACAAGGGTGGGCTGTCAGCCCTGACGATCGCCAATCCCCGTATCCTCCTTCGGGACATACGCCGCTCGTCCCGCGCGCGAGACTAGAACCTTTCGCCAGGCGCTTGAAGCTCTGTGTCGGAAATGGCCGCAAAGGTCCAGACGTTTCAACCGGTTGAGGCGCGGCAACTCTCAGACGCGGCGCAGGCGCATGGCGAAGAACCCGTCGCAGCCCGAAATCGCCGGCTCGCCGAGATCGAGGCCAGCCGGGGTCGTGCGCAGCATTCCCGCGGCGTCGATGAAGGGCGAAAGCGCCGCTCCGTCCGCTTGCGTCAGCGGCTCCAGCACCACGTCCTCGCGCCCGGCCAGGAAGGCGGCGGCGAGCGTTTCGCCCTCGGCGGGCGCAAGCGAGCAGTCGGAAAACACGACGCGGCCGCCGGGCCGCACCAGCGTCACGGCGCGTTCGAGCAGCCGGCGCTGCAGGCCGGCGAGCCGGCCGATATCCTCCGGCGTCTTGGTCCACGGCACGTCGGGGTGGCGGCGCACCGTGCCGGTCGAGGAACAGGGGGCGTCGAGCAGCACCGCGTCGAAGGGCTCGGGCGGCGTCCAGGCCAGGAGGTCCGCCTCGACGATTTCCGCGGAAAGCTGCAGCCGCTCGAGGTTTTGCGCGAGGCGCTTCAGCCGGTTGCGCGAGGCGTCGACGGCCGTCACCTTCGCGCCCGCCGCCGCGAGCTGGGCGGTCTTGCCGCCGGGCGCGGCGCACAGGTCGGCGACGCGCAGGCCGGCGACGTCGCCGAGCAGCCTTGCCGGGAGGCTGGCGGAAAAATCCTGCACCCACCACTGGCCCTCGGCGAAGCCGGGAAGCTCCGGCAGCGGCGCAGGAAGCCGGGCAAGGCGCACGGAACCGTTGGGCAGGGCGATGCCGCCGAGACGGGCAGCCCACTCCGCGGGGCCGGATTTCACGGTCAGGTCGATCGGCGCCTCCAGCCGGTGCATGGCGAGGATGCGCGCCGCCTTGTCCTTTCCGTAGGCCGTCGCCAGAAGATCGGCGAACCAGCCCGGCGCGTCGACGGTCCTTTCCAGCACCGCCGGCAGTGCGCGCTGCTTGCGCCGGCCGATCTCGCGCAGCACCGCGTTGACGAGGCCGGCGAAGCGGGCGGTGCGCGGATCCGCCTTGGCCTGCGCGACGGCGAGATCGACGGCTGCGCTGTCGGGCACGTCGAGGAAGAGCATCTGCGCGGCCGCGACGTGGAGCACATGCGCGAGCGCATGGGCGTTGGGCGGCAGCGGCCGCTCCAGCCGCGCCGCGATCAGCGCCGCGATCGTGTTCCTGTGGCGCAGGGCGCTCAGCAGGATCGCGCGCACCAGCGCCCGGTCGCGTCCGTCGAGCGCAAGGTAGTGCGGATGCCCATGCTCGTTGTCGGTGAGCGCGTCGAGCGGGGTTCTGGCGTCGACGACTGCGGCGAGCAGGCGAGCCGCCGCGCGGCGCGCGGGAAGGCCGGGCGTTGTGTCGGGCACCCCTAACCCCTCCCCACAAGGGGGAGGGGGGCTTCACCGTCAGCGGCTGGCCACAAGCGTCGCGGGAATGCCGCCAATTCCCCTCCCTCTTGTGGGGAGGGGGCGGGGACCGGGATGCCCGGCGAAACCAACGGTTCGCGGCTCACGCCCAGGGGCCCTTGCGGGTCACGCGCGGGCCGGTCGGATTGCGCCCCCAGGGGTTCGGCGCGGCCGGCTCGGACTGCGTCTCGCCTGCAGGCCGGCCACCCCACGGCCCGGTCCCGGCCTCCGGCTCCGTTCGCCGGGGCCCGGGCTGCCGCTCCGGCCGGACGGGAGCCGTGCCTACCTCGCGAAACTCCGCAGCCATCGCCTCCAGCGCCGCGATGCGGTTCTCGGTATCGGGATGGGTCGAGAACAGATTGTCCATGCGCTGCCCCGACAGCGGGTTGACGATGAACAGATGTGCGTTGGCCGGGTTGCGCTCGGCGTCGGGATTGACGACCTGCCTGACCCCGCGCGCGATCTTGTCGAGTGCGGATGCCAGCCACAATGGCTGGCCGCAGATCTCGGCGCCGCGGCGATCGGCGGCATATTCGCGGGTGCGGCTGATCGCCATCTGAACGATCATCGCGGCGAAGGGCGCGACGATGACGGCCGCCAGCACGCCGATGAAGCCGAGAGGATTGTTGTTGTCGCGGTTGCCGCCGAGGAAGAAGGCGAAATTGCCGAGCATGGAGATGGCGCCGGCCAGCGTCGCGGTGACGGTCATCGTCAGCGTGTCGCGGTTCTGCACATGGGCGAGCTCGTGCGCCATCACGCCCGCCACCTCCTGCGGCGACAGCCGCCGAAGCAGGCCGGTGGTGGCGGCGACCGCCGCGTTCTGCGGGTTGCGGCCGGTCGCGAACGCGTTGGGCTGCGGGTTGTCGATCAGGTAGACCTTCGGCATCGGCAGGCCGGCCCTGGCAGCGAGATCGCGCACGATGGCGTAGTATTCGGGCGCGTTGCGCTCATCGACCTCGACGGCGCGGTTCATCCGCAGCACCATCTTGTCGGCGTTCCAGTAGCTGAACAGATTCATGCCGGCGGCGATCAGGAAGGCGACGAACATGCCGCCGCTGCCGCCGATCAGGTAGCCGATGCCCATGAAGAGCGCCGTCATCAGCGCCAGCAGCATGGCAGTGCGGATCATGTTCATCGTCGTCTCCAGATGCGCCGGCGCATGCGGGGTCGCCCGGCCGGCCGCGTCGGTCTATATGATGGGAGCACGCAGCCCGCGATTCAATATTTCATGGACGAAGCCGATGCCTGAAAAGACCGGGGAGACTGGATCCGAGACGCCGGCGCCTCGCGCACTCCCGCCGGCTGCGCAGCGCGCGCTCCGGGAAGCGGAGGCGCGCCGCAGGATCGCCGACGCGCAGCCGGCGCCGCCGAAGGAGCTCGGAGGCCCGAAGGGGCCCGAGCCGGTGCGCTATGGCGACTGGGAGGTGAAAGGCCGCGTCAGCGATTTCTGACATGCGCGCGGTGTGAGGCCGACGCGTGGTTGCATCGGGGCGAGAATAGGAATATTTTCTCTATCCATGGGACCGACGCGCCTCCTGATCGTGACCGGGCTTGCGGCTGTCGCGCCAATGGCGGCCTGCATCCATGCGGATGCGGCGGGCGAAACGATCGCCGGGCCGATTCCCGCCGATGTCGAGCGCGTCCTCGACGGCGATACCTTCGTCGCGGTGGCGCATGTCTGGCCGGGGCATGCGGTGCGCGTTTCGGTCCGCATCCGCGGCATCGACGCGCCGGAGACGAGGAGCCGCTGCGCGGCCGAGCGAGACGCCGCACGCGCGGCGCGGGCCATGCTCGGCGCGCTGCTGGCGCAGGGGCGGGTTTCACTCGTCAATGTCGGTGGCGGCAAATATTACGGCCGCGTGCTGGCCGACGTCGTTGCCGCCGACGGCCGCGAGGCGGCGCGGGTGCTTCTCGATGGCGGGCTTGCCCGGCCCTATGACGGCGGCAAGCGGCGCGCCTATTGCGGCTTGCCCTGAAAAGGCAAGGGCCGCCCCCAAGGGCGGCCCCCGTGCTTTCGTCCGCGGCGCGAGCCGTGGCGGCGGGGCGATCCCGCCGGCCGCGCGTCATGCGCCCGTCAGGAAGACTGCTTCCCGAAAGGGCAATCCGCCAGAGCCACGCTACGGAAACCGAAACCACTCGACATCGGATCACCTCCTTTCGTTTCGTTGAACACGCCCTGATGATGGGGGCTGCCCTCCCGTTTGGCAAGCTGCCGCGGGGGAAGCCGGCAAAGGGGCGTCGCCGCCGGCACTTGCAGGCTCGCGTGCCCGCGGCGAATATGAGGCCGGGGGGAACTGCAGGATGCGTCTGGCGATGACGGTTGTGGCGTTCGCGCTTTTCGTGCCGGCCCGGTCCGTTGCGGCAGACGGCGGAGCCGGGCCGGACCGGCCGGTGCTGTTTGCCGCACAGGCGCGAACCTGCAAGCAGGTGTCTTCCTGCCGCGAGGCGGTCGAGCTGTGGTGCGGCGGCTACCGCCGCGCCGATGGCGACCATGACGGGATTCCCTGCGAGAATGTCTGCCATTCCCGCGAGGAGGTCGACGAGAT
>ENA-UOVV01000723-UOVV01000723.1-compost-metagenome-genome-assembly--contig:-NODE-723-length-33879-cov-11.170618_pt1 | contig 33879 bp, 25 predicted proteins | sample MGYA00238155_ERZ761577 | MGnify/ENA primary metagenome ERZ761577 (study PRJEB28898, sample SAMN06268775) | compost metagenome | isolation source: Emeryville, CA | place: USA:Emeryville, CA | collected... | reverse complement strand
TTAATTTTTACATGCGTTAAACACGATTCTCGTGTTCCTCCTTCAGCTGTTTCTAGGGAGGTTCGTTTTAAAAGCTTCAACCATCCCTTTTCCTTCGCTGGAGTGACTCCTTGTCCTTCCTATCCTCGGCGAAAATGTGAAATATCACCTAATTTCAAAAATATTAATGCAAGGCACGCAAATCAGCTAAAAATGAATGGTAGGCACTTCGAAAAAAAAGTTATCTTTGAAATTAATCAATCATCCGGTAAGAGACATACATCAACCTCTTTACGCCCGTAGGCCGTGCGATTGGGGCTACACCCTAAGTCGATCAAATGATTAAAGCATTCGAGCTGCTAACTCCGAGTTTGACATGAAGAGCTAATCCATTTTCAGTCGTTAAATTACTCGGAATTCACATTTACTTTTGGATTTTCCATTAGGAGAGATCAACCCCTGGCAGGCTACTCCTTCGGGCATAATGAATAGAGGAGTCCCAGTAAATGGCTGAAAATCGTTAGGGTGGTTAAAAAACGAGATCGGCATTTATGCGAATACTATTTAAAACTTACAGTGACGGTAAACGATGGATAGATGAAGGGAGGCTTATCGCTCGGGGGGTTCTGAACGATATTTTTTAATTTAATAACGCTTATATTGCGCTTTATACTAATTTTGAAAGAATAAAAAACGGCAGGTTCAGTGAGCCGATGTAATCAGGAATAGGATAGAGTGAGCGAATAGACGTCTCACAAAACGCTTTAAACTCCTGAATTATAGACTAGTTAACACATTTGTACATTTTCGTAAAATATGGCTGAAGTTATTAGAATGCCCAAAATGAGCGACACCATGGAAGAAGGTGTCATTGTTGAATGGCATAAAAAAGTAGGTGACACAATTAAATCTGGTGACATTCTGGCTGATGTGGAAACCGATAAGGCGACCATGGAACTGGAGGCATATGATGAGGGCACACTATTATACATTGGCATAGAAAAAGGGCAAGCTGTACCGGTCAATGCAATTATTGCAGTCGTTGGAAAAGAGGGGGAAGATTATAAATCCCTATTAGAAGACAATGGGAGCGATTCTGCCCCGAAGGAAGAAGCTCCGACGGAAACCCAAGCAGAGGAAAAACCCGCTGCGACTCCCTCTCCCCAAAAGGACGTGAAAATTAATGCTGAAGTAATACGGATGCCCAAAATGAGCGACACCATGGAAGAAGGTGTACTCGTATCATGGCAGAAAAAAGTAGGCGACACCGTTAAGTCAGGTGACATCCTTGCTGAAGTGGAAACGGACAAGGCCACTATGGAGCTGGAAGCCTACGAAGAAGGAACCTTACTTTACCAAGGTGTAGAACCGGGTCAGTCGGTTCCTGTAAACGGAATTATCGCGGTAATCGGAGAAGCCGGTGCGGATTATAAAGCCCTACTCGAACGCGAATCAGGAGCCTCAAGTACTTCAGATGAATCTGAAGAAGCCGTGGAGGAAGAATCTGCTAGCGAGTCGACTACCGTTACAAATGAAGTCGAAACCGCTTCTGGGGATCGGATAAAAGCCTCTCCTTTGGCTAGAAAACTGGCAAAAGATAAAGGAATCGATATTACCCAAGTCACGGGGTCAGGCGAAAATGGAAGAATTGTAAAAAGGGATATTGACAATTTTGTACCCGCGAAAGCTGAAAAAGAACCGGTTGCGAAAACAGCCGCTGCTGCTCCGGTATCAACCACTAGTGCAGGCGATTACGAGGATATCCCCATTTCACAAATGCGGAAGACCATCGCTCGTCGCTTGAGCGAAAGTCTATTCACGGCGCCCCATTTCTACGTCACCATGGAAATCAACATGGATAAGGCGATAGAACTTCGGCCTCAATTAAATGAAGCCTCGCCGGCTAAGATTTCTTTCAATGACATGGTCATCAAAGCCGCAGCATTGGCCTTAAAGCGGCACCCCGAAGTAAACTCAGCTTGGCTAGGCGATAAAATTCGGCGCTACAATTACGTAAACATCGGCGTTGCGGTAGCTGTAGACGAAGGACTTCTGGTGCCAGTCGTAAGAGATGCGGATAAAAAAGGACTTTCTGCCATTGCAGCGGAAGTGAAGGACCTGGCCGGGAAAGCGAAAAACAAAAAACTACAGCCTAGCGATTGGGAAGGTAATACTTTCTCTATTTCCAACCTCGGCATGTTTGGAGTCGATGAATTTACTGCAATCATCAACCCACCAGATTCTTGTATTCTAGCCATCGGAGGAATTAAAAAAGTACCTGCCTTCAAAGAGGATGGATCGGTATACCCTGTTAACATCATGAAGGTAACCCTTTCATCGGATCATCGGGTTGTCGATGGCGCACTTGCAGCTACTTTCCTGCAGACGTTTAAAAACTACTTAGAAAACCCCTTCAGTATGCTCATTTAGTATTTTGCAGGGTTCAAAAGTTCGAAAAAAGGGTTGTCCCATGGGGGCAGCCCTTTTTTGTGGTAGGTAGGTTATAAGTAGACCCCTCTCCTACGCCGCCTTTTTAGAAATAATTGACGGAATCTAATCCACAGAGTTTGATTTTGACTAATCCTAAATCCTGATATGGTAAGAGCACTACTTTTTTTGACCTGCATCTTAATAGGACTCAGTTTAATATCCTCCCAGCTCGGACATCCCTTTTCTTTCCAAAAGGAGTCGACCGACTCTTTATATAACAAGTTAACGGAGGAAGAGAAGCGTTCTCCTCAATTTGCGGTTTCGGCACTATCAACTGCCAAGGGCGTACAAGTGAGCCTATTTGCCTCCGAACCCCTCCTCGCCAATCCTACCGTCATTGATATAGACGAAAAGGGACGGGTCTGGGTGTGTGAAGCGAACAATTACCGCCCAGCTATTACGGGACGTGCGGCAAATCCACAAGGAGATCGAGTACTAATATTAGAAGATACCGATGGCGATGGGAAAGCCGACAAATCGACTGTATTCTACCAAGATCCGGAATTAAATGCCCCTATAGGACTGTGGGTTGTTGGAAACCGTGCCATCGTCTCTCAAAGTCCCTATGTATGGCTGCTCACCGATACAGATGGCGACGATAAAGCCGATCAGAAAGAAGTAATTTTTTCTGGTATCGATGGCGAACAACATGACCATGGAATCCATTCTTTCGTCATGGGACCCGACGGGAAATTTTACTTTGCCGTGGGTAATGAGGGAAAACAAATTCTAGGCAAAAATGGGGAACCCCTGAAAGATAAATATGGCGCCATCATCGACTTTAAGAAATACAAACAGGGGCTTCTATTACGCTGTGATGAGGACTTTACCAATCTCGAGGTGATTGGACACAATTTCCGAAACAATTACGAACCCGCGATTGATAGTTATGGGAACATTTTTCAATCCGATAACGACGATGATGGCAACCGTGGTGTACGAATCAACTATATCTTAGAACATGGTAATTATGGCTACACCGATGAACTAACTGGAGCGAGTTGGAGGGTCAAAAGAACCAACATGGAAGATTCCATACCTTTTAGACACTGGCATTTAAACGACCCCGGCGTCGTTCCCAACCTGTTACAAACCGGGGCAGGTTCGCCCACCGGATTGATTTATTACGAGGGTGATTTACTTCCCGAACCTTTCCGAAACCAAATGATTCATTGTGATGCCGGACCCAATGCCGTCCGTGCTTATCCGATTCAAAAGGAAAAAGCTGGTTTTTCAGCTTCCCTTGTCAATCTACTTTACAGTACACAAGATCAATGGTTCCGCCCTTCCGACATAGCCGTAGCACCCGATGGATCCGTTTTTGTGTCCGATTGGTACGACCCTGGTGTAGGAGGCCATCAAATGGGGGATACAACGCGTGGCAGAATTTATCGAGTTGCACCCGATGTCTCACGTTATCAAATAGCTCCTCCTGATGTCAGTTCAATAGAAGGTGCACTAAAAGCGTTGGCCAATCCTAATCCAGCCATACGTTATTTGGCATCAAAAACACTAAGATCGCAACCCGATCGATCCATCCAACTACTTAAGAAATTATTTGGTAGTTCGACAACTGACAGTCGCCTTCGTGCCAGAGCATTTTGGATACTTTCAAAACTGATTTCTGAAGATGATCCCCTTTGGGAAATCGCTTCTGAAGATTCCGACGCCAATATTCGAATAACGGTATTACGTGCAGCCCGACAAGTTAACCGGAACATCACGGGTTTATGGTTAAAACTAGCAGAAGATAGGGATCCACAAGTCAGAAGGGAAGTAGCCATTTCCCTTAACGGCCAGAAGTCGCCCTATGCAGCCAATGCCTGGGCACAGGTAGCCATTCGCTATCCGGGTGGCGATCGATGGTATTTGGAAGCCCTGGGTATAGGTGCCGAAAATAACTGGGATAATTTGTTCCAAACATGGCTCCATATGTTAAAAGAGGATCCAACCCAGTCGCAGGCCGGACGGGATATTGTTTGGCGGGCAAGAACGCCCCTTTCCATCCCCTATCTAGCTAAATTAGCGGGCGACAACCAAGTCCCCCTCCAAGAACGACTGCGCTATTTTCGCGCCTTTGACTTTAACCCGGGAGGTCGAGAGAAATCAGAAGCAATCATGACCATCCTGAAAAATAATGCTTCAGGAACCTCTGAAATTAATCAGGTGGCTATCTCACACTTGGACCCAGGCTACGTGAAACAACAACCCGAAGCAAGGAAAGCACTGCAAAAATTATTAGACAAAACCTATGGAACAGAGGATTACATCGAATTGGTAAAACGCTTTGAGCCTACCCAGGAAAATCCACGTTTGCTGGAAATGGCTATATCGAAGCCCTACGATGCATTAAGTCGTAGTGCCGCTTCCCAACTGCTAAAACAGAATGGGGGGAGTCTGGTTCAAAACGTAATGAATGGAAGTAATTTAGAAAGGAAACAAGCACTTCTGACCTCCATGGCAAGAGTCGGGAACGAAACCTCATTCCAGTTATTCGAACGCACATTTCTCAATGAGAAAAATCCGGAGTCCTTGCGTAAAACAGCTATCCGGGCAATGGCCGGAACCTCCAAAGGGGAGGATCAAATTTTAGAGCACTTGCGGAAGGGATCCTTTACAGGAGATTTACAAGGTGTAGCCATACAGAGTTTGAGCAACGCATGGCGAAAGGCTGTCCGAATGGAAGCGGCTTCCTACCTAGGAACGGATCAAAAGTCGGTTCAAAGCCACCCACCGGTTAAAGAGCTGATTACGCGCGTGGGAAATCCCACGAGAGGTAAAGCTGTTTTTATGCAATACTGTTCAATTTGTCATCAAGTGAATTCGGAAGGGTCGGACTTTGGCCCTGCTCTCACCGAGATCGGCGACAAACTATCGAGAGAGGGGCAATATTTAGCAATCTATTACCCCAGCGCAGGTATTAGCTTCGGTTATGAGGGGTATATTGTCAAATTAAAGGACGGCACGGAAACCGCGGGTATCGTGTCGAGTAAAACAGAAACGGATTTGATCTTAAAACTCCCTGGAGGAAGTACGCAAGAATACAAAATGGCCAATGTCGTTTCCATTCAACCCTTGGACGAATCGATGATGTCGCCCGGTTTGCACGAGGCTATGCGCACCGACGAATTGGTAGATTTGGTAGAATATTTAATGAGCCTAAAAAAGGACCAATGATTACCTAGTAGAGACCCAAGTAACGTAAAAACTCTTGCTTGGTCTCTTCTTGGGCAAATTTACCACCATAATACGATGTAACCGTAGAACTGGCATGGTCCTCAATCCCTCTCATCGACACACACATATGCTTAGCATCAATGAGTACGGCTACGTCGGGTGTTTCTAAAACTTGCATCAATTCATTAGCAATTTGGACGGTCAACCGTTCTTGAACCTGTGGGCGTCGGCAATAGTACTGCACGATTCGGTTCAGTTTAGACAGTCCAATGACCTTTCCGCTCGAGATATAAGCGACGTGTGCTTTGCCGTGTATGGGAACAAAATGGTGTTCACAATTAGAAAACACGGTAATATCCTTTTCCACGAGCATTTGATCATAGCGGTACTTATTTTCGAACAGGGTTACCGACGGTTTATTTTCTGGATTCAAACCACTAAAAATTTCCCGAACATACATTTTGGCTACCCTTTCCGGTGTCCCTTTAAGGCTATCATCATTTAGATCGAGGCCTAAAATCTCCATGATACTCTTAAAATGTTCGGCAATAAGCTCCATTTTAAGATCTTCATCCAGCCGGAATGCGTCATCCCGCATCGGTGTTTCCAAAGAGGTTAAAAAGTGTTGGTCTCCGATCTCCTCCACCTGATTGTCAAGCAGGATATTCGACGAAGTTCCGTTCTGTTTCATACAATTTAATTTTCAAATCCAGATTTTGGCCTATATGTGGCCTCAGTATCGTGTAAATTACAATAGCGATATTTTCTGCAGTGGGGTTTAAGTCCGCAAATTCGGCTATCTCTAAATTAAGGTTACGGTGATCAAATTTGTCGACGACCAGTTCTCTCACCAACGCCCCCAACTTGCCCATATCAATGACATATCCAGTTTCAGGGTCGACAGGCCCAGTTACCTTTACGATTAACTCGTAATTGTGCCCATGAAATGAGGGGTTGTTGCACTTCCCAAAAACCGCTGCATTTTTCTCGTCAGACCAGGCACGATTATGCAGCCGATGAGCTGAATTAAAGCTCTCCTTCCGGAAAACTGACACCCTGTGATTAACCATAAATGTGCAAAACTTAACCTAAATAGACAGCCCTTATAATGTCGTTACAAAGTATGTGTACAACACATTAATAAGGTTCGAGGTTTACTTATTCACCTCAGCAGCAATAAAAACCCTGCTCTCTTCAGTAACAGAGCAACCTATATTAGTTGTTAGGGGAGGCAAGATCGGAAAAATAACGGAGTGAAAAAAACTAAACCCCTTTTTTCATTACTTTGGACTTCCGCTAAACATTAATACAAGTTTATTATTACTTTCGTAGCCCGTTCCCACGGGTTACAAAGTAGGAACACTGAGGGAATATCAAAAAGTTTCCACTTTTATTAAAACTGAATAACTAAGTATTTGTCAACTAAAATCTGCTAGTATAGTTTATAGTCAACCGTTTATAAAGTAAAATCTGATGAGCAACCAAAACAAAAATTATCTCGGCCCTCTGATTATCATCGGTATCCTTTTTTTTGTGTTCGGTTTTGTAACCTGGGTAAACGCGACACTGATCACTTTTTTCCAAAAAGCGTTTAATCTTGACAATACCGGTTCTTACCTCGTAACCTTCGCCTTCTTCATTTCCTATACCATTATGGCCTTGCCCGCTTCGGAGGTATTGAAACGCACCGGTTTTAAAAACGGGATGGCATTAGGATTATTAGTCATGGCTGTAGGGACGCTCATCTTCATACCGGCCGCACAGATTGCATCATACCCCTTATTTTTAGGTGGCTTATTCACCATCGGTATCGGTTTAACGCTATTACAAACGGCTTCTAACCCTTACGTTACCATTCTTGGCCCGAAAGAGAGTGCCGCTCAACGGATTAGTTTCATGGGTATTGCCAATAAATTAGCCGGTGTCATTGCCCAATACATTTTTGCCGGTATTCTTTTGGGAGGAGGCGCTGTAGCTCTCTCCGCACAAGATGAACTCAAAAAAGTTGAAATTCCTTACCTGATCCTAACCGCTATCCTAGTGGTTTTAGCCCTGGTCGTCAAAACTTCCAAAGGTCTTCCTGAAGTTGACGCCGAAGAGGAAGAACCGTCCGAAGAAGTTCCAGTCACTAGAAAAACCAGTATATGGCAATTCCCTAACCTAGTTTTGGGTATCGTCGCTATATTTTGTTATGTGGGTGTCGAAGTAATCGCCGCCGATACGGTCATCAATTACGGTGTATCCCTAGGTTTTCCGGAAGAACAAGCCGGAAAATTTGGAACCTATACCCTATTTGGAATGATGGTGGGCTATTTGCTCGGAATCCTGTTGATCCCAAAAGTAATTTCACAATCGACTTACCTCGTACTTTCCGGTATAATGGGGATAGGCTTTTCCATTCTAGCCATCTTCACCAGCGGCATTGTTTCAGTTTATAGCATTGCCCTGCTTGGTTTTGCACACGCCCTGGTATGGCCTGCACTTTGGCCCCTCGCCCTCGATGGACTCGGTAAATTTACCAAAACAGCATCAGCTCTTTTAATTATGGGTATTTCCGGAGGGGCTATCTTGCCCATGGTCTATGGAATGATCGCTGATAAATCCGGTAGCACCCAACATGCATACTGGATCTTATTACCCCTATACGGATACATACTTTATTACGCTTTGATTGGACATAAAAAAAGAAACTGGTAATATGCTCACGAGTACCCCCGGAAGGATTTGCCTGTTCGGAGAACATCAAGATTATTTGGGACTGCCGGTAATTGCCGCGGCCATTTCCCGGAGAATTCAAATTGAAGGTACGGGTCGTAACGATGACAAAGTGATTATACACTTGCCCGATCTGAACGACCGAATTGAATTTTCCATACATCAGACGTTCCCCTATACCCAGGATCGAGACTACTACAAAAGTGCGATTAATGTCTTGAAGAGAAAGGGAACTACCTTTTCGCATGGTTTCGAAGTCACCGTCCAGGGAAATATTCCCATTAATTCAGGCACTTCCAGCTCGTCTGCATTGATCGTTTCCTGGGTGAGCTTCCTGGATAAGATGAGCGACAACCCCTTCCACTATTCTCCCAAAGAAATTGGTGAGATCGCTTACCTGGCAGAAGTACCGGAATTTGGCGAGCCGGGAGGAATGATGGATCACTATTCCACAGCCTTGGGTAACATAATTTACTTGGAGTCAACACCCGAAATCCGGGTGGAGGTGCTGAATCGTAAACCGGGAACTTTTGTTCTGGGTGACTCCCTAGAACCTAAAGATACAATTGGCATCCTGGCTCGTTGCCGATATGGCATGGAAGCCATCATCCAAAAAGTAACAGCTAAAGACCCACAATTCAGTATTTTCACCACTACTGCAGAAGAGGCAAAGCAATACCAACGTTTTCTAACTGACGACGAATTCGCTTTGTTATCCGCAAATATTGAGGATCGTGAACTATTGATACAAGGCAAACAATTGCTCCAAAATGCCGATATCAACGCCGATGAACTCAACAAAACACTCGGCCATTTGCTATATCGTCATCATTCTAACCTCCGGGATTACAAGAAAACGTCAACTCCCAAAATAGAACGTATGATGGATGCAGCCTTGGCTGCCGGTGCTCTTGGAGGTAAAATAAACGGCTCAGGAGGCGGCGGATGTATGTTTGCCTATGCACCCAATAACGCTGAAGAAGTGGCAGAAGCCATAGAAAAAGTGGGCGGGAAAAGCCACATTATAGAAATCGATGAAGGAACAACTTGGTCTAATTAACCGTTACGAATGAAAATTTTCAAACGATATGGGTTGATCGGATACCCCTTGTCCCACTCATTTTCAAAAAAATATTTTTCGGAAAAATTCCAACGAGAAAATATACCTAATTGCGTCTATGAGCTTTTCCCGCTAGAAAATATCGGCGAATTAGAAGCATTGTTAAAAACCCCCGACTTGATCGGTCTGAACGTCACCATTCCCTACAAATTAGCCGTCATTCCATTTTTAGACGAATTGGATGCATTGACTGCCGCTCGAATTGGTGCCGTTAATACCATCAAGATCTATTCCGATGGCTCTACCAAAGGGTTTAATACCGATTATTACGGCTTTAAAAATTCCCTGGAGGATTGGTTGGAGCATCGAGGGGAAGAAAGTCGGAGATTCAAAGCACTTGTGCTCGGCACAGGTGGTTCTTCCAAAGCTGTTACTACCGCATTAGAAGACTTGGAAACACCATATATTCAAGTATCGCGTACTCCGAAAGATGGGTTACTCACCTATGATGACCTAACCCGAGAGGTAGTGGAGGAGCACAAGTTAATTATCAATACGACGCCTGTTGGCATGTCCCCCCATACAGCGGTAGCCCCTCCTATTCCCTACGAGTTTATTACCGATCGACACCTTCTGTATGACCTGATCTATAATCCGGAAGAAACGATGTTCTTGAAGAAAGGTGCGGAAAAGGGAGCCGCAACGCTCAACGGACTGGCCATGCTCTATTTGCAAGCTGAAAAATCCTGGCGCATATGGAATGAGCCTGATCGCCAGGCTTAAGTTTCCAATAGCCTATTTGCCGTAAAAAAAGTAATACAAGTACTTTTATTCCCATCTTTCCTTAACCCATAACATGATTACTAACCCTATTCATCAGTACCTTCATGGTATAAAATTGGTACGTTTCAAATACTTAATTGCTGGTCTGTTTACGGCATTCCTGTTCAGTCGCTGTACTCCGGAAAGCCAATTAATTCACAACGGGCACAGTGACTATAAAATAATTGTCGCAGAAAATGCCCCAGAACCGGAACAGCGAGCTGCCAGGGAACTCCAATATTACTTGGAAAAAATTGGCGGGGTGAAAATCCCCTTGGTCCATGAAACGGACGATCAAGAAACGTATATCTATATCGGATTTGAAGGCGCCCCCTCATCGTTTGACGTCGACCCGGTATCCTTTCCCAATGAACATTATATCCTTAAATCGAATGGAAAGAGTTTATTAATTGCAGGTGGCGGAAGTCGCGGCACACTCTATGGCGTGATCGGCTACCTATCCGATCACTTGGGCTGTCGCTGGTACACTAAGGACGTACACCGTATTCCTACCCAGAAAACCATTAAGCTACCTCGCTTTGAAGAGCGACAAAGCCCTGCTTTCGAATACCGAGAAGCCTGGTACCGAGAAGCCTACGATCCGATCTGGGCAATGTATAATCGTTTGAATCCAAGTATTCGTCCCATTCCCGATTCGTTAGGGGGAAGTTTCATAACCTATCCCTTTGGTCATACGTTTTATAACCTGGTACCTCCTTCCGTTCATTTTGATAAAAATCCCGAATATTTTGCCCTGGTAAACGGAAAACGGCAGAAAGAAAAAGCTCAATTATGTCTTACCAACCCCGGTACACGCACCGTTGCTGTTAACACAATTTTCGATTGGATAAGGGAACGCCCGAATGTGAACGTATTTTCGGTGGATCAAAATGACTATTACGGCTTTTGTGAGTGTCCGAACTGTAAGGCTATCGATGACCAGGAAGGCGGCCCCACAGGTTCGCTGATCGACTTTGTAAATTATATTGCCGATACAGTCAATAGCATCTATCCCGACCTGAAAATTCAGACCTTTGCCTATACCTATTCAGAAGCTCCACCCAAAAATTTAAAACCGTCTCCCAATGTAACGATCCGCCTTTGTCGCTACAACTACTGTTCTGCGCATGGTATCGACGAGTGTGATCATAGCAAGCCCTTCCGTGATCGCTATATGGCCTGGAAAAAGATCACAGATCGAATTTCGGTTTGGGACTATTTTACCGACTTCGCACAATATCTTATGCCCTACCCCAACTTTGCTTCGGTAACACGAAATGTGAAATGGTATGCCGATCAGGGGGCTATAGGACTGTTCGCACAAGGGAACAATGTACGAGAAAATGGAGGTGGTGAATTTTCGGCCTTACGTGCCTGGGTATTTGCCCAGTTAATGTGGAATCCCGATAAGGACGGAGATGCTCTCGTGCGTGAATTTGTGGAAAATGTTTATGGACCGGCAGCAACCTATATCCAAACCTATATCGATATGATGCATGCCGAAGTGAAAGCCGACACGTCGCATTTTAGCATTTGGGCTTTACCCGTGGAGGTGAATTATCTGAAACCTGAATTGATTGCGGCGGCCGACAGTTTATTTAAGTTGGCTGAACAAGCTGCCGTGGGAGATCTAGCCCTTGCCGACCGCGTCGAATTAGCCTACCTCCCCATACATTATATCAAGCTATATTTTTATTCCATTGGGGGAAGTTCTTACCTAAAACGGGAGGACATGCCGGCTGTACTCGATCGTTTTGAGAAAATTATCGCTAAAAACCGTATCCGTGCAATGGGAGATGTAGAAGAGACTTACGGCAACATCGGCAATTTCTTAGAAAAGGTAAGGACTGCACCAGCCTATGTGAATAACTGGCATATAGTAGGACCTTTTGACAACGAAGATGGAAAAGGGCTAGCTACATCCTTTTTCCCTGAATCACAGATTGATTTAGGTGCAACATTTGAAGGTAAAGACGGTCAGAAAATTCAGTGGAAACCCTATCAAAACGAGTTGTCTGCCTATATCGACCTAAAAAATATTTTTGATCCGCATTCCGATTATACCGTAGCTTATGCATATCATAATTATCAATCGGATCGCGACCGGGTTGCAAAATTTGGAGTCGGTAGTAATGATGGGGTTCGGGTTTATGTGAATGGTAAACTGGTATTAAATCGACCAGGCTCTAGAAAAGCAGAACCAAATCAGGATATTATCGAAGTTCCGCTAAGAGCTGGTGACAATGCGATTCTCGTCAAAGTGGACCAATTGGAGCGGGCATGGGGATTTTATTTTGGGGAATTAAAATAGTAGAGTCGATCCTTTCCCAATTTTTGTTCGAGTGATAAAATACCTTCCGGTCGGGGAGCTTTTATTCCCCGGCCGAGTAGAATATCCCCCTTGATGATCCTCATCTCATCCCATAGCCCTTTTTCAATAAAGGCATTGGTAACTTTAGCTCCTCCTTCTACCAAAATTGACCCTATACCCTGCTCAAAAAGTTTTGTCAACGTTTCGTTCAGTTCGTCGGCCGAAGGCTTTATTTTCAAGTAATGAGTTTGGGGATTAGTAGGATCATTTTGATAACGATCGGGCTGTGAACCTGATCCTTTCAGGTAATTCACAAATAGGGATGGTTGATCCTCGTGAAATACATTAAATTCTTGTCGGGCTGAAGCTAGTTGCCTGTCGAGTACTATTCTTACGGGGTTTTTACCTATCCAGTGGCGTACATTTAGACGAGGGTTGTCGGTTATGACGGTGTTTTTCCCTACTAAGATAGCATCTTCTTCCGCCCGCCATTTGTGGACGAAGAGATCGGTAAGGGATCCACTAATTTTTGTTCTAATGCCTGGGAATCCTAAATACCCGTCTCGGCTTTCAGCCCATTTAAGTATAATGTAAGGCCGCTTATATACCATCCCACAAAAAAAACGCTTGTTTATTTCTGCCCCCTTATCTGCCAATACACCTGAGGTGACCTTCACTCCTGCCTTTTCCAGTCGGGCTATACCCCTTCCAGCTACAACAGGATTGGGATCCACATTGGCAATTACGACCTGTGCTATTTTAGCATCGATCAACAAGTCGGCGCAGGGGGGCGTTTTGCCGAAATGGGAGCATGGCTCTAGGGTAACATAGGCAGTAGCCCCAGCCAATAAATGACCGTGCCCTTTGGACCGTGCATCGTTGACTGCTTCTACTTCGGCGTGTGCTTGGCCAAAATTCCGATGCCAACCCTCACCTATGATTTTCCCATCCGATACAATAACACAACCAACCATCGGATTTGGACTAACCGATCCCAAACCGTATTCGGCCAGCTGTAGAGCCCGCCACATATACTCTTCCTGGATTTCCACCGTATTTGGGTATAATAAAAAAGTCTACTAATTTATTCTGATGCCAACCTAAGTATTTTTTTTTAACTTTCCAGTTCAATAAACAATGCTGCAATGACATCTGCCCGGCTACTGTTTGATTATTTAACAAATAGGATTCAAAATTACCCCCAGAAAGAAAAGCAGGCTATTGTCCATATGCTGTTGAACCATTATCTAAGGCTCAACAACGTGGATGTACTGGTCGATCGCCCCATACCAACAGACGCATTACAGCCTGATTGGAATAAAGTTATTGAGCGCTTAAACGATAATGAACCGGTTCAACATATCATTGGTTCGGAGGAGTTCTGTGGTTTAAAATTTACGGTCTCTTCCGCAGTACTAATTCCTAGGCCTGAAACAGAGGAGTTAGTACGGTTGATTACTCGTGACTATGGCGAACCGGATGGAAGGGTTGACATTTTGGATATTGGGACGGGAAGTGGTTGCATTGCGATTGTACTCGCTCGTTTCATCCCTCATGCTGCGGTTACGGGATGGGATGTTTCCGAAAAAGCCCTCGATGTAGCTCGTGCGAATGCACAACGTCTGATGGCTTCGGTAACGTTTGAAAACCGGGATATATTGGACTCTCAAATAAGTCATCTCGTGGGTGATACTCGGTATGACTGCATAGTAAGTAACCCTCCCTACGTTACGTATTCGGAGGCGGAACAGATGCGCCCCAATGTTTTACGTTTTGAACCGCACGAAGCCCTTTTCGTTGAAGACAGTAGCCCCCTATTATTTTACCAAGCTATTGCTAGTTTTGGCAAAAAACATCTCAAAGTCGGGGGGCGTTGCTATGTAGAAATTAACGAACATTTTGGACCACAAACCTCGGAGGTATTTACGAACCAAGGATATAAAAACGTAAGCCTGCTGAAAGATATACATGGTAAAAACCGTTTTATCAGAGCAGAAATCGCCTAAATATAGCTTTTAGGGGGTTTATATCGATCAGACGTCTATTTTTGTCGAAAAACACCGATAATGTATCAGCAAAAAATAAAGGAAGTACTTGAGGAAATAGGCAAAGTGGTTGTGGGACAAGAAAGTCTAATCAATCGGATTCTAATAGGCTTATTCACCGGGGGCCATATTTTACTCGAAGGAGTTCCAGGGCTGGCTAAAACCCTTTCGATCAATACTATTTCCCAGGTACTTCAGCTTAATTTTCGACGGATACAATTCACCTCCGATTTGCTTCCGGCCGATTTGATTGGGACGATGATTTACAAACCCAAGCTAGGCGACTATGAGGTGAAGAAGGGGCCTATTTTCGCACATATAATTTTGGCTGATGAAGTGAACCGATCACCTGCTAAAGTACAATCGGCTCTCTTGGAAGCCATGCAAGAAAAGCAAGTGACCATTGGCGATACGACCTACCCGCTCGACAAACCATTTCTGGTATTGGCTACCCAAAACCCTGTTGAACAAGAGGGAACCTATCCTTTACCAGAAGCTCAACTAGACCGGTTTATGATGAAGGTTCATCTGGATTATCTCAATCGTACGGAAGAGTTAGAAGTGATGCGACGGATGTCAGACATGAACTTTTCATACACCCCTCAACCTCTCTTGTCGAAAGAAGACATCTTCAATATTCGTCAGGAAGTAAACCAGGTCAATATATCGGAGACCTTGGAGCGTTATATCATCGAACTTGTCTTTGCTACGCGACGTCCATTGGAATACAATTTTAAAGAAGAAGCCCGATACATCCAGTTCGGGGTTTCGCCTCGGGCCACCATTCATTTAAATCGGGCGGCGAAGGCCTTGGCTTATATGGAAGGCCGGAATTATGTTTTACCAGAGGATATAAAAGAAGTAGCTCCTGATATTATGAATCATCGCATTTTGCTCAATTATGAAGCAGAAGCAGATGACGTTAAAACAACCCATATTATCGATTCCATTTTAAGCAAAATCGCGATAGGATAGGAAATTTGCGAGAAATAGTTTAAAATTTGTGTTACATATAGAAAAGGTACTCTATATTTGTGCCTTGATTATTCCTAGTTAAAATCCTTATCTATTTGTGATTAAGTTAAACCCAACTTTGTGAAATGACTTGAATTTATGTTTTCTGTTCTATCGTTTGAGGGAGTTTTGGTAATCCATAACTAAAAATCTCTAAATTTGTCGCTCAGAATCCTGGATTACCAGGGACTTAGCCCACATACGCCTGGAAGGCAGCAAATTAAGATAATATGTTATCGTACATCACCTGGGAAGTATCTCCGGAAATTTTTACCATTCCAGAATTTGCAGGTATCGGTCCTATATCTGTTCGCTGGTATGGACTTCTTTTCGCCCTGGGGTTTATCATCGGACAACAAATCATGATTCATATCTTCAAAAAAGAAGGTAAGCCCCTGGCTGATATTGATACGTTGACCATTTACATGTTGCTGTCGACGGTATTGGGAGCCCGCTTTGGCCACTTTCTATTCTATGAGCCATCCGTTCTGATTAAGAACCCTTTGGAAGTGATTTTGCCACCCTATGCAGGACTGGCAAGTCACGGTGCACTAATCGGTATTTTGACCGGTTTATGGCTCTACAGTCGCAAAAAAAAGGGGTCTGGACAAACCTTTTTTTGGGTGTCTGACCGTATAGCGATCACGGTTGCGTTGGGAGGTGCATTCATCCGATTAGGCAATCTGATGAACTCTGAAATAATTGGTAAGGAAACCAGCGCCCCTTGGGGATTTATCTTTCAGCTCAACAATGAGTTTTCGAAAGTCCCCCGCCACCCTACCGCTATTTATGAGTCATTGGCTTACTTGACCTTATTTTTTGTAATGTGCTGGGTCTGGAATAGATACAAAGAAAAAACTCCGAGCGGGCTACTTGTAGGGATTTTTATGATATGGGTTTTCACTGCCAGATTTATCATCGAATTCTTTAAAGAGAATCAGGTTGCCTTTGAAGACAATTTAACGTTAAATATGGGCCAGTACCTGAGTATCCCAGCGATATTGTTAGGTATTTGGTTTATTTGGCATGCGCTGAACAACAAAAAGAGCGCTCCTAACGTATAATTAATTACAATCGAGGCGTTCCGGATCGCAAAAGAATTAAGGTTATGCCCTTTCGGGTATAAATAAAAATAGCAAAACTGAAGCGGAGAATATCACCTCTGGGTAATTGAAGGTATCCTGAATCTCAGACGGTACAATTCAGTTTTCTACCTGGCGTGAAATCTGTAACATCTATGAAAAATATGAATTAAGGATCACACTTATTAACTGACTTGACAAATGACAGATTCAAAAAACAAAAACAATTGGAATGAAGAGTGGGTGAAGATCCATTTCGACGATGTCGAAAATCCTCCCCATTACGAAGTTTCAAATTTTGGACGTTTGAAAAGCTTTCAAACCGACCCCAAAGGGGCCATCATTAAAGGATCAGTAATTCAAGGTTACCGATCCCTCAACATCCGTGCGAGCGGAGGTAAGACGATTAATTATTACGTGCACAAACTCGTCGCCGATAACTTTGTACCTCGGAAGAGTTTAGAACACAAGTATGTCATCCACTTGGATTACGAAAAGCAAAACAATCATTTTGAAAATCTAAAATGGGTGACCAAAGAGGAAATGACGGAACACAACCGGAAAAATCCGATGGTCATCAACCGTGCCATTCCGAAAAGAACCAGCAATTATAAGCTGACGGAATCGAAGGTGAAAATGATTAAAAAATTGCTTAAAAACGACAAGAACAGGTTGCGTATGATAGCCAAACAATTTGGTATCACGCATACCCAATTGAATCGTATCCGATCAGGTGAAAACTGGAAACACGTAACGATTGACGACTAGGTCCCACTGAGTACACCCCGCAATTTATTTAATTATTAATGAGGATTTTTTGTTTTGTCGACAGCCTTCTTTGGAGCATTACACGCCCAAAACAGGTCCCTGTTGCCCTAAAATTCCCCTAACTCTTGGGCTTAAATTTATCAAAAGGTCAAGATCTGCCCATTAAAATGGGGAAAAGGCCGAGGTATAACTCAACCCATTGCCCAGGCCTGCTTTGAAAATGCCTCATCCTATTTTTTTTTCATTTGGGCTTCTGAATGGTATATCCTCCTTCCGACGGATCAAAGTCAATGGCGACCCCAAGCACATATAGTAAATGCCGCTTGTCGATGAAAACTTTCACGCTATTGATGGAATAAGTTTGATCATTTTCATTGGCCACATCAAAACCCAGTACAAATTCCCCACTACATGCCCCCCCTCGGATCCCTACTCTGAGTCCGTACGTATCGGTTGGTATCTTGTTGGATGTTAACGTATCCCAAATTTCTTCTTTAGCACGATCCGTTATCGAAACGGGTGGTTCTATTAAATCCATGTTTACACTAATCCCTGTCGTAATTCCCTAGTATCCTTTCTTTAAAAGTAACCCGACTTGGCTTCTTCCTCCGAAGTTATGACGAATATTTAATCCTAAGCTTTAGTTTTGCAAATTCATTACTAGTCACTTTTGTGTTTTCAAACACGTAACAATGGAATTAAATTCATTTTTAGCAATTGTAATTAGCGTCTTGATTGTTACACTGGGCGTTTATTTTTGTATTCAAGCCCTGATAAAAAGCCAGTCGGACAGAAAATTATGGGACCAAAAATTGGCGCATCATCAGCTGATAACCCCATTGCGATTGCAAGCCTACGAACGAATGTGTCTTTACCTGGAAAGAATAACGCCTAACAACCTCCTTTTAAGGACGGTCGGGTCGGCAAGTACAGCACCTGAACTTCATCAACTCCTCATAAGAGAAATTCGTGAAGAATTCAACCATAACCTAGCCCAACAAATTTATATCGGTACCGACGCTTGGGAAATGGTTAGAAAAGCAAAGGAGGATGTGATCGCAACGATCAACCTGGCCAACCAAGAATTGGAAGAAGATGCCAGTGCCACCGATTTGGCTCGGAAGATCATGAAACAGGTCATTGAAAAAGGAACTCCAAGCATAACAGTGGCCTTGGAATTATTAAAGAAAGAAATCCAGGTTCTGTTTTAATACGAACCTGTTCGGTCTAAAATATGCTTTATCCCCAAAATATTGAACAAAAAATCGGTTTCGACCGAATCAGAGAAGCACTGCGTAATCTGTGTCTCAGCTCCCTCGGACAAGGGTTTGTAGATCATATCCGTTTTTCGGATCAATATAGTCGTGTCGATAAGCTCGTTCGACAAACGGCTGAAATGAAACTGTTATTGGAAACAGGTGTTGGCCTTCCCACCCATCATTATATCGACATTAACCCCTATTTAAAGAAAGCTCAAATTGAGGGCATATTGTTATCGGCGGAGGTCTTTTTTGACATTAAACTAACATTGTCTACCATAAAACAATGTTTAGAACTACTCAACCAAGAGTCGGAAGAAAAATTCCCGCAGCTTAAATCATTTGCGCACAATGTTCAGGTCGATAGCAACCTCCTCAGGGAACTCGACCGGGTAATTGATGAGCGCGGACAAGTGCGAAGCGAAGCATCGCCCGAACTAGCCCGTATACGGAAACGATTGCTTGCCGAACAATCCTCCGTCCGTACCCGTCTTGATCAAATATTCAGGTCGGCTAAAGCGAATGGATGGGTAGGCGATGACGTGTCATTGACCATTCGAAATGGTCGTATGGTGATTCCCGTATCGGCTGAGTTTAAGCGAAAATTGAAGGGCTTCATCCACGATGCCTCCTCTACCGGACAGACTGTTTTTATTGAGCCAGCAGAGATATTCGAATCGAATAACGAAATCCGAGAACTGGAGTATGAAGAAAAACGAGAGATCAATCGGATTTTGGTGGCGCTTACCGATGTGCTTCGACCCCATGTTCCGGATTTGTTGCGGGCGGTAAATTTCCTTGCTGTGATCGATTTTTTACGGGCGAAAGCACTTTTTGCACAACAAATCAATGCGATCAACCCCAAATTCGTTGAACGTCCTACCCTCGATTGGCGCTCAGCTAAAAACCCGATTTTGTTTCTCAACTTTCAAAAACAAGGCAAGCAAGTGATTCCCTTAAACATAGCGCTTCAAGATAAAACGAGAATACTCATCATCTCGGGGCCTAATGCCGGGGGGAAGTCGGTGGCGCTGAAAACGGTAGGTTTGATCCAATACATGTATCAGTGCGGGTTAATGATACCGGTGAATGAAGAGTCAACCATCGGTTTGTTTAAAAATATCTTAATCGACATCGGTGACGAACAATCACTTGAAAACGATCTGAGCACCTACAGTTCGCACCTGACCAACATGAAAGTGTTCCTAAAGAAAGCTGATAAACAAACGTTATTCCTAATCGATGAATTTGGAACCGGGACGGAACCAGGTTTAGGAGGAGCCATAGCGGAGGCGATTTTGGAAAAATTGGCGGTATCAGGAGCACTGGGTGTAATCAATACTCATTATACGAACTTAAAACTATTTGCCGGTAAGACACCTGGTTTGCTTAATGGCGCTATGCGTTTCGATGCGCAACATCTTCAACCGCTTTACGAGCTTGAAATGGGAAAACCCGGTAGCTCTTTTGCATTCGAAATCGCCACGAAAATTGGATTGCCGCAAGAAGTCATCAAAAACGCGAAACAAAAGCTTGGTACACAACAAGTAAATTTTGAAAAACTCATAAAGGAACTAGATATAGAACGAGCCGTATTTGCTGAAAAAAATACGGAATTAGCTATTAAGGAAAGGAAGCTATCCCAACAACTCGCGGAGTACACTGCCTTAAAAAACCGCTTGGAAAACGAAGAAAAAAAGATAAAGAATCAAGCGAAGGAGGAGGCTAAAAAAATGATCGCTGATGCAAATCAACTTATTGAAAACACGATACGTCAGATCAAAGAGAAAAAAGCCGAGAAAGAAGCCACCAAGATCTTAAGGACTGAGCTCCAACAGTTTTCAGCACAAAATCTAAAAAAAGAAATCATTTCGGAACCAGCCGAAACGAAGGAGAAAGTCGAGTATGAATCCGGGCCAATTACGGAAGGAAGTTATGTAAAACTCAAGGGACAAACTGCCCTAGGACAGGTTTTGAACATTCGGGGTAAAGAGGCTGACGTCCGAATTGGAGCCCTGAAATCGACCATCAAACTCAACCGTCTCGAAAAGATATCGGCTAAAACCTATAAAGCAGCTACCCAGGAAACACTAACGGAAAATTATCGACCGCCGGTGGATCTGAACGAAAAAATGCTCCAGTTTAGCTTTAATTTGGATATTCGAGGCAAAAGGGGGGAAGAAGCCTTGGTAGAATTGGATCAGTTTTTAAATAATGCATTAATGCTGGGCTATAACGAACTTCGGATTGTTCATGGTAAAGGCGACGGGATTCTACGTACTTTGGTCCGAAATCACCTAAAAAAATATAAGGAAGTTACCGGAATGACCGATGAGCATGCTGACCGTGGCGGCGCCGGTGTCACAATCGTAAAACTCCAGTAATTTTCCGATATCACGCCCCCCAGGCCGTAACGATAATTGTGCGACTTCCCCCATAATTGCGATGCTCGCAGAGGTAGATCCCTTGCCAGGTTCCCAATGCAAGACGACCGTCACGAATGGGAATAAGAACCGACGCCCCTAAAATTGAGGATTTGATATGAGCAGGCATATCGTCGGCACCTTCGTAATCGTGTAAGAATCCGGGTTGGTTTTCCGGCACATAGGTGTTAAAGTACGTCTCAAAATCGAGGCGTACCGTTGGATCCGCATTTTCATTAATGGTTAGGGATGCCGAGGTATGCTGAATGAATACTTGACAAAATCCCACTTTCCAATTCCGTATGCCCGGAATGGCTTCCTCAACTTGTGAAGTAATTAAATGGAAGCCCCTGTTTCGAGGCGACAAGCGTATTTTTTCTTGAATAAACATGCTTTAAAATTCAGATAAATCTCCAACTTCTTTAGGTCGCCAGCAAAATTATAAAAACAAATACTCGTATTGGGAAAGCGTGAATGCCTATTTTTGAAGTATCAATAAACCTCAAATTAATCCAAACCATTAAAAAGGTACCCTATGGAGCGCCTGGGCAGTAGTATTGAACGTATCATAGAATCCATCATAGATCGAATCCCATCCATTGTCCTAGGACTGGTTATCCTGATAGCCGGTTTATATCTGATAAGATTGGTCATCCGGATTATCCACAACCGTTTTGAGCGTCGACAAGTAGATCCATCTCTGCGAGAATTTATTCTCAGCCTGCTGAAATTCATTCTATATGCGATGTTGATTATCTCGGTTGCCAGCACGATGGGAATCAAAACGACCTCCTTTATAGCGGTGTTAAGTGCCGCCAGTTTAGCGATCGGCCTCTCCTTACAAGGAAGTCTATCGAATTTAGCCGGAGGGGTATTGATACTAATTTTCAAACCTTTTCGGGTAGGTGACAGTATCCAAAGTAGTATTGGTGCTGCCGGTGCGGTCGAAAAAATTGACATCTTATACACCACCCTTAGAACCGCTGATGGCATTGCGGTATTTTCACCGAACGGAACTTTGGCAAACTCAGTTATTACCAATTATTCGGATATTAAATCGAGACGGATTGAGTACAAACTGGCCGTTTCGAGTCAAGAAGACATCAAAAAGGTAAGAGCTATTATTCTTGACCATCTGAGAAAAGACCGAAGAATTGTAGTCTCCCCCACCCCACAAGTGCTCGTTAGTGATCTATCAGCCGGCGCTGTTCAACTAATTATCCATGCCTGGGCTAAAAAAAACGACTACTCGAGTGCTTTTTATGATATCCAGGAAACACTTCGAGATAAATTGATCGAAAATCAGGTGGCGGCGCCTCCTTCCCAAAATGAAATTCGAATTATCACACCCGGCCAAACGGGATAATTTTTTCGTATGAACCCTGAACAAAATGAAGAACACGACTGGTGGCAACGCTTAAAAAAAGGAGATCAGGAAGCTTTTTCATGCCTTTTCCAAGCCTACCATAAGAACCTTTACAATTACGGCATTAAGCTAACCCCAGGCCAAATCGAATTGGTGGAAGATGCCATTCAAGATGTTTTTATCGATTTGTGGCGACTCAGAGGTGGAATCACTGATAAGGTGGGGTCTATCAGGTTTTATTTGTACCGAGTACTCCGTCGAAAAATACACCTGTCCCTACAAAAGAAGGTTGATTTGCGATTTCTGGAAGACACGGATTTAGACCGTCTTTTACAAAAGCCCTATGAAACCGAATGGGTGGATGACGAAATTCAGGGGAACCTCGAGTCTCAGCTTTCATCCGCCATTAAAAGGTTACCCCGCCGACAAAAAGAAGCCCTGACCTTGCGCTATTTCGAAGGCTTTAGTAATCCCGAAATTGCTTCTCTTATGGAAGTTAACGAAAAAACAGTTCGAAATTTGCTGCATAAAGCCCTCGCTCATTTACGCCTAAATCAGAAGGACCTTTATCGTACGTTAGAACAAGATTAGTTTTTAAGATAGCGTTTGAGTTTAGAATTTGAATTTCTAATTTCTTCCACAGCCATTTCAGCAACCGTTCGACCGCCTAACTCGTTTAAGTGGGTATTGTCCTGTAATCCATTAGGTAATTTCTGGAACTTGCCCGGAGGGATATGGAGATAGTAATTCTTCGACGCTTCCATTCCAGACTGCTCGATCAATGCCATGGTACCCAGATTTAAATCGAGGAGAGGAACCTTTTCCGAATGCGCAATGCGATATACCGTCAGCGTATAGTCCGTATGTGTATCTATTAATACCCCCGACTCATCAAAATGGCGTCGAGCAATCGAAGTTGCCAATAAGGGGTGTGCACCCCGACTACGAATTTCCTGGATATATTGACGCAATGAATTTCCAAACTCATGCCTGGGATCTGTATACCGAAGACTATCATCTTTTTTCTGATCATTATGCCCAAATTGAATGAGTACGAAATCTCCTTTTTTTAGTTGGGAGAAAATCGCATCCCAATACCCTTCTCCACGAAAACTTTTCGAACTACGCCCGCTTACGGCTTTATTTTCAAATACTAGCGTCTTTTTAAAATGGTCGCCAAAGTACATACCCCATCCTCTCAAGGGGTAATTTTCACCGCCCTGTTTTTCCGACAAAACACCCACATCATATTCCGCCATGGTTGAATCCCCAATACCATAAAGTATTCGCTGGGAACAACTTTGTATTAAAATAAAAAAACTAAGAATGCATACAGGTATAAAACGTGTCATAGAATTGGTGGAAAGAAATTGGTTTAATTGAAAAAGGTTTTCAGCTGTAAAAAATACCCGATTACCTTGATAACCCACCTATACATAGGACTATCGAGTAAGCTTTATCCTATTTCTTTAAAGACCCCTTAAATATTTTACAAAAAAAAGGGACATTTTACTATTGATTCACTCTTTCTCGATAAACATTCACCCTGCGATGTCCCATGCACAAATCTCCCTTAGCCCTTACCGATTTAATTCGGGACGATGATTTTATTACCTGGGTTCGCCGACCGACACCGGAACTCCACCTTTACTGGGCGAGGTATCTGGAAAAATTCCCGGATCAAAAGGAGGCGATATTACAGGCTCGAGGCTACGTAAATCTCATTGCCGAGGATACTGGGCGAGACCTGCCCACCCTAGCACGGAGTCAGAAGATTTGGAAGAATGTAAACGATATAATGAATAGCGAAAATTCAAAAAACTAACCCTTACCTATACGATCAAATGTCGAAAAAAATCGCTCTACTCCTGTTAACCTTGATCGTAACATGGAGTTGCTTGCGTCCAACCGGACAAAATAAGAGTCATCTAACCGCTGCTGAAGGTCGAAGGGCTGAAGTGCTTTTTCTAGGGCATCAAAGCAAGCATCATGACGCATATAAATTTGCGCCCTGGCTTTCCATCAAGCTTTTTAGAAGTGGCATAAATACCACTTTTGCCCATAGCCTAGAAGCCATTACCGACGAAAATTTAGCCCGATATGACGGATTGATCATTTACGCCAATCACGAATATCTCCCCCCGGAAAAAGAGGAAGTCTTAAAGCGTTTTGTGGCTGCTGGAAAAGGGTTAATTCCCTTACATTCGGCGAGCGGATGTTTTCGAAATTCGGAGTGGTATATCCGTACCATTGGAGGTGCATTCGAATCCCATAAAACCGGCAGATTTAAAAATACCATCGTAAACAGAGAGCATCCTATTATGGCCGGTATTGGGGAGTTTGAAACCTGGGATGAGACCTATGTACACAAGCATATCAATCCCGATATTATTGTCTTAGGTGCACGAGTTGAGGGAAATCATCGGGAACCCTATACCTGGGTAAGACAAGAAGGGAAAGCCCGCATCTTTTATACAGCATACGGACATGACGAACAAACCTGGACCCACATTGAGTTTTTAAACCTGGTGCGGAATGGCGTACTTTGGGCACTTGGTGATGAAGTACAGGCTCAAATCAAAGCCTTAGAAATCCCTGACGTCGACATATATGATACTGATACCATAGCAGCTTATACCCAACGGCATTTAGTTACCAAAATTCAACCGGCACTTCCACCCCATGAATCGGTTAAACTCACCCAAATTCCCACTGAGTTTGAAATACAACTGTTTGCTGCTGAACCCGATATCACCAACCCGATTGCCATGGCCTGGGACGAACGTGGTAGACTATGGGTGGTCGAATCGGTAGATTATCCCAATACATTTAAGGAAACGGACGGAGCCGCAAATGATCGGATCAAAATTTGTGAAGATACCGATGGCGATGGGCGTGCTGATAAGTTTACCGTATTTGCCGACAACCTCAATATTCCAACCAGTATCGTCTTTACTCGCGGTGGTGTCATTGTTTCCATGGCTCCAGACTTTCTTTTTTTGAAAGATACTGATGGCGACGATGTAGCGGACGTTCGTGAAACCATCCTTACCGGTTGGAATAAATACGATACGCATGCCGGTCCATCGAATCTGCAATATGGTTTCGACAATAAAATCTGGGGAGTAACGGGTTACTCAGGTTTTCAAGGTAAAATCGACGGCCGTAAACGCCATTTCAATCAGGGGATCTATTCTTTTCGTCCGGATGGGACTGATTTCGAATTCTTAGCCAGTTCCAGCAATAATACATGGGGGCTCGGTTTCACAGAGGATAATAACATATTTCTCTCCACCGCCAACAATACCCACAGCGCCTACTTTTCAATGCCGGCTAAAAATGCACTCTGGGCTCCTTCAAGTACGTTCGGTGACGTACAACCTATTCAAAAAATTGATGGTCACTACGACGCCCATGCGCTGACACCCAATTTAAGGCAAGTCGATGTAGTAGGTGGATTTACATCGGCTGCCGGACATCATTTTTACACCGCCCGCGATTTTCCCAAAGAATATTGGAACCGGGTTGCTTTCGTTTGTGAACCCACAATTCGATTGATCCATAAGGCCATTCTCGAAAAAGACGGTGCCGGATTTAAGGAAGTCGATGGTTGGAACATGGCGGCAAGTTCGGATGAATGGTTTGGTCCCGTCCAAGCTACCGTTGGGCCTGACGGAGCCCTATGGGTAGCCGACTGGTATAATTTCATTATCCAGCACAACGTGTTTGTACCACGCCAAGCCCCTTCGGAATACGTTTTACCTTTTGTCGAACAACCCCACGGGCAAGGAAATGCTTTTATCAGTCCTCTGAGAGACATTAACCACGGTCGCATTTATCGCATTGTCCATAAGAAGGGCAAGGGTACACCCCCGCCTAAAATCGATAAAAACGATGCAAAATCATTGGTGGAAGCGCTAAAACACTCGAATATGTTTTGGAGAATGACGGCTCAACGCCTGCTCGTCGAACGTAATGACAAAACCGTTGCCAAAGATTTATACGTGCTCATCGACAATCAGGAAGTCGATGAAATTGGATTGAATAGTCCGGCGGTTCACGCATTATGGACCTTACATGGGCTTGGTTTACTGGAAAATTCCCGTTCGGAAGCCTACCAGGTAGCGGTCAACGCACTCAAACATCCGGCTGCGGGTGTCAGAAAAGCGGCGGTAATGGTACTTCCTCCTGGTGATGAAAGCTTTCAAGAAATTAAAAAAGCAGGCCTCCCACAAGATAAGGATCTAAATACTCGACTGGCTGTATTTAACACCTTAGCTACCTATGCGTCAAGCCCAATGATTGGAAAAGAACTTTATCAAGCAGCTTTGACTCCCGAAAACGCGGACGACCGATGGCTAGCAAAATCATTAACCGTCGCGGCATTGCGGCATGAACAGGGTTTTCGAGCTGCTTTGGAAACTAAATCAAATGAATTTGTCAGCGCCATCATTGAACAGATGAACCGTGAAGAATACACCATGGGTCGTCGCGTTTTTATGCCCTTTTCTCCGGATGTCAGCTTAAAAGAAATTACGATCTCCACGACCTTAAGCCGTAATAATACTGACGAATTAGAAGGTTTTATTTTGGGGCATGGAAACCGAGAAAATGGGTACGCTCTTTTTATGGAAAACGGCCAACTCTCGTGGACGGTGCATCAACATGGTCACACCACTACCATATTAAGTTCCGGGTCATTACCCAATCCCATGGATGTGGTCGCTACGCTTAAAAAGGATGGAACGATGTCATTGGCAATTAACGGTCGAGTGGTGGGTTCGAACAAGGCTCATACCTACTTTACGCATCCCTTAGAGCCAGGCCTGAGAACTGGTGAAGATTACAAGGACAGAGATAAATTAGGCGACTATCCCGATGGATTCCCCTTGAAAGGAAATGTACAAAACACGCGTTTAACACTTCAGAAATCATCTACCGTAGATAGCCTACCCAATCCCACAATCCAAAATACAACTTCTCTGAATACGCTAAACCTTTCGGTTGAGATTGACAAAATGCAATACGACAAACGCTTACTCACGGCAAAGGCAGGGGAAAGAATAACATTGTTTTTTGACAATCCCGACGGAATGCCTCATAACCTATTGATCATCAAACCAGGGACACTGGAGAAGGTAGGGAACGCCGCGGATGAAATGCTTCGAGACCCTAATGCTGCCGATCGACATTATGTCCCGGATATCCCTGAGGTTCTCTTCGCAACTAAATTACTGAATACCGGTGAAAGCACAGCCCTCGAATTTACCGTGCCAGATACCCCTGGAGATTACCCTTATGTGTGCACTTTCCCCGGCCATTGGCGTGGGATGAACGGAATCCTAAGGGTAGTAAAATAAGTCAAAGCAAACTCAATCTATAAGATCATGTTAAGAACACTTTTATTCCGACTTGCCAGTTTAGCCATTTTCCTCACCCTAACTTTCATCACTTTTGCCGGGCAACCTGTAAAAAAGAAGCCCATCAAAGCACTTATGGTGGGCGGTGATGCTTCCCACGATTTCGATCGTTGGTACAAAATAGAGGACGTTAAAACACTTTCCGAAAAAGGTTTAGCTGAAGTGGTCTACACAGATGACCCATCGACCATCTTAGAACATCTACCTCAAATTGACGTACTTATATTAAGTAATAATAAGGCTATCCCCGACCCAGCGACAAGGCAAGCCATCTTCGATTTTTTGGACCAGGGAAAAGGTTTGATTTTACTTCATGCAGCCATTTGGTATAACTGGAATGATTGGCCAGAATACAATCGCCTGCTCGTAGGTGGAGGTTCACGAGGTCATGATAAATATGGCCCATTCGACGTTACCGTCATCGACAAAAAGCACCCGTTGATGAAGAAAATACCCGCTCAATTCAACTTGGCGGATGAGTTATATTATCATAAAATTGACCCAGAAGGTTCGAGTGTTAAGGTTTTGGCTACGGCTCAAATGGCTGGAAAAGCAGAAAGCTATCCGAGTATTTTTACGGTGGAACACCCTAAAGCTCGTATTGTAGGAATTGCGTTGGGGCATGATGCTGCTAGCCATGAACACCCCGCTTACCGGACCCTGCTACAAAACGCCATACAGTGGGCTGCACGTCGTTAATTGTTGAACCCAAGTAACCTAAATAAATATAGTATAATGAGCCAAAAACAAATCACCGTAGTGATCGTCGGTATGGGATTCGGTAAGGAGTTTATCCCTATATATCTCAGCCACCCCAACATCAAAGCCGTCGGAATTTGTACCCGTAATCCGCAAACACGGAACGAACTTGCAACCCGATATAACCTCGACGCTAACCTGGTTTTCGAACATTTTGAGGACATTCCCCAACGCGATGACGTTGACGCCATTCATATTGTAACTCCCGTTCCGGACCATGCTCGAATGACCCTGGCCTCACTAAACGCGAATAAACATACGGCTTGTACCATACCCATGGCCATGACGGTAGAAGATTGTGAGAAAATCGTGGAAGCCAAGCGCCGCACAGGAAAAGTATACATGATGATGGAAACCGCACTTTATACCCGCGAGTTTCTCTACGGTTTGAAACTCGCTGAAAATGGGGAGCTAGGGAGAATTCAATTCGTAAGGGGGTCGCATGTGCAAGATATGAGTATGGATGGTTGGGCAGAATACTGGAAGGGTTTTCCGCCAATGTTGAACGGAACCCATGCCATTTCGCCGTTATTACGTATCAATAATACCATTGCTGAATCGGTGGTGTGCCATGGTTCTGGTCGGTTGTCGGATGATTTAGCTCGTCGATATGGGTCACCCTTTGCAGTTGAAACAGCAACTATTACATTGAAAGATAGCGATGTGGTTGCGGAGGTAACCCGTTCACTCTATGATGTCGTTCGCCAGTACCGAGAAAGCTACGACGTTTACGGTACCAAGATGTCGTTCGAATGGGAACAGCTCCAGGATGAAAACCACGTAATTTTTGACGGGGGTGAAAATGCACATCGTATTGAAGTGCCCGACACGGATGATTTATTGATTGAACCACTAAAGCATTTTACCAAGCGCGAAAAGATTGATGACCCTAATCATGTTTCGTTTCTACAAGGTGCTGGGCACGGTGGTTCACATCCCCATTTGGTACAGGAGTTTGTCGCAGCCATCATCGAAGGGAGGGACTCGGCAGTCGATGCGGCTTTGGCTGCCAACTATACCTGTGCAGGTATTTGCGCCCATGAGTCTGCCATGAAAGGCGGTATTCGGGTGAAAGTTCCAAGCTTTAATGATTAAGTAACCCCGTATAACTACCCACTCCCCAAAATGCATAGCTTTTTTGGGGGTGGGTATGATTTATTCGCACACTTATTGAACTGTTTTTCCCTATGGGTTCGATTACTTTTCAACCAACAACCTCTCGGTCCATACAGACATACCTCCTTCCATGGCTTGGATAAAATACAATCCACTCGTCAAGTCACGGATATCTAATTCGAAGAGGGATGCATTTTGAGAGCTAATAGTTACGGGTATTACCCTACCTGTGAAGTCATATACGTTGATGATTGCCTTTTCCGATAAAGCGGGTATGTCGACGATCACGCGGCTTCCCCGGACCGGATTGGGATATAGCTTCCCTTTCATTGCGGCGGTATTTTCCCATTCGACCGATACAAGGGGTGAGAGTTGGAAGGTGCCGTCCCAGTCGATGGTCCGTAAACGATAGTAAACTACATTTCCTTGGTTGGGTTTAGTGGGATCATCAAAGCGATAGTCCATCCCATTACGGTTTTGGGCAACAACACTGCCAATTACTTCAAAATCTCGTCCATTATAACTGCGTTGCACTTCGAAATGAGAAACATTTTCTTCTAACACGGTCCGCCAATGGAGTTGCGCAATCGCGGCTTCCAGCCTAGCCTCGAAGAAAGTCATTGTTACCGGAAGTGGTAAATGCCCCCCTTCGAATGCTCCGATATCGATAATGCCATCTTTGACTCGCGGGTTACCAGCGAGATCCGTATCCGTCGCTAAGTCATCAGGATAATGAATATTATTTCCCATGTTGAGTAGCGGACTTTCGGGTGATAAACGAAAATCCCCATCGGTAAAGGGGGCATTAATCGGACTTCGAGATTCTACGAATTTCGGATTTGTATTGGAAGGTAAATTGGAGGGATGTGGGTGATTTACAAAATGGATAAAACTATTTTCAACGTTGGCGTTTTCGATCCCCGTTATCGCAAATTCGTTACTATATAACACGCTGTTTTTTATGGCAGTTAGTTGGCCGCCATCTAGTAAATAGATTGCTCCACCCCTATTCGAAGAAATTGTAGAATTTATCACCTCTACCTTACTATTTGAAAGGTAAATACCCCCAGCGTATCCCGAACCGCTTCCCTTGTTCCCAGCTATTAAGGTATTAAGAAGATGTACTTCGGTGAAAAAACTATAGATTGCTCCTCCACGCTCGGCGACATTTCCCTGAAACACACAGTTTTTGAATATTAATTCCACATCATAATGTAGAATTCCACCACCCTGCTCGGCTTCGTTAGAGAGTATCACCACATTTTCAACTACAAGGGGTTCCGGGTGAACGTAATATTCTTCAACATATAAACCACCCCCATACCATTGCGCGCGATTTTCACGAATGATCAGATTTCTTAAAGTTGGGCGAGCGTCTTGCACATAAATTCCTCCCCCATTTGAACCAGAGATATAGAAGTCGTTATCAATCAATATCCCATCGTCATAAATGGCGTTGCCACCGGTAATTGTAAACCCATCTAAAATCGAATTCGAAAACTCCCCTGCAAATGTTACCACGTGGCTCACATTTTCATAGGTAACTCCATCCTCGCTATAAACTTCGTCCAGTTGACCCGAAAGGATGGTCGGGTTGCCTTTCCAATTATTCCGCTCTGAAAAAAGGTTTTCGCTACCCTCAAATCCACCATAGACATGTACGTCTTCCAGTAATAAAAATGATCTTAAAACAGCCCGATCGTCACCTTCTGGATCATTCGGATCTATGTATTTTGGTTTGTAGGCTCCTTCCGCCACCCAAATTTGCAGCGGGTTGATATTACTCCAGAGCCCGTCATATTGGTGCTGCCATGCCCATAAGAGAGCGTCGGCTAATTCCGGAACTGCATGCTCCCAAGAGCTCCCTGTGCCCTCTCCCTGGGCATCATGTTTCACATAAATTATGTTGTCCGTCGGGGTGATATCCTGCGCAAAACTGGGCAGGCTTCCAGTGAAAAGTAAACTGCAAAAAACAAGGAAAATTCGCTTCATAAGGGTCCATTTTTAATTGTGTCAGTTAGAATAAGCTGTAGTCGTCCATCAGAAAAAACTACAACCAGCTTACCCTCGACACAAAGGTAACCCAGCCAAAACTTGAGGGGAATACAGAAATTCCTACATTTTATCTATATGAAAACCTGTATTTTGATGATTATCCCAGCGTTTTGATCAAAAACCCTAATCCCTTCAACTTTAAGGCACAATAAGTATACTCGGGTTCAGCTTCTGCAACCCATCGGACTTTTTATCCCTCTGTAAGCTTATTTCTTTTCAATCAACAACCTCTCTGTCCAAACAGACTTTCCTGCTTCGGTCGCTTTAACTAAATACAGACCACTCGAAAGGTGACGGATATCTAATTCGAATTGAGATGCATTTTGAGACCTAATTTCTACGGGTATCACCCTACCTGTGAAGTCATATACGTTGATGATTGCCTTTTCCGATAAAGCGGGTATGTCGACGATCACGCGGCTTCCCCGGACCGGATTGGGATATAGCTTCCCTTTCATTGCGGCGGTATTTTCCCATTCGACCGATACAAGGGGTGAGAGTTGGAAGGTGCCGTCCCAGTCGATGGTCCGTAAACGATAGTAAACTACATTTCCTTGGTTGGGTTTAGTGGGATCATCAAAGCGATAGTCCATCCCATTACGGTTTTGGGCAACAACACTGCCAATTACTTCAAAATCTCGTCCATTATAACTGCGTTGCACTTCGAAATGAGAAACATTTTCTTCTAACACGGTCCGCCAATGGAGTTGCGCAATCGCGGCTTCCAGCCTAGCCTCGAAGAAAGTCATTGTTACCGGAAGTGGTAAATGCCCCCCTTCGAATGCTCCGATATCGATAATGCCATCTTTGACTCGCGGGTTACCAGCGAGATCCGTATCCGTCGCTAAGTCATCAGGATAATGAATATTATTTCCCATGTTGAGTAGTAGACTTTCAGGTGATAGTCGGTAATCGCCATCGATAAAAGGGGCATCATTGTAACTGCGAGGGGCTACAAAACCCGGAAGGGTACTCGGTAATAAATTAGACGGATCCAGTAGAGCAGTATGTTGGATCAGACTGTTTTGGATGTTGGTTGAGATTAAAGCCGAAACTATATTTTCGAAATCGTATATAACACTATTCCTTATTGCATTAATGTTACTTACATCAAAAAAGATCGGACCGTTTTTATTTGAACTAATCGTAGAATTGATTATCTCCACGTTACTAAGAGCAAGATATATACCACCCGCGTGCCCTACTTCCCCAACCGATACATTTCCAGCAATAAGGGTATTAAGAAGGTGTAGGTCCGCAAAAAAACTGTAAATAGCCCCTCCACGTCGGGCGATATTTCCCTGAAAAACACAATTCTTGACCCATGCTTCTACGACGAAATTTTGGAGTCCACCACCGTTTTGGGCTTCATTTTCAAAAAAGGTTATGTTATCCAATACCACAGGGTTGTCAAGAAGAATATTTTCCCCCATATAGATACCACCTCCGAAGACTTCAGCCTGATTACCTTGGATGATCAGATTTCTCAAAGTCGGACGAGCGCTGTGCACATAAATTCCACCCCCGTATGAGCCAGTAATAAAGTAGTTCGTATCGATTGAAATTCCATCAGCATAAAAGGCACGACCTCCGGTAATTGTAAACCCATCTAAAATCGAATTCGAAAATTCACCAGCGATAGTCACCACATGGCTCACATTCTCATAAATAATTCCTTCATCATTATATACTTCGTCAAGTTCGCCCGACAAGATGGTTGGATTTTCTTTCCAATTTTCTCGATCTGAAAAGACGTTTTCGTTACCCTCGAATCCACCAAAGACATGTACGTCTTCCAGTATAACAAATGATCTTAAAAATGCACGGTTATCCCCATCCGGGTCGTCCGGATCGACAAATTTAGGCTTATAGATCCCTTCGGCCACCCAAATTTGCAACGGGTTGATATTGTCCCAGAGATTATCATTACGGTGCTGCCATGCCCATAAAAGAGCATCGGCTAATTCAGGAACTGCGTGTTCCCAAGAGCTTCCCGAGCCATCTCCCTCAGCATCATG
>ENA-UOVV01000721-UOVV01000721.1-compost-metagenome-genome-assembly--contig:-NODE-721-length-33924-cov-24.117925_pt1 | contig 33924 bp, 28 predicted proteins | sample MGYA00238155_ERZ761577 | MGnify/ENA primary metagenome ERZ761577 (study PRJEB28898, sample SAMN06268775) | compost metagenome | isolation source: Emeryville, CA | place: USA:Emeryville, CA | collected... | reverse complement strand
GCGGCACTGTTGTTCGCATGCACGTTGTATGCGATACGCAGAAGGCGAGTCTGCCAAACGAGAGGGAAACCGTGCTAGAGGTACAGATGGCTCCGGCCAAGTCGTCGGAAGATGCACTGTCCGATCGCGTACATCTGGCTGTGTCGAACCTGATCAAATCGCAGCAACTGCATGGCGGCGATATTATCGTCGAGTCGCGCCTGGCCGAGCTGCTGGGCGTTTCGCGCACCCCGCTGCGCGAGGCGCTGCAGAAGCTCGAAGGCGAAGGGCTGGTGATCCGCAATGGCCGCTCTTTCGTGGTGCGGGCGGTGGGCCTCGCCGAATATCTGCAGAGCCTCAAGGTCCGAGAAATTCTCGAAGGCGAAGCTGCGGCCCTCTCCGCCGGGCGCGTGCCGGCATCGGCCATCGCCACGGTTCGCAAGAACATCGACGACCTGCTGGCGGCACCGCAATACCTGCCCGAGGCACACTGGCAGTCCGACGACGAGGTGCATGGCCTCGTCAGCGATTATTGCGGCAATCCGGTGCTCGCCCGCATGATCCAGCAGCTGCGCATGGTGACGCGGCTCTACGAGACGCTCAACCTCGCCGACCGGCTGGTGCCCGACGCCACCGAGCACCTTGAGATCATCGATGCGCTCGAGAGCGGCGACGCCAAGCTCGCCCGCCAGAAGGCGCAGGGCCACATGCGCAGCCTCTACAAGGCCTCGATCTGATCAGCCGAAGCGCTGGAGCGTGAAGTAGTCGATGGCGCGGCCCGGGTCGCGTCCGGCAACGAGGTCGGCCGTCAGCTTTCCCATCATCGGTCCCAGGGTGTAGCCGTTGGCGGTCGCCGCGACGAACACGTTGGGATGCCCCGGCAGCGGACCGAGCAGCGGCGCGCCATCGATATTGATGTTCATCGCCGCCCAGCTGCGCAGCAGGTGCAGCCCCGACACGGCCGGTACCGTACGCTCGGCCACCCACAGATTGCCCTCGATGCTGGAGCGGAACACCCGGCTGTAGCCGGTCGCCGGGCTGGTCCCCGCCGTCCACGCCCCGCCGATGATCAGGTTGCCATTGGTCGCCTGCTTCATGGTCAGGTGCCGGTCGGCATGGGCGATGAGCTGCTTGAGGATCGGCCGGGTCGGTTCGGTGACCAGCATCTGCAGCGGCGCGCCCGAGATCGGCAGTTCGGTGCCGAGCAGGCGGCCGAGATGGCGGCTCCAGCCACCGGCGGCGAGGACTACCCGCCGCGCGCGGATGGTGCCGCCGGCGGCGCTGGTGACGATGTAGTGCTCGCCCGAGGTCTCGATGCCGGTGATCTGGTGGCCGGCAAAGAAGCGGGCTCCGGCCCGTTTTGCCTCGGCGACGACGACGGGCGTCGCCCTGAGCGGATTGATCTTGCCCTCGGCAGCGCAATAGGCGGCGACCACCATGCGCTCGGACACGGCAGGGGCGAGCCTCGCCAGCTCGGCGCGGTCGATGACCTCGGTCTCGATGCCGACGGAACGCTCGGCGGCAGCCTTTTCGCGCAGGAACACGGCCTGCGCCTCGTCCTCGGCCACCATCAGGCCGCCAGTGGTGACGATTTCGAAATCAGCGTTGAACTCGGTTTCGAGCGCCTTCCACAGGGCCACCGAGTCGCGCTGCAGCGGCAGGGTGCGCTGCGCCGGGCTGCCGCCGGCCATGGCCTTCTTGCCGAAGTCCCAGCTCAAAAGCTGCACATGCAGGCTGCCGGCATTGCCGCCCGAGGCCTGGCTGTTGGGGGCGCTGCGATCGACCACCACCACGTCCATGCCGTGCCGGGCTGCGAACAGAGCGGTCGACGCACCGGCAATGCCGGCTCCGATCACCAGCAGGTCGCAGGCGGCCGGCAGCGGATCGGCGCGATGGGCACCGCGCGGAATGACGTCGGTGGGCACCTCGCGATGCCCGCCCCATTCCTCCTTCTCGACCGCAAGCGCGATGGCCGGGACCGGCCGCACCGGCGCCTGCGGGGCGAAGAGGTCGGCCTCGGTAGTGCCCTCGAGCGAGCCGCGCAGCATGCGCAGCGCGTGGCCGGCGCAGTAGCGGCCCTGGCAGCGCCCCATGCCCAGCCGGGTGCGGCGCTTCAGGCTGCCGAGGTCCTCGATGCCGTCGGCGCGCGCGGCCTCGATATCGGCGGCCGACACGCTCTCGCAGCGGCATACCAGCGTGTCGCCGCGCGGCGGCGGTGCCGTGACCGTGGGACTGAAGAGGCGCCAGAGATTGTCCTGGAAGGCGTGGGCCAGCGCCAGCCGCTCCCGGGCCGGGCCGGCATCCGGGGCAGGGCGGCCCATGCTGGCGATGATGTCGAGTGCGGCCAGTTCGCCGCGCGCCAGCGCCGCCTGGCTGCCGCGAATGCCGCCGCCATCGCCCGCGACCCAGACGCCCGGCACGCTGGTGCGGCCATTGGCGTCGGCGACGGGCACGGGAAAGCCGGTGCGCGTATCGACCTCGACCGTGCCGCCGAGATGGCGCACCAGTTCCGCCGCGGGGATGAAGCCATAGCCGAGGCTGACAGCATCGACCGCAAAGCTCAGCGCCCGGCCGCCATCGGTCCGCGCCTCGACCCGCCCGGCCTTGCCGTTGCCGGTGATGGCGGTGACCACCGTGCCTTCATGGATCGGTATGCCGGCGGCGGCGAGTCTTGCGCGCATGGCAAGGCCCTCGGCCGCCAGACGCGGCGCCGCGCGGAACATGCCGGCGAGGGCCGCCGCGCCGCCCAGCCGTGTCGGCCGGGCGCTTTCGAGCACGGCGACGACCCTGGCACCGCCACGGGCCAGTTCCAGTGCCACCTGCCAGTTGAGCGGACCATTGCCCGCAACCAGCACGCGCTGCCCCGGGCTGACGCGATAAGCGCGCGCCAGCGTCTGCGCGGCGCCTGCGGTCATTACCCCGGGCAGGGTCCAGCCCGGCACATGATGCGGCGCCTCGTAAGCGCCGGTGGCGAGGAGCACTGCTCCGGCGCTGATGCGATAGGCGCCGTCGCGGGTCGAGACGGCGAGTTCGGGCCGCCCGTCATCCTCCATGGTCGCCTTCCAGACGAGGGCGCCCGAACGGATCTCCGCCCCGGCGGCAAGGGCCGCGGCCCGCCACTCCTCGCCTTGGGCGAATTGGGGATCGACCGGCGCATCGGCGAACCGGTGCGACGGCGCCAGCGGCTTGAAATACTGGCCGCCCGGCTGGTCACGCTCGTCAAGGAGGACGGTATGGAGGCCGGCTTCCGCCAGATACCGGGCAGCGGAAAGCGCCGCCGGTCCGGCGCCGACAATGGCGACGTCGCAGCTCTCGGCCGGCAGTTCGCCTGCCGGGCGGTGTCCGAGGGGGGCGAGCCGGCTCGCTTCGGGTACGGCGCGGCGGACATCGAGCCCGGCCGCCACCTTGGTCATGCAGGCGCGCTGGCTGCCGCGGCCGTCGATCTCGACGAGGCATTCCTGGCATGAGCCCATGCCGCAGAAGATGCCGCGGCCGGTTCCGCCATGGGCTTCGCGCAGGTCGAGCTTGCCGGCGGCGGTGAGCGCCGCGGCGATAGTCTCGCCCTCGAAGGCGACGATGGTCTCGCCCTCGAAGGAAAACGACACGTCCGCCGTCGCCCGCTCTATGCCGGGCGACGACAGGCGGCGGCCGCCGGCCCGGCTCACGCCAGCTTGACGCCGGAGCGGACGAGCGCGTCACGCATCGCGGCGATCTCGGCTTGGGGCAGCGGCAGGCGGGGCGAACGCGGCTCGCCGACATAGCGGCCCATGGCCGCCAGCGCCGCCTTGGTGGCCGACACGTAGCGATGGCCGCCGACGAGGCGGATCACCGGCAGCACCTGCTTGTAGATGGCGCGCGCGCCCTCGATGTCACCCTTGTCGGCGCACAGGGTGAAGATGTCAGCCATTTCCTTGGGCATGACGTTGGATCCCACCGCGACCCAGCCTTCGGCACCGGCGAGGAACGATTCGAAGCCCATGATGCCGCCGAACACCGTCATGCGGTCGCCGCAGAGCTCGAGGATATCGCGGATGCGCGTTACGTCCATCGTCGATTCCTTGATGTAGCGCACATTGTCGATGCGCGAGAGGCGCTCGACGATGGGCGGCGTCAGGTCGACATTGGCTGTGGCGGGGTTGTTGTAGATCATGATCGGGATCGACAGCGCCTCGCCGATGCGCCGGTAGTGCTCGAACAGCTCGTCCTCGGTGGGCGTCGAATAGAAGGGCGGAATGATCATCACGCCGTCGGCGCCCAGGGCCTCGGCCTCGCGCGAATAGCGGATGACGTCCTCGGTGCTTTCCGCTCCGGTGCCGATGAGGACCGGCACGCGACCGGCCGCGGTATCGATGACCGTCTTGGCGACGGCGCTGCGCTCGTCATCGGTGAGCGACAGGAATTCGCCGGTGGACCCCAGCGGCACCAGCCCGTGGATGCCAGACGTGATCTGCCAGTCAACGAAGCGCGCGGTGGCTTCGAGGTCGACGCCCCCGCTGGCGTCGAACGGGGTGATCATGACGGTATAGGTACCGCGGAACGTCTTGGACATATTCTAATCCTGTTTGAGTAGGGGAGCGGCCAGCGTCAGCAGGCGCAGCGGGTTGCGCCTCAGCAGCTGGTCGATCTGGTCTTCGGAAAGGCCGGCGCGGCGCATCAGCGTCGGGCCGTTTCGCATCAGGTGGCCATAGCCATGGCCGCCCCAGCGGGTCATGCGGGTGCAGGTGCAGATATCGTGGCTGACGAGTATGCGCTCGCCCCAGCCGCCATCCATCAGCGCCTTGATCAGGTGCAGGCGCTGCAGGTCGGTCGGCAGTTCGACGTCGCCGAACCAGTAATGCGACTGTTCGACGCCGAAAAAGTCCCACTCCACGCAGACGCCGGTCGCCAGCAGTTCGGCCACGCGCTCACCGCGGGGGTAGGTGCGATCCATGTGGCAGATCACCGTCCGCGACAGGTCGGCGCCGGCCTTGGCGAGGATATCGACGATGGCGAAGGGCGCATCGGGATGGCGGCCGGGATGGACGCTGATCGCGGCGCCCGTGCGGCGGCTAGCGGCGGCCGCAGCTTCGAGCGCCCGGTGCTCCACCGGTTCGATGGGCCACGACGTGCCGATCTCGCCGATCAGGCCGGCCCGGATGCTCGTGCCGTCGAGCCCGCGCTCGATCTCGGCGACGAAACGCTCGGTGAGCGCGGCGGTGTCGAGGGCCAGCATGGCGGGCTCGAGATAGGGGGCGACATAGGTGCCGGCCGCGGCGACCACATGGACATCCGCCGCTTCCGATGCGGCGAGCTGCCCCGCCGGATTGCGCGCGATGCCATACGTGCTCTGGTCGACCAGCAGCGTGCCGCCATCATTGCGAAAGGCTGCCAGTTCGCCCGCCGCGGCGGCGGGATCGCACTGGCGCGCGTTGTTGCGGTTCTCGTTGGAGCGGTAGTCGATCTGCCAGCGGTTGGAGAGGGTGATGGGCGGATCATCGACCGAACCGCGCTGGTCAGGTGGCACGAGGTCGAACAGCAGGTGCTCGTGGAAGGCGATGCGGCCGATGCTGTCGGCCGGTACGTCGCCGCGCACGGTTCGTACGATCCCGCTCATGCCACACCGCACCAGGCAATGATGGTGGCCGCCGCGACCTTCACGGCGCGGATGTAGTCGTCGCGATCCACCCACTCGTTGATGCCGCCCGAATGGGTCAGGCCGCCGCAGAGCGGACCGAGGCCGAGCGTCGGGATGGCCTTCTGGACCATCGGGTTGCGGACATCCGACGAGGTGTGCATGGCGTTGATGTGGGGCGCGTAACCGCACACGGTTGCCACCGCGCCGGCCACCGTCTGGTAGAAGGGATGGCTTTCGCCGACCTCCGAGGCGGAAACGCCGGCCAGCCAGCACAGTTCGGGCGGATTTTGCGCCAGCCACGGGTCGGCTGCGGCGGCAGTCGCGATGGCCGCGGCCAGTTCCGCCTGCACCGTCTCCATGGTCTCGCCGGGCGGGAAGGACACGGCGCCGCCAAAGGTCAGGGTTTCGGCGAGCTGGGACGGTACGCCGCCGCCGAATTGCAGCGACGAGATCATGATGTTGGTGGCGCGGCCGACCGCCGCCTCGAGCAGCGGGTGCCGCACGCGCGCTGCGCGCTCGGCCGCCAGCCGGTAGAGCGCGGCGATGAGGATGTTGGCCTTGTCGAGCGGGTTGATCGCCAGGTGGCTGAAGGCGGTATGGCCCGGCTCGCTCGTCTGTGGCCGGCGGCCGCGCACGGTGACGGTGAACTCGAGCTGCCCCGACGCCATGGCTTTGATTTCGTGCAGCCCCGCCCCGGATTCCGCCGGATGGAGGTAGAGCGCCGCATCGGCATGGGCACCGTGGTGGAGTACCGCGGCGATGCCGCGCGCATGCCGCTTGCTCGGCGTGCTGGCGACGGTTACCGCGCCGGCGAGGCGCAGGCCCGCCGCCTGCACCGCTTCGAGCGCGGCGATGGCGGTCGCCACGCCGGCAAGATCGTCTGCAACGCCCCAGCCATGGATGTGGCCGTCGCGTTCCTCACCGGCAAAGGGCGGAACGGTCCAGTCCGCCGCCGTGGCGGTCGGTTCGGCATCGGGATGGGCGAAAAGCAGCAGGCTGCGCCCGCTGGTGCCTGGTTCGGCCGCAAACGCGGCGACCACGCTCTCGCGCTCGCCGTCATCGGCGGCCTGGGCGGTGGCGAACTCGTCGATGACGGGCACGTCGCGCGGCTGGTAGCGCAGCGTCTGCACCTCGCCGCCGATGGCCGCGAGCCGCTCGGACACCAGGGACTGGACAGCTTTTTCGCCCTCCGGCTGGCGCCGGATCAGCGCCCGCAACAGGTCGACCGCCCCTTCGGCACTGGCATCGATCGCCCTGAAAACGGCGTCGACGGCGGTCGTCGTCACTGGAGAACTCCCGGGAAGCTGCACACGTTGACTTGGGGTAACACAGCCTGCATACAATATCAATGCAATACGGATACGACTGCCTGTTGCAGTCGGCGACAGGAAGGAATTGCGATATGAAACTGCGCGTGACGGCCGGCCCCTACGTGTTCGAAGGCAAGCTCGAAACCGAGGCGGCCCCAAAGACTTGCGCCGCGTTCGCCGCCGAACTGCCCTTCGTGAGCAAGATCGTGCATGTGCGCTGGAGCGGCGAGGGCGTGTGGGTGCCGCTGGGCGACAAGGATTTCGGCGTGACCTACGAGAACCACACCAGCCACCCCGCCCCCGGCCACTTCATCCTTTATCCGGGTGGCATCAGCGAAACCGAAATCCTGCTCGCCTATGGCGGCGTCGATTTCTCCAGCAAGATGGGCCAGCTCGCCGGCAACCACTTCCTCACCCTCACCAGCGGGCTCGAGAACCTGCCGGCACTCGGGAAGCTGGTGCTGTGGGAAGGCGCCCAGGACATCCGCTTCGAAGCTATCGAAGACTGACACTCCCGGGCGCGCCGTCATCAGGCGCGCCCGTCTCCGCCGGGCACGAGTTCGGAATAGCCACGGGCGAGGTGACGTCCGGCAGGCGCGACGCCCGTGGGTTCACCATCCTCCACCACTACCTGACCGCGCAGCAGCACGCTCACCGGCCAGCCCTTCACCATCAGGCCTTCATAAGGCGTGTAGTCGGCCCCGTGATGGAGCCGTTCCTGGGTGATCGGGCGCTCGAGCTCGGGATCCCAGATGGCGATGTCGGCATCGGACCCGACGGCGATCTCGCCCTTTTGCGGGTAGAGCCCATAGGTTTTCGCGTGGTTGGTCGAACCGAGCGCGACGAATCGGCTGAGGTCGATGCGGCCCTTGCTCACCCCTTCGGAAAAGAGGATCGGCAGACGCGTCTCGACGCCGGGGATGCCGTTGGGAATCCAGCGGAAGTCCCTGGCGCCCTTCGGGTTGAGCTTACCCTCGGGGTCGTCGTAGCGGAACGGGCAGTGGTCGGACGAAAACAGCGCGAACGTGCCGTCCTGCAGGCCTTGCCAGCAGGCAGCCTGGCTGTCGCTGTCGCGCGGCGGCGGCGAACAGACGAACTTGGCGCCTTCCCAGTTCCGCCGGTCGAGGTCGTCGGCGGTGAGGACCAGATATTGCGGACAGGTTTCGGCGACCACGGTGCGGCCGCGCGCCTTGGCCCGCGCGATCTCTTCCATCGCCGGGCGATTGGAGACATGGACGATGACGAGCGGGGCCTCAATCACTTCGGCCAGCGAAATGGCGCGATGGGTGGCCTCGCGCTCGGCGACGACTGGGCGGGTGATGGCATGGAATTTCGGTTCGACGTCGCCTTTGGCGACGTGGTGGTCGATGAGGAAGCGGATGGCGTCCTCATTCTCGCAATGCACCATCACCAGCGCGCCGGTCTCGCGCGCCACGTCGAGCGTGTCGAGAATCTCGCGATCGTTGAGGCGCATGTTCTCGTAAGTCATGAACACCTTGAACGAGGTGTAGCCGTCGGCGACCAGCGCCGGCAGTTCCTGTCCGAGCACCTGAGGCGTGGGATCGGTGACGATCAGATGGAAGCTGACATCGGCATAGCAGTTGCCTTCGGCGAGCCGGTGATAGGCGGTAACGACCTCGCGCAAGCTGTCGCCGCGCTGCTGCAGCGCGAAGGGAAGCACGGTGGTGGTTCCGCCGCAGATGGCGGAGCGGGTGCCGCTGGCGAAGTCGTCGGCCATGACGATGCCGTCGCCGGAGGGTTGCGAGATGTGGACGTGGCTGTCTATGCCGCCCGGCATCACGATCTTGCCGCTGGCGTCGATGACGCGGTCGGCCGTGCCCAGGTTTTCGCCGATGGCGGCGATGCGGCCGTCCGAGATGGCAATGTCGCAGGTGCGCACCCAGTCCGCAGTCGCGACGGTGCCGTTGGCGATGATGGTGTCGTAGTGGCTCATGGGCTGGTCCGAAAGAAGTCGGGGGCGATCCGCTGGACCGCCCCCGATGGTGAAGATTATTTCGCGGCCGGGGTGACCTCGGTGAGGTCCACGGTCCAGGTCGGGTTGTAGCGGACGTTCTCAACCGCAGTGGTGCTGACCAGCGTGGTCGGCGGCTGGAACAGCGGGATGAACGGGCTCGAGGTGTTCAGCGCGCGCTGGAACTCCTGGTAGACCGCTTCACGTTCGGACTGTTCGATCACCACCGCGGCGCGGGCCGAGATCTCTTCGATGGTGGCGTCCGAACCCGCCGGCCAGCCGGCGCGCAGGCCGACGAGGAGACCGGGCGTGAACGGGATGTAGCCGACCGGATCGGGGAAGGACGCACCCCACCACTGTACCGAGAATTCCAGCGTACCGGCGCGATAGGCATCGAGGTTCGTCGCCACCGGCTGCGGCACGAGATTGACGGTGATGCCGACCTCGGCGAGGTCCGCCTGGATCTTGGCACCGATATCGCCGAACGAGATGCCGTGCTTGGCAATGTCCGAGGCATAGGTCATCTCGAGCGTCGGGTTGGCGATGCCGCTGGCCGCGACCGCGGCCTTGGCGCGCTCGACGTCGCGGACCGGCGCCTCTTCGGACGGCAGCGTGCCCAGGATGATCGAGGGGATGATGCCGCCGGGACGGCCGGCGCTCTCACCGGCAATGGCGCGCACGCCCTCGTAGTCGATGCCATAGCGCACCGCTTCGACGATCTTGGGGTTGGACGAGACTTCCGACACTTCCGGGTTGGCGTTGAGGAACACCCAGCCCATGTCCGAGCCCGGCTGCGAGATCACGTTGGCATTGGGGCCAAGCGAGCCGACCTGGTCGGGGCGCAGATCGATCGCGATCTGGCTGACATTGCGCATGATGTTCATCTGCTGCGCGGCATTGGCCGTGTTGCGCAGCACGATCTGGTCGAAGGCGGGCTCGGGGCCCCAGTAGTTCTCGTTCTTGGTCAGCACGACTTCCGAAGCCATGTCGAACTTGCTCAGAACGTACGGGCCCGAGCCGAGCGAGGCGGTGGCGAGATAGGCGTCGGCGGTGTCGGTCTGCGCGGCGTCCTCAGCGTCCGAAGCGCCGTTCTCCCTGGCGAGGTCGGCATTGACGATCGCGAAGGACGGGTAGGTGAGGCGGGCCGGCAGCGCCGGGTCGGGCGCCGCGGTGGTGACCACGACGGTGTTGGGCTCTTCGCCGGCGGTCACGGTGAGGCCGGCGAGGATGTAGGCAGCGTTGCCCTTCACGTTGATGGCGCGGTTGAGCGAGAACACCACGTCGTCCACCGTCACCGGCGAACCGTCGCTGAACTTGGCGCCTTCACGCAGCTTGAAGGTGAACTTCGTTGCGTCGTCCGAGATCACCGGCAGCTCGGCAAGGCCCGGCTTGACCGTGGTGGTGTCGCCTTCGGTGAAGGTCACCAGGTTCTCGTAGACGGCATGCTGCCAGAGCGCCGCCGTCGGCTCGAACGAGCGCGCCGGGTCGGCGGTCTTGAGCTGGAACACGGTATCGACGATCAGCGTCTCCTGGGCGTGGGCCCAGCTGGCGGCCGATACGCTGCCGAGGGCAGCGGCCAGCAATACGCCAAGAATATTCTTCACGATCAGACTCCCTTGAAACTGGTGGCTGGAGGGCGCGTGTGCCACGGCTCCGTCCGCATGCTCATTGCATACACTCGGAGTACAACACACATGCAAATGTGGCGCAACAGGGCTTTGCGACCATCAGGCGGTCGCTGTCGCGGCCGCTGCGGCGACGAAACAGGCCGCGGTGCGGCCCGGCTGCAGCATCTCGCGCTGCGGCTCGCTGGTGCGGCACTGCGGCAGTGCGCTGGGGCAGCGGGGATGGAAGCGGCAGCCCGAGGGCGGCCGTGCCGGATCGGGCACGTCGCCCGGCAGGTCGGCGGGCAGGCCGCCGGCGCCATCGGGGCGCGGAATGGCAGCGATGAGGCTGCGTGCATAGGGGTGCAGTGGATCGCGCCACAGCGCCGCGCTCGGCCCCGTCTCGACGATTTTGCCCAGGTACATCACCGTGGTCAGGTCGGCGATGGTCCGCACGATGGCGAGGTCGTGGCTGATGAACAGCAGGCCCATGTCGAGCTCGCGCACCAGGTTGACCAGGAGGTTGGCGACCGCCGCCTGGGCCGACGCATCGAGCGCCGAGATTGGCTCGTCGGCCACGATGCAGCGCGGCCGTGCCGCCAGAGCGCGCGCAATGGCGATGCGCTGGCGCTGGCCGCCGGAGAACTGGTGGGGGTAGCGGTCGGCGAAGCTGGCCGAGAGTCCGACGCGCTCGAGGCATTCGCCCACGCTCATCGGCGTCTCGCCCGCCTCGGTCGCCACCTGGCCGCCCTCGGCGATGAGGTCGCCAACCCGGCGCCGGGGGTTGAGTGACGAGAACGGATCCTGGAACACCATCTGCAGCTTGCGCTGGCTGCGCGGCCGCGCCGCGCGCCGCAACGGCTGCAGCGGCTCGCCGGCGAAACGGATGGTGCCTGCCGATGGCGCCACCAGTCCCACCGCCGCCTTGCCCAGAGAGGACTTGCCGCAGCCCGATTCGCCGACCAGCGCCACGATCTGCCCCGCCTCGACATCGAGGTCGACGCCGGCCACGGCGCGCACGCGCGTTCCGGCATGACCGGCATAAGTGACTTCGAGATTGCGGATTTCGAGCAGGCTCATGCCGGCACCTTCACAAGCGGGTCGACCACGCAGGCAATGGAACGCTGCGCCTCCACCGCGCGCAGGACGGGTTCGGCCTCGCGACAGCGGCCCTCGGCCCAGGCGCAGCGCGGGTTGAACGGACAGCCCGGCGGCAGCGCGCCGATGGCCGGGGGCGAGCCCTGCAGCGGGGTGAGCAGCATGTCGTCGCCGCGTTCATGCGGCAGGGCCTGGAGCAGTCCGTGCGTATAGGGGTGGCGCGGCGTCTGCAGTACGGCCTGACGGCCGCCTTCCTCCACCACGCGGCCGGCATACATCACCGCCACGCGGTCGGTGAGCGCGCTCATCACGCCCATGTCGTGGGTGATGAGCAGCACCGAGAGCCCGAGTTCGCTCCGCAATTGCTGGAGCAGGCGCAGGATGCCGGCCTGCACGGTGACGTCGAGCGCCGTGGTCGGCTCGTCGGCGATCAGCAGGCGCGGCCCGCAGCACAGGGCGATGGCAATGGCGATGCGTTGCCGCATGCCGCCCGAGAACTGGTGCGGGAAGCGCTTGAGCGCCTGCGCTGCGTTGGGAATGCGGACGAGGTCGAGCAGTTCGATGGCGCGGGCCCGCGCCGCTGCGGCATCGACGCCACGATGGTGACGCAGGTGCTCGGTCATCTGCTTTTCGATCGACAGCATGGGGTGGAGCGCCGTCATCGGGTCCTGGAACACCATCGCGATATCGCGTCCGCGAATGGCCGAGATCTCGCGAGGCGGCAGGGTTAGCAGGTCCTTGCCGTCGAAGTGGATATGGCCGCTCATGCGCCCGCCGGGCGGCAGCAGCCCGAGCAGGCTGAGGGCGGTGATGGTCTTGCCACTGCCGCTTTCGCCGGCAAGGCCGAGAATTTCGCCCGGCGCGATGCTGAGGCTCACATCACGGACCGGAAACAGTCGGCTGCCATCGCGGGCCGGCAGGCTGATGGTGAGGTTCTCGATGCTGACGAGAGGGGCGCCGGTCATCGGAAGGCCTTTGCGGACTTGGGGTCGAAGGCGTCGCGCAGCGTGTCGCCGAGGAAGTTGGCGGCCAGCACCACCACGAGGATCGCGAGGCCGGGGAAGACGCTCATCCACCACTTGTCGAAGTACTTGGCGCCCTCCGACACCATGCTGCCCCACTCGGCCGTGGGCGGCTGGGCGCCGAGGCCGAGGAAGGAGAGGCCGGAGAGGATGAGGACGGCGTGGCCGTATTCAAGCGCTGCGAGCACCGCCACCGGACCGGCGACGTTGGGGCGAATGTCCCGCCACAGCGTCCGCCCCGACGAGGCGCCGAGCAGGCGGCTCGACTGGACATAGGGCTCGTCGCGCAGCGTCAGGATCATCGAGCGCACGACGCGGGCATAGATGGGCCAGCTGACGATCACCACGGCGAGCACGGCGTTGAAGAGGTTGGGACCGAGCGCCGCCACCACCGCCATGGCGAGGATGATGTCGGGGAACGACATCACGAGGTCGGCGGCGCGCATGATGACGCTGTCGACCCAGCCGCCGAAATAGCCGGCGATGGCGCCGGCAATGGTGCCGATCACGGCGGCCATCACCACCAGCTGCAGGGCGTAGGGCATCGATACGCGCGCCCCGTGCACCACACGGCTGAAGATGTCGCGGCCGAGCTGGTCGGTGCCGAACCAGTTCTCGGCATTGGGCGGCAGGAAGCGGCCAAAACTCTGCGCGTTGGGGTCATGCGGCACCAGCCAGGGGGCCAGTACCGCCGCGACCACGATGATGAGCAGCATGCCGGCGCCGATGAGGCCGAGCGGCTGCAGCCAGGCGGAGCGAACCTTGCCGCTGGGGCGATGGATATCCGCAATGGGGATGGGCGACGTGGTCATGGGTCAGCTCAGCCGGATGCGCGGGTCGACCACCGCGTAGAGGATGTCGACCACCAGATTGACGAGGATGTAGATCGCGGCGATCACGAGGCTGACGCCCATGATGGCCCGAAGGTCGAGCGCCAGTGCGCTGCGATAGGCGTATTCACCCAGCCCCGGCCAGGAGAACACCGACTCCACCAGCACCGCGCCGCCAAGCATGCGGCCGAAGGCCATGCCGGACACGGTGATGATGGCGGCGAGCGCCGGGCGCAGCACATGGCGCAACACCACCGTGCGCTCCGGCATGCCCTTGGCCCGGGCCGAACGCACGAAATCCTGCTGCAGCGCATCGAGCATGGCGGCGCGGGTGAAGCGGGTGATGGCGCCGATGGTGTAGATGGCGAGCACCATTGCGGGCAGGGCGAGATGGCTCAGCGCCTGCCACAAGAGCTTCCAGTTGCCGGTGAGCAGGGCGTCGATGGTGTAGAGGCCGGTAATGGTCACCGGCGAACTCACTCCCGGCGGAAGGCGCCCGACGCCCGGCGACCAGCCGAGCTGGAAGAAGAAGACGTAGAGGCAGACCAGAGACAGCCAGAAGGTCGGCACCGATACGCCGGCCAGGGAGACGACGCGGATCACCTGGTCGGGCCAGCGGTCCCGGTTGACGGCGGCAACGATGCCGAGCGCCAGCCCGCCCAGCATGGCGATGGTCATGGCAACGATCGACAGCTCGATCGTGGCGCTCATGTACTTGGCGAGGTCGTCGGCAACGGGCCGCCGCGTCTGCAGCGATTCGCCCAAATTGCCCTGGAGGAGATTGCCCAGATAGATCGCGTATTGCTCGGGCAGCGGCTTGTCGAGGCCGAAGCGCTGGCGGAACGCCGCCACCGTGTCGGGGTCGGCCGCCGCATGCTCGCCGAGGCTCGCCGCCACCGGATCGCCCGGCACGACCTGGGTCAGCGTGAACGAAATCAGCGTGACGCCGACGCACAGCAGCACGCCCACCGCAAGGCGCCTGAGGACGAAACGGAGCAGGCTTGGCAAGGCATACCACGCGCGCTTGATCTGCTGCTCCATGCTCTCTTCTACCCTCGCATCGTCACGGATTGGATCAAGTATGTATGCAAATCGCGTACACTTCAAGCCGTGGACGCGAAACAGTGCGGGCCCGCTGTCGGCTGTGAACAGCGGGCCCGCGACGCTCCTACCGGGAGTCGGAGATCAGTTGTAGAGGTTGAGGTCGTCGCGGATCACGCGGCCGGACTGGATGACGCCGACGACCTTGTTGTCGTACTGGGCGAAGCACTCGAGGCCATCATAGGGGTTGGCATCGACGATCAGGATGTCGGCAAAGGCGCCTTCGCTGATTTCGCCGATCTGGCCAGCCATGCGTACGATCTTGGCGTTGTTGACCGTGGCGTGGCGCAGCGCCTCCACCGGGCCGCAGACCTTCTGGTGGATCAGCAGGCCATCGCCCTGGTAGGTCTTGGGCGACCAGCAGAGGTCGGTGCCGTAACCGACATTGACGCCCTCGGCCAGCGCCACTTCCAGCGACTTGAGGCCGCTCGCCAGCACTTCGGCGTTCTTTTCGGCATTTTCCGGCGCCCAGCCGAAATCCATGCCGTACTTGCCATCGGCCTCGTAGGTGATGAGCGTGGGCACGAGGTGGGCATCGCGCTCCTTCATCACACGGGCGGTCGCCGCAGTGAGGAAGTTGCCGTGCTCGATGGAGCGTACGCCCGCCTCGACCGCGCGTCGGATGCCGATATCGGCATAGACGTGTGCCATCACGTAGCGGCCGACGCGATCAGCCTCCTCGGTGATGGTCTCGATCTCCTGCAGCGAATACTGCGGGTGGATCAGCTTGTCGCCGGGCGAGCTGACGCCGCCGCCGGCCATGATCTTGATGTGGTCGACGCCCTGACGGACGTTTTCGCGCACCGCCCAGCGGACCTGGTCGACGCCGTCGGCGATGATCGCCGTGCCGCCCAGCTGCGACGAGCACGAGCAGGTGTCGGCGCGGCCGCGATGGTCGCCATGGCCGCCCGTCTGTGACAGGATCTTGCCGGCCACGAACATGCGCGGGCCGACCCACAGGCCCTTCTCGACCGCGGCCTTGTGGCCCTGATCGGCGCCGCCCGCATCACGGATGGTGGTGAAGCCGCGCTTCAGAATGCCCTTGAGGTGCTCGCCGGCGCGCGCCGTCATTTCCGAGGGCAGGACCTGGCCGCCATCGTTGAACTGGCCGATGAACACGTGGGCGTGGCAGTCGATGAGGCCCGGCGACAGGTAGCGCCCGCCCACCGACACGGTCTTCGTGCCGGCCGGCAGTTCGCTTTCCGCGACGATGCTCTTGATCTTGCCGCCGCTGATCAGGATGGCCTTGCCGTCGATGATCTTGCCGGCGACGACATCGACGATCTTGCCTCCCGTGAGGGCGTAATCGAGTTGCTCAGTCATTGGTTGTCTTCCGTGTTGTCGGCTTAGTCTTCAGTGACGTAGCCGTTGCGCAGGTCGTATTCGATGGCGGCGGGATCGCGCTTTGCCGGGTCGCCCCAGCCCGATCCGCCGGCACTGAAGTTCTCGAAGCACTCACCCTTCTTGAGGTGCTGGCGATGCATGCCGGTGGTCATCTCGCGCTCTTCGCCCGGCCAGAACACCATGCGGTTGTTGACCGGCGACGGTTGGCCGCCATTGAGGCCCCAGCCGCCCGTCTTCGACTTTTTCTTCATCGAGATGATCTCGACATCGCTCACCGCGCGCACCCGCCGGCGTACGCCGAGGCCGCCGCGATACTGGCCCTTGCCGCCCGAGTTCGGAATCAGCTCCAGCGCTTCATGGAACAGGTTCGCCTGCCGCTCCAGCACTTCGATAGGCGTATTGCGCACCGTGCTGGTGGAGGGATGCTGCAGCGCGTTGGCGCCGTCATGCTTGTAGGTCGCGCCCCAGCCAATGCCCTCGTTGTTGCTGACCACGTAGTGCTTGCCGGTCTTGTGGTGCTGGCCGAGGGCCATGAAGCCCGGCTCGTCACCGCCCGATGCCGCCGGCAGCCAGGGGATGACCGGTGCCAGTGCCTTGGCGATCAGCTCGAACGCCACCATCTGGGTCCACAGGATATAGGTGGCAGAGGGGTAGACGGCGTGGAACAGGCTGCCGGGGTCCGCCTTGACCTCGAGCGGGATGTAATTGCCGTGGTTGGAGGGCGTGTCCGACGAGGTCAGGAACTTGAAGTAGGTCTTGGCCATCGACACGGTGGCCCCGAAGGGCATGTTCACCGGGCCCGTCACCATCTTGTCCGAGCCGTTATAGTCGACCACGAACTTGTCGTCGGTGATGGTGACGTTGACCTGCATCTTGATCTTTTCGTCGGTGACGCCGTCGTCGTCGAGCCATTCGACCGCCGACCACGTGCCCTTGGGCAGCTTCGCCACCGCCTCGAGCGCCTTCTCGTGGGCGTGCTGGAAGAACTCCTCGATGGCCGAAAGCACCCGCTCCTTGCCGAACTTGCGGTAGATGTCCCGCACGCTCGCCTCGCCGGTGCGCAGGCAGGCCACCTGGGCACCGAAATCGCCCTCGATCGCCTCGGGCAAGCGCGAATTGGCGGCGAGCACGCGCCACAGGTCCTTGTCGAGCCTGCCTTCCTTGATGATGCGGACGCCCGGGAAGATGATGCCTTCCTGGTGCACGTTGGTGGAGTCGATGACGTAGCCGGCATCCTTGCCGCCCAGGTCCAGCCAGTGCGCGCGCACACACAGGAACATGTCGATCTCGTCGCTGCCGTCGATGAACACCGGCGCCATCAGCAGGGCGTCGGCGAGGTGCGCCGAGTTCCAGTAGGGGTAGTTGAGCATCACCACGTCGCCCGGACGCAGCTCGCTCATGTCCATGTTTTCGAGCAGCATCTTGAGGGCGTAGTCATTGCCCCCGATGAACGAGGTGATGCCGGCCGCCTCGGCCACCATGCGGCCCTTGGCGTCGGCGATGGAAATGCCGAAGTCGAGCACTTCGTAGATCACCGCGTTGAACGCGGTGCGCACCAGGGTGCGGCGCATCTGCTCGGCGGCCGACAGGAACAGCGCCGAGATGATCTCGATTTCTGCAGCTTTGCTGATGCTCATTTTATGCCCCCAGTCGGCGAACGCTGATCATGCCATAGCGGTCCACGCTCAGGGCCTGGTTGCCGTGAATGGCGAGTGAGGACCCTTCGTCGATGACGAGCAGCGGTCCGTTGTAGGTCTGTCCTGCCACGAGCGAGTCGCGGCTGAGCTTTTCGCAATCGACCATGGTGCCGGAGGCCTGGTCGAACATGCGGTGCGGGCGCGACGGCGGCAGCTCGGTGTTCGGCTTGATGCGCGTGGCGAGGTCCGGCTTTTCGGAGACCACCACGAGCTTGGCCACCAGCGACACCACCTCGGCCTCGTTGCTGAAGGTGTGGCCGAAGCGGTCGCGATGCGTGTCGGAGAAGCGCGCGAACAGGGTCTCGGCCGTGTCGTCGAGGAAATAGGGCACAGACAGCGTGTGCTCCTGGCCGACAAAGCGGATGCGGACGAGGAAGGAGACTTCCGGGGTGATCTCGCCGCCCACTTTCTCGCGCAGCTGGCGGACGCTGCTGGCCTCGAGCTCGCGTGCCTTGTCGGCAAGGCGGGGCATTGTGGCGGCCGAGATCTCGTTCAGCACCGACACGGAATCGGTGAAGGTGAGGTCGCTCGCCATCATGCCCCAGGCCGAGAACACCGAAGGCAGCGGCGGGATGACCAGCTCGGCCATGGACAGTTCGTTCTGCAGCATGGGCCCGAACAGCGGGCCGCAGCCGCCGAAGCCGAGCATCGAGAACTCGGTCGGGTCGAGGCCGCGTTCCAGCATCATCTCCTTGATCGACGAGGCCGTGCGTGAGATCAGCACCGAGAAGATCGAGCGCGCCGCGTCCTCGACGGAAATGCCGAGCGGCCCGGCCACCGTCTCCTGCAGCGCCCTGGTGGCCAGGTCGGTGGCCACGTTCATCTGGCCGCCCATGAAATTGCTGGTGTCGATATAGCCGAGGATCACGGCGGCATCGGTCACCGTCGCCTGTGTGCCGCCGCGGCCGTAGCAGGCCGGGCCCGGCGCCGCGCCGGCACTCTGCGGCCCCACGCGCAGCAGCTTGTTGTCGATCCAGGCGATCGAGCCGCCACCGGCGCCGAGCGTGCGCAGGTCGAAGATGGGCTGCAGCATCGGGAAGTTCTCAATGCTGGCCTCGAACACGTCCATCGGCTGGCTGTCGACGATCAGGCAGGCGTCGAGGCTGGTGCCGCCGACATCGACCGACAGCACGTTGCGCCGCTCGGTCGCCTTGGCGACATAGAGGGCGCCGGCGACGCCGCCGGCCGGGCCCGAGAGCACGGTGGCGATGGGCTCGGCTTCGGCGAGGCTGAAGGTCAGCGCGCCGCCCGAGGAGTTCATCACGTATTTCTGGCCTGCGAAGCCCTGAGCTTCCATGCCTGCGGAGACGCGGCCCAGATAGTTCTTGAGCACGGGCTTGATATAGGCGTCCAGCACCGCGGTGCTGGTCCGCTCGTACTCGCGGTACTCGTTGGCGATGAGCGCGCCGGCCGACACTTCGACGCCGGGAACATGCTGGCGGATCAGTTCGACCGCGGCGCGTTCGTGCGCCGAGTTGGCGTAGGAGTGCAGGAAGCTGACGGCGATGGCCTCGCAGCCGGCATCGCGCAGTTCGCGCGCCGCTGCCACCACCGCATCGGTGTCCAGTGGATCGACCTCGACGCCCTCGAAATCCATGCGTCCCTTGACGCCCTTGGTGAAGCGGCGCTCCACCAGCGGCTTACGGGCCTCGTAGTCGAAGCTGTACATGTGGACGAAGTCGAGGCTGCCGCGGGCGATCTCGAAGATGTCGCGGAAGCCCTCGTTGGTGATGATGCCGACGCGCGCGCCCTTGCGCTCAAGAATGGCGTTGAGCCCCAGCGTCGTGCCGTGGATGAAGTCGGACACTTGGCTGGCCGGTACGCCGAGCTGGCCGATTGAGGCGATCACCCCCTGGGCCGGATCGTGCGGCGTGGTCGGCAACTTGAACGCACGCAGCTCCTTGCTTTGCACGTCGAAGACGACCACGTCAATGAACGTGCCGCCGATGTCGATGGAGAGCTTGTAGCGGCTCATGCAAACCTCAACTCAATAGACCGCCGCCAGCAGGCGCGCGGTGTAGGCATTCTGTGGATGGCTCAGCACGTCGGTGGCCTTGCCTTCCTCGACGATGCGACCCTCGTGCATCACGTAGACGCGGTCGCAGATCAGCCGCACGACGTTCACGTCGTGCGAAATGAAGATGATGGTCAGGTGCCGCTCGCGGATCAGCTTGACGAAGAGCTCAAGCACCTGGGCCTGGATGGAGACGTCGAGCGACGACAGCGGCTCGTCGCAGACGAGCAGTTCCGGCCCCACTGCGAGAGCGCGCGCGATGGCGATGCGCTGGCGCTGCCCGCCGGAGAACTCGTGCGGATAGCGGCTGCCGCAATCCGCCGGCAGGCCGACTTCCTCGAGCAGCTGCGCCACCCGTTGGTCGCGCTCCGCCTTGCTCATCTGCGGCTGGTGCAGCCTGATGCCCTCGGCAATGCTGGCCGCCACGGTCGCCCGTGGGTTGAGGCTGCCATAGGGATCCTGGAAAACGATCTGCACGCGTGACTTGAAGCCGAAGCTTTCGGACTTGAGGTACCCGGCCACGTCGTGCCCGTCATAGAGGTAGCGGCCCTCGTCATAGCTGGTGAGCCGGGTGATGATGTTGGCGACGGTCGACTTTCCGCTGCCGCTCTCACCCAGGATGCCGACCACCTCGCCGCGGTTGACGGTGAGGTTGATGTCCTTGAGGGCAAAGCTGCGGTTCTGCACCAGCAGGCGGCGGCCGAAAGACTTGGCGACGCCCTGCAGCTGGACGAGCGGGTTGGAACTCATGCTGGGGCTCCCCGCCCGAGCACGCAGGCGGTGAAGCCGGTGCTCGAGTTGTCGTTGAGGGGCAGGTCGGCGGTGCGACAGCGCTCCTCGGCATAGCGGCAGCGTGCCGCGAAGGCGCAGCCCTTAAGGCCGAAGCCGGCTCCCACTGGTTCGCCGCGGATGGCCCGGATGTCGGCCAGCGTCTTGTCCTTGCCCGGTATGCAGTCGAACAGCGCTTCGGTGTAGGGATGGCTGGTCTCGTGCCCGATAGAGGAGGCCGGTGCCACGTTGTGGAGCTGCCCGCCATAAAGCACCGCCAGCCTGTCCACGCTCTGGCGCAGCAGTTCGAGGTTGTGGCTGATCAGGATCACCGCCATGCCGCGGTTGCGGCAGCGGTCGAGCATCAGCTCGATGACACGGCGCTGCGTGATGGCGTCGAGCGCCGTGGTCGGCTCGTCGGCGATGAGCAGCTTGGGGTCCTGGGCCAGCGCAATGGCAAACACGATGCGCTGTCGCATGCCGCCGGAAAACTGGTCGGGAAATTGCCGGAACGCCAGTTCGGGTTCGGGAATGCCCACTTCGGCCAGCACCTGGATCGCCGCCTGCCGCGTGGCCGGGGCGTTCATCGGCATGCCCTTGGCGAGATAGAGCGCCTCGGTGATCTGCGTGCCCACCCGCATGGTGGGGTTGAGCGACGAGAAGGGATCCTGCGGCACGAAGCCGATTTGTCCGCCCAGCAGCTTCCGGGCCGCGCTGGCATAGCCCTCGCGCGGCAGCGTCTTGTCGTTGAAGGTCACTGTGCCATCGACGAGGTGGGTATCGTCCTGCAGGCCGAAGACCGTGCGGGTGAGGAGCGTCTTGCCCGAGCCGGACTCGCCGACAAGGCCGAACACCTCACCGGCATGGACCGTAAAGCCGACCCCAGTGACCATGCGGCGGCCGGTTTCGCGCAGGGCGACGGTGATGTTGTGCAGCGTGAGCAGGGGTGCAGCCATTTTCAGCGCCGCCGTGAGGTAGGATCGAGCTCACGCCGCAGCATGTCGCCGATGATGTTGAAGGCGAAGGCGGTGATGAAGATCATCAGGCCCGGTGCCAGCACGATCCACCAGCCATTGGCGACATAGGAGCGGCCATCGGCGATCATCGCGCCCCACTCGGGGAGGGGGATCTGTGCGCCCACGCCGATGAACGACAGGCCGGAAATGGCGAGCATGATCGCCGAGATGTCGAGCGTCACCTGCACGATCAGCACGTCGAAAGCGTTGGGCAGCACATAGCGGAAGATCTTGGCGCCGGTCGACACGCCCAGTGCGTCGGCGCTGGCGATGAACTTGCGCGATAGAATATCCACCGTCACCATGCGGGTGAGGCGGGCATAGTTGGGCCACCAGGATACGATGAGCGCCCAGATGGCGGCTTCGAGGCTGGCCCCCAGGGCCGAGGCGAAGCCGAGCGCGAGGATGAGCGGGGGAAAGCCCAGCCAAACGTCGGCGAGACGCATCAGAAGGTTGTCGATCGCGCCGCCGACAAAGGCGGAGAGGACACCGACGGCGACACCGAACGCCACCACCACGGCGAGGACGATGGCCGTCGAGGTCAGCGTCATCTGCGCGCCGACCAGCAGGCGGCTCAGCACGTCGCGGCCCGAGCCATCCGTGCCCAGCCAGTGCTCGGCCGAGGGCGGCTGAAGCTTGGCGCGGAAATCGATCTTGAGCGGATCGAAGGGCGCGAGGAATCCGCCGAGGATCGCCATGAGGATGACGAGAACGGCGACGATGAGCGCGGTGCGCTCGATATTGTTGCGGGCGTAGGACCAGAGCGTGCGCATCAGCCGGCCTTCTGCTTGCGCGGGCTCAGCACGTAGACGAGGATATCGACGGCGAGGTTGGCGACGAGGAAGACGATGCCGACCACCAGCACTACTGCCACCACGGCATGGATGTCGGACTGGGTGACCGCCTTGATGGCGTAGCGGCCGATGCCGGGGCGGCCGAAGATTTCCTCGACCAGCACGGTGGCGCCGAGCATCCAGCCGAACTGCATGCCGAACACGGTGAGGGCCGGGGTGGCGCCATTGGCAAAGACGTGACGGAACATGATCCGCCCCTCGCCGGCACCCTTGGCGCGGGCCAGCGTCACGTAATCCTTGCGGAATTCATTGATCATCGAAGTGCGGGTGATGCGTACGCCAACCGCCGTGAACAGCAGCGCCAGGGCGAAGGCCGGCAGCACCAGGTGCGAAAGCGTATCGAGGAACACGGGTATGTTGCCGGCCAGCAGGCTGTCGACCAGATGGAAGCCGGTCGGCCCCTGGAAGGTCCGGTTGGCGAAGCTGACGCGTCCGGCAATGGGCAACAGCCCCCAGTTACCGGCCACGATCTGCTGCAGCAGGATGGCGACCCAGAAGACCGGCAGGCCGGCGCCCGCCATTACGATCAGGCGGACGGCATCGTCGAACCTGGTATGGGCGTAGCGCGCTGTCAGCAGTCCCAGCGGCATCGACACGGCCAGGTTGATCAGCATGGCGACCAGCACCAGTTCGAGCGACGGAGGCAGCTCGCGCAGCAGGTCCTCGGCAATCGGTTGGCGCGTGAACCAGGAGGTGCCGAGGTCGCCTCGCAGGATGTCGCCGACATAGATTCCGAACTGGACGAAGAGCGGCTGATCGAGCCCCATCTCCTTGCGCAGCGCCTCGATCTTGGCTGCGCCGGCATTGGGGCCGGCGGCAACCAGGGCCGGATCGCCGGCCATCACGTGGCTGAGCAGGAAGGTTGTCAGCAGCAGAATGAAAAGGGACAGGATCGAGAACGCGATCCGTTGAAGTGCGTAATTCATACCCTGCCCCCCACGTAACCGGCCCGGCCTTACTTCAGGCCGATGTCCATGTAGTTGAAGGTGTTGTGGTGGGCGACGTTGTAGACATAGCCCTCCACGTTCGCGGCCAGCGCCACGGTCGAGCCCGGCAGCGACACCGTGATCGCCGCATGGTCGGCGCCGACCAGCTTCTGCACTTCGCCGTAGAGCGCGGCGCGCTCTGCCGGATCGGCCGAGGCCGCCGCCTTGGCGAGCAGGTCGTTGACCGCCGGATTGTCGTACTGCGACCAGTTGTAGCCGCCCTTGGTACCGGTCAGCGCGCCGTTGAACACGGTGTTGAGCACCGCATGCGGGTCCGGGAAGGAGGGGAAGCTGTAGGTGACGTTGAGGTCGGCGGTGGTCTCCAGCGAAGCAGTCGTTGCCGCCTGCGCCGGCCAGGTCATGCCTTCCGCCTCGAGCGTAATGCCGATCTCCGCGAGGTTGGACTGCAGCTGTTCGACGGCGCGCTGCTCCTCGATGATCGCGGGCAGGTAGCGGACGAGGAGCTTGGTGCCGGCCCAGCCATTGGCCTCGACCAGTGCCTTGGCCCCTTCAAGGTCGTAGCCCTGTTCGGTGCCCGGAGTGTGGCCAAGCCAGCCCACCGGCAGTGGGCCATCAGGCAGGGTGCCCAGCCCCATCAGCACGGTGTCCAGATGCAGCTGACGGTCGAAGGCCATCGACAGCATCTTGCGGAATTCCGGATTGCCGGTCGGACCGCTGCTCGCGGTGTTGAGCATGAAGAAGAGGGGCGTCGCGGCCGCACCGACATCGACGCGGAAGTTCGGGTCCGACTGCAGGGCCAGCTTGTCCTCGACGGTGATGTCGGGGGCGATATGGACTTCACCCGACTTCAGCAGGCTGAGCTGGGTCGAGGGTTCGGTGATGTAGCGGAACACCACTTCCTCGACATGGTTGCCTTCCCAGCCGCCCCAGTAGTCGGGGAACGCCTTGAGCGTCACCGCTTCGGTGGGCGCGTAGGAGGTGATGACATAGGGGCCCGAGCCGGCATCGTTCACCGCCAGCCACTGGCGCGCATTGTCGTCGGCCATGTGGGGTTCGACGAGCGCCTTGTTGACGATGTAGATGCGCGACAGCGCCGACAGGAACGGCCCGAACGGCGCGGAGGTGTTGAGCTTGACCGTGTAGGGATCGATCACCTCGGCTCCGGTGAAGGGGCCCAGGTCGTTCAGCACATTGCCCTTGGCCGCCTGCAGGCGGTCGAAGGTGAACTTGACGTCCTCGGCGGTGAGCGGCGTACCGTCGTGGAATTTCACGTCGTCGCGCAGCTTGAAGGTGTAGCTGAGGCCATCCTCGGCAATCGTCCATTCGGTCGCAAGGCGCGGCGACACGGTCGTCTCTCCGGCCGTGAACTGGACGAGCGCGTCATAGGCGCCGATGAGCAGTTCGTTGACGGTCGAGTTGGTGGCGTTGGCCGGGTCGAGATTCTCCGGCGTTTCATTGTCCGCAATTACCAGCGTGCCGGTCGGCTGGGCCAGGGCGGGACCCGCGAGCGCGAGGCCTGCTACCGACAGGGCGAGGGCAGAGACTAAGTTTCCAAGCGAGCGCACACATCCCTCCTGAATTGGAATTGTATACATTGTGCATCGCATGCTAACACATAGCCTTGGGCTGTCAATCACGCCGAGGGGGAAATGTGAGCAAGGAAGCATCGCTTGTTTGCGTTGCCTAGTTTTTGAGCAGTAACGCGAACTTGGCGCCTGTGGCAGGGGGGGTGAGGTGCGGACCGAACCGCGCCTCAGGGAACGGGTGCAGTTGTGCAGCTATCCTTCGGCGACGTCTCGCCCTTTGCTCCCTCGAGGCTCTACTGAGTCGATCTGGCGATCGCAGCGACCCTTCCAGCGAAGCACGTCAGTACGTCTCGGCGGTAATGGAGCAAACTCCGTTCAAGGCGCGGGGGGCAGTAGCCCGCATCCTCAATCATTGGTCGTATCCCGCCGGGGAAAGTGCGGAATTTCCCGGGGGGTGGCACTAGCGTATCGCGGCCCTCGCCTGTGATACTGCACGCAGCGTCACGAATGGATGGATTGATGCCCGACGGATTACTGCTGACTACCCTTTGCGTCCTGCCTTTTCTCGGCATGTTCGTCTCGCCGCTGATTCCGGCGGCGCACGCCCGGAACTGGGCGGCGATGCTCGCAGGGCTGGTCGCGCTGGTCGGTCTGGTCATCGTCATCATGCTCTACCCCACCATTGCGGCGGGCAATTCGGTGCGGCATGTCATCGCATGGCTGCCCGATCTGGGGCTCGACATCGTGCTCAGGCTCAACGGCCTGAGCTGGATGTTCGCGGTGATGATCACCGGTATCGGCTTCCTCGTCGTGCTCTATGCCCGCTACTACATGCAGCCCGACGAGCCGGTGGCGCGCTTCTTCGCCCTGTTCCTCGGCTTCATGGGCGCCATGCTGGGCATCGTGCTCTCGGGCAACCTGGTGCAGCTGGTGCTGTTCTGGGAGCTGACGAGCATCTTCTCGTTCCTGCTCATCGGCTATTGGCACGCCTCCTCGAACGCCCGCGACGGCGCCCGCATGGCGCTCATCATCACCGCCACGGGCGGGCTCGCGCTGTTCCTCGGCATGCTGGTGATCGGCCATATCGTGGGCAGCTACGACGTCGATGTCGTGCTCGCCTCCGGCGACCTGATTCGGCAGCATCCGCTCTATCTCACGGCGCTGCTGCTGGTGCTTGTCGGCGCCTTCACCAAGAGCGCGCAGTTCCCCTTCCAGTTCTGGCTGCCGCGCGCCATGGCGGCGCCCACGCCGGTCTCGTCCTACCTCCACTCCGCCACCATGGTGAAGGCGGGCGTCTATGTGCTGCTGCTGCTCTCGCCGGTGATGTCGGGCACCGCCCCCTGGGTCTGGATCGTGACCTATACCGGCCTCGCCACGCTCCTCATCGGCGCCTACTCGGCCATTTTCCAGCGCGATCTCAAGGGCCTGCTCGCCTATTCGACCATCAGCCATCTCGGCCTCATCGTCACCCTCATCGGCATGAGTTCGCCGCTGGCACTGGTGGCGGCCATTTTCCACGTCGCCAATCACGCGACCTTCAAGGCCTCGCTGTTCATGGCGGCCGGCATCATCGACCACGAGACCGGCACGCGCGAGTTCAACAAGCTCAACGGGCTGTTCCGCTACATGCCCTTCACCGGCACGCTGGCCATCGTGGCGGCGGCGGCCATGGCGGGCGTGCCGCTGCTCAACGGCTTCCTGTCGAAGGAGATGTTCTTCGCCGAAACGGCGATCAAGAACTCCAATCCCTTCGTCGATATCTCGCTGCCGCTCGGTGCGGTGATCGCCAGCCTCTTCGCCGTTACCTATTCGATCCGCTTCATCCACGACGTGTTCTTCGGCCCGCCGCCCACCAATCTCGACCGCGTGCCACACGAGCCGCCCGCGCTGATGCGGCGGCCCATCGAGATCCTGGTGCTGATCTGCCTGCTCGTCGGCGTCGTCCCCGGCCTCACCATCGGGCCTTATCTCGGCACGGCGGTTCGCTCGGTGCTGGGCGGGGCGACACCCTATTACAGCCTCTCGGTCTGGCACGGCTTTGACACGCCGCTCATCATGAGCCTCGTGGCGCTGGCAGGCGGTTCACTGCTCTATTTCTTCATCCACCGCCGGCTGGAACATGCCGACGGGCCGCCGCTGATCCGGCATCTGGCCGGCCCGCGCATCTTCGAGCGCATCGTGCTGCTGCTCTCGGTGCGCTGGGCCAAGTCGGCCGAGCGCGTGATGGGCACGCGGCGCCTGCAGCCGCAGCTGGCGCTGCTCGTCTTCGTGGCCCTGTTCGCCGGTGCCATACCCATGCTGCTCAGCCCGGTGGACATGGCGCCCTACCAGACGCCGCTCGATCCGGCCCTCGTGGTCGTCTGGATCATCGGCAATGTGTGCGCCGTCGCCGCCGCCTTCCAGGCCAAGTATCACCGGCTCATGGCGCTGATCCTGATGGGCGGGGCAGGCCTTGCCACCGCCATTACCTTCGCCTGGTTCTCGGCCCCCGACCTGGCGCTGACGCAGGTGCTGGTCGAGGTGGTGACCACCATCCTCATCCTGCTCGGCCTGCGCTGGCTGCCCAAGCGCACCGAGATCATTGCCTCCGAACTGGTGACGCCCCGGCGCGGCCAGCTGCGGCGCATCCGCGACTTTGCCGCCGCCGCGGCGGTAGGTCTCGGCATGGCGGTCTTCGCCTATGCCATCCTCACCAGCGAGGCGCCCCAGGGCATCGCCACCTTCTTCCTCGAGAATGCCTACAAGCTCGGCGGCGGCCACAATGTGGTCAACGTGATCCTCGTCGATTTCCGCGGCTTCGACACCATGGGCGAAATCACCGTGCTCGGCATCGTGGCGCTGACCACCTTCGCGCTTCTGCGCCGCTTCCGCCCGGCTGCCGACTCGATCGAGCGGCCAGAGCAGCAGCGGCTGCAGAGCCAGTTCGAGTTCTCCAACGACGACAAGGTGGGCAGCATCGCGTCGGATTTCCTCCACGTGCCTGCGGTCGCCATGCGCTGGCTGTTCCCGGTGATCGTGGTGCTCTCGATCTACCTTTTCCTGCGCGGGCACGACCTGCCGGGCGGCGGCTTCATCGCCGGCATCACGCTCTCGACCGGCTTCGTGCTGCAATATCTTGCCGGCGGCACGCGCTGGGTGGAGGAGCGCATCCGCATCATGCCGACGCTGTGGATCGGCTTCGGGCTGCTGATTGCGCTCTTCACCGGCATTGGTGCGTGGCTGTTCGGCATGCCGTTCCTCACCTCGCACTTCCAGTATCTCGACCTGCCGATCCTCGGCAAAGTGCCGCTCGCGAGCGCGCTGTTCTTCGACCTGGGGGTATTCCTCCTAGTGGTCGGCGCCACGGTGCTGATCCTCATCGCGCTGGCGCACCAGTCGATCCGTAATGCCAAGCCGCCCATGCGGCCCGCGGCCCGTAGCGCGGGAGAACGCTGATGGAACTCGTCATCGCCCTGAGCATCGGCATTCTCACGGCCTCCGGCGTGTGGCTGATCCTGCGCTCGCGCACCTTCCAGGTGATCATCGGGCTGTCGCTGATCTCCTATGCGGTCAACCTCTTCATCTTCTCGATGGGGCGGTTGCGCAGCAACGCAGCTCCCATCTACGACGAGGGCACGGACATCAGCACCCTGGCCGATCCCATCCCCCAGTCACTGGTGCTCACCGCCATCGTCATCGGCTTCGCCATGACGGCCCTGTTCCTCGTCGTGCTGCTCGCCAATCGCGGCCTCACCGGCACCGACCATGTCGACGGGCAGGAGCGCTGAGCATGGAACACCTCGCCATCCTGCCCATTGTCGTGCCGCTGTTTGCGGGCGCCCTGCTGGCGCTGATCGACGACCGGCACCACACGCTGAAGCTCGCGATCAACATCGCGGCGACCGTCGTGCTATTCGCCATCAGTCTGTGGCTGTTGGCCGATGTGCACGAGGGCGTTGCCCGCACCACCACCTACAATCTCGGCAACTGGCCGGTGCCCTACGGCATCGTGCTGGTGGTCGATCCTCTCTCGGCCGTCATGGTGGCGTTGACCTCCATCCTGGCGCTCGGCGCGGTGCTCTTTTCGGCCGCGCGCTGGCACCGGGCCGGGCAGCACTTCAACAGCCTGTTCCAGTTGCTGCTGATGGGACTGAGCGGCGCCTTCCTCACCGGCGACCTGTTCAACCTCTTCGTCTTCTTCGAGGTGCTGCTGGCGGCCTCCTACGGCCTGGCGCTCCATGCCTCGGGCCGGTCGCGCGTCAAGGCGAGCCTCCACTACATCGCCGTCAACCTTGCTAGCTCGTCGCTCTTCCTCATTGGCGCCACGGCGATCTATGGCGTCGCCGGCACGCTGAACATGGCCGACCTCGCGGTGCGCATCCCGCAGCTCTCGCCCTCTGACCTCACCCTGTTCCAGACCGGTGCCGCGGTGCTCGGCGTCGCCTTCCTGGTCAAAGCGGGCATGTGGCCACTCGGCATGTGGCTGCCGGCCACCTATTCGGCCGCCGCGCCGCCGGTCGCGGCCATGTTCGCCATCCTCAGCAAGCTCGGCGTCTATGTCATCCTGCGGCTCAGCGCGCTGTTCTTCGACGAGAGCGGCACTTCGGCGAATTTCGGCGATCTGGTGCTGCAATATGGCGGGATTGCCACCATCGTTTTCGGCACGGTCGGCGTCCTCGCCTCGCAGGGCGTGGCGCGCATCGCCTGCTTCAGCGTCCTCGTCTCCTCGGGCACCACGCTGGCGGTGATCGGTTATGGCGATGCCGGGGCTACCGCCGGGGCGCTCTACTATCTGGTCAGCTCCACCCTGGCGCTCGCCTGCCTCTTCCTCCTCATCGAACTGATGGAGCGCGGCCGCTCGGCCGGTGACGACGTGCTCGCCATCACGCTCGAAGCCTATGGCGACGACGAGGATCTGATGCACGAGCAGGAGGTTGGCGTTGCCACGCCCGGGGCCTTCGCCACCCTCGGCGCCGCCTTCATCTGCTGCGCCATACTCATTGCCGGCATGCCGCCGCTCTCGGGCTTCCTCGGCAAGTTCGCCATTATCTCCGCGATGCTGGACCTCGGCGCCGAGGGCGGCGTTCCAGCAGGCGCCTGGGCGCTGATTGGGGTGCTGATCGTCTCGGGCCTCGCCGCCACGGTGGCGCTGATGCGCCACGGCATCAACACCTTCTGGGTTTCGCTCGATGGCGTGCTGCCGGCTATCCGCTCAGTCGAGGCCGCGGCCATCGTCCTGCTGCTCGGACTCGGCATCCTGATGACCGTCTTCGCACAGCCGGTCATGGCCTACATGAGCATGGCCGCCGATACCGTCTACGCGCGCGGGGAGTACCTGGCGACGGTACTGAGCAACGCATCGCTGGGAGGGCAGCCATGAGAGTGCTGAGCCGTCCCCTGGTCTGGCTGGGATTGTTTGCCATGTGGCTGCTGCTCAATGGCAGCATCGCGCCGGGCCACATCCTGCTCGGCATCGTCGTGGCCACCATCGGCTGCTGGGCGGCGCTGCCGCTGGTGCCGCCCAAGTCGCGCGTCAGCAATGTCGGCACCATCTTCCTGCTGCTGGTGACGGTGGTGATCGACGTGATCAAGTCGAACCTCGCGGTGCTTACCCTTGTGCTCAGCGGGCGCACGCCGCGCTCGGCCTTCGTCGACATCCCGCTCGAGCTCACCGACGAGAACGGGCTCGCCCTCCTCGCCTGCATCGTCACCGCGACGCCGGGCAGCGCCTGGATCGAGCACAATTCGGCCCGCAACGTCGTCACCATTCACGTGCTCGATACCGACGACGCCGACAAGTGGGCGGCCGACTTCAAGCGCACCTACGAACAACGGCTGGTGGAGATCCTGCAATGAGCCTTTCCCTGATCGACTGGATCTATCTGGCGGCGCAGTTCCTGCTGGCCCTCGCCATGCTCGCGGGCTGCTGGCGCATGCTGCAGGGCCCGCGCGCGCAGGACCGCGTGGTGGCTCTCGACAGCATGTATCTGAGCGGCATGCTGCTGCTCGTCACCTTCGGCATCCGCTCGGGGAGCCTCATCTATTTCGAGATCGCGCTGGTGCTGGCGGCGCTGAGCTTCGTTTCCACCCTGGCGCTCGCCAAGTTCCTGATGCGCGGCGAGGTGATCGAATGAACGCGATCCCCGAGTGGCTGCAGCTCGTCATCGCCCTCATCGTGCTGGCGGGCGCCCTGATAACCTTCATCGGCACGGTGGGCATGGTGCGCTGGGCCACCTTCTACCAGCGCATCCATGCCCCGACCCTGGGCAGCAGCTTCGGCGCAGCGCTGATCCTGCTCGGCTCGTCGCTCCATTCGAGCTTCGCGCTGGGCCGGCCGATCATGCACGAAGTGCTGGTGCTGATCTTCATCCTGATCACGACGCCTGTAACCCTGATGCTGCTCGCCCGCGCCGCCATCTACCGCGACCGCTCGGAAGGCAGCCCCGGCGTGCCACCCCCGCCGTCCCATCCCCCGCTGACCAAGCCCAAGCAGTAGCATCCAGGCCGGCAGAGCGGCAGCAGAGGTAGTGCCCGCGCCTCCAGGCGCCGGGGCGAACGTCGCGCGGGTAGCCGCCCGCAGCGGCACGCAGGTTTGCGTTTTTCTACAATCGTCGGGCGGCCCCGGCCCGTAGCCTCATCCCATCGACAACGCGTGGAGATGAGAGATGAACCGCCGCCAGTTTTCCCAGAGCCTTGCCGCCTCGGTTCTTCTCACTGGCCTTGCCAGCAGATCCGCCCAATCCGAGGAGACCAGTGCCGTGACCCCGACCGCTTTCACGATTGCCATTCCCGAGGCCCAGCTCGCCGACCTCAAGGTCCGGCTGCAGCACACCCGCTGGCCCGACCAGCCCGAGGATGCCGGTTGGTCGCTCGGCACCAACCTCGACTACCTCAAGCGCCTGACCGACTACTGGATCGACGGCTATGACTGGCGGAAGGCCGAGGCGAGCCTCAATGCGCTCGGCAACTACAAGGTCGAGCTGGAGGGCATCGACCTCCACTTCGTCCACCGCCCCTCGGCCAACCCCAACGCCACGCCGCTGCTGCTGCTCCATGGCTGGCCGGACTCGTTCTACCGCTACCATAAGGTGATCGACGCCCTGAGCAGGGACTTCCATGTCGTCGTCCCATCCATCCCCGGCTCCGGCTTCTCGGGCCGCACGGCCCTGCCGATGGACAAGGTCGCCGACCTCTTCGCCCGCCTGATGACCGAGACGCTGGGCTACGGCAAGTTCATCGCGGCGGGTGGCGATGGCGGCTCGATCATCTCCATGTCGCTGGCCCAGCGTCATCCCGAGGTGCTGCTCGGCTACCACGTCACCGATGTCGGCTACCCCGACCAGACCACCGATTTCTCGGTGCTGACGCCGCCGGAGCAGGCCTATGCCGGCGCCATCCAGCAGTGGTTCTTCGCCCATGGCGCCTTCAACCTGATCCAGGCCACCAAGCCGCAGAGCATCGCCTTCGCCATGAACGACTCGCCGGTCGGCCTCGCCGCCTGGATCATGAGCTTCATGGCCGGCATGGGCCTCGGCGACGAGGCGGACGAGCGCTTCGGCCGCGACGAGCTGATCACCAACATCATGATCTACTGGCTGACCGAGACGGCCGCCTCCTCGTTCCGCGTCTACAGCCAGAACATGATGCAGCCGCCCACCATCAAGGGCACCAATACCGGCGTGCCGGTGGCGGTGGCGACCGAGGTGCCTATCCCCGGCGGTGTGCGCCTGCCGCGCGACTGGGCCGATCGCCAGACCGAGGGGAATGTCGTGCAGTTCCACGACATGGAGAAGGCCGGTCACTTCGCGGCTTGGGAGGACCCGGAGTTCTTCGCCCGCGACCTGCGCGAGTTCGCCGCCCTCATCCGGCGCTAGGCCTCACTGCAATACGTACCGAGCGCCGGGCCACCCGCCCGGCGCTCAGATCTTGTGCACCAGCTCGAGGTCCGAGGGCAGGTGGCCCATGATGGTCTTGATCGACTTGATCATGTGCGGCTGGTCCGCATAGCCAAGGTCGGCTGCAACCGCCGCCGGAGCCTCGCCGCGCTTCAGCCTCCGCACCGCCTCCTGCGCCCGCCGGATCATCTGGAAGTTCTTCTGCGTGATGCCGGTGATGCGCTTGAAATGCTGCTGCAACGACCGCTTCGAGGCTGCCTTGGGCTTGTCCGAGAAGGCCCGGGCGACGAGATCGTCCGATTTAAGCAGTCCGGCCGCGATCATGCGGTCCACCAGATCCTCGGCATTTTCGAAGGTGGGGAGGGGCAGGGTGGTCCCGTCGAGTTCGAACGTTTCCCCCGTGACCGGCAGGAAACGGACGTCGGCGCCGGTCCGCACCTCGCTCTCGGTGGCGAGGTAGACATGGGCTGCGAACGAGATCACCACCGAGTGCTCGCCCGCCACATAGGGAACCTCCACCGGCTCGGTCGCCTGCCCGCTGAGGAAGACCAGCGATTCCCCCTCCGGCAAGACACTCAGAATCAGGTCCCACGACCCGTCGGGGGTGGACGTGTAGATGCCGTCCGCGAGGCAGACCGTCTGCCACACCGTGTCGATCCACGGATGGGACGAAGCCCGCTGCGTGTGTTTCTGGGTCATGGCCCCACTCAAAAGTGCAGTGGGCTAAAGCCTAGCGCGGCGGACCGCTCGCGGCCAGAAGGCCCTTCCTCATGAAATAGGACTCGCCAGTCATAAACTCGCCGTATACGAGGCCGCCCTATGGAGGGGTGAGCCGTCGGCCCGGGCAACGGGCCGGCATTCCGGATGAGTGTCGCCGCGGTTGGTGCGGCGCGCGGGGCAACGGGAACGGAACACTGGTATTGCGGCGGGTAAAACGGGCCCTTCTCCTCGGGGCCCTGATGACGGTGACGGGCAGCGCTCAGGCGTTCGAGCTTTTCGGCATCAAGTTTTTCGAGGACCAGAGCGAGATCGACGCGAGTTCGGTGATCGCCGATCCGCAGCCCTATTCGGCCGAACTGCTGACGAGCGCGAAGGATGGGCTCGAGGGCACCATCCGCAACGCATCGAGCCTCATTGGCGGCCAGTCGGAGCCGGCCAACGGCGCGGCGGGCCTGCTGGCGCGGGCGCGGGCCGACTACAGGCGCATCCTCGGCGCGCTCTACAACGAAGGTTATTACGGCGGCACGATCAGCATTCTCGTAGGCGGGCGCGAGGCAGCGAACATTCCTCCCGACGCGACCCTGCCCAAGCCGGTGGCGGTTGAGGTGCGGGTCGAGCCCGGGCCGCTCTTCCG
>ENA-UOVV01000719-UOVV01000719.1-compost-metagenome-genome-assembly--contig:-NODE-719-length-33975-cov-22.692423_pt1 | contig 33975 bp, 35 predicted proteins | sample MGYA00238155_ERZ761577 | MGnify/ENA primary metagenome ERZ761577 (study PRJEB28898, sample SAMN06268775) | compost metagenome | isolation source: Emeryville, CA | place: USA:Emeryville, CA | collected... | reverse complement strand
GCCTTGAACTGGCCACCTCGCATCGCGATAGCGCCACCGCCTCGCAGATTCTCAAGTCCGGAGGGGCTTGACGTCGCGTTGCCCCTCTCAAGTGTGATGTTCTGGAACACGACGAGCGGGCGTGTTTCGTTCTGGCATGCAGAGGTGAGCCAGCCGAAGCTCTCTTGGCATGCGTTGGCGTAGAAGATGCCGTGGGAGCCCTTGCCGCTCAAGGTGACAAGGCCGCCGCCGTCCACCACGAGCTTGTTGTTGACGTTGCCACCCTGCCAGGGGTGCTTGCAGTTGTGGGTGTTGCATGTGGTGAGCGTGGAGGTGAGCTCGATCGTCACCGGGCTTGGACCACAGTTGAACGTGATGATGCCGCCACCGCGCACCGCGCTCGCCACGGCGGCGGACGTGCATGACCCCGGTGTGCCGGTGCCGATCACATGGGTGGGGTTCGACACATTCTCTTCCGCCGCCGCGGCAGGGACCGTCGCGTTGCCATTGGGGTTGCCGGTCTTGACGTAGGTGATGGACGACGCTCGTGCCACCTGAGACGGATACGTCGCCCCTGCGTCGGCCGTCACGGGCTCAAGCGCGGCCGAGCCAAGGAGGGGGGAGTGGGTCGGTGCGGGGGCGGGCGTTGGGGCGCAGCCGACCGCGATCGCCGCGGCCAGGACAATGAGCGCGACAAAGCGGCGACGATGGGGGGCGGTCATGGCGACACTCTAGTCCGTTTTGTCCCATTGAGCGGGCCGAAGCGGATGACAATTTTCAGCGCGCCTCGCCCCATCGTTTGGCTCGTTACCAGCACAGTTGTTGGACGCTCCACCCCGATGGCGGACGTGCGAAGAACAAGGTCGGCAAAGTGGTCACATCCGCTGGTTCGCAGGCCGCACAATATCTGCGTGACCACCCCCATTTTCCCTGGGCTGAGCCTTGCCGAAGCAGAGCGTGAGATCCACGCTCACATCTTTGACCGACGTCCTGAAGGCGACCATGAATCCAAGCTGCGACGCGTCGCGATGGCGCTCCAACACCTTGGTGATCCCCAGGACGCGCTCCGTATCGTCCACGTCACTGGAACGAACGGAAAGACATCGACGAGTCGCATGACGGCGTCGCTGTTGCGCGCTCAAGGTCTTCGGGTCGGCTTGTTCACGTCACCGCATCTGCACAGCCTGCGCGAGCGGATCCAGATTGACGGCGCCCCGCTTGGCCAGGCCGAACTCGTCGAACTGTGGCAGCGCGTCGCGCCGGTTATTCACCGTGTTGACACCTACTCGCTCCGCGTGGGCGGCCCACGCATGAGCTTCTTTGAGGTGCTCACTGTCCTTGGCTTTGTCGCCTTTGCCGACGCTCGTGTGGGGGCCGCTGTCATTGAGGTGGGCATTGGTGGGCAGCGAGACGCCACCAATGTGTGCGACGGCGAGGTTGCCGTTCTCACCCCGATGGCTCTCGACCACGAGTCGTACTTCGGCGACTCCGTCGTTGGGGTTGCACTTGAGAAGACGGGCATCATCAAGCAGCACGCGACCGTGGTGAGCGCATCCCAGGTGGACGAGGCCGCCGAGGTCATCACGGGCGTCTCCCGCCAGCGTCGTGCATCGTTGCTGTGGGAGGGCGCTCACATGTCAGTTGAGGACCGCGTCGCCCATGTGGATGGTCAAACGGTGACCCTTCGCACCGCGGCGGGCACGTATCCGCACATCGACATCCCGCTGCACGGAGACTTCCAGGCGCAGAATGCGCTGGTCGCCCTCGCGGCTGCCGAGGTCTTCATCGGCAACGGCGTGCCGCGCGAGCTTGAGCACGATGCCGTCTATGCGGGCTTTGCTGAGGCGTCCTCGCCGGGGCGAATGGAGCAGGTGGCGAACCATCCGCTCGTGGTGGTCGACGCCGCTCACAATCCGCACGGCATCGCGGCGATCACCGCTGCCGTACGAGAGACGGTCGGGGAGCGGGCACTTGTTGGCGTTGTCGCCGTGCTCTCAGACAAGGATGGCGCCGGCATTCTCGAGGGCATCGAGCCCCTTGTCGATGCCGTTGTCGTGACGCGCACATGCTCTCCACGTGCAACGGATCCGCATGAGCTTGGTGAGTTGGCGCGCCCGCTCTTCGGCGATGCGCGAGTCATCGAGGCGCTGTCGGTTGAGGACGCGCTCGCACGGGCGTGCGACATGGCAGGCGCGTCGGGGGCGGTGCTCTGCACCGGCTCCGTGACGCTCGTCAGCGAAGTCCGCGAGGTTCTGTCGGCGACCTCTTCGCCCGACATGGATCAGCCGGACGGGCCCGCCGCGAACGTCGCCGCTTAGCCCCCTCTTGACGGCCACGCGACGTTGCGGGGCATGGAACACTAAACCCATGAGCGAAGCCGTCCCGGGCGGGTTGAGCCTTGAGCAAGCAGAGCGCGAGATCTACGCCCACATCGTGTCTCGCAATCCAGAGCACGATTTCGAGCCCACTCTCGACCGCGTGCGCGACGTCTGCGACCTGCTCGGCAACCCGCAGCACACCTTCAAGGTCGTTCACCTCACCGGCACGAACGGCAAGACCTCGACCGCGCGCATGATCGAGTCGCTCGTGCGTGCTCACGGCTTGCGCACGGGACTGTTCACCTCGCCCCACCTGTCGAGCGTCCGTGAGCGGATCCAGATCGACGGCGAGCCGATCTCTCGCGAAGCCTTCATCGGGGTGTGGAACGACGTTGCGCCGATGATCGAGCTAGTCGACGGCCGCTCGGTTGCTGCCGGCGGGCCGCGCATGAGCTTCTTCGAAGTGCTGACGGTTCTTGCCTTCGCGGCCTTTGCCGACGCCCCGGTCGATGTGTGCGTGCTTGAGGTCGGCATGGGTGGCACGTGGGATGCGACGAACGTGGCCGACGCGGACGTCGCCGTCATCGGTCCGGTGGCACTTGATCATGAACGCTGGCTCGGCGATTCGCTCGCCGACATTGCGGCAGAGAAGTCAGGGATCGTCAAGCCCGGTTCCGCTGTGGTGATCGCCGAGCAGGCCGACATCGTCACCGAGGTGGTGGCGCCCGCTCTTGCCGAGTCGAGGGCAGTGTGGCGCGAAGGCACCGATATCGAGGTGATGGAACGCCACCCCGCGGTGGGGGGCCAGCTGGTCACCTTGCGCACTCCCGCGGCAACGTACGAGGGCATCTTCGTTCCGTTGTTCGGTGCTCACCAGGCGCGCAACGCCGCGCTCGCCCTCGGCGCCGTCGAGCTGCTGATGGCGGACGGGGGAGCGTCCGCAGCGCTCTCGGGAGAGGTGGTCGAGCAGGGCTTTGGGGCGGTGACGAGCCCGGGTCGGCTCGAGATCGTCCGCAGTTCACCCACGATTGTCGTCGACGCGGCGCACAACCCGCACGGCATCGATGCGCTCGCGGAGGCAATCGAGGAATCGTTCTCGTTCACACGGCTCATCGGCGTTGTCGGCGTCCTCGAGGACAAGGACGCCGACGGCATTCTCGCTGGCCTGGAGCCGGTGCTCGACGCAGTCGTCGTGACGCAGTCAAGCTCTCCCCGGGCAATCTCCACAGAAGACCTCGCGAAGGTGGCCGAACTCCACTTTGGTGAGGACCGAGTGGTCGTCGAGCACGATCTGCCCAGCGCGATCGACACTGCTGTGAGCCTTGCCGAGGTTGACGACGGCATGGGCGTCGGCGTTCTCATCGTCGGTTCCATTACCTTGGTGGCCGACGCGCGGATCCTCCTTCGCGCCGACGCTTCCATCCGAAGGACCGACTCGTGACAACGCCGCCCGCAGCAAAGCCGCCTCGCTCTGCGCTCGTCACCTTCACCCAGGCCACCTTGCTGTTCGAGGCCTTCGCGACGTTGTTCGCGGCGCTCGTGCTGTGGGGTCTCGGCAAAGGAGGCCACGTCGACATCGACGCGGGGCTTGTATGGGGAGGCGGCGGCGCCCTCGCCGTGCTGTTTGTTGTCGCATCAGGAGCCGCGTCGCGCCGTGCAGGCCGCATCCTCGGGTGGATCCTGCACCTTCCGCTCATCGCAGCTGGAGTGTTCGAGACGACTATTGCCGTCGTCGGAGTGATGTTCCTGGGTGTCTACGCCCTAGGAGTACGGTTGGGTTCCAGGATCGACAGGGAACGCGCCGAGCGCGCGGTGGCCGAAGGAGATACCGAGTGAGCCGGTTCCTCTGGCGTACGGGTGGCTTGATTGCTCTCGGGGTGCTCGGCCTGTCGATGGCGTTCTACTCGCTCGAACGGCTCGCCCTTGTGAACTTGGCGACGACGCTGGGTCAGGATGACGGCAAGGCGCCGCTCGCCGTCACGATCTCGTTGTTCGTCGGCCTCGTCTTTGTCTTCCTCGCCACCTTCTTCGGGATGTGGCGCTGGGCTCGCTATCTGCGCGAGAACCCGCGCACGCCTCAGGCCCCCGTGTGGCTCCTCCTCCTTGTCGTGGGCGTCGGCGCATCGGCAATGATCTGGGCGCTCGCGACGCACTCGGGGTGGCTGCGCATTCAGGAGACGGTGCTGATCAGCGTCCACTGGGGCTACATCGCCTTCCAGGTGGTCGCGGCGTCCTTTGTGCTCATCCCGCTTGTCCTGCTTGCTGTGCGCTGGGCGCCTGGATACAAGCACGTCCGGGGAACGCAAGCGGCGGAGGTCGCGAGCGAAGGCGACGCTGGCTGACGCGACGCACGTGCGCTCGCGCGAGGCCTATACGACGAGCGCCGAGTGGACCTCATGCCCTGCAAGCGCCTCGCGGCCAGGCAGGGCTCCGATCTCGAGCAAGAACGCGAATGACACGGAGGCGGCGCCGCCACGGTCAAGCAGATCGGCCACTGCACGCGCGGTGCCGCCCGTTGCCAACACGTCGTCGATGACGAGGATGCGCTTGTCCGCAACCCCGTTGGGGTTGAGGGTGAGCTCGGAGGCGCCGTACTCGATCGTGGCATCGGCCTCGAGGAGCTCGCCGGGCAGCTTGCCCTTCTTGCGCACCATCGTCATGCCCACACCCAAGTCCTGAGCAATGACAGGCGCAAAGATGAAACCACGTGCGTCGACACCCGCAATGAGATCGATGGTCTCCGCCTGCGCAGGCGTCAGCGCATCGCACGCCGCCCGAAACAGCGTGGGGGAGGCGAGAATCGGGGCGATGTCGTAGAAGAGCACGCCTTCGACGGGAAAGTCGGGGTACGTGTCGAAGTCGTCCAGCGAGATCATGCGCTCATCTTGGCACGACATCCGAGCCGCTCCTCAGGACTTGACGCCGCGCGATGAACGAGGTGGCGTGTCACCGCTAGGCTCGCGCCATGACGGAACGCACTCTCATCCTGGTCAAGCCTGACGGCGTCGCACGTGGACTCAGCGGCGAAGTGCTGCGCCGCGTCGAGGCGAAGGGCTACCGCCTCGCCGCGGTTGAGCTGCGCACGGCTACGCCGGAGCTTCTTGCCGAGCACTACGCCGAGCACGTGGGCAAGCCGTTCTACGAGCCGCTCGTCGACTTCATGCTCTCGGGCCCCACTCTTGCGGTGGTCGCGGAGGGGGAGCGGGTCATCGAAGGATTCCGCTCGCTCGCAGGTGCGACTGACCCGACCGTTGCCGCTCCGGGCACGATCCGTGGCGACCTTGCCCGCCAGTGGAGCACGAAGGTGATTCAGAACATCGTCCACGGCTCGGACAGCCCCGAGTCGGCAGAGCGTGAGATCGGCATCTGGTTCCCCGGCTTGTAATATTTCCGCGTCGCACCCGCGGCACTTGTCCCCACGAGAAATCGAGTACCGCGTGTCCGCTCTTGAAGATCGTCTCGAACGAGCCCTTTTTGCCAGCCGATGGCTCCTTGCGCCGCTGTACGTGGGCCTCGTTGTCGGCCTCGTCATCGTCGCACTGAAGTTCTTTGTCGCGTTGTGGAAGCTGGTGTCGCACTTCTCGATCGACGCCCCCGTTGACGACGTCACCGTCGACATCCTGTCCCTTATCGACATCGCCCTGCTCGGCAACCTCATCATCATCGTCATCTTCGCGGGTTACGAGAACTTCGTGTCGAAGATGGCGGCCTCGGAGAACTCGGTGGACCGGCCTTCGTGGATGGGGCACGTCGACTTCTCGGGCCTCAAGATGAAGCTGATCGGATCACTTGTCGCGATCTCTGTCATCTTGCTGCTCAAGGACTTTGTCGCGGTCGAGCACTCGGGTGAGGACACCGACTACGAGTCGATTGCATGGCGCATCGGGCTGCACTTCACCTTTGTGATCTCCGGAGTCCTGTTCGCGATCATGGACTACTGGGGTGCGAAGCGTCAGGCGCTGCTCGTGACGGCACACCACGTTGACCCCTCGGTTGAGGCGATCGATCTCGACAAGCCCGTCTGAGACGCTGAGCGCCGGCGCCCTCTTGGTCGCTCGACTTCACTAGACTCGCCACCGTGCATCTCAAGACGCTGACGCTTAGAGGATTCAAGTCCTTTGCCTCGGCAACCACTCTTGAGTTCGAGCCGGGAATCACCTGCGTGGTGGGCCCCAACGGCTCCGGCAAATCGAACGTCGTCGATGCGCTTGCCTGGGTCATGGGCGAGCAAGGCGCGAAGACCCTTCGCGGCGGCAATATGGCCGATGTCATTTTTGCCGGCACCGCAGGGCGCCCGCCGCTTGGCCGGGCCGAGGTATCGCTCACCATCGACAACTCGGACGGCGCGCTGCCGATCGAGTACACCGAGGTGACGATCAGTCGCACGTTGTTCCGTTCGGGCGGTTCTGAGTATGCGATCAATGGCACTCCGTGTCGCCTGCTCGACATCCAAGATCTCCTTTCCGACTCGGGTCTGGGCCGCGAGATGCACGTGATCGTGGGCCAGGGGCAGCTCGATGCGGTGTTGCGCGCAACCCCCGAGGAGCGCAGGTACTTCATCGAAGAGGCAGCGGGCATCCTCAAACACCGTCGCCGCAAGGAGAAGGCCCTGCGCAAGCTCGACGCGATGCAAGGAAATGTCACGCGCGTCCAGGACCTCACTGCGGAGATTCGCCGTCAGCTCGGCCCGCTCGGCAAGCAAGCGGAAGTCGCGCGTCAGGCCCAGACCATTCAGGCGCAGGTGCGCGATGCGCGCTCCCGCCTCCTTGCTGACGACATTGCGACGCTGTCGCAGTCGATCGCGAAGGACAAGGCCGATGAGTCTGCGCTCATCGAGCGTCGCCAAGCGGTCGAGACGTCCCTGGCGGCGGCACGCACCAAGGTGGCAGAGCTTGAGCGCCTGTCGGCTGAGGCGACGCCTGCACTGAGCAAGGCGAACGACCTCTACTACCGCTTGTCCTCAATTCGTGAGCGTCTTCGCAATCTCGGTGCGCTCGCTGAGGACCGCGTCCGCATGCTCGGATCCACTGTCGACAGCGAACCGGTCACCGACCTTGTCGAGATGGCCGAGCAGCTCGAACGTGCACAGGCGGCTCGCGAAGAACTCGACGCCGAGGTTCGCGCGGCTGCGGCGGCGCTCGAAGCGGCGGTTGCGGCTCGCGCCGAGGCTGAGGCCACGGCTGAGGCCTCGGAGAAGCACCTCGCCAATCTCTTGCGTTCAGTCGCGGACCGCCGCGAAGGGGTGGCACGGCTCGCTGGCCAGGTGGCGGCACGGCGGTCCCGCATCGAGGCGATGGAAGCCGAGATCGGTCGCCTGCGAGAGGCTCGTGACGACGCGGCAAAGCGTTCTCACGACGCGACCTCCGAGTTCCAGCGCCTCGAGACGACCGTGGTGGACGTCGAACGCGGCGAAGAGGACCTCGATGCGGCTCATGAGGCCGCGGTCGCGGCATGGGACGAAGCGAAGAGTGCGCTCGAGACGATCCGCGAGCAGCTCCGGCAAGCGGAGCAAGAACAAGCGACATGGTCGGCCAAGGCCGAGGCGCTCAACCTCTCTCTTGCGCGACGCGACGGCGCAGGGGAGCTGCTTGCGTCGGGAGTGCGCTTTGTGCGCGGCACTGTCGCCTCGCTCATCGATGTGCGTGACGGTGCCGAGGACGCGATCGCAGCGGCGCTCGGCCCGCTGGCCGAGGCGCTCGCCGTCGACTCGGTAGACGATGCCGTCGACGCGATCCGCTGGCTGCGCGATGAGGACGCAGGTCGTGCCCGCTTCGTTGTCGGCGACGCCTCTGCGGCCCCGGCCAACCCCCCGGTCGATCTTCCCGCTGGTGCCGCCTGGGCGTCGGACCTTGTCGAGGGGCCGGACGCGCTCGCGGCCACCGTGCGCCATCTCCTCAGCGGCGTCGCTGTCGTCGATGACCTCGCGGCCGCAAGAGCACTGGTGGCAGCGCACCCCCAAGTCGTTGCGGCGACGCGACGGGGTGATGTGCTCGGCGGGACGAATGCGTCGGGTGGCGCGGGTGACGCGCCCAGCATCATGCACCTGCAAGCCGCCTACGACGATGCCTGTGCGAACCGTGACGAGGCGGCACGCATCGCCGAAAGCAAGCGGTTCGAACTGCGCACGGCGACGGAGGCAGAGCAGGCTGCTCATGACGTTCACGACGTGACTCTTGCGCGCCTCAATGAGTCCGACGCGCGGATGGCGGCTGTTGCCGAACAGCTCGGCCATCTCTCGGCTTCTGCCAGGGCCGCTCGCGCCGATGAGGAGCGTCTCGCTGGCCAGATCGACGAGGCCGCCACTCGCGTTGCGGCCGACCACGAAGAGCTTGCAGGGCTTGTCGAGCGACTTGCCGCAGCACAGGCGGAGCCCGAGCAGACCGAGGCCGATACAAAGGCCGCGCAGATTCGTCGAGACGAGGACGAGGAGGCGGCCCGCCTGGCCCGCGCGCGCGAGACCGAAGCACGCCTTGCCTTGCGCACATCTGAAGAGCGGGCGCGAGCGCTCGAGGCACGCGCTGAAAGCCTTGAGCGCGCAGTCGAGGCCGAGCGGGACGCACGCGAGCGTGCAGAGGCGGCGGCCCAGCGTCGTGAGCGTCAGGCCCAGGCCGCGCGTGAGGTGATCGCTGGGGTGCAGGCGACTGTGCCGCGCATCGATGAGGCGGTGGCGAAGGCGGACGACGCTCGGGCTGAGGTGGAGGCACGTCGCGCCGAGCGGACCTCGGCTCTGGCTGCAGTTCGCACCGAGCTCGACCAGCTCAATGGCGAGTACTCGCGCCTGACCGATGAGACCCACCGGGATGAGGTTGCTCGAGCCCAGCAGCAAGTGCGACTCGAGCAGCTGCAGCAACGGGCGATCGATGAGCTCGGCATGGATCCCGAGCAGCTTGTCGAGGAGTACGGACCTCAGCACGAGGTTCCGTTCACGGATGAGGACGGCGAGATCCACACCGAGCCGTACGTGCGCGAGGTGCAAGAGAAGCGACTGCGTCAGGCCGAGCGGGCGATGAGTCAGTTGGGCAAGGTCAACCCGTTGGCGCTCGAGGAGTTCGCGGCGCTTGAGGAGCGACACAAGTTCTTGCAGGATCAGCTGGCTGACCTGAAGAAGTCCCGCGAGGACCTCCTTGCCATCGTCACGGAGATCGATCAGCGCGTCGAGCAGATCTTCTCGGACGCGTACGCGGACACGGCGAAGGCCTTCGATGAGGTCTTCCCGCGACTGTTCCCCGGAGGTGAGGGTCGCCTTGTCCTCACCGATCCGTCGAACATGCTCGAGACCGGCATTGAGGTGGAGGCGCGGCCCGCGGGCAAGAAGGTGAAGCGCTTGTCCCTGCTTTCGGGCGGTGAACGCTCTCTCACGGCGGTCGCGCTGCTCGTGTCGATCTTCAAGGCCCGGCCCAGCCCGTTCTATGTGATGGACGAGGTTGAGGCCGCGCTCGATGACACGAACCTTGGACGTCTGCTCGACATCATCCGCGAGCTTCGGGAGGATTCGCAGCTCATCGTGATCACGCACCAGAAGCGGACGATGGAAGTAGCGGATGCACTGTACGGCGTCACGATGCGCGGAGATGGTGTGACGACAGTCGTGAGCCAGCGTCTGAATCCCGACGCCGCCTGACAACACCCCTGGTCGCGGGTGAAACGGGGCCGACAGGGAACGTCAGCGCCCCTCATCGCGTTCTAAAATGTGTGTGCATCGCGTCATCGGCGCGTTTGCGCGCAGGTCTCAACGGCGAGACGATATATCCGAATTGTCCGTTTTCTGGAGGCCCGCGTGTTCAGCTACATGGCCGACGTGCTCGCATGGTGCGTTGTCATCTCCTTCGTTGCTTTCGGCTTTGCCTTTGCGGCGGAGGGCCGCGGCGTTCACGTGCTTCGTGTGCTGCTTGGCTTGGCTCCTCGCAAGCAGGGCCTCGACGCCTTCACCTCGGTGCCCCGCGACGAGGGCGACTGGCGCCTTGTTGAGGTGCTCGACGACACCCGCCGTCCTGAGCCCACCGTCTCCGGCGAGGTTCGCCGTGAGCGAGTGCTGCCCAAGGCTTCCTGACTGACGCCGCGCTGGCGCGCCCTCGCACGCCGACGCCGCTCGCCTTTGGGACACTGTTGCTGTGGATGTCACGTGGATTCCTGGCGATGCTGACGCTCTTGTCGTCGCGATCGTCGCGCTCATTGCAGCAGCCAGTACCGGTTGGTGGTGGCGCTCCCGGCATGCCGGGACGCCGAGCCCTGCGCCCGGCGTTGGCGCCGAGACGGCGGTTCAGCCGGGCACCACGCCTGGTGAGGAAGCGCCCGAGGCTCCCATTGAGCGCTTCGATCGGCGCCGCTCACGCCTCAACTCAGGCCTTGGCGCTCGACTCGCGAGCTTCTTTGGTCGCACCGAACTCGACGACGATGCGTGGCACGAGCTTGAGGACGCCCTGCTCCTTGCGGATGTGGGAGCGGCGACCACTGAAGCAGTTCTTGACGACGTGCGTGCGCGCGTGCGCGATACCGATGTGAGAGCGCGTGATGCGGTGCGAGCGGCCCTCATCGCAGCCGTCGATCCCGCCGCTGACCGCCGTCTGCAGGTGGGCGCTCCCGGCGCCGCAGAGGCGGCGCCCATCCTTGTGGTGGGTGTCAACGGCGTCGGCAAGACGACCTCCGTTGGCAAGATCGCCCGCGTCCTCGTCGCCGACGGCCATTCCGTATTGCTGGGTGCTGCCGACACATTCCGTGCGGCCGCCGCCGACCAGCTCGAGACGTGGGGTGCCCGCGTTGGCGTGACGACAGTGCGCGCACACACAGACGGCGCAGATCCTGCCTCAGTCGCTTTCGAAGCCGCTCAGACCGCTCGCGACGAGGGTGTTGACGTCGTCCTCATCGACACCGCGGGCCGTCTCCAGAACAAGGCTGGCCTCATGGATCAGCTCGGCAAGATTCACCGCGTTGTCGCCAAGGTCGCTGAGCCTCGCGAGATCCTCCTCGTCATCGATGCGACCACCGGCCAAAACGGTCTGTCGCAGGCGAAGGTCTTTGGGGAAGCCGTGCCGCTGACAGGCATCGTCCTGACAAAGATGGACGGCACTGCCAAGGGCGGCATCGTGCTGGCCGTTCAACAGGCGCTGGGTGTGCCCGTCAAGTTCGTGGGCCTCGGTGAGGGCGCGGACGACCTTGCGCCATTTGACGCCGAAGGGTTCGTCGACGGCCTGCTTGGGGACTAGCCGGCCACAACGGTGCGCGCCCCAGGTCCGATGTGGCCAAGAAGTTTCCCTAATCCTCATCCTCCCGACTCAGATTCGTAACGAAGTGCCGACACAGTGAGCACTGCGGGGCGCATCCATGCGACCCGGCATGCTGACTGAGGGAGTGCATCGTGATTGATACCGGCAATACGGCATGGATGTTGATCGCGACCGCCATGGTGCTGCTGATGACGCCGGGACTCGCGCTGTTCTATGGCGGAATGGTTCGGGCGCGCTCAGTGCTCGCCATGATGATGCTGAGCTTTGGCGCGATCGGCGTTGTCGCGGTCGCATGGCCGCTGTGGGGCTACAGTCTCACGTTCGGTGACACATGGCTGGGCGGCTTCGTCGGAAATCCCGCAACCTTCGCGGGGCTCAATGGCGTCGATGAGGCCGCTTCTCTCGGTGCGGCGGCGGGGGTTCCCTTCAGCGTGATGGCCGCCTTCCATGGCGCCTTCGCCATCATCACCGTTGCCCTCATCTCTGGCGCAGTCGCTGACCGCGTGCGCTTCGGTCCGTGGCTCCTGTTCTGCGGCGCCTGGCTGACCGTCGTCTACGCGCCCATCGCCCACGCTGTGTGGGGAGGCGGCTGGGCATCGCCAGGTGCTGCGATCGCCGAGGCGCTCTCGACCCCGATCGACTTCGCTGGCGGAGCGGTGGTTCACATCAATGCCGGGGCGGCGGCGCTCGCCGTCGTCCTCGTCGTCGGCAAACGCAACGGGTTCGGCGTCGTCCCGTTCCGGCCGCATCACCTGCCCTTTGTCCTGCTCGGCTCCGCGCTGCTGTGGTTTGGCTGGTTCGGCTTCAACGCCGGTTCAGCAGGCGCGGCCGATGCCGTGGCGGGCCGTGCCTTCATCAATACGGTCATCGCTCCGGCGGCGGCGATGCTTGCGTGGCTTCTCGTCGAGAGGCTCCGTGATGGCAAGCCAACGTCGCTCGGTGCGGCGTCGGGCATCGTCGCAGGCCTTGTCGCGATCACTCCGGCCGCATCTGCGGTCGACTCGTTCGGGGCGTTGGCGATCGGTGTAGCCGCAGGCGTTCTCTGTGCCCTGTCAGTGACCGTGAAGTACAAACTGGGCTTCGATGACTCACTCGATGTGGTGGGCGTGCACCTTGTCGGAGGCCTTGTCGGCACGGTTCTCATCGGTGTGTTCGCCAACCTCGACGAAGGGTCGACCTGGGCACCTGAGGGTGCCCTCAATGGCCTCCTCTACGGCGGCGACGCAACCCAGCTCATCACCCAGGCTCTCGTGGCCGTCTTCGCGATGGCGGTGTCCTTCGGTGTGACGGCGATCGTGGCCGCCATCATCAAGGCGACGCTTGGGTTGCGGGTGAGTGCGGACGTGGAGCAGTTCAGCGTGGATCTTGCCGAACACGGTGAGGTTGCATACGACGCGTCCTGACGGCATTTCTCTTTTCCCCGGGCGGGTGCGTGGTTCTACAGTGGGGCGCAACGACTCACGCGAAGGGGGCCCCGATGGCCACGCAACCTGGTTGGTATGACGACGGCAGCGGTCAGCAGCGCTATTGGGATGGCAGCCAGTGGACGGAGCACGTTGCGGGTGCTTCACCCGCGGCCAGCGGCCCCGTGGCAGGCCCAGGTGGAACTGGTGCACCCAAGAAGCGTCGCGTCGGCATGTGGATTGGTATCGGCATCGGCGCGGTCGTCCTCTTGTGCGGTGGCGGAATCGCGATTCTCGTTGCCTTCGTCCTCAATGTGACCGCGGGGCCCAAGGATGCGGTGAACGGCATCTTCGACGCCCTGGAGAAGGGCGACTGCCCAGCGCTCTACTCGCACCTCCATGACGACATGACGTCTGGCCTGTCGGAGGCCGAATACTGCGCGGGCGAACTGCTGTCGCCAACTGACATCTCGTATTCGATTCCGTCGGTGTCGGTTGAGAACTCTCAAGCGACAGTTCGCGTCAAGGTGTCGCCAAGTGGCGATATCGACGGTTTGTCGGGCGAGTGGGACTACATCCTTCAGAAGGAAGACGGCGAGTGGTTGCTGCGCAGCGTGCGGGCCGTCGGCTGACACACACGAGCTTGTGCCGCCTGCGCAACACGACTTTTACGTACAGGCCGATTTAGTAACCGCCTCGAAACACGCGAGCCGTTCAGGAGAAACGGCTCTGCGGAAGTGTGACTCATGACTAGCCGCGGGGCTAGCGAAAAGGAGTTAACACTATGGAAGAGGCAATGGCTTATGCCGACAGCGTGGGCGCCACTGCGTGGCTGCTCGTGTCGGCATCGCTGGTGCTGCTGATGACGCCTGCCCTGGCGTTCTTCTACGGCGGCATGTCGCGAAGCAAGTCCGTCCTGAACATGATGATGATGAGCTTCGGCGCGATGGCGGTCGTTGCCGTCGCATGGGTCGTGGTGGGCAACTCGCTGTCCGGAGGCGACAGTGTCGCTGGCGGCCTGTTCGGTGACCCGACGTCGGACTGGTTCCTCAACTCGACCTTCGCGTCAGGTGACGCAGAGACGATTATCGCGGGTGGCTTTGGCGCCACCTTCGCCATCATCACCGTCGCGCTCATCTCGGGTTCGATTGCTGACCGCACCAAGTTCAGCGCCTGGCTCGTCTTCGCGTTCGTGTGGGCGATCGTTGTGTACGCACCCGTGTCCCACTGGGTGTGGGCGGGCGGCATCCTGTCCGACGCTGGCCCGATCTTCAACGAAGACTGGTTCCCGCAGGACTTCGCAGGTGGCACCGTGGTCCACATCAACGCCGGTGTCGCGGGCCTTGTGCTGGCCCTCCTCATCGGTGTTCGCAAGGGATTCGGCAAGGAACCCTTCAAGCCCCACAACCTCCCCTTCGTCATGCTGGGTGCCGCACTCCTGTGGTTCGGCTGGTTCGGCTTCAACGCGGGCTCGGCCTTCGCTGCTGACGCATCGGCCACCGCTGCCTGGGTCAACACCACCGCCGCCACCGCCGCTGCAATCCTCGGCTGGCTGCTCGTTGAGAAGATCCGCGACGGCAAGGCGACGTCCCTTGGTGCCGCTTCCGGCGTCGTTGCGGGTCTTGTTGCGATCACCCCGGCCGCTGTTGCGGTGGACCCGTGGGGTGCACTGCTGATCGGCGTCGGCGCCGGTATCTTGTCCGCCCTTGCTGTTGGCCTCAAGTACAAGTTCGGCTACGACGACTCGCTCGACGTCGTTGGTGTCCACCTGGTCGCCGGCCTGTGGGGCACCCTCGCAATCGGTCTGTTCGGCACCACCACCTTCGGTGCGTGGGAAGGCCTGTTCGTGGGCGGCGGTCTTGCCGGCCTTGGTGCCCAGGCGGTCGCTGCTCTTGTCAGCATCGTCTACTGCGCCATCGCGACTCTCATCATTGGCCTCGTCATCAAGGCGACGATCGGCCTGCGCGTGAGCGAGGATGTTGAGGTTGCTGGAATTGACCTCGCCGAGCACGGCGAGACTGCCTACGAGGAGGCCCTGTAACCATGAAGCTCGTTACCGCAATCATCCAGCCACACCGTGTCGATGAGGTTCGTGCCGCAGTCGAGGCCGTAGGCGTCAAGGGCGTCACCGTCTCGGAGGCAGCCGGATACGGTCGTCAGAAGGGACACACCGAGGTGTACCGCGGTGCTGAATACACCGTGGACCTCGTGCCCAAGACCCGTGTCGAGATCCTCGTCGAGGACGCCGACGCCGGCGCTGTGACCGACGCAATCGTGTCGGCAGCGCAGACCGGCAAGATCGGCGATGGCAAAGTCTGGGTTGTCCCTGTCGAGGACGTCGCCCGCGTTCGCACTGGCGAGCGTGGCTCGGACGCCCTCTGACAACGGCGCTGCCATGAGCCGTCCGGACCCGGTCCGTCCCGGCTCACCAGCTGAGGTCCCGCATCCCCTTGGGGTGCGGGACCTCAAGCGTGAGCGGGTCGAACTTGCTCGATCACTGCGCACCTCGCCCGGCCAGGCACGACGGGCCGCGCTCGCAGAACTCGTGTTCGCGCGTCTTGCCGAGCACTTTGTCAATGTGGTGGGAGTGGGCCAAGGCCTCACTCTCGCTGCCGTAGGGAGCGTGGGTCGCGCCGACGCGGGGCCGCATTCCGATCTCGACCTCGTTCTTCTTCACGATGGCTCCAAGGAAGGCAAGGCAAGGGCCGCAGATGCGGCGCGGGCGCTGTGGTACCCGATGTGGGACGCAGGCCTTCAGCTTGACCACGCGACACGGTCCCTCACTGAATGCCGGCAGGTCGCGTCAAAGGACCTCGCTGCGGCCGCCGGTCTGCTCGATGTGCGCCATGTCGCCGGAGACGAGTCGCTGGCCCACCACGCGCGATCGCTCATCCTCGCGGACTGGCGCGCGGCCGCGCGCACTCGACTTCCCGAACTGCTCGCCGCATCGCGTGCGCGCGCCGAGCGTCACGGCGAGCTTGCGTACCTGATCGAGCCGCACCTCAAAGAGTCGCGCGGAGGACTGCGCGACTATGTGAGCCTCACCGCGTTGTCCGCCACGTGGCTCACCGACCGTCCGCATGGGCGCGTGGACGAGGCCGGGCAGTTTCTGCTTGACGTCCGCGACGCCGTCCACATGGTTGCCGACAAGGCGGTCCATGTCCTTGGTCGCCACCTCGCCGCGGACGTTGCGGCATGGATGGACATTGACGAGGTCGACGAGCTCTTCGCGCAGATCGCGGCTGCTGGCCGCGTCGTCGCCTATGCCGTCGACACGACAGAACGTGGTGCGCGCCGAGCGCTCGAGAAGTCCGGCGTCGGCTCCCGCGCTTTCTTGGCGAAGCGTCGGCGCACCGCTCCCCGGCACGTGCCCGTCACTCACGGGCTGATCGACGTCGACGGAGAACTGGCACTTGCTCCGGGCTACGACGCCGAGGCCGACGCTGTCCTGCCTCTGCGCGCGGCTGCGGCTGCCGCTGCCACGGGGCTCGCTTTCACACCAAGCCTGCTTGAGACCCTAGGGCGATGCCCCGACCTCCCGCGGCCTTGGCCGGCGCAGGCCCGTGAGCACTTCGTCGACCTCCTATCGAGTCCTGGTCATCTGGTGTCGGTGTGGGAGGCGCTCGATGTCGCAGGCCAGATCGTGAGGTGGATCCCAGGCTGGGCGCCGGTGCGGAATCGTCCGCAGCGCAACCCCTTCCACGTCTTCACTGTGGACCGCCACCAAGTCGAGACGGTGGTGCTCGCCAACCGAGTGCGGCGTTCGGCGCCTCAGCCGGAGCTGTTGCTCTTTGCTGCCCTGTTCCACGACATCGGCAAACAGGCGGGAATGAGCGATCACTCAATCGATGGGGCGGCCCTTATTCCGGGCATTGGTGCACAACTTGGGCTCGAGAAGGCGATGATCGACGACATCACGGTGCTCGTGCGCGAGCACCTCACCCTCGCCGACTTTGCGACGAGTCGGGACCCGGAGGATCCGGAGGTGGCCGCGGAACTGATCGGCCGCCTCGGCGGGCGCGCCGATCTCTTTGAGACGTTGCGCCTCCTCACCGAGGCGGACGCGCGAGCCGCGAGCCCCAAGGCGTGGACAGCATGGCGTGAGCAGCTCGTTGAGACGCTGTCGGAGACGGTGCGGTCCGCGCTGCGTGCAGCGCCCCAGGTAGGCTAGACGGCACCGCTCACACCGAAGGGAGAGCCGTGTTCGCGAGCCTGTCCGACCGCCTCACCGCCACGTTCAAGACCCTGCGGGGCAAGGGCCGCCTGACTGAGGCCGACATTGACGCCACCGTGCGCGACATTCGCCGCGCGCTGTTGGACGCCGACGTCGCCTTGCCGGTGGTGACGACCTTCACCGACAGGATCCGCGAACGTGCGCTCGGTGCCGACGTCTCGCAGGCGCTCAACCCCGGCCAGCAGGTCGTCAAGATCGTCAATGAGGAACTGATCCAGATCCTCGGCGGGCAGGCGCGCGCCCTGCGGACCGCGAAGACCGGCCCCACCATCATCATGCTCGCGGGTCTGCAAGGTGCCGGAAAGACGACATTTGCAGGCAAGCTCGCGCACTTGCTGAAGAGCGAGGGTCATACTCCGCTGCTTGTCGCCGCCGACCTCCAGCGCCCAAACGCCGTCACGCAGCTCGAAGTTGTCGGTGAGCGCGCGGGGGTGCCCGTGTTTGCTCCCGAACGCGGTGTGACGCGCGAGGACGAGAAAGCCAAGGGCAACCCGGTCAAGGTGGCAAAGAACGCCATCAAAGAAGCTGAGAAGCGTCAGCACTCGGTTGTCATCGTCGACACGGCGGGACGTCTTGGCGTCGATGAAGAGCTGATGCGCCAGGCGAGCGACATTCGCAAGGCGATCGATCCGGACGAGGTCCTCTTCGTCATCGACGCCATGATCGGTCAGGACGCTGTCGCCACTGCCAATGCCTTCCAGGCAGGCGTGGCAATGACCGGTGTGGTGCTGACGAAGCTCGATGGCGACGCGCGCGGTGGTGCTGCACTGTCGGTGCGCGAAGTGACGGGTGTTCCGATCCTCTTCGCCTCGACGGGCGAGAAGATCGACGACATCGAGGTGTTCCATCCCGAGCGCATGGCCGGGCGCATCCTCGACATGGGTGACATCCTCACCCTCATCGAGCAGGCGGAACGCACGTTCGACCAGGCCGAAGCTGCGCGCATGGCCGAGAAGATGTCGAAGGGTGAGGACTTCACCCTGACGGACTTCCTCAGCCAGATGCAGCAGCTGAAGAACATGGGCTCGATGAAGAAGATGCTCACGATGCTGCCCGGCATGGGACAGGTGCGCGATCAGATCGACAACCTTGACGAGCGCGAGCTGGCCCGCACCGAGGCGATCATCCGTTCGATGACCCCATACGAGCGCGACAACCCGAAGGCGCTCAATGGTTCGCGACGCTCACGCATTGCGGCCGGATCGGGCACCACTGTCGCCCAAGTGAACTCCCTTGTGAAGCGTTTTGAGGATGCTCAGCGCATGATGAAGGCGATGGCCGGAGGCGGTGGCGTGCCGGGCATGGGTGGTATGCCGGTGATGGGCCCCGGCGGACTCCCCGGCGGCAAGAAGTCAAAGGGCAAGCAGGCCCCGCAGCGCAAGGTGAAGGGCAAGTCCGGAAATCCCGCAAAGCGTGCTCAGCAGGAGCGGGCGCTCCAGCAGCGCGGCACAGGCGCCTCGGCCCCAGGAAGCGCATTCGGCATCGGTGCGCCGCCCGCACAACCCGAGTTCGACCCGAATGAGCTGCCGAGCCTTGGCAAGTACTTGCAGGGATGACCGCATACGAGTTGGCCGGGCCCGTCCTCGCCGATGAGGGCGTGGAGCATGCGCAAGCGTGGGTCCTCGATGGGCGCATCACGTACGAGCGCCCCCGTCACAGCGATGTCGAGGCGATCTCCGGCTGGGCGGTACCGGGCTTCGTCGATATGCACTGCCATCTCGCCGTCGGCCCGTCAGGGCCGGTCGACGGCAAACTCATCGAGAAGCACGCGATCATCGAACGCGATGCCGGCACGTTGCTCGTTCGCGATACGGGGTCAACGGTGGCCCTCGACGTGCTCGACGGCCTTGATGACATGCCGCGCGTCATCCGCTCGGGCCGCTTCATCGCCCGTCCCAAGCGATACCTCAAGGGCTACGCCGTCGAGATCGACGCCGAAGACCTGCCTGCGGAGGCTGCCCGCCAAGCGACAGCGTCGGCCGGTTGGGTGAAGGTCATCGCCGACTGGATCGACCGCGACCTTGGCGCCGAGGCCGATCTCACGCCGTTGTTCACGCCCGAGCAGCTCGCCGGGGCGGCTCAGCAAGCGCACGCAGCGGGCGCACGGCTCACGGCACACACCTTCGCGACGGAGTCAATCGACGGCTTGCTCGACGCGGGCTTTGACTGCATCGAGCACGGCACCGGGATGACGGCGGCGCACATGGAACGAGCAGCCGCCGGTGGGGTGCCAGTGGTGCCGACCCTCATGCAAGTGGCGAACTTCGCCGGCTTCGCCGTACAAGCGGGGGAGCGGTTCCCGCGGTTTGCGGAGCGGATGCAGCGGATGTACGAGCGCCGCTACACCCACGTGGGCGAGATGCACGACGCAGGGGTGACGCTGCTCGTCGGCACCGACGCTGGAACGTCAATCGCTCACGGCGACCTCGCCAAAGAAGCGGCCGAGATGGCGCGGTGCATGCCGGCCGCAGACGTGGTGGCGGCAGCGACATGGAAGGCGCGGCGCTACCTTGGTGCTCCCGTCCTCGGCGAAGGCGATCCGGCCGACGTTGTGGTGCTGGCAGACGACCCGCGCAAGAAGATCGAGGCGCTCGCCGATCCAGTCGCCGTGTTGTTGAGAGGGAACCGCGTCCGATGAGCATGCAGACGGGGAATGCGCATGCGGTTTGCGACGTTGCGCACATCGATATCGCCTCACACGACTTGAGGGACGCACCATGACAGCGGACGCTGCGCTCCTGCGGCGCAGCCGTATGCGCGCATGGCACAGGGACGGCATCGAGTCCGTCCCTTACGTTGTCGCCTCGACCGCGATCGCGCTCATGATCGCCGACGGTGGCCTCCTCGCTGTCACACCAGTCGACTACGTATATGCGGGCGGGCGCGCGCTCGGCCTCATCGCGGCCGTGATGATGCTGAGTCAGGTGGCGCTCGCGGCGCGGATCCCCGTCGTAGAGAGGGCGCTCGGGCATGACCGTGCGATCGCGGTCCACACGCGACTCGGCAAGGCCGCGATCATCCTCATGGCCTTTCACGCTGGCGTCATCACCCTCATGTCAGCTCACTACGCCCACGTCGCGTGGTGGGATCACACCGTCACGATGTTCACCAGCCAGTGGTACCTCGCGGCGGCGCAGATCGCACTCGGACTCTTCGCGATCGTCTTCGCGACCGCGCTGCTCATCGTGCGCAGGCGTTGGCGTTACGAGACGTGGCACGCGGTGCACCTCATCACCTACGTGGCAGTCGCCGCGGCAATCCCGCACCAGTTCCTCGAAGGCTCGACCTTCCGAGACGGGGGTCCTGTCACAGGATTCTGGTGGCTGCTCTATCTCAGCGTCTTTGGTTCGCTCATCACGTTCCGCGTGATCCGACCGTTGCGCCGGTGGCGTCGTCACGGCCTGCGTGTCGCTGCGGTGGAGCCGCATGGCGAGGCGTTCACGTCAGTGCGCATCACCGGAGACGATATCGAGCGTCTCGGCGTGCAACCAGGGCAGTTCTTCTTGTGGCGCTTCATCGACCGTCAGCGCTGGCGCTCCGCCCACCCTTTCACGGTCTCCGAGGTATCAGCCGACGGACTGCGGCTCACCGCGAAGGCTGTCGGCGACGGCTCGCGCACGCTCGCCGCTCTCACCGTAGGCACACGTGTCCTCGTCGAGGGCCCTTTTGGCGTCTTCACACGATCGTCGCGGAATTGTGACGGTGCCGTGCTCGTTGCTGCTGGCATCGGCATCACGCCCGTGAGGGCAATGCTTGCGGACTGGACTGAAGCGGACGGGCCCGTGGCAGTCGTCATCCGCATCCGGTCGCGTGACGAAGCGCCGTTGCTCGATGAAGTGGAGACCATCGCGGCCGCGAAGGGCATTCCGCTCACGGTGATCGAGGGCTCTCGCGGCGAGGGCTGGGGCTCCGCTGGTCAGCCGGCGCGGATCGTCGAGATTGTCGAGGACGTCGCAGAACGCGATATATACGTATGCGGACCAGCCGCATGGGCTCAGCGCGTTGCAGAGGACGCGGTTGCGAGCGGGGCGGCACAACAGAACGTGCATCGAGAGGCTTTTGGATGGCATCGGGAGAACGTGTGAAGACATCGTCTGTGCTGTGGGCGGGGGCGTCGCTGTCCCTTCTCACTGCATGCGCGTCGGGAGGAAGTGACGCATCGAGCGCACCCGTCGTGCCCACGGTGCCGGGTGATGTCGCCTATGCCGATGGTGTCTACGTTGGGCCCCGGGTGACAAACATCAAGGGTGGCTACCAAGCCCAGGTCACCATCGACAACGGCATCATCACCAAGGTGGAGCCGATCGAGGCGGGCACACAAGAGCCCGAGTCACTGCAGGTCAATGCGGTTGCCGTGCCGGAGCTCATCAAGCGTGTGCTCGTCGCCCAGAGTGCGGATGTCGACTACGTCTCCGGTTCGTCCTTCACTTCGCCCGCGTTCCTTGAGTCCATCGACGGCGCGCTGAACGAGGCTGCGCAGGGCGAGGCGGCTGGTTCATAGTGCGAGCGTCACGAGCTGTCATCGTCACCGGCGTCTGCGCTGCGATCATCGCCGCGGGCATCGCCGCCGCGCCCGACAAACTGCCCTCTCTCGACCTTGTCGTGCCGGCGTCGGACGCCTCGAATGGTGACAGCGAGGCGACGGGGGTGCCCACCCCGTGAACGGTGCAACCTTCTCCAGCTCGGTGAATGCGATGGGCATGCCGTTCACCATCCAGGTACGACTGCCCTCGTCTGACCGTGCGGCGACAGCCGCTGTCGAGAGCTTTCACCGCGAACTGCTGTGGGCCGATGACGTGTTCTCGCTGTTCCGTGAGGACTCCCAGCTGTCTCGTCTCAATCGCGGCGAGCTCACCGTGGACGAGTGCGCTCCCGAGATGCTCGAGATCCTGCAGACGTGCGAATGGTTCCGTTCGGCGACTCTCGGTGCCTTCGATGCGCGCCGCCCCACCCACCTCGACCCGTCCGGCATCGTGAAGGGCTGGTCGGTTGCTCGTGGTGCGGAGGCGCTTGACCGGCTCGGAGCGGCGGCGTGGATGGTTGGTGCATCGGGAGACGTGCTCGTGTCTGGTGAGGGAAGTTCATGGCGTCTCGGCATCGCCGACCCCCGCGTCAAGGGTGACCCGATGGGCACGCCGGTCATCGACGTCGTCGCAATCGGGGGAGAGTTCCGTGCCCTCGCAACGTCAGGGATGGCGCAACAGGGCCTCCACATCTGGGATCCCAAGACGGGCGTCGGTGCCCAGCACTACCTGCAGGTGTCAGTTGTGGGTCCTGACCTCGTGACGGCCGACGCCTGGGCGACGGCGATCGCTGCTGGCGGCGACGAGGTGCTCGCCGCTGCTCTCGATGCAGGCCTTGAGGCTCTCGTCGTGACGAAGAACAACGGCAACGGGTCGTTCACGGCCGAAGCATCGGACGGCTGGCCCACCATTCTCGACTGACCCGAGCTCGCTTCGGGCCCTCGCGATCTGGCATACTGGACCGCTGTCGCGCGTCCGTGCGGCAATTCGTCTTGTCAGGCGAGGCAACGCCCGCCCGGCTCACACCGAATACAAGGAGAGACAGTTATGGCTGTCAAGATTCGCCTCAAGCGCTTCGGCAAGAAGCGCGCCCCTTACTACCGCGTCGTCGTGATGGACTCGCGCACCAAGCGTGACGGCCGTGCGATCGAAGAGATCGGCAAGTACCACCCCACTGAGGAGCCCTCGGTCATCGAGATCAACTCCGAGCGTGCGCAGTACTGGCTCAGCGTGGGCGCTCAGCCCAGCGAGCAGGTTGCCGCCCTCCTCAAGCTCACGGGTGACTGGGGCAAGTTCAAGGGCGACAAGAACGCGAAGAACACCGTGAAGGTTGCCGGCGAGAAGCTTGACGCCGAGGCTGCCATCAAGGCTCAGGCTGACGCTGCAGAGAAGGCCAAGGCCGCTGCCGCCGCCGAGAAGGAGAAGGCCGCCAAGGCCGCCGCCGAGGCCGAGAAGACCGTCGCAGACGAGTCCAGCGAGGTTCCCGGCGACGAGGGCACCGAGGTCGACATCGAGATCGCCGAGGGCAACCCCTCTGACGGCGACGCCGATGTCGAGGGCACCCTTGGCGAGGAGAACTAAGCCATGACCCACGAGGCCCTTGAGTTCCTGGTCCGTTCGATTGTCCGTAATCCGGATGACGTGCGTGTCACGGAGCGGACGGGCCGTCGGGGCGTGACCCTGAACGTCGTGGTGCACCCTGACGATCTGCCTCGCGTGATCGGCCGCCACGGTCGCACTGCATCGGCAATCCGCACCGTCATCGACGCGATCTCGCGTGACGACGTGCGGGTCAATATCGTCGACGTCGCTTAAGCGCGAAAAGCCCCGGCTCCTGTGGGAGCCGGGGCTTTTGCGTACCCGGGCGGGGCGTGCCGCCGCGCCGCCGCCCCTCACCGCCTCGCTCCTCACCGCCGCGCCCGCGCACGCGCCTTAGGCTTGACGCCATGAAGGTGACGGTTGCGCGAATCGGCAGAGCACACGGACTCAAGGGTGAACTCTCGGTGGAGCTGCGCACCGATGTGCCTGATGAGCGCTTCATTCCCGGTGCAGTGCTCGACACTGAGCCTGCGTCCGCGGGTCCGCTTACCGTGGCGGCGGTGCGTCAGCAGGCCGGCCGGTGGTATTTGCGCTTTGAGGAGATCACCGACCGCACTGCCGCAGAGAACGCCCGCGGCACCGAGCTCCTTGTCGACGTCGACGAGGACGAGGAAGACGACGCCTGGTTTGTGGGTCAACTCGTCGGCCTCACGGCCAGGCGCCCGGACGGCACGGACCTCGGAAAGGTGGTCGAGGTGATGCCGATGCCCGCCCAGGACGTGCTCGTCATTCGGCAAGCATCCGGATTCCGCGCCATGGTGCCGATGGTCGACGCCTTCGTTCCTGAGGTGAACATTGAGGACGGCTACATCACCCTGACGCCGCCATACGGACTCCTCGAAGGCGAAGAGCCTGACGTCACCGACGAGACCCGTGGCGAGGCCTGATCCATGCGCCTCGACATCGTGACGATCTTCCCCGAGTTCTTCTCGGTGCTCGACGTCTCCCTTCTCGGAAAAGCCCGGGAGGCGGACCTCGTCGATGCCCGCGTCCATGACCTGCGCGAATGGGCCACCGTCAAGGCGGACGGCACCCCCGATGTGCACCGCACAGTTGATGACGCTCCATTCGGTGGTGGCGCCGGGATGGTGATGAAGCCGGATGTGTGGGGCCGCGCTCTCGACGACATCCTCACCGCAGGCGGCGTGCTCATCGTGCCGACGCCGGCAGGCGTCCCTTTCACTCAGGCGCTCGCCGCAGAGCTGGCGACCTGCGAGCAGCTCGTCTTCGCTTGCGGGCGCTACGAAGGCATCGACGCCCGGGTCCCCGAGCATTACGCGTCAACCGGCTTCCGCGTTCTCGAGGTGAGCATCGGCGACTACGTCCTCAATGGGGGAGAGGTCGCGACGATGGCGATGATCGAAGCGATCGCGCGCCTCGTTCCGGGTTTCATGGGCAACGCCGACTCGATCGTCGAGGAGTCCCACGCCGACGGTCTCCTCGAGTACCCCTCATACACGCGCCCGGCGTCGTGGCGGGGGCTCGATGTCCCACCGATTCTCCTCTCGGGTCACCACGCCAACGTCGCCGCGTGGCGACGCGAGCAGCAGCTGGAGAGGACCCGACAGCGTCGGCCGGACTTGCTGACTGACGCCGACGCTGGTGACAGGGGCTCCGGCGCCTGACGAGGGCCGTTGGTGGCAGCTCGAGAGGGTGTGGCAGAATATCCCCTCGGTGCGTACGGCGCCTCGACCTGCCACAGGGGGTCCGGCTCAGTCCGTCACGCACGCTCACTATCGATTGCCGTGAGGCAGAGATCGCGAGCGACCTGTGGCGAGCGCGAGGAGAGACCCGTCATGCACAAGCTTGACAATGTGACCGCGGCCCAGCTCCGCGATGACATCCCGGCCTTCCGCGCCGGTGACACCGTGAAGGTCCACGTGAAGGTTGTCGAAGGCAACCGCTCGCGTGTCCAGGTGTTCCAGGGCGTCGTGATTTCCCGCCAGGGCCGAGGCGTTGGCGAGACCTACACGGTCCGCAAGATTTCGTTCGGTGTTGGCGTCGAGCGCACCTTCCCGCTTCACACCCCGACCGTCGAGAAGATCGAGGTCGAGCGCCGCGGTGACGTGCGCCGCGCAAAGCTGTACTACCTGCGCAACCTCCGCGGCAAGGCGGCACGTATCCGCGAGAAGCGCGAAAGCTGATCATCACCACCCCCGCACGCGACGGCGTGGTGGAAGGCCCTGCGCCCTCCGCCAGCCGTCGTTTGTGGTTGTGGGCCCGGGAGCTCCTCATCGTCGTGGGCTCCGCGCTTGCCCTGTCGCTCATCCTCAAGACGTTCGTCTTCCAGTCCTTCTGGATTCCGACGGGTTCGATGGAGAACACCCTTGAGGTCAATGACCGCATCCTTGTGTCGCTGTGGCGTCCGGGACCGTTGGATCTGCGCCGCGGCGACATCATCGTCTTCAAGGACCCGGGTGGCTGGCTGGCGCCTTCTCACGAGCCCGAGAAGACCGGCATCACCAAGGTGTGGGAAGACGTCGCCACGTTCGTGGGGCTGTTGCCGCAAGACGCAGGCGAACACTTGGTGAAGCGGGTCATCGGCCTGCCGGGAGACACGGTTGCGTGTGATCCGGCCATTGGGATCGTGACCGTCAACGGCGTCCCGCTCGAAGAGGACTACATCAAACCCGGCACCTACAGCTGCCCGCACCCGTGGTCGGTCGAGGTGCCAGAAGGTCGCCTCTGGGTGCTTGGCGACAACCGCTCGAACTCCGCCGATTCGCGTGCGCATATCGGCGACCCCGGCGGTGGCACCATCCCCGAGAGCGCTGTCGTCGGTACCGTGTTTGTGACGGTGTGGCCGCTGAGCCACTGGAACACGTTCTAGGCACAAGATCTGGGGTTGTTGCAATGGTCTCCCTCGACGTCGAGACGACGCTGTGGGATGCGGGTGCGCGCGTCGTCATCGGTGTCGACGAGGTCGGGCGAGGCGCACTGGCTGGTCCTGTGAGCGTCGGCGTCGCTGCCGTGTCCCGCTGCGATGCGTGGCCAGAAGGTCTCGCCGATTCAAAACGCCTCTCGGCCGCAGTGCGCGAGCGCCTCATCCCCGCGATCCGCTCTTTCACTCTTGCTCACGCGGTGGGCCATGCGTCACCTCAAGAGATCGACGAACTCGGAATCGTCGCGGCGCTGCGCCTCGCGGGCGTGCGCGCGCTCGGCGCCGTCGGCCGGACGGGAGTGGTGGCCGACGCCGTGCTTCTCGACGGCTCGCATGATTGGCTCTCCGCGCCTGCGCCCGATCTCTTCTCGGCCGACGCCGACGAGACGGTCGCTGTGCCTCCCGTCACGATGGTGGTGAAGGGCGATGACACGTGCGTATCGATCGCGGCGGCGTCTGTGCTTGCGAAGGTTGAGCGCGATGCGCTGATGCGGGCGGCTCATGACGATCACCCGGCTTATGGCTGGGCCGCGAACAAGGGCTATGGCGCCCACGGACACCTTGCCGCGTTGCGTGAACTCGGCCCGAGCCCGCTCCATCGGGTGTCGTGGCGGCTCCCCGCCGTTGCCGTCTAGCGCGCCCCGGCCACTGCTCGGCCAGATATCGGTCATGATGGTGGGGTGAGCAGCGAAGACCTGGAGAACTACGAGACCGAGGCGGAGCTGGCGCTGTATCGCGAGTACCGCGATGTGGTGGGGCTCTTCCGATACGTCGTCGAGACGGAGCGCCGGTTCTATCTGTGCAACAAGGTCGACCTGCAGGTTCGCTCAAGCGGCACTGACATCTACTTCGAGGTGTCGATGGTCGACGCTTGGGTGTGGGATGTGTACCGCTCTGCTCGCCTCGTGAAGAGCGTGCGCGTCGTCACCTTCCGTGACGTCAACATTGAGGAGCTCGTCACCGAGGACGCGATTCCGGATCTGCGCCAGCTGCGCGGGCGTTGATCGGTGCGCGCCGCTTTTCTGAGACCCGGCGCTTTTCCTGTGAAGCCGTCGGCATCGCGGGCTCTCGTTCCCCTGAGGCGGTGTCCCCAGCGTCGTCCTGCGCCGCGCATCCACAGCTAGGTCCGCGCCCGACCGCGCGACGCAGCCCCAGCCACCACAGTGACGTCGTGGAGGTGTCACATGGCGGTGAAGGACGTGGTCGGTGCATATGGCGAGCGTTTGGTCGCGCGCTCTCTGGCTGACCAGGGCTGGACGGTTGTCGACCGGAACTGGCGTTGCGAACGCGGCGAGATCGACATCGTCGCGATCGACGGTGACTGCCTTGTCTTCGTTGAGGTGAAGACGCGTCGAAGTGACGCGTTCGGCGGTGCGATCGAGGCGGTGACGCGCCGCAAACTGCTTCGTTTGCGCCGGCTCGCTGGGAGTTGGCTCGCGGAGCACGGCGGCGGGTTTGCCGCTGTGCGCGTCGACGTCGTCGCGGTGACGCTTCCGCGTGCGGGACGTGCCCAACTCGAGCATGTGAAGGCCGTTGCATGATCGGGCGCACGCTGTCCGTGGTGCTGACGGGGGTGACTGGGCATGTCATCGACGTCGAGTCTCATCTCGCCTCATCTTTGCCTGCCTTCACCTTGGTGGGCTTGCCGGACACGTCGCTCAACGAGGCGCGAGACCGCGTGCGTGCCGCGGTGTCGTCGTCGGGCCTCACGTGGCCGCAGCGCCGCATCACGGTGAACCTCTCTCCGGCGTCATTGCCGAAATCAGGGTCGGTGACGGACCTCGCGATTGCCGTGTCAGTGCTGGCGGGCGCCGGGATGATCGAGGCCAGTGCGCCAGCACATGCGATCCACTTGGGTGAGTTGGGTCTCGACGGTCAGCTGAGACCGGTGCGGGGCATCCTCCCTGCGGTCGCGTCCGCCGTGGAAGCAGGGCACAAGCGCGTCGTGGTGCCGCGTGCGAACGAGGAAGAGGCGCGGCTGGTGCCGGGTGCGGACGTCGTCGCCGCCGAGTCTCTCGCGGAGGTGGCCGCGCTTTACGGCAACACCGATGCGCGCCCGGCGTCGCGTCCGCGCCGATCGGGCGCGGCCGGACTGCCGGACGCTGTCACGCAGTCGGCGCCGGACCTGGCGGATGTGCGCGGCCAGCATGAGGCTCGCTGGGCGCTCGAGGTCGCTGCCGCGGGCGGGCATCACCTCTTGATGGTCGGCCCGCCAGGTGCGGGCAAGACGATGCTTGCCTCGAGACTTCCCGGGATCCTTCCTGATCTCGCACCGGCCGACGCTCTTGCGGCGACATCGGTTCACTCGGTGGCAGGCACGCTCGACGCGGCGCGCGGGCTTCTTGTGCGGCCTCCTTTCGAGGCGCCGCACCATTCAGCCTCAGCAGCGTCGATCGTGGGCGGTGGGGCACGTCTGGCGCGCCCCGGTGCCGTGTCGCGTGCCCACGCAGGGGTGTTGTTCCTCGATGAGGCACCGGAGTTTCCAGCCGCTGTCCTGCAGACCCTGCGTCAGCCTCTCGAAAGCGGTGAGATCGTCTTGCACCGCGCCTACGGCGCCACGCGTTACCCCGCGCGCTTTCAACTCGTGCTCGCCGCCAACCCCTGCCCATGCGGAAAGTTCTATGGGAGGGGCGACGGCTGCAGCTGCTCCGCTGTTCAGCGGCGGCGGTATTTCGGCAGGCTGGGAGGTCCGCTCCTTGACCGCATTGATCTTCATGTGGACGTGATGCCGGTGCGCCGCGGTGCCGAACCCGATGGCGAGTCGACAGCAGCAGTCGCCGCACGGGTGAAAGCCGCGCGCGAGCGGGCGAGTGCGCGCTTTGCCGACGTGCCGTGGACCATGACGGCGAGCGCGCCGTCGTCGTGGGTGCGAGCCTCGACTCCGCCCGATGCGGCCGCCATCGCGCTCGTTGCGCTTGATGCTGGCCGGCTCTCGGCACGGGGAGTGGATCGGGTCCTGCGCGTCGCGTGGACTCTCGCGGACCTTGAAGGCACCGACCGGCCCACACCTGCTCATGTGAGTTCAGCGATGCTGCTGCGGGCACGGGACGGTGCGGTGTGAAACCAGGGCAGAGGCAGGCGCTCATCGCCTGGAGCGCCATCGCTGAGCCGGGGGATGCGGTGGCGGGCGCCGTGGTCGATCAGCTCGGCGCCATGGAGGCTCTTCACTGGCTGAAGAGCGCGATGGTTCAGCCGGAGCGCGCCGTCCACGCGCTCGCACCTGAACTCGACAGCCGCTATCGGCGCCTTCTCCTCACCGCGATCGATCGGTGGAGCAGGCGCTGGGACCTCGCCGATGGGCCACATGAATCACGCGCGCGCTCGGTTGGGGCCCGTGTCATCGTCCGACACGACGACGAGTGGCCTCGCGCCGTGAATGACCTGGGGACGGTCACACCGTTTGCGCTCTTTGTGAGAGGTGAGGCGCGCCTCGACGTGCTGTGGGCGCGATCCACGGCGGTCGTGGGCTCGCGGGCTGCCACATCGTATGGCGCGCATATGGCGGCCGAGGTCGCTCAAGCGGTCGCAGGGGCTGGTGGCACGGTGATCTCAGGCGGCGCCTTCGGGATCGATATCGCCGCGCATCGAGCCGCGTTGGCGATGGGAGCACGGTCGGTTGCGGTGATGGCGGGCGGCATCGATCGCTTGTACCCAACAGCGAACGCCCCCGCGTTGACGGACCTCATCCGTGACGGAGCAGTTGTGAGCGAGGTGCCTCCGGGCTTCGCACCCCACAGGTCACGCTTCCTCAGCCGCAATCGCCTCATCGCCGCCGCCGGTGCCACGGTCGTGGTCGAGGCGGCGGCTCGCTCGGGAGCCTTGAGCACGGCGAGGCATGCGGCCGAGCTCCTGCGACCGGTGGGCGCCGTTCCGGGAGCCGTCACGTCAGCATCGTCCACTGGTTGTCACGACCTGATTCGCGACGGCGCGGCTGTGCTCATCGGATGCGCGGCAGACGCGGTGGAGCTGATGGTCTCGACGCCGGAGTGGGCTCAGCATGCGCCCGTGCCCCACGCGGCGGGCAAGGACAAGCAGGGCGTCTTCGACTTTGATGACTCGCATCAGCGGGCGGTGTTCGATGCGGCCTCCTCAAGAGGATGCGATGTTGAGGCGCTTGCACGCCGGGCTGGTCTCGATCGCCAGTCGACGAGGGTCGCCGCGGGGGCCCTGGCCGCGCGGGGACTCCTCGAAGCGCACCATGGGGGCTGGAGAAAGGCGCTGATAGCGCCCAAAAAAGGGACAAAATAGGAAAAATCGTGCGTCGAGAGTGTGGCTGATGTTACAAATGTGATCAACGGGGTTGCTTTGACTGCTGTGACGATGCCACAGTGGCCACATGTCGACGTCGCATGAGGTGCTCGAGCGATACGCCGTTGCCATGCGTCATGGCCGCGGCGCCTCAGAGCACACGGTGCGCGCATACATCGCCGACATTCGTGCTCTCGCTGACTTCCTTGAACTTGACGACGATTCCACGTGGGGCGATGTCACTCTCACCGACCTGCGCGCATGGCTCGCCACACAAGCGGCGGCGGGACTGAGTCGCTCGACCCTTGCTCGCCGTGGGGCGGCAGTGCGCGCCTTCTTTGCGTGGGCTCAGCGAGAAGGCGTGACCGAGGACAACCCCGCGCTGCGTCTTGCATCCGCCCGTCCAGCCCAGACCATCCCCAACGCGCTCGCGGTCGATGAGGCGCGCGCGCTCCTCGACACCGCGATGATGCGTGCAGACAGCGGAGAGCCACTCGACATCCGGGACTGGGCGATCGCAGAACTGCTGTACGCAACCGGAATACGTGTCGGCGAGCTCACCGGCGTCGATATCGACGACGTCGACTTCGCTGAACGCACCGTGCGCGTGCTCGGCAAGGGAAACAAGGAACGGGTCGTCCCATGCGGAAAGCCCGCAATGCTGGCTCTCGATGCCTGGCTCACGCGCGGTCGCACCCACCTCAATCCCGCAACGCCCGCGCTGTTTGTGGGCGCCCGCGGCAATCGCATCGACCAACGTCAGGTGCGCGCCGTCATCCACGACCTTGCCGAACTTGCGGGCGTCCCAGACCTCGCCCCGCACGGACTTCGCCATACGGCCGCAACGCACCTGCTCCAAGGCGGATCCGATCTGCGGTCGGTCCAAGAAGTGCTCGGCCACGCATCACTCGCCACTACTCAGCGGTACACCCACGTCTCGGCTGATCGTCTGCGCTCTGCGTACGCGCTCGCACACCCGAGGGCATGAGGAGAGGAAACCATGTATCTCGATGAACTCGACACGCCCGGTGTGACACGGAACGACCGTGTCCAGGCCGACTGGCGACTGTTCACCGACGGTGATGAAGCGCAGCGCCGCCAAGCGCGGGACCGGCTCATCACGCACTATGCGCCTCTTGTCACCCACGTCGCTTCCCGCATGATCGGCCGCCTGCCGGAGACTGTCGAACTGGCAGACCTCGTCTCCTACGGCATGTTCGGCCTCATCGACGCTGTCGAGAAGTTCGAGCTCGAGCGCGGATTCAAGTTTGAGACCTATGCATCGACCCGCATCCGCGGAGCGATCATTGACGAACTGCGCGCCGCCGACTGGGTCCCGCGCTCGGTCCGCTCGAAGGCCCGCGCCGTCGAGACCGCGCTGCGTGCACTCGAGCAGCGGTTGCTCCGCCAGGTGACAGATGATGACGTCGCTCAAGAGCTTGGCTGGGAGATCGCCGAGGTTCGCACCGTGCGTGCGCAGGTCGCGTTGAGCCATGTCGCCGCGCTCGACTCTCTTGGCACCGAACCGGACACGAGCGGTATCGAGTCGGTCGCCGCGCTTGCGGTGCCTGGGGTGTCGACATCGGTCGAAGTTCGTGAGACCCACTCCCTCCTCGCTACGGCGGTTCAGGGCGTGCGCGATCGCGAGAAGCAGGTGCTCCACCTCTACTACTACGAGAACCTCACGCTCGCCCAGATCGGTCAGATCCTCGGGGTGACGGAGTCTCGTGTGTCGCAGATCCACTCTGCTGCGGTGAAGAAGCTCCGCGAGAGCCTCATCAAGACGGGTGCCTTCGCTTAAGCACCGCTCAAAGGCAAGAGCACCACGGTGCCGAAGCCGGGTATGCATGTGAGCGGGTCTACGTAGTCATCTCCGTTCCGCATGCCCCAATGGACGCAGGCGTTGGGCGTGCAGTGTCCGCTTGCTGACGAGACAGTGCCCACGGGCGCGCCGCGTTCCACCGCATCGCCCACGCTGAGCGGCGACTCCACTGGCTCAAGAGAGGTGCGCAGGCCTTCCGCGTGGCGCAAGGTGATGACTGGCCGATCAACGACAAAGCCGACGTACTCCACCGTCCCTGTAGCAGGTGCAACGACCTCATCGCCCGCTGCCGACGCGATGTCGATTCCGCGATGGCCCGCCTGCCATCGTTCGCGTGGAATGCTGGCGAGCGCCATCACGTGAGCGCCGGGTACGGGGAGAACGCACGGTGCGACGGCCTCGGCGCCTGTCAGGGAGTGCCCGACCCGAGCGTCGGCCGCAGAAGGCGGGGACAGGGGGATGGTGGCAGGCAGAGCGGGCGCTGCCACCGTCGCTGACACCACGCCGATCACGAAGCCGACGCTTCCGACACGCACCCGTTGCCGCCCTGGCGATCCTCCGTGCACCATGTGACGAGCGGACCACAGCGCACGTGGCGAAGGTCCGCGGCGGTCGGCCGACGGGGGATAGGCGCACAACGGCGCAGATGTGAACATCCGTCCGCTGAGCGCAGTGCCCAAGCGAATCGGCTACGATAGTCCCGCACCCGTGTGAGCGGGTGACAACGCGTGCCATTCGCCCGCCTGCCACGCAGGAGGGCGCCGGTGAAGCAAAGGTCCGGCCGAACAGCCGGTGCGGAGCCGCGTTGGCACTAGGGATGTGGACCACCCGGCCCCCATCGTCAACCGAAAACTCAGGGAGTTCTCTCCCGTTCCTCAGCACGCCTGCGCGTGCAGACAAGGACGATCGCCATGGCAGTCGTGACCATGCGCCAGCTGCTTGATGCAGGTGTCCACTTCGGACACCAGACCAGCCGCTGGAACCCCAAGATGAAGCGCTTCATCCTCACCGAGCGCAACGGCAACTACATCATCGACTTGCAGCAGTCGCTCGCCAAGATCGACGTGGCGTACGAGTTCGTGCGTGACACCGTCGCTCACGGTGGCACCGTGCTATTCGTTGGCACGAAGCGTCAGGCGCAGTCGACCATCGCCGAGCAGGCCTCGCGCGTCGGGATGCCCTACATCAACGAGCGTTGGCTCGGCGGCATGCTGACCAACTTCCAGACCGTGAGCAAGCGTGTCGCTCGCCTCAAGGAACTCGAAGAGATCGACTTCGACGACGTCGCTGGCTCCGGCCGCACCAAGAAGGAGCTGCTTGGCCTGCGTCGCGAGAAGGACAAGCTCGACAAGGTCCTCGGCGGTATCCGTGACATGGCCAAGACGCCTTCCGTCATCTGGATCGTCGACACCAACAAGGAGCACCTCGCCGTGGACGAGGCCCGCAAGCTGGGCATCCCCGTGGTGGGCATCCTCGACTCGAACTGCGACCCCGATGATGTCCAGTACGGCATTCCCGGCAACGACGACGCGATTCGCTCGGTGGGTCTGCTCACCCGCGTGATCGCCGACGCTGTCGCTGAGGGCATCAAGCAGCGTCACTCGGGCAAGAGCGGCGACGATGCCGCCGCTGGCGCCGACGCTGAGCCGCTCGCCGAGTGGGAGCAGGAGCTTCTCGACGGTGGGGAGGCCGCTGCTGAGGCTCCCGCCGCGGAAGAGGCCCCGGCTGCTGAAGAGGCCCCGGC